>ENA-ORSY01000922-ORSY01000922.1-human-gut-metagenome-genome-assembly--contig:-NODE-922-length-24394-cov-4.449115_pt1 | contig 24394 bp, 35 predicted proteins | sample MGYA00242193_ERZ509160 | MGnify/ENA primary metagenome ERZ509160 (study PRJEB26280, sample SAMEA2338670) | human gut metagenome | biome: human gut; feature: human-associated habitat; material: faeces...
TTCGCCGGAGGAGCCGCCGATGACCGACACACCGAGCCCGGACAGCTTCATGCGGTGGGCCGCAAGAAGGGCCAGGGCCTGGTCAAAGAGTTTTCCGAAGCGGGACTTGCTCACCAGGGGGACGCAGAGCTCCAGGAACTTCTGGACCTGCTCATCACTGACAGCCTTGAACTCCGGTGCGATGGTCCGCAGGATGTCCAGAGCCTTGCTGCCGTCCATGACTTAGCCCTCCTGCAGCTTCTCGATGAGCTTCTTCTGGAGGGTGGGGATGGTGTCGCCCTCCTCCACCTCGATGCCCTGTTCGGCACAGGCGGCGTCCAGCTCACCACGGTTCATCTTCTTGATGGCCCGGACCTGCTCCTCGATGGCAGCCACACGGTCGGCCGCTTCCTTGGCGGCACGGGCGGCGGCCTCCTCCCTGGCGACGGCCTCAGCGGCGTCGTCTCTCAGGGTGGTCTCGGCCACCGCCTTGGAACAAAAGGGCTGGTCGCAGGACAGGGTGCCACGCTCAATCAGGAAGCCCACCACAGGGTTCCCCTCATAGGACTTGGGCAGGGGTGCGGTCATGCCGGGCAGCAGAGCCAGCTCACCGATGTTGACGATCTTCTTGCCGTTGTTGGTGACGTTCATACTCGACTCCACCTCAGTTCTCGGACACACCGACCGCAATCAGGGCGGACAGCGGGTAGTAAATCATGGCGCCGACCACACGGGACTCGCAGGGGATGATGGTCTCCAGCTTCTCATACTGGAGGGGGTGCTGGTAGAAGGGCATCGGGATCTCGATGGCCAGCTTCTCGGGGTCCTTGGTGTAGAGCAGGGCCACGCCCTTGCCGCCGGTGGACGCCTTGGCGTAGGGGTTGGTGTCGGTGGCGTTGGCGTTCAGCTCGGCACACTGAACGATGTCCTTGATGCCGGGCAGGTTCTCCTTCAGGAAGGTCAGGGTGGTGATGTTGGTGTCGGGGATGCGCTTGGTCGCCAGGTCGATGTAGGTATCGCTGGGCAGCGCCAGGTAGTCGGGGTGCTCCACGTTCATAGTGGTGGCGTTCACCTGCTGGAGCATGGCGCTGATGTCCGCCAGGATCTCGTCGGCGGTCTTGTCCTTCCAGGAGGTGTCTCCGTTGTCGTTGGCCTGGATGGTGAACACCGGGATGTCGTTGTTCTCGTCCAGGACGCCGGGCAGCTTGGCGGTGGCGTCGCCCTTCCAGGCGATGATGTTGGTCAGGCGGTCAATCTGGTAGCGGGCGGTCTCGGCCTTCCGCACATCCAGGGACTTGCCGGCCATACGGGAGGCCCGCATTTCCTGGACGGAGTAGCCATAGCTGTCGCCGATGGACTTCACGGGGACGGTGGTGGGCTCACCCTTCACATCCACACGGGGCAGGTCGGTGGCGTAGTTGCTGATAATCTTCGCCATGCCGGTCTTGTCGTAGGAGTAGTAGGTGACGGTCTCAGCGCCCTCGGGGACCTCGTGGGTCACAGGGAACAGGGTCAGGGCGGTGAACTCAGGGTACAGACGGTCGTAGGTCTGGGACTTGATGTAGTCCAGCTCACGGGCGAAGAAGACAGCGGCGTCCTCCGCAGAGTCGAACCGCAGGGCGGGGTTCTCGCTCAGAGTGACCGGGATGTTGCTGCGGCGCAGAGCGTCGTAGTCGGCCTGGTCGTAGGTGGCGGAGGGCATATTGGCGTCATATCTCATTCTCATGGTTCAAATACCTCCATTCTTTATCAGGCTCCGGTGCTGTCGGTGCCGGGCTTCCACTTGCTGTCGGTGCCGCTGTACTTCAGCACCTGGCCGTCGGTGGCCGGGATGGTCAGGTCCACATCGCTCAGGTCGCCCAGGGAGGTGGCGCCACCGCCGCCGGAGCCGGAAGCTGCGGCGCTCTGGTAGAACAGCTCCACCGGGGCCACGTCGCCGGTCCCCTTCTCGCCGATGAAGCGGCCGGGGACCTCGATGGTGTCAGCCCCGGAGGTCTTGGTGAAGGCGCCGGCGTTCTCGCCGGTGATGATGAGGTACAGCTTGTCGCCGTAGGCGGGGGCGTCGGTGGGCTTGATGCGGGCCCAAATCTTGCCGTACTGGAGCACACCGATGGCGGCGCCGGGGGAGATGAAGACAGCGCCCTCGCTGTTCATCTCGTTGGTGTAGCCGTTCACGGTGATGCCCTCGAACTTGATGGCGGTGGCACCGGTGGCCGGGATTTTGATGTCGGAGCCAGGGGCGGAGCCCTGGACGACGCCCAGGCCGAACTTCATGGTCAGCCCGGTCTCGGCATTGATGCGGGTGTTTACGGCGTGGGCAGACAGGTCATAGAGAGCACCTGCGGCACCACGGGGGGTCGCCTGAGAGTAGGTAGTCTGAGCGCTCATTACTTGTTACCTCCATTTCCCATGTTGTCGATCATGCGCTGACGGGCAGCCTTGGCCCCGGCGGGCTTGGACCCGGCGCCGTCAGCCCGGCGGGTCCCGTTCATCATCTGTGCCCGCTGGTAGTTGGTGTCCTTGCGGGCGTTCATGGTGTCCTTGGCCAGATCGAAGGCAGCCTTGATGTAGGCGGGGCTCTTGCCGTCCAGGCGCATGGTGGGGTTGACGGCCTTGATGATGGCCTTCTGAGCATCCAGGACGCCCATGGTCTCGATGCCGTCCAGGTGCAGCTTGTCGCCCAGGCGGACCAGCTCGATGCGGGTACGGAAGATGGCGTCCGCAGCGTCGGCGTTGATGGCGGAGCCCTTGTCGTCGCCGTCGGTGCAGTTGTCATCGCCGTCCTTGGCGGTGGTGTCCTCGCCGTCGGCCTTGGGAGTGCCCTCGCCGGCGGCGGAGTCGAAGTCCTGCTTGGCCTTCATGCCCTCGATGACATCCAGCAGGGTGCAGATGTCCTCATCCTGCTGGGCGATGACGCCCATGGCCTTGTCCATGTCGTCGGGGTCGCCGTCGGAGTCCCGGCGGTCCCGGCGGTCCTTGACCATCTGCACGGGGTCATCGCCGTCGTTCTTCTCACCGCCCACGGCAGCGGGGGCCGCCGGGGAGACGGCAGAGCCGGCGTCGGCGGCGGGGGCGGTCCCGGTGGCAGGCACAGGGTCGTCACCGTCTGCGCCGGGGGTCCGGGCCGCCTGGCGGTCCTTGTACGCCTTGATGGTGGCGGCCAGGTCCTCGGGGGTCATGGGGGTTCCGTCGTTTCTGTTGGTGTTTGCCATGTTCTTCTTTCCTCCTTTGAGTTTCCTGACAAAACCGTCGATGTTCAGCCGGGCCTTCTCACCAGCCCTGGCCTTCTCGACGAGCGCCAGATGGTTGATGCGGATATTCCGCTGGATGGCGTCGTAGGGCTGTCCCTTCCAGACGCCGGGGGTCCTGTCAAGGTCCAGAGCGTAGCCCAGGGACAGCTCCCGGAGCCCGCTCTTTTTCATGATGTCGGTATCGTGGATGATGATTTCGGCCCGGACGTTCTCGCCGTCCTGATAGCCTTCGGAGAGTATGGTCCCGATGTGTTCCTGGTCCACATTCCGCTTATCCACCACTCCGGCCTCATGGGTGAGGATGACCGGCTTCCCCTTGTAGCTGGCAAGGCTGGCCGGGTCAAAGACTTCCTCGGGAAGCCGGAGCTCCCGGCGGGTGGTGCCGTCGGGGTTCTGGTATTCAAAGATACCGGTCGAGGTGACCACGGGATGGTCAATCAGGTAGCCTTCCTTGGTCCAGTAGGTTTCGTCCAGCGGGATGCTGTCCAGCCGCAGCACCCGCTTCAGCTTGGGCTCATTCAGAACCTTCGCCCCCTTCCTCCTCAACGGCCAGGGCCTCGGTCAGAGCGATGGTGAGGTCCTGGACGTGACGGAGCTCATCAAGCCTGGTGTCGGTAAGGGTCTTCAGCAGATCCCCGCCACCGTCCTTGATGAGCTCGATGTCGCCGGTGATTTTGATGATAGCGTCAGCTTTAGACATGAGCTGGCCGCAAATCACGCCAATCTGGGTAGGCGACGCTTCCATAGTGGCTTCCTCCTTTCAGCGGTTTTTGGGGTCTCGACTCAGCACAGGATTTTCTTCATGTCAGCCCCCTCCTTTCGTGCGGCCAGATGCCGGAACATCCACAGTGGATATATCAAAAACCGGCAGGGCGACGCACCGGCATTGATAGTCCTCGCCGGGGTGACATCGCCTCACCGGTTTTCCGGGTGGTGTGACTACGGGAGGGTCGTCCCATCGGAACCGCTTCCCGTTCAGCTTGTGGTGGCTCTCCCGGACTCGGCTGTCGCCGGAGTCCGACCAGATGTACTCGTTGACACCAGCGTCGGTCTGCTGCTGCTTCGTGAGCTGGCCGTTCAGCTTGGCGATCTGGTCACGGGCCAGGAGCTTCGCTGAGGACCGCTTCACATGGTAGGTATGCCGTATTTCCTTCTCGATGGAAGTCAGCGTAGCGCCGGTTTGGAAGCCCTGGGAGACGATACTTTGCATCTCCGAGAGGGTGTCCTGCGGAATGGACTTGATGAGTGCCACGTTCTGGTCAATCCATTCCTGGAGCGCCTGGCGGTAAAACTCGCCCATGTAGTAGTCGTCCATGATGTCGAGGCCCAGGGTCTCCTTCACCGTGCGCTTCCATTCCTGGATGCTCAACTTCTCGGTGAGACTGGACAGGGACTCCAGCTTCTTGTAGAGGCCGAAGCTGCTGGTCTTGCGCTCCAGCTCATCGCCCATGGCCCGGAAAGCCTTCTGGATGGCAAGCATCAGGTCCCCGGCGTCGTCCTGGCGCCGGTTGCGCTCCCGCTCTGCTGCGGCCGCCTTTCGGATGGCCGGCATATGCTTCTTTACGACCTCGTTCACCAGGCGGAGGTAGCCCCAGGCCACCCGCTGGAACTCCCGCTCCGCCCCATCCGGGTAGATGGGTTTGACCCGGCTGGGGAGCGTCTGCTTGCCCTTGAACTTGCCTTTGACCTGTTTCTGGAGGGCCTGCTTCCTGAACTCATCGTTCACGGAGCATCACCCCCGGCCAGCACGGACTCCAGGAGCTGAAGGGACAGGCCGAAGGGCGGGAACGTGGCGGTGTGGCCGATGTCCTCCATGGAGAGGAAGGCGGCCCCCTCCATCTCCTTCCCGTCGCACACCGGATCTCCGGCGTAGTCGGTGCAGAGGAAGACGACTGGCAGCCCGTACTCCTCCGGGATACCGTCGAGCTGACCCAGGCGATACATGGGGCCGAGCTGGATGCCGAACTCCTCCAGGGCCTCCCGGCGGGCGGCCTGCTCCGGGGTCTCCCCGTCCTCGATGTGACCACCGGGGCCGCAGATGCCCCCGCCGTCCCGGCGGGACCCGATGAGGAGCCGGCCGTCCTTCACCACCAGGGTGGCAGCAGCCGTTGGGGTCCCCGGTGTGGGGCCGTTTTCGTCTGCCTGGTTTGGGGAGGCCGTAGACACCTGCTGAGAGCCGCTGGAAAGCCCCGTAACCGTGTCGTAGGGCTCTCCGGGGGTAAGGGGTAGGTCTCCAGGTAAATCGGCTTGGACGGGCCCAGGTTCGCTTAGACCCCAATCCTCATCGTCCTGCCCATCCAGGATGTCCTCGACCGTGAACTCCTCCGTCTTGGCAAGGGCGGCCCTGACCTCCGACGGGTCGAGGGCCTGCATCTGGACGTAAATCTGGGCTGTCTGGGCCTTGACCATCTCGATGTCGGCCTTCAGCTTATCCACGTTGGCCTGCTCGGTCTCGCTCAGGCTCCAGAGCGGATTGAACTCCAGCTTGTACTTGGGCTCCTCAGCCACCTCGCCGTTGGCGAAGGCAGCCTTGAAAAGGATGTCCAGCAGCGTCCGCACGTTGCCCTTCAGCATGAGCTTCTGGATGCGCTCGATGTAGTTGTAGTAGTTCTCGAAGTCGCTGTCGCCGGTGGAGTTCTCCCCGGCCGGGGACCGGCCGAACAGGATGGTCTGCGGGATGTTGGTCACGGCGGACAGCATATTGCAGGTGGTGTCGATGACGTCCTTGACGCCGCTGAACGGGATGCTCTTGAAGTCGTAGTCCTCGCCCTCGGCGTCGATGGCGATACTGTTCAGGATGCCCCTGGCCAGGTCGATGATTTCCAGGCGCTTCAGGACTGTCTCATCGCCGCCCTCGGCTGCCAGGAGAGAGGCCAGGTTCTTCATCTTGTAGATGGGCTGCACAGATCGGTCCAGCAGCTTCGGCCCGTTCCCGTGGGCTACCAGGGTGTCCTTCATGGCCCGCTTGATGCGGACGTACTCCGGGGTGCCCCAGAACCGGTAGACCGGGTTGGTGACACGCTCCGGCAGGATGCCGTTGCGGAACACCAGGCACCGGCTCTCGTGGACCGTGAAGCTCCCGTATTGGCTGTTGACGTAGTAATACTCCGGCATGGCGAACTTGCTGGCCCGGTTCCGCACCGCCCGCATGGGGTCGGATGAGTAGAGGCTGGCGTAGTCCGGCTGGACCACCGCCCGCTCATAGACCCGGAGCTCGTCGATGCTGCGGATGTTGTTCCAGTCAACCGGCTCCTCCAGCCCCCGGCCGTCGTCGATGAGCATGACGATGATGGACCCGCCGTAGAGGCGGGCCCACTTGATGGCCGTGGAAGCCTTGTCCTCCCACTCCAGGGCGTCCAGGGCGTCCTCCACGAAGTCGTTGATGGTGTCATCCTTCAGGCCGAGGTTGAAGCCGTGCTTCACGGCCTCCTCCGCCGGGGTGTCGATGATTTTGGCGAACAGGCCGTTGTCCTCATACTGGATGGTGAGGCTCGTGTCCGGTATCACCGGCTCCGCCACGAACTCGTAGGACTCGCTGTTGTCCCTGGACGTGCCATACTTATTCAGGACGTTGATGTAGCCGTCTTTTCTGAAGGGCCTGACGGACTGGAGGCCCTTTTTCTGCTGGATGATGGCCTTGCCCCGCTCCAGCCTCTCCTTCCTGGCGAGAGCGGCCTTGGCTTCCTCGTGCTCCATGCGTTCTTCCCTCCTTATGTCACCAGCCCCAGCAGGCTGAAGGCGTTGTCGTTGTAGTAGGCGTTGGCCTGGGAATAGCAGTCCACTTGGTCGTCGTGGGCTCCGCTGGGGAACGCCGCCATCTCCTCCACGAAGTCGCCCACCCACGGGGCCACCTCTGCGGAGGGGATGTAGATGTTGCCGGCCTCTGCCACCGCCGTGGTGGCGTGGGCCCTGGCGACTTTGCCGCCGAAGGGCTCCACCGGGATGATGCCGGGGATCTCCCGCTTCAGTACGTCGATGACCGCCGTGCCGTTGGCCTTGTCCTCCACCAGCTTCCGGGAGGTCTGGGGCCACTTTGCGGACAGGTCTCGCATGGCGTTCAGGGTATCGGTGAAGGTCATGCGGCCCCGCACCTGGTCCACCAGGTATCGGTCGGCCCCCTTCCGGGCCCACACCTGGCCCACCACATAGTCCGAGACATCCTTGTCCTTGAAGGTGCAGTCCCAGGACTGGATGAAGTCGAACAGGCCGGAGGGCAGCACCTTCCACCGCTTCCACCAGTTCCGCTTGAACATACCGCCGGAGCTGGGGGTCGGTGTCTGCATATAGAGCGAGGACCAGGCGTAGGTGCCTACGGTCTCCTTCTGCTGGGCGGCCCACTTTTCATCGTAGCCACCGGCCGGCCACAGGGCCTCGCCGACGGACCGGCCGAGGGGATCGGTGGCAGGGTCCTCGCATACGGCCGGCAGGGAGATGATTTTCCAGTCCTCCACCTTGCCGTACTCCGGGTTCAGCAGCCGGGCGGCCAGGTCATCCTCATGCCACCGGGTCAGGATGATGATGACGGCGCCTCCGGCGTGGAGTCGGGTGCTCACCGTGGACTGGTACTCATCCCACAGCTTATTCCGGTAGGATAGGGACTCGGCCTCCGCCCGGTTCTTGATGGGGTCGTCGATGATAAGCAAATCGGCACCGTAGCCCGTGATGGAGCCGCCGATGCCGACTGAAATCATGCCGCCTGTTCCGTTGTCGAGGTTCCAGTTGGTCTTGGTCGCCTGGACGCCGGAGGTGCTGTGCCCAAATAGGGATGGGCCATATTCCTCCACCTTGTCCCGGTTGCTCTTACCGAACTGCTGTGCAAGCTCTCCGCTGTAACTGATTTCGATGACCCGCTTCTCCGGGTGCTTACCCAGGAAGAAGGACGGGAAGGTCTCCGTCACGGTCATCGACTTGCCATGCCGGGGCGGCATGAATATCATCAGCCGCTTCGTGGTCCCGGACATGATGTTTTCCAGCTCTCGACACACCAGGTCGAGGTGTCTGGCTCTTTTCCACCTGCCTGCGTGGACAAGCTGGACATAATCCGCATAGTATCTTCTCGCCAGCTCATACCGTGCTTCGGTGGCTATGGATTTTCTCAGGGCCGGCGAGATGGAGCGGTTACTCCCCGCCATCCTGCCCCTCATCCATACGGGCAAGGGCCCGGAGCTCCTCCTCGGTCAGCTTCTCCATCGGGGAGGTCTTCACAGACCCTCCCAGGGTGATTTCCTGCCGCTGGGTGAACTCTCCCTTGCTCCGGTTGTTGAGCCAGTACATACACGCCATGGTGTCAGGGGCGATATGCTTTGTAATCACACGGGTCTTCTCCACCCGCTGCTTGCCTGTGGCCGGGTCTGTGACGATGATTTGCTCGATGTCCTTGGCGTCGTATCCGACGGCCCGCTGGTAAAGGCTGTGTTTCACCTGGGCATCGGCAACATCCTTCCCTGGGCCCAGGGCCTCGGCGAAGGACTCGTGCTCCTTCTTCCACCTGTGCAGGGTGCGGACAGAGATACCAAAAGCCTCGGCGATGTCTGCATCGGTGGCCCCCTTCAAGGCGAGAGACCACGCCCAGCGGTCGTGATACTTCTCGTTGTAGATGTTGGGAGTGGCCATCTTACTCCCCTCCTAAGTAGTCGGCACAGAGGTACTCCAGCCCCTCCCACAAATTCTTGTGCGTGATTTCTCCGTGGCCGACCATGCGGTCCAGGGCCTTCTTGATGACCTTGGCGCTGCCCACGGGGATCTTGCTGCGGCCGATGACGGTAGAGATGGGGACCCACATGGAATTGTCGTTCTTGGGGTCCGTCCCCTCCCACCCCTCCGCAAGCTGGCCCAGGTTGTCCTCGAACACCTTGAAAATGAGCTGCATGGCCGCCGACACGTTCTTCACGTTGTAGGCGGAGGAGGCGGTTTCCTGGGCGTCCAGCCACTTCTCATACTCGCTGTCCGTGGCAAGCCAGATGTTGTCGCAGCCCTTGACCGCTTCCCTGGCCGTGTCGATGACCCGCTGGGCCTCCTTCAGCTCGTCGGGAAGGTAGACGATGCTGAGGACCTGGAACTCCAGGTTGGCCTCACTCATGGCCTGGGACGATGCCTTGTCCAGCAGGCCCAGGGTCTTGTCGTCCAGGCCGGAGTATTCCTTCAGGTCGATGTCCAGGATTTTGTCATACAGCTTCTTCAGGATGTCCGGGTCGTCCTGGCCCACGATGGCGTTGTGGGAGAGCTGGATGGCGATGCGCTGCTCCTCGGACATCTCATCGTCTGTGATGATGCAGGGGATGGTCTCCAGGCCGGCGGAGATGGCCGCCTGGACCCGGTGGTTGCCGGACAGCACCTCATACTTCCCGTCGGTGGGGTCCAGGCAGGCGAAGGGGGCAGAGGTGAGCTGCCCGTCCTTCTTGATGTTCGCCACCAGGCGCTGGAACTCCTCGTGCCGCATGAAGCGGGCGTTCATCTTCAGCAGCTTCAGCTCACGGGGGTCGATTTCTACGATTTTCGTGTTAATCATGGCAGGTCCTCCTTACCGCTTCTGTGAGTGCTTCTTCTTCCAGAGGGCCAGCCCCTCCTTCAGCGTCCACTGGCCCATGGGGGCGCCGTAGTTGATTTCATACGGCTGGAGGTAGTAGGCGTTGGCCGGGTCGATGTCCTTGGCCCAATCAGCCTTCTGGAGCGAGTCGTTGTGCTTCCGGTTGAGCACCTTGAACAGCCCCCGGTACTTCATGCTCTCAGGGTTCTTGCTGAAGGCGGTGGTGACCAGGGAGGCGGCCCGGCGCTTCGTGATGCGCTCGGCGATCCGCTTGCTCTCTTTGGAGAGGGCTGCGTAGAGCACCAGCTTCGCAAGGTGCTTGTAGTCGGTGGGCTCGACCGGGAAGTCGGACAGGAGGTAGACCGTTGGGGTCTCGATGTGCTTATCCCACTGTGCCACGGACGGGGCGGCCGAGAAGGCGTAGACGCCGATGAGGTAGCCGTCCACCACCACGCCGATGGCAAGGGTGGCGGAGCCGGGGCGGATGTTGATGTTCATGTACTGGCTGCGAAGGGTCTGGAAGGCGTCGTTGGACAGCTCATAGAGCCGGATGTCGTCGCCCATCTCCATGCCCTGGCCGAACTTCTTGATGTTGGCCTGGGTTGTGCTCTGGAGAGGCGTGACGATCTGCGGGTGGCCGGAGCTGGCGTAGATGTAGATGGGGATGCCCCGGTTGGTCGTCTTGGTCATGCCCTTCAGGTGCTCGGTGAACTCGTCGCCCTGGAGCCTCATGTCGGTGCCGAAGCACCACTCCTTCTTGGACATAATCTGCCGGAAGTATTCCTTCAGCAGCTCCTCGTCGAAGTAGCCGTACTCCGGGGGCGTGAACTTGAACATCTTCTCCAGCTTGGCGAAGTCCTTCACAAAAGCCTTGCCCGCCTTCTTGAAGGGCGGGAATGAGACGAAGCCGACGTCGGCCGGGGCCTCCTTCACGAAGTCCATGGCGTCGCCGTTGTAGTAGCTGGAGATGGTCAGGGTGTTGGAGCTGACCTTCTGGACGGTCTTCTCGTGCATGGCCGGGAACTGCCGGATGCTCTCCTCCAGCATCATGTTGTAGTACGGGTTGTCTCCCTTGTCGGTGTAGGCCACGATGCGGGAGCAGAGCAGCATGGTGGCCAGGCGATCCACGTCGGTCTTCATGTAGTCCTGGAGCCACGGGAACTGAGCAGCTCCCTCCTCGGACAGCTCCAGGGGGACGTGCTCCCGCAGGAAGTATGCGCCCAGACACTGTGAGTACATGGTCACATCGTTGCTGTGCAGCCGGAACTTGCCCAGGGGGCCGATGAATTTCTCCAGGGTGAAGTTGCCGGAGCAGCCGACATAGATGTCGGTCACATCCCACGCCTTCACGATTTTGTTCATGATGGCCTGGGCCTCTGCCGGTACAGAACCGTAGAACATACGTTACCCCTCCTCGAAGTAAAGCAAAAGAGCGGCTGCCGCTTGGCAACCGCTCTCTTGACTGTCAGTATGGAGCGAAGGGCAGGGTTTGAACCTGCGTCTCCGGGCGGGAAGCCCGGCGTCCTCCCTTGGACTAACTCCGCATGAGGGCCGTGGGACGGCCCTGTTTCCGCTTAGAACAGCGCAAACTGTTCCAGTTGGTAAGTTGGTGGGGTCTCCTCCAAACTCCGCTTAGACGGGCTTTGACGGGGCTTTGTGGGGTCTGGAGTCGGGTCATAGAGTTCCGGGATGACCTCCCCGGTCCTCTGCTGCCACCACTCGGCGAACGTGCGCCGGTGGCACCAGTCGTCCGGGCCTTTTCGGATGTCCTCGTAGCAGAGGAGCACAACGTCTTTGCCCAGGCTCTCGAACCGCTGGAGCTGAGAGAGTATTCTCTGCACTCCCTTCTGGTCAAGCCTCGCAAAGTAGGCCCTCTCGAAGTCTTTGTAGAGGTCGAACTTGTGCAGGAGACCAAATGGCATCAGGTCCGGCATCTCTGCGTCGAGATGATAGCCGAGGTTCCATTTGGGCGTCCCGAGCGAAATTCTGACCGCCGTGTACTTGCCACTCCGAAGCTCCGGGTTGCTGTACCTGCTGGTGAATATCATCTTGGTCGCTCCTTCTTCACCGAATTGGTTAGGGTGGTGGATACTTTCATTCTACCCATTGACGCCGCCTTGTCAAGTCAAAAACGCTTGATTTGCAAGGGGTTTCGGAGATTTTCGGAGCGAGGTCCAGAGGTGGAGCCCCCGCCTTTTTAGGGGTGACACTTATGGCTTCTTCCCCTACAACTTACCACTACGGTATTTCTCCTGTCAATGGCATCTTTTTTGCACGGGTCACTCGAAGTAGCCAAAAAACAGGGCGCTCAACTGCCGGAGGGCCATTTTGTGGTCCCGGTAGATGGTGCTGACATCTACGTTTTCTTCCTCGGCGATGTCCTGAAAGGTCTTCTGGTCTTCCGGCTCTGCCAGGTAGGTCGAGTAGATGATGCGGTATCTGCGGGCGTCTTCCGGCTTGCTGGAGACATCGCAGCAGCGTTTGTAGAACTCCAGCATCCGCTTGACGTGGTGGACCAGGGTGCTGGTGTAGGCTGCGCTTTTCATGATGCTGGGGACGTTGGCCTCATACCGGTTGTCGTAGCCCTTCATCATCTCCACCAGTTCTTCGAGGTCTGGGTCGTCATCCACCTGGGAGGCGCTTCGGACAGCCTCTTTGCTGTGCTCCTCCAGCCCTTTGAACCTCTCCAGGAGGAGCTTAGTGTTGTGGAAGCGTCTGTCTCTCGCTTCCTCCCTGTGGTTTTCGGCTTCTTTCCGGTATGCCTCAATCGCCTTCTCGGCGGCTGCCTCTGAGATGGCCTTTACCAGAGCTGGGGTGAGCACGGGGCCGGATGGCTTCTTCTTGTTCATGGGCTGTTCCTCCTTCTCCCCTCCAGGGGGGACCCCTGCCCTCTCCCACCGCCTCCGGCGGTAGGAGAGGGCTTGGGCTGCTGGCTTAGATGCTGCGCTGGAGGTCCTGGATTTTGTCCAGTCTCTCCCAGGGGCGATCTGCCTGGAACCGGTACGCTGGGATGCCCATGGCGTTCCCGAAGTGGCCGTAGGCGGACGTCGCCTTGTAGATGGGCCGGCGCAGCATGAACTGGTCGATGATGGCCTTGGGCCGCATATCGAACACCTTGCAGATGGCGTCTGCCAGCTTGGTGTCCGCCGTGTAGCCGGTGCCGAAGGTGTCCACCATGACGGAGACCGGGTTGGCGACGCCGATGGCGTAGGCAAGTTGCACCTCGCATTTGTTCGCCAGGCCGGCGGCCACGACGTTCTTGGCGATGTACCGGGCCATGTATGCGGCGGAGCGGTCCACCTTGGTCGGGTCCTTCCCGGAGAAGGCGCCGCCGCCGTGCCGGGCATAGCCGCCGTAGGTGTCCACAATGATTTTCCGGCCGGTGAGCCCGGTGTCGGCCGCCGGGCCGCCCTTGACGAAGCGCCCGGTGGGGTTGACCAGGATGCGTACACCTTCGAGGCTCATGTCTCCGAGGGTCGGATGCAGCACATGGTCCACGAGGGCCGTCACCAGATCCATCTGCTCCACGCCGGGGAGATGCTGAGTAGAGATGACGATGGTTTCAAGGCCCCTGGGCTTCCCATCGGGCCCGTAGCTCACCGTGACCTGCGTTTTGCCGTCCGGGAGGATAAAGGGGATGGCCCCGGTTTTGCGGGCTTGTGTGAGCTGGTAGGCCAGCTTATTCGCAAGGGTGATGGGCAGGGGCATGAGGTCGTCTGTCTCGTCGCAGGCATAGCCGAACATCATACCCTGGTCCCCGGCGCCCAGCAGGGCCTCCTTGTCCTTGGTCCGCCCCTCCTTCACCTCCATGGAGCCGGTCACGCCCATGGAGATGTCCGGGCTCTGGCTGTCGATGCTGGTAAGCACGGCGCAGGTGTTCCCGTCGAAGCCGGCCTCCGGGCGGTCGTAGCCCACCTCGCAGATGGTCTCCCGGACCAGCTTGGGGATGTCCACATAGCAGTCGGTGGAGATCTCCCCTCCCACCACCACCAGCCCGGTGGTGGCGAAGGTCTCACAGGCCACCCGGCTGGCCTGGTCCTTCCTGAGCATGGCGTCCAGCACGGCGTCGGAGATGCGGTCACAGAGCTTATCAGGATGGCCCTCCGTCACGGCCTCAGATGTGAACAGGTGCTTCATCTTTTTTCCTCCCTCTCCCCGGAGTAGTTCCAGGGCTTGAAATTCACGATTTTCTCCAGCAGGGTCTCAGGGTGGCCGTCAAAGCAGATGGCCCGGTCGTCGATGTAGCAGACCGCCGGGGGCTTCTCACGCACGACATCATCCACGACGATGCCGTTCTCTGCGAGGTAGCGCATGAGAGCTCCCATGCCCTCCGGCCCGCAGCAGCGGGTGGAGACGACCACCACTCGGAAGCCGGCGGCCCGGATGTGCTCAATGGCCTCCCGGATGCCAGGGACCGGCGGGTCTGGGATCTCCATCATCCCCTGCCAGCCGGATGTGTAACTGTGGATGACTCCATCGAAGTCGAAGACCACCGTGGGCTTCCTGGGTCTGCTCGGAGTCCTCACCCACCAGTTATTTCCGCCGGTGTCTTTGGTGCCGTGGACATTGACTTCATGACCGCTCATCAGGTAGGTGCGCTTTTCGGTATCTACAACTTTCTGCTCATCCATCTGCCGTCCCATCCTTCCTGCTGGCTGCCACGTCGTTGGCAGCGTCGGCCGCTTCCCTCAGAACGGACAATGCCTCGTCAATACGGATGCTGACCATTTGGGCCCGGCCGGGGACCGAGATGCTCATGACACCCAGCTCCATACTGGCCTTGATGCTGCAATCGGCCATCTCCTGGCTCCTGATGGCGACCGCCTTGTTCTTGCCGGTGGAGAACCTGGTGACGATGCACTTGGCCTCCAGCGCCACCCCGTCCAGCGGGGCGATATTCGGGTCGTTGACCCGGACTACTGTGCTCATACGCTCCTCCTCATAGGTAATTTTTGCCGAACACGGCCCGGAACTGCTCGACCGTGGCCCCCTGCTCCGCCATGTACTTCATCTGCCCGTACTGGTGGAGCCGGAGGGCCGTGGCCGCAGACTGGTGGGCGGCGTCCCTGCCGTTCCGGTGGCAGGTGTCTCCGCAGAGACCTACCTTCAGGCCGTACTTCTCGGACTTCTTTCGGTTGGCCCCGCCGAAGATGTGGTGTTCCTCCAGCCACCCCCACCTCCCGCAGAGCCAGCACCTCCCGTAGTACATCAGGCGTCGTCCCTGGGCTCATCCATGTAGGTCGCCTGGAGGTCGGCCATGTGGGTCAGGAGCGCCAGGGGGAACTTCTCGAAAGCGTTGCCCACCGAGAAGCCGCCAGCCTTGAAGTCGTTGTCGCTGAAGCCCATGTGCCAGCGGATCGCCATGGCCTCCTCACGGGTCAGCTTCATGAAGCCAGAGATGATGTAGACCGACTTCTCACCGTGGCCGTAGGGGAGCTGGTCGTTGACCACATAGAACGGGTACTTCTCCCACTGCCCCTGTTCATTTTTCCGGTTCCTCATCTCCACGGCGTAGAAGTTGGCCTTGCAGATGTCATGCAGCAGACCGCATATAGCGATGGTCTCCTCCTCTCCGTTAAGAAGGTCGATGAACGCCTGGTCCTCTGCACGCTGTCTCTCAGAAACATATAGGTCCCGGAGCCGGTGATAAACGTGGATGCTGTGCTCCACCAGGCCGCCGGGGCGGGCCAGGTGGAAGCGGGTGGAGGCCGGGGCCTCGAAGAAATCCGTGGTCTCCAGCCAGGACAGGAGCTTGTCCGCTCCGGGTCGTGTGATGAAATGCTGATAGAGCTCGATAAATCTATCTTTCATAGTTGGCCTCCGTAAAACTTTCCCAGAACTTTCCGCCGGGGAATGTGAACTCGACGATGTAGAACCGGCCGGCCGGGTGGACATAGACCACCTTCCCGGTTTTCTGGACGCCGAGGCAGTCTATCTTCTCGCTGGACTTCTCTCCGACCCGCTTCATCAGCGGTCACCCTTCAGGGGGAACGCCGTGCCGCAGACCATACAGAACTTGGCGCCGGGAGGATGCTGCGTGTTGTGGCAGACCGGGCAGGTGTAGTCCCAGGGGAACTCCTGGAACAGCTTGGAGGGCCAGATGGCCTTCATGCTGTCCTTCATAAAGACGGGGATGTTGAAGGTGACGCAATCGGACACGATGCTTTGGACCCATTCATACTCCGGCCTGACCTTCTCCTTGCGGTTCCCCGTCTCAGCCCCAATGATGACCCACTCCGGCATGGGGCCGGAGCCGGCCGTCAGATCTACCGGGCCCAGCAGGGGCTCGATGGAGAGGAACCAGTGGCAGCCGATGTCCTTCATCCAGGCGGCGGAGTCCTCTCCCTTGGTCACGGTGGAGCCGAACCAGAAGTTGTCCTCGTGCGGCAGCAGGGCCATGTGGTCCAGCTCTAAGTACCGTTTCGGGTATTTCGTCAGGAACAGGTAGCGGTGCTGAGGCGCCTTCCGGCAGGCATCCAGGACCTCGACGATCCAGCGGGTGGGCACCCACGGACCGAACAGATCCGCCATGGAGCAGACGAAGATGGTCTGGCCCTTGGTCTTTCTGGCCGGTTCCCCCAGGCGGTAGCGGTGCATGGTCGGGACAAATCCAAAGGGGTACGGCTGGTTGCGCTCGTCCTGATAAAAGGGCTCTTTCAGCTCAAAGCACTCTACGACTTCTCCGGGCTTGACCCCCTTGCACTTGAACCGCTCCGCAATCCGCTTGGCGTAGCAGTAGGGGCAGCCTCGCTTGCACCCCGTCACCGGGTTCCAGGTGCTATCACACCACTCGATACGGGTCTCGTTCATCTCCCACTCACCCCCAGCAGGTCCCGCCAGCTCTTGACCCAGGACGGGATGGGATAGATGAGCACCGGCTGGTGGCGGGTAGGGTGCTTGCTGCCCTGGAAGCCGGGGTAGGCCCCGATGACGTCCCGCCAGTACATCATCCGCCGGTTCACTTTGGAGTACCGCCGGCGCTCCATCTCAGCCTTTGCCATCGCTCTCAGCAGTTTTCTCATTTTTGTGCTCCTCCTTCATGATTTCATAGCCCAGCAGGGCCTTTTCAGCCATGGCTGCCACCTGGATGAGTTCACAGGCTCCCAGCACGGCGGCCTTCTTGATATACGCAAGGTAATGGGGGCCATACTGGTCCTCATTACCCTTTATGCTGTCCCACAGGTGGTCAAGGCGCTGGCTCAGTGTCTCCATCTCGACCTGGGCCTCCTCGACCTCCTCTTTGATGAGAGCATAGCCCTCGTGCGGGGAGTGGGCGGCGGCCCCGTGTGCTGCCGCCGCCCGCCCATACTCCTCAGCTACCAGGCGGGCCACCTCTTTGGTGAGCTCGAACATCATGCTTCCTCGCCTTCCTCATCGGGTTCCTGATAGGGATAGGGGTCGTCCTCGCCGTCCTCCGGCTCCGCAGGGGCGTCCATACTAAACAGGGTCTCATTACACTCGATGCACTCCACGGAGATGTTGACGGGGTTTCCTTCGTCTCCGTAGGCCGTACAGACGACCTCGTGACCCACATGTGGTTTCAGCTTCTCAGCCGGGCAGTAGAAGACAGCGCCGGGGTTGGCAGCGGAAGACAGCACAACCTTGTTGCCCTCAGTTCTGACGGTGTAGTTCCCCATGGCCTCCATCACCTTCATGCTCTGTCCGGCGAACTGGCGCAACCAGTCGAAGGCGTCCTGAGTCACCTGCTTCTTGGGCTCCTCCTCCCCCACCACCTGGTAGTCAGCGTCGATGACCTCGCCCGCCGGCGGGAGGCTGGCCTGGGCCGCCGGGAGTCCGGCCGGAGCTGCGGCATCTCCATCCGACGGCTTATCCTTGTCAAAGAGGCTCGTCTGGCCGTTGTCGATGGGGCGCATGACATACTGGCAGGTCTCCCGGTCCCACACCAGCTCGTAGTTGCCGGAGAGGGTCCCGGTCTTCTTCTCCTTCTTCTGGATGACGGCGCTGACGGAGTGGTCGAACTTGGGCTTGGTGATGGAGCGAGTCTGCTGCCCGCCCGTCACGCTGAAGTCCGGGGCGGAGTCCGGGGTGAGGGTAATCTTCACCTTGACGGCGATCTCCGCCACGTCCTGCTCGGTCTCCTCCATGCCGTTGAGGGTGCTCCGCAGGATCTGGTCGAAGTCAGAGCACAGGGCGTTGAAGGTGTCGCTTTTCAGCGACAGGGGCAAATCATTCTTCTGACACATGGCTTATCTCCTTTCACATAGTCGAGGCCACCTGGATGGTGACCTCCAGCCGGGGCTGCTCAGAAAAGAACTTGCGGACCTGGGCGTCCACCACCTGGGCGTCGTCCCGGTAGGCGATCTGGTTCAGGCTGTCCGTGACCACCTTGCCGATGTTGTCCCAATCCGGCTTCTTTCCGGGGCGGATCTCGTGGTCCAGCATCATCCGGCGCTTCTTCTTGCTCACGCTGGTAGGCACGGGATAGAAGGCCAGGATGCGGACATCGAGCTGGGCCTCGTCCTGGAAGCGGGCGCTCCCACACTGGCGCTGATACTCAGAGCGGATGAGGTTCTCGTAGACGAGCGTCTCATCCGGAGTTCTTGTCTGCACATGGTTCCCGACCTTCGAGAACCGGGGACGACCCTTCCCCTGGGGTTCCCCCAGGACTACGAACTTTACCTTCACTTTCCTGTTCCTCCTTCAAGTCCCGGTAGTAGACATAGTGGGCGCTGCGGCGCTTGACCGTCTCCGTGCCCTGCCAGACGGCATAGCCCTCTCCCGACAGGATGCCGGCCACCCGCTCCCGGTCTTCTACCTTGTAAATCCTGATTTTTCCGGTGTACTTCATCAGCTTCCCTCCAAAAACTTCTTCATCTCGTCGAAGCGGTGGGCGGCCTCGGCCTTTCTCCACGACTTGCCCTTGAACTGCATCGGGTAGCACATCTCGAAAATCCGGTCGTAGATACGGGTGTACCGGATGTCCAGGGTCTCCTTCATCTCGTCAAGGCTGAGGTTCGTGGTGAGGATGACGGGACGCTTGGCCCGGTATCGGCTGTCCACGATGTTGTAGACCTTCTCCAGCGCCGTGTCGGTGCTCCGCTCTGCGCCCAGGTCGTCGATGATGAGCAGCTTCGCCCTGTTCAGCTTGGTAATCATGGCCTCATCGTCGCTCTGGAAGCCCTTCATGGTGTCCAGGAGCTTCACGAAGGAGGTCATCACCACCGGGACACGAAGGTTCAGCAGATGGTTGGCGATGCAGGCTGCCGCAAAGGTCTTCCCGGTCCCCACCCCTCCGTAGAACAGGAGGCCCTGGTTCTTTTCGAGCATCTCATCAAAGTGCTCGGCATACCGGAGGCAGAGCTTCAGGTTCCAGGCGTTGCTCTCCGTCTTCTGGAACTGGTCGAAGGTGGCGCTACGCAGGCGCTCGTCCATGAGGCTCTGCTTCTTCAGGGCCTCGATGGCCTGCATCTCCTTCTCCCGCTGGTCCCGGAGCTCCTGCTGGCGCTGCTTCTCAGCTCGGCACCTGCAGGACACCGGGACCTTGGTTTTGACCTTGGCGTCAGGGTCGAAGGGCTGCTTCTCCAGGTCCGGCATGAGGATTTCCACCTGCCGCCGGGTGTGGCACTTGCCGCACACCAGGAAGCCCTCCTCATCGAAGTAGTCGCCGTCCTCCGGCTGATTTGCGTTCACAGCCCTCTTGATGATGGCCTTCATAATCCCAGACATATCATCCACTTGCACCACCCCACTCTGCATACGGGTTTACCTCCGGCGGCCGGGAGGAGCCGGTTTCGCCTTTGCTCTTTTTCATGAGGCCGGGGTTGTCCTCGTTCACGGAACGGACCACCCAGCTCAGGATGGCTCTGTAATCATCCTTGTAGGTCTTCCCCTTCGAGCCTTTGTAGAGGTCCAGCTTCGTGATGCAGGCTTCAGTGAACTCCTTGCCGTACAGCTCAATGAGCCGGTTGTAGTTGGCCTCTGTCATCTTGACGAACTCCGAATACGCCTTCTTGTCAGACTTGCCCTTCTTGGCGGATGGCTTATCCCCGGTCGGCTCCTCCGGCCGGCCGGGGGCCCCAGACCTGCCCTTACCAGAGGTCTCGGCATAAGCCCTGCGCTTGCGCTCGGCGTCGTTCTTCCGGTTCTTCTGCAATTTGTACCACTGTTCTTGCCACTGGTCCCAATCGTGAATGTAGAAGCCGTCGGCGGCCATGTCTATCCAGCCCACATCAACGAGAGCCTGGACCACCCTGCCCATGTCGAGGTCGGAGCCTTCCCCGCAGCCATACAGATACCGGCTGAGGACATCCAGGTCCGCATCGGCCACCAGGCCGTTTTCATCGGCGTTCTTCATCCCCCAGAACCAGAGGAAATTCAGTATTCCGAGGGCCTCGAACTTCGAGCACCCGATGGTCTTATAGAGGCGGCGTAGCTTCGCCCCGTCCACTTCCTGGTGGACGCTTACCCATGCCATACACTCACCTACCTTCTTGCGGGTGGTCTCTGCATCCGCCCCGTTCTGAATGGGTTACTCCGCAGATCCTTCCGCATGGTCGGCGCTGCCGGCATCGCCGTCGCAGCTCTCCAGGACTTCCGTGACCCTGGCCATGACCTTCGAGTAGGTGGAGACCGGCATACCGTTGGTGCTCTCCAGGTTGAACTCGGCCAGGACCGCCTGGACCAGAGCGTTGCCGTCTTCCTTGCCCAGCTTCTGGTGGACCATTCTGAACAGGGTCTTCCGCTGTTCCTGGGTGATGGGGGTCATGTCGATAACCTCATCCTCACCGCCCCCGGAGGGGCCCATCTGCTCATACTCAGCGTCGGTGTAGCCCTGTTCGGAAACCTCCTCGGCCACATACATCCCCTCGTAGTCCTTGGGGAAGGCTGCCCGGAGCGCCTGGGAGACCGCCACCTTCTCAATCATGGTGCAGGGCTTGGTCTTCCAGTTGGCTTGCCCCTTGTCATACTCCTTCAGGGAGACTTCCTTGAAGACCTCCTCTCCAGAACCGCCGTTGCGGGTACGGTGGACCCGGCACCAGCCGCCCACGAGGGTCTCGCCGGGGTACAGGCAGGTCCCTTCCTTCTGGATAACCTGGTCTCCCCGGAGGACCACGATACCGGACTTATGACCCCGGTAGGCAGGGTTCTCCTCCGCCCGGCGCATATAGGCGTCCTTGCCCACCACCATCTGGGCGGGGTCGCTGCCGAACTTGATGAGGTACGCCTCGCCCTGGGCAAACGGGTTGAGCTTCTGGGCCTGGCAGGTCTTCATAAAGAGGATGACCTCCTGGTCCGTGATTTTGTCTGCCTGCCCACGCACCAGGTAGTTCTTGACCGTCTGGAAGTCCAGGTCAACGGTGCCCAGGGAGGTCTCATAGGTGATTTTGGTCAGCGAGTTATTCATGTTCAGCCCCTCCCGCTAAAGCTCATCTTGGCTACTGCACGGTACACGATGCCGGGGATTTGGATGGTGCCTTTGCTGGCACGGATGAGGCGCATGACCGCAGCCACATCCACCGGGCGGATCTCCACGCCGCTGACGGCCAGAGGAACATCCTTGCTGTCGATACTGACGATCTCCCAATCCTTGGAGGCGGAAACGCCCTTGGCTTTCGGGGCTCCGCCGGGGATGAACACCATCCGGCTGACGTCCTCGCTGATTTCGGCGTCCTGGAGGGCCGCCTCAGCACCAGCAGCATCTCCGGCGCTCTCCAGGCGGGCCGCCTCCTCCAGCTTCCGGCGGGACTCCTCCTCGGCCGCCCGCCGGGCAGCTTCCTCCGCCTCCCGGCGCTTGCGCTCCTGCTCCATGGCGTAGTCCCCCATGGTCTTCTTCAGGGTCATCTCCGCCTTCCGCAGCGGGGTCAGCATCTCCTTCTCACGGTCGCAGATGGCCTTGTGCGCTTTGTAGGCCGAGTCCTTCAGAGGCTTAAAGAACTCCGTGACCTCGGCCGCCTTCTTCTTCAGCATGACGCCGAACTTTCCGGCCGCCTCATACTCCTCGTCGTTCTGGACGGAGACCGCCAGGGCCATGGCCTCGATTTCCGAGACCTCACTCTCCAGCTCCTCCTCCCTGGGGGAGACGGAGCCGCTCTTGGGAAGCACGGCAACGACGGTCTCCGGTGCTTCCTGGACAGCAGTATTGCTTTTCATCGTAGAACCTCCTATCTGTTCTTGAACTTCTGCATATAGCCGTGAACCGTCAGGAGCGCACCGAACACCCTCCAGGCGTCCGGGTCCCTGAGCGGATAGGGCTCATACTTGTAGGTGCCATCCCTCCGAAGGTGGAGGATGGCCTTCCCGTCGAACTGGACACCGTGGCTATCAAAGCCCTTCACATAGGCTTCGAGCTGGACCCTTGCCAGCATCTCCTGGAGCTGGGAGGTGGTCTTGACGTCCACCATGACCGCTTCCCCGGAGACGATGCAGGGAAGGTCGGCAGTACCGGCGTATCTGAGGGCCTTGTGGTAGAGCCGGCACTCGTTCCCCAGGACCTCCGGCTTCATGTCATGGACCCATGCCAGGAAGCCGTCGAAATAGCCCCGGTACTCCGGGGCGATGTCCTCGATGCCGTACAGTGACCAGTTCTCGATGGCGTTATGTACCGCCGTCCCCCGCCCGGCGGCCCGCTCCATCACCCATTCATCCACGCCGCCGTAGACCTCCGAGTTCAGGGGCTTCATCACGGTCGTGACGCTTGGGAGTTCCGCCCCCCTCAGGCGGTAAAGGTGGGTCGCCTCGTCAAAGGTCAGCTCCGGGAACTTCGGGATCTCTACCATCGGTCCACCTCCGCCACGCCCTTCGTGGCGCCGAACTGGCTGACCAGGATGTTCGCAGCGCAGTCCGTGAAGCAGTCCTCGTGGTAGTAGTCGCACTCGATCTCGTAGAACTCGTCTCCCGGAACGATGGGCTCTCCACAATGCTTGCAGGTGTAGACCGTCGGGGGGTCCGGTGCGTTTGGGCATCGGGGGTCACACGGGGTTCTCATGCAGACTGAGCACATTCACGACACCTCCAGTTGATTGCCTCCATCACACAGGTCTCGATGATGACATCCTCCAGCAGCAGCTCCCTATACTCCGGCGGGAAGCCCTTGACCTCCATCTTCCGGTCGGTGAGCTGCTCTGCCTTCTCCAGCAGGTCCTCCGGGACCCGGATGCCGAGCCTGGCCTCAGCCCTTGATACCGCTGACATCATCGCCCACCAGCTCCTTCCACTTCTCATAGTTGGCCATCACATCGTAGCTGTACTGGTTGTAGCCAGGGCTTCCGCTGTTGTAGGCCGTGAGGGCCTCCTGCGTGGGGTACTTCTCCAGCAGCTCCGCCAGGAAGTCGCATCCCACTCTGAAGTTCCCAAACGGATTCATCAGGTCAGTGACGCCCAGACGCTCCATGCGGTCCCAATGCCACCTCTCCTGAACCTGCATATAGCCCAGGGAAGCTCCGTCGTCTCCGACTAAGTTCTGGAACTGTGTCTCCCGCTCAATGACCGCCAGGGCCAGGGCATAGGGGACGCCGGACTCTTGGCAGGCCGTGTGCAGGAAGTCCTGGTCCTCATAGGAGAGCGGAACGTCGTCCCTGAAGTAGCCCTGTTCGACCAGGGCCTGCTCGATCTTTTCGGACTCATACGGATCTTCCTCCCAGACCTGGAGGTCCGTCGGCTCCAGGCTTTCAATCGGGATGGCGACTACCGGCGTTGGGAGCTGGAGCTCCGGGGGTTCCTCCGTTGGGAGGGAACAGGCCACCACGCCGGTGACCAGGGCTGCGGCCGCAAGCGTCACGATGCCGGCGCCGAGGTATCTTCTTCTGCGGCGGCGTGGCCGCCTTCGGGTGTTACGAACGGGGTTATGTCTATCTTCGGGCATCTCCTATACGCCTCCATAAACTGCTCCGGGCTTTTAATCCCGTACTCTTTCAGAATTTCCCATAGATACTCAATCCTGCTCATCGCCGTCATCCTCATCGAGGTACTTCTGGCAATAGAGCTGGAGTTCGCTGATGAGCTTACCGACCTCCTCCAGCCTTCTCATGGCTTCCTGCATCTTCGGCTTCTCGTCTTCGCTGATGACTCCATCCTTGGCGATCTCTGCGATTTCCTGGCTGATGGCGTCCGTGTCACCATCGACCAGCAGGCGGAGGGCAATCCCCCGGATGTCATCCATCTCGGTGGCCAGTTGGTCATTCCGGCAGATGGGACACTCTTTGCAGCAGTACCAGTTCAGCAGGGAGGGGTCTTTGTAGAGGTCAGCCATCCGGCACACCACATCCACCGGGACCTTGGTGAGCCCCCGCTCATAGTCGGCCAGGCTGGACCAGGAAACGCCCAGCAGCTCCCCGGCTGCTTCCCTACTGGTCAGGCGCTCATCATGCTCTGCGGCGTTTTTCCTGGACTCGTAGTACCGGTTTCCGGCCGCTTTCGTGGGGTAACGTCCCATTTTGTTTTCCTCCCTTCCGGGGTACAATTTACTCAACGGAAAGTGCTGTACCCATACTTACCGTTGCGGTAAGCTGCTGTCAAAAAAAATAGAGTTCACCTGTTCGCTGGTCAGGTCGAGCTCCCTGGCGATGATGATTTTCTCATCATCACTGAATAATAACACTTCCGTCATATCGCACCACCACAATACCATTCTAAAAAAATCATTCGCCATTTCCCCAAAATTATCTTTTTATTTTATATC
>ENA-ORSY01000924-ORSY01000924.1-human-gut-metagenome-genome-assembly--contig:-NODE-924-length-24297-cov-3.612656_pt1 | contig 24297 bp, 16 predicted proteins | sample MGYA00242193_ERZ509160 | MGnify/ENA primary metagenome ERZ509160 (study PRJEB26280, sample SAMEA2338670) | human gut metagenome | biome: human gut; feature: human-associated habitat; material: faeces...
CTGCAGATGGCGCAGCAGGTTGAGCACCTGGGCGCGGATGGACATATCCAGAGCGTGAACCCGAAGCATGGGTCAACTGAATCCAAAACTGCCCTTCTTTCATACAGTGTGATTGATCAATACTACAATCTGATGAGCCTTAAATGTTGCGCAACAAGGTAATGGGCCCATGTAGCCAGTTAACTATTAATCGGCAATTTTCAGAACAAGAAACCTCGTTGTTTTGCCTAGACAGAGTGTGTCACCATGGCTGATTTTGACGGGGGGGGGTACTTTTTATTAGCAGATCCTTGCGGTTCTATCTCAGTGATAGATTTATCGGCCCCTGAAATTAGAGTAGTGCCGTTTGTCGATCCTAATCCCTGAGCATACCAGGCGCTTCCGTCTTCGAAAATGCGAAGATGTTTTCTGGAAACATCGATATCGACATCATTGATGCTGTTGCTACCTGTTGCCAAGAGCCCGATAGTGGTTCCTTCCTCGGAGGTAGAGAGAGGGTATATAGGAGAGCACGCAACCTCGTTATCGATCCTGATTAGCCCAAGTTTTATGGGTCTGCCGGCGGATTTGGTTGTGTGCTTTGGTTGCGCTAGTGTTGGCTGAAGCGTTGAAAATGTGAATGAAAGCTTCTTCTCCATGAAACTGTGCGTTGTTCTTGCCGCAATTTCGGGATCTGCGAGGCATCCAGTAGTCAGAAACATCATCACCAAAAGCACGGCCTTATCGGATGTTTCCGACATAGGTGATGCGTTGATTCTGCGAATAGCGTTAGCATACAGATTTCCATCAAGGGAATAGTGCCTGAGAAGAGCCCCCATTTCCTTTGCCGCTACACCACCGTAGTGTTCTACAACCTCGTGGTACGCACAGGGTTTGGCTAAATTGGAAACGATTTTGCTTGTTATTGTTTGGGCGCTTTGATGAAAGTCGCCAAAAAACTCAGGATGTACCTGGCTTGGGGTTGCGTGGACGATCTGCCTTGATAAAAAGCTTCTTTCATTAATTCGATCACGGGGCGCACCGTTGCTGCACAGAGTTCGACCGGTAAGGAGCTCGCTTGCAGCTTCTTTATTGGTGATGCCGCCAAAGCTGCGGAGATCAGAATACATATAGGAACTCGGTGTGTGCATCTATATCCTTGTCCGGAGCGCAATTTCGCTGCAAGTTAAAACGATAAAAACGGTTACTATCTGCACGTAATTCATATTCTAACTTAGAAATACGAGGTCAATGCCATTATCTCTGAATAGTTTTAACGGGTAAACCTCCCAGTTGCGCATGTTGTGCACAAAGCAAATCGGTAACTAATGTTGCGCAACGGATCCTTTTCAAACTGCCTTTAAATAGCGAATGCGTAAAAAAGGATAACTAGTCTGACGCGTAAGAGCGCGGGCTAATGCAGTGCGAAAAGGAGAATAAATGAAGGATTTGCGTTCTAAGAAAGCAATTGCGGCAAGCCTGAGCTTGACGCTTGCTCTTGGTAGCGTGCCTGCAGTAGCATTGGCCGATGACGCCGATGAGAATAGCGAGGGAGCTACTTCCGAGCAGTCAGCAGCCCAGGGGCAGAACCTTGAGGTGATCGCCTTCTTCCAGGGCGGCGCTCGCAATGGGTCTGAGACAATTCTCACCGCAGAGGGTGTCAGCCCTAAGGACAGCGTGGCGCAGTACGTTCACGACCAAGACGGCTACACCCTCCAGGCCATGTCCGCCAATGCCGCCACTGGCCCTGAGTTGTATATGACTTCGTCTTTAGAGGGCGTAACGTCGATTTATGTTTACTACATGGCCAAGGATCAGGCCGAGCAGCAGCCTGAGGCTAAGAGCTTGAACGTTGTGAGCTTCTTCCAGGGCGGCGAACGCGACGGCTCCACTGAAGAGAATACGGTCAATATTACTGCCGACAGCAGCGTAGCAGATTGCGTCAAGAGCTACGATGGCTATACTCCGCAAAGCGTTAGCGCCAATAATCTTACCGGCCCCGAGGTGAATATGACCTCTTCTCTGGAGGGCATCACTTCGCTTTACGTGATTTACAGGGCTGACAAGCAGGCCGAGCAGCAGCCCGAGGTCGAGACGCAGGACCTGAAGGTCATCGGCTTCTTCCGCGGCGGCGCGCTTGACGGCGACAGGGAACTCCTCACTGCCCAGGGCGTCGATGTGCGCGACAGCTTTGCGCAGTACGTCCACGACTACGACGGCTACACCCTCGACCACATGTCCGCCAACGAGGCCACCGGCCCTGAGGTGAACATGACCGACTCCGTCAAGGGCACCAACACCGTTTACGTCTACTACAACGCCAAGGAGCAGGCCGAGCAGCAGCCTGAGCAGGTTAAGACTACTGACCTGCGCTTTATCGCTATCTTCCAGGGCGGTGAGAAGGACGGCGTGAACGAGGAATTTGGAAGCACCCAGGGCACTGCGCTCGGCACCAAGGTATCCGATGCTGTTCCCGGTCATAATGTTGCTGGCTATGCCTTCGATGGTTATGCCTGCGCAGAGACCGGCGCGGATCTTGCGGCTGACGACGAAATCGCTGAAGGCATGAAGACCATCTACGTCTATTACAAAGCAGACGAGGCTAAGGCAGATGAAATGCATCAGCATGTCGTGAATTACGACTTTAACGATGGCTCTGATTCCCGTACCGCAACTTTCAATGTGCCTGATTCGGAAATGGAAAAGGGTTTCACTGGTTGGCTGAATGTTTATCAGCCCCAGCGTGATGGCTACGAATTCCAGGGCTGGGCTTATAAAGATGGCGATGGCTCCATCCTGTCTGCTGATACCGCTTTGCCTAATACCGACACGGTAGATGTTGTTGCTCAGTGGAAGGCTACCGATGCTCAGGCTGAGCAGATCACCGTTAAGTTTGTTGACAACTTCAACGGGACCGAATCTTCCGCCGAGGTCAAGAAGGGCGAGGCTGTTGCCAAGCCTGCCGACCCCACCTATGACGGTTGGACCTTCGAGGGTTGGTCTTCCACCCTCAAGGACGATGAGGGCAACTGGGAGTACACCCCCGTTGACTTCAGCAAGGCAGTCGAGGATGAAGACCAGGACGGCGTGGTAACCTACTATGCCTTCTACTCCGAGAACCAGGCTGCTGCGGACGACACCGCCAACAGCGAAGAAGCCGCAGTTCAGGAAGCTGCCGGTGATGATGCCGACGCAGCCGACGAGTCGAGCATTGCTCCTCAGACCGGTGACGCCACCAACGTTGCTGCAGTCGCTGGTATTGGCGGCATCGCGGGCCTCTTGGCTGCCGCTGCCGCACTGCTTCGTCGCCGTCGCAACAACTAATTAATGCATACGCTGTCTGTATGAGACAGAGGTACTAGCAGGCGAATGGACTGGGTTATTCCCGGTCCATTCGTTTTTTAGTGGGAAAATGAAGCAAACCTGTATTTGACTTGCGTTTGATCGCATCGCGCGTGAAGGGAGTTGCCATGACTTTTGTCCTCGGGCTGGCTCAGTGCCGTCATCCTGAAGATGGCGGTACGGAAGCTGTTTTGGAAATGGCCGAACAGTGGTGTGCCGAAGCTTCTCTTCGTGGGGTGGATATCTTGGTGTTCCCCGAGTCGCTTATGACCCGCTATGAACTGGATAAACGGTCGTTCGCTTCTGAGGCTGAGTCAATTGATGGGCCGTTTTGCTGCGGAATGAATGCGCTTGCGGCGCGCTATGGCCTTTGGCTTGTATACACCGTGAATGAGCGGAACGATGAGGGGGATCCCTTTAATACGGCTGTTATTACGGGAAGCGATGGGGCTAAGCACGGGGTTTACCGCAAAGTGCATTTGTTCGATACCGATTTCACTAAGGAATCCGATCGTATGGCGGCGGGCTCTGCGTTGTTCGAGCCCATTGATACTCCCTTTGGGCGCATCGGTCTTTCGATTTGCTATGATTTGCGTTTTCCGGAAGTGGCGCGCTTTGCGGCAACGCATGGGTGCCAGCTGTTAATCAATCCCGCTGCCTGGGTAGATGGCCGCTTGAAGGCGGAGCAATGGCGTACTCTTCTTTCGGCGCGCGCCATTGAGAACGAGATCTTCGTTGCGGGCTTAAGTCGCGTTGACAAGGGCTACATCGGGCAAAGTGCCGTGTTTGGGCCTGATGGTGTGATGCTGGCCAGTGGCAGCGTCCGCGAAGAGCTGGTTGCTGCCCGCATAGACCTTTCGGCGATTGACGGAGTTCGCGCAGCCATGCCCGTCCTTGAGCATCGCAGGCCGGAGCTTTATTAGTGGGGTATGGGGGCAGACGCTGTTTTCCCACTAGGCAGGGCTGGGGGGGCGCCCGGCAACTCCATACGATTAGTGCGGGCGGCGCCTCAAAGCTAAAGTGGGAAACGGTACCTGTCCCTATATTCCTACTTTGCCGTTTTAACAATCAGGGCAGATCGTTCGACTTTTCGTTGCATAGTGTGGAATCGGCGTGTATGGGGCTTTCTTCGCGGATTCGTGGCCGAGATCTGTGGTGATGCGGCATAAAATCACAATGTTTACTAAATAAAACATACGGGCGTCAATAGGCTCTCTTTGGCACTCGCCCGAAACCTACCTCAACTGCACTATTAAGGGAGTTGCTGTGCTTAGCCGCTTTAGCGTAAAGAAGCCATATATCGTTACGGTTGCGGTGATCATCATCCTGATTCTGGGTGGTGTTTCGCTTACCAAGATGAAGACCGACTTGCTGCCCGATATGGATTTGCCCTATCTGGCGGTTATCACCACCGACCCTGGCGCTAGCGCTGAAAAGGTGGAATCCGAAGTTACCGATGTATTGGAAGGCTCGCTTTCGAAAGTAAGCGGTGTTTCCTCCGTCCAAAGCCAAAGTGCTGATAACTATTCCATGATATTCCTCGAGTTCGAGGACGGAAGCGATATGGATTCCGCCATGGTGAAGGCCTCGTCTGCGGTAAACGAGGTTTCTTCCCAGCTGCCTGAAACCGCTGGCAGCCCTAACTACATGGAAATCAGCATGGATATGATGGCAACCTTGTATGTTGCCGCATCCTACGACGACCATGATATTTTCGACACCACTTCGTTGGTGAAAGACAAAGCGGTTCCTGAATTGGAGCGCATTAACGGTGTTGCCGACGTTTCTACGGTTGGGGCGGCGGAAAAATCGGTAGAGGTGCGCCTTTCCGACAGCAAGATTGAAGACATCAACAACAAGCTGCTGGCCAGCGTCAATTCCCAGCTTTACGATGCCAAGAAAAACATCGATGAAGGCGAGGCGAAGCTGGCTGAAGCGGAGAGCCAGCTAAACAGCCAGAAAGAAGCGCTCGAGCAGAAGCAGCAGGAAACAAGCGATCAGCTTGGTCAGGCAAGCTCTGGCTTAACGCTGGCAATTTCCGGGAAAACCAGCGAGATCACTTCGCTGCAGGCGGGGATCGGAGCGCTGAAGGCCGTCGATCCTAGCGGTGCAAACCCCCAGGTTCAGGCGAAAATTGGGCAGCTTGTGCAGAAGGCGCAAACGGTAACGGGAGAACTTGAAGCCTACCAAAAGCAGCTTGCCGAAGTGCAATCGGGCTCTATTACCGCAGCAACGCAGTTCGGCAGCGCCAGCGCTCAGCTTGCCAGCGCCCAACAGACCATCGACTCCAACAAACAACAGCTGACGGATGCCCGTTCTCAGTACGAAAGCTCGCGTGAAGAGGCTCTTTCCAAGGCGAATGTCAATGCCTTGGTGGACAAGGAAACGCTAGCAGGCATTATTAAAGCCCAGGATTTTTCGATGCCGGCTGGCTATCTTGATAGCGGCTCGGATGATCAGTGGCTGTTGCGTGTGGGCGACAACATCTCTTCCATTTCCGACCTGCGTTCGCTTTTGCTCGCCGACATCGATGGGGTGGGTGAAATCCGCCTTGCCGATGTTGCCGACATCACCGAAGTTGACAATGTCGGAGATCAGTACATGCGTATCAACGCCAAAGATGGCGTATTGCTTTCGGTGTTCAAGAATTCCACTGCTTCTACGAGCGAAGTTTCTGCAGATACCCGAGCAGCGCTTACCAAAATCGAGCAGGCCAATCCCGGCTTGCATCTAACTGTGGTGAGTGACCAGGGGTCTTTCATTGCGCTGTACATCAACTCTATTTTGCAGTCGCTGCTTTTGGGCGCGCTTCTTGCCGTGGTGGTGCTCATCGTTTTCCTTCGCGATTGGCGCCCCACGCTCATCATGGCTTTCTGCATTCCCTTCTCAGTGCTCTGCGCCTTGGTGGTGATGTACTTCTCGGGCATCTCGCTGAACATTATGTCGCTTGGCGGTATTTCCATCGCTATTGGCATGCTGGTAGATAATTCGATTGTTGTGCTGGAGAATATCTATCGCCTGCGCAGCCGCGGCATTCCGCCTGCTCGCGCAGCCGTTCAGGGTGCGAAGCAGATCTCGGGCGCGGTAATTGCTTCCACGCTTACTACTATTTGTGTATTCTTGCCCATCGTGTTTACTACGGGCATGGTGAACCAGCTGATGCTGCCCTTCGCGCTGACCATTGCCTACGTGCTTACCGCGTCGCTGCTTATCGCGTTGACCATGGTTCCCGCTGCTTCTTCGTTCCTGTTCAAGAACTATATTCCTCGCCGCAACAACTGGTTTGAGACGCTGCAGACGAAATACGCTCGTTCGCTGGCATTCTTCTTGCGTCATAAGGCGTTGCCTCTTGTGGTGTCGGTAGTGTTTTTGGTTGTTGCAGTGATTGGCGTGGTGAACATGGGTATCACTATGATCCCCACCATGACCTCGAAAACGGCAACGGTGACAGTGACCATGCCTGAGGATACCGACAAGGAGACGGCGTACGCTACGGCGGATAAGGTTATGGACGAAGCCATGGGCATCGACGGAGTGAAATTCGTTGGCGCTATGGACGGAACGTCTTCGACCTCGATGGTTGCTAGCGATATTTCCAGCAGTAGCAGCAGCGACAAGTTCCACCAGGTGTTCACGTTCTACGTACAGACCGACAGTTCAGTGACCACCGAAGGCCAGGTGCTTTCGATTTTGGATCAGCTGCAGCAGCGTACTTCTGGCCTGAACTGCGAAGTGATTACCGACGCTTCTTCTTCCGAGGCGATGAGCTCTATGACCGGCAGTGGGCTTTCGTTGAGGATCCAAGGTCCCGATCAGGATGAGCTGGTGCGTATCAGCGAAGATGTGATGGGGATCGTTGGCCAGGTGGAGGGCTATACCGAAATCGAAAACGGCATGGAAGATGCTGCGACCGAGCTTCACCTGGTTGTCGATCGCGACAAGCTTACCAAGGACGGCTATACGGTTGCTCAGTTGTATAGCGATTTGGCGAAAAAGCTTTCCGAAAGCGCCGATGCGCCTTCCATGACGCTCGATGGCAGCAAGATGAATGTGTCTGTAGTGGATAAGACAAGCCCTGTTACGGCAGACAATCTTCTTGATACCGAGATTGAGATAACCAATCAGCAGACGGGCGATACCACCACGCACAAGCTTCGCGAGTTCGCTAAGGTTGAGCAGGGAGTTGCCTCTCCCACGATGATTCATGTGAACTCAACCCGTGCTATTACGGTGACGGCCGATGTCGAAGATGGTTACAACAATGCTTTGCTTGCGCGCGATCTGCAGACCAAGCTCAAGGATTATCAGCTGCCCGAGGGCTACACCATTCAAACCAGTGGCGAACTGGAAAACATCAACACAATGCTTTCTCAAATGATGCTGCTTCTGATTTTGGGCTTTGTGCTGATTTACCTTGTTATGGTGGCGCAGTTCCAGAGCTTGCTTTCTCCTTTCATCGTGATCTTGACTGTCCCCCTTGCCTTTACCGGCGGTTTGTTCGGTTTGGTGGCAGCCGGCGAACAGTTGAGCATGCTTTCGCTGCTGGGCTTCGCGGTGCTTATGGGTACGGTGGTGAATAACGGCATCGTGTTCGTTGACTATGTGAACCAGCTGCGCCGTGGTGGCCTGTCGAAGCACGATGCCCTGGTGGCTGCGGGACGTACCCGCATGCGCCCCATCATGATGACGGCAATTACCACCATCTTCGCTATGTTGCCGATGGTGTTCAGCGATGCGGTGGGATCGTCGATGCAGCGCGGCATGGCGGTTGTGGTTGTGGGCGGCTTGCTGTACGCCACGTTCATGACGCTGTATGTGGTGCCGGTTATGTACGACATCCTGTATCGTCGCGTTCCTCGCGAGGTTGATTTGGGCGATGAGTCTATCGACGACGATCCAGGCGATGCTCAAGCATATTTGGAGGCAATGCAGAATGCCCGTGCTTTAGCTGGAGTTAAGCCGAGAGCGGCCAACGCAGGTTCGGGAGGGAATACCGGAACAGCTTCGTGACGGGCATGGCTTTCGCAGAGGCAACCATTCACAATCCCCTCATCATTTGGGGTTTCTTTGGGGAAGAAGGAATGAACGTGTTACAGCATTGTGGCGTTTTTGCTTGGGTATCCTGCTAGAATAAAGAAAGATAATAAGCGAGGCGCAGGGGCGCTTCGATACTGGGGCCTTTGCCGTATGGCGAAGGAGAAAGAGGGGCGAGAGCTATGAAGCAGTACAGGCGCGTATTTGCAGCACTCGATGGCGGCAGCACTCAGCAGGAAGTAGCCGAGCGCGCAATTCAGATTGCGAAGCTCAACCATGCAGAATTGATGTTCGGCCATGTAGTAGATTCGGTTCCTGATTCTTTGACGGGCACCGACTACAAAGAGCTTGCTGAAACGGTTCGCAACCGCTTGGTCGATTCCTTGGGCGATACGTTGAAGGCAGCCGAGGAAGATCCGGACATTCCTTCCGTAGAGGTTGTTGTTAAGGTTGGTCGCATTCAGGAAACCATTCACAATCTGATGATCAAGCCATTTGAGCCCGAGCTGGTTATCTGTGGTGAGCGCGGTCTTTCGAACATCACCTACGTATTCGTTGGCAGCGTTTCCACCTATCTGATCAGGAACCTTCGCTGCGACGTTCTTGTTGTAAAGCAGGATTAGTCAGTTGCGCTGATCTACGATCAGCGCAACATGCTCCTGAGACGCGACGATGCTGCGCGGGATTCTGGCGGTACAGGGAAATTTCAAAGCCCATAGGGCGGCGCAAAGGCCAGCCCTATGGGCTTTTCAATCTCCCCGCACTCGCCAGAATCTTACTCGCTGACTCTACTGGTGAATACCCCAAAGCTCGTTAACGTCCTTGTGGGCGTTTTTTATTGGGTCCGAGTTTCGATAGTAGAGCAGCATCGTCTAAAATAAGAAGCAGTGCGCCCGTGCGGTGCATTCTAAACATACTAGAGCGGCCGGCAGCTTGCTGGCTGAAACGTTACACACAGAAAGGCATGGCATGCAGCGCAACCATTACGATTTCCTTATCGTTGGTGCTGGCATCACGAGCGCCGTTTTTGCTCATGAAGCCGCCAAGATCGGCAAGACCTGCTTGGTCATCGACCGCCGCGATCACATTGCAGGCAACATCTACACGGAAGAAATCGATGGCATCAACGTGCATAAGTACGGTGCCCATATCTTCCATACGTCGCTTCGTCCCGTTTGGGATTACGTAAATCAGTTTGCCGAGTTCAACAACTATGTGAACTGCCCTGTTGCCAGCTACAAGGACGAGCTGTACAACTTGCCGTTCAACATGAACACCTTCTCGAAGATGTGGGGAATCAAGACCCCCGCTGAAGCGAAGGAAATCATTGAGCGCCAGAAGCAGGAAGCAGCCGAGCAGATTGGCGAAGGCGAGCCCTCTAATCTCGAGGAACAGGCGCTTTCGCTTATCGGCAAGGATGTATTCGAGAAGCTGATCAAGGGCTACACCGAAAAGCAGTGGGGCAAGAGCTGCACCGAGCTGCCCGCTTCCATCATCAAGCGCCTGCCCGTTCGCTTCATCTATGACAACAACTACTTCAACGACCGTTGGCAGGGCATCCCCATGGGCGGCTACACTGCTATGGTTGAGCGCATGTTCGGCGATACGGAAATTTTGCTGAATACCGAATATCGTGAGTTCGTTGCTGAAAACGAAGGTATTGCCGACCGCGTTATCTACTGTGGCACCATCGATGCTTACTTTGATTATCAGCTTGGCGCGCTGGAGTATCGTTCTTTGCGCTTCGAGTCCGAGCGTATTGAATGCGAGAATTGGCAGGGCAACGCGGTGGTTAACTACACCGAGCGCGAGGTGCCCTTCACGCGCATTATCGAGCACAAGCACTTCGAGTACGGCACTCAGCCAACCACCATCATTACGCGCGAGTATCCCGCAAACTGGGAGCGCGGCGATGAGCCGTACTATCCTCTGAACGACGATCGCAACAGCGCCCTGTATGAGCAGTACGTTGAGCTCGCCAAGCAGGAAGGCAACGTGGTGTTCGCTGGCCGTTTGGGTGGATACAAGTACTACGATATGGACAAGGCTATCGACGCGGCATTTGATTTGGTGAATGCTGAACTTGGCGTTGACCTGAGGAAATAGGGTTGATCTCCATCTTCTTGCATTGATATATTGCGAGCCTGGTATGGTTGCCGAAAGGGCAGCTGACCAGGCTCGCTGTGATTTGTGCCTAGCGAGAACGTTGGCGCCGCTGTGTTGGGCACGCCGTTCGGTTGAAAGGAAAACGTATGAGACTGATAGGGATACTTGCCGCCGCTGCTTTGGCGTGCACGTTGGCGGGTTGCGCAGCTCCGCAGCAACAGCCCGACCACTCTCAGCTCAAGGTGAATGATGCGGGCGTTTCTTCGGATGGCGGTGCCCAAAGTGGCGAAGGAGCCGAAGGAGGCGTTTCTTCTGCGGAGGAAGCTAAGCCGACGGCAAGTGAGTTGCGCGCGAAGCTGGATATAACGGAAGACTATCGTTCCGACTTCAACCACGGCGAAAAAGGGGCCAGCTATCAGAAGTACATCGTGCTGCATGACACCGAAGTGGATAGCAGCGCGGCTTCTATCGTTAATTCATGGGAGAGCAGTGGCAACAAAGTGGCCTCGCAGTTCATCGTGAATAAAGACGGATCTATCGTGCAATGTGTGCCGATGGATGCCATTGCCCATCATGCCGGCTATGGCGACGCAGGTCACAACAGCGAGTATGGCGTGCCGGAAGATGGACGCGACGACAAAAAGGGGACCACCAAAGCTCCTTCGAAGAGTATTACCGATTACGGTATGAATTCGTATTCTATTGGCATCGAAATAGTGCATGTGGGCGGGCAGGGCGCCTATCCCGAAGCGCAGCTTGAAGCGATTGACGGGCTTATTGCCTATATCGATGCGTATTACGGCAGCGAAAGCACCATCATCAACCACAAAATGTGGCGTTCTGGCAACTCTGACACCTCGGCTGAATTCGCAACGTATCTGGCCAATTACCGTGACCACCGCACTCATAACTAACTGATGGGAAAATAGGGGCAGGTGCCAGATTCCCACCTGTGCCCATTTTCCGTGCGCCGTTTCTTTCAACGTAAAAAGCGAGTAAACTAATATGGATTATGGCTATGCGCTTCGACTGCTGCTCTGAGGGGTATCGGGCGGTATGCGCCGTAGGTGCATAGTCGGCAATTGATACATTTCGCGCTTTTGCGCTTGCTGTTTGCTTGTTTGAAAGGGAGCCCAATGGCAGACAAGGTCGCAGTACTCATACCCTGCTACAACGAAGCCGTGACCATCGGCAAGGTGGTGGACGACTTCAAGCGCGTTCTGCCCGACGCCGACATCTACGTCTACGACAACAACTCCAAGGACGGCACGGCCGACATCGCCCGCGAGCACGGCGCCATCGTGAAGTTCGAGGGGCGCCAGGGCAAGGGCAACGTCGTCCGCTCCATGTTCCGCGACATCGACGCCGACTACTACCTGATGGTCGACGGCGACGACACCTACCCCGCCGAGGCCGCGCCGGCTCTCCTGGAGCCGCTGCGCGCCGACCGCGCCGACATGACGGTGGGCGACCGCCTGTCCAACGGCTCCTACGGCGAGGAGAACGACCGCGCGTTCCACGGCTTCGGCAACGACCTGGTGCGCTGGCTGATCAAGAAGATCTACGGCTTCGCCTTCGACGACGTCATGACGGGCTACCGCGCGTTCAACCGCGTGTTCGTGAAGACTATGCCGGTGCTCTCCGAGGGCTTCCAGATCGAGACGGAGATCTCCATCCACGCGGTGGACAAGCGCTGGCGCATCGAGGACGTGCCGATCGACTACCGCGACCGCCCCGAGGGCAGCTACTCGAAGCTGTCCACCTTCGGCGACGGCGCGAAGGTGCTGCGCGCCATCACGAGCCTGTTCAAGGACTACCGCCCGCTGGCGTTCTTCGGCTGGCTGGCCCTGATCCTGCTGGTGCTGGCCGTGGTGGCGGGTATCCCCGTCGTCGCCGAGTACGCGGCCACCGGCCTGGTGCCCCGCATCCCCACGATGCTCGGCAGCCTGGCGCTCGCCGGCTGCGGCGCCCTCTCCTTCGTGACGGGCCTGATCCTGGACACGGTTGCCAAGAGCCACCGCCGCCAGTGGGAGATCGACGTGTACAAGGCGACGAACGGCTTTTACCGCGAGTAGCCGCAGGGGCTTTGCCCCAGGCTTTTGTAGAATGAAAAGAGTAGTTTCACTAGAGAAGGAGTGCGCTCATGGAGGCATATAAGAAAGAATTCATCGAGTTCATGGTGGAAAGCCATGTGCTCAAGTTCGGCGAATTCACGCTTAAGAGCGGGCGCAAATCTCCCTTCTTCATGAATGCCGGCGCCTACGTTACGGGTGGTCAGTTGAAGCGCCTGGGCGAATACTACGCTCGCGCTATTCATGACAACTTCGGCCTGGATTTCGATATGGTATTCGGCCCTGCCTACAAGGGCATTCCGCTGGCCGTCGTTACCGCCATTGCTTTGGAGGAGCTTTACGGCAAGGAAGTTAAGTACTGCTGCAACCGCAAGGAAGTGAAGGACCACGGCGCCGATGCCGGCAACCTGTTGGGCGCCGAGCTTCACGACGGCGACCGCGTGATCATGGTTGAAGACGTTACCACGTCGGGCAAGTCCATCGATGAAACCTACCCTATCCTGAAGGGCGCCGCTGATGTTGAGGTTAAGGGTCTGATTGTCTCCCTGAACCGTATGGAAGTTGGCAAGGGCGGCGTGAAGACTGCGCAGAAGGAAGTCCAGGAAAAGTATGGCTTCCCTGTAGCTTCCATCGTAAGCATGGCCGAAGTTACCGAGCTTCTGTACAACCACGAGGTGCAGGGCGAAGTGGTGATCGACGATACGTTGAAGGCTGCACTCGATGCTTATTACGAGCAGTATGGTGCCAAGGAAGCGTAGATTCCAGCCAAATTGGTTTTTCGGAGGCGTCCGCATGGCGGGCGCCTTTCTTGTTTCTGATTTCGGGTTGCTGGTCATGATGCTACGCGCGTTTTCGCGTGATTTGCCCTGTTGCGGCGATCGGACCCATTGCAAAAAACAAAAAACTCGGTATTTTTGCAACTTTTTTGCGATTAGGGGCTCTTCTCGGTTCCTTCAGGCTTGAAATATGCCATTTTTGCTGCGTTTTTGTGCTGCGATTCGCGATTGGGGAGCTTGCAACAATTGCCAATCGCAAAAAAGTTGCAATTCGGACCGATTTCTTGTTTCTGGGCTCCTGGAAGGGCCCCGAGGCAGTGCTGGGATGTTATGGGCTCGATGCGGAACGGGGGTTGAACCTGATACGGTGTCGGGTCGTTGTGGGCCTGATGCGGAGCGGGGGTGGATCTGGCGCGGGGGTAGGGTTGACTCGATGCAGCGCCAGGGTATTGCTCAGCCGCGGCGCTTGGGTGCTGTCCGGGTACCGCGCCAAGGTGTTGCCCGGGTGCGGCATCGTGATGTTGCCCCACTGCCGCGCTAGGGAACTGTTTGGGCGTGGCGTCGTGATGTGGCCCGAGCGCGGCGTTGCGAAACACGGGCGGTGCCGCGGGTTTGGGCGCTTGCTCGTGTATCGTGTCGTGTTACTGCTTTCTCTTAAAATAAGTAACGCCACGTTACTAAAGTTGGTTTTCCGCTACAATGGGCGCAGAGAATTTGTAGAAGAACAGGCAAGGAGCCCCCCTATGAGCAATCTTTTGGATACCCCTAAGTTGGGTTTTGGCTGCATGCGTTTGCCCCTTACTGACCCCAAAGATCAGAAGAGCATCGACATCGAGCACTTGAAGAAGATGGTCGATGCGTTCATAGAGGCTGGCGGCACGTGCTTTGATACTGCCTATGTCTACCACGAAGGCGAATCAGAAGTTGCTATGCGCAAGGCGCTGGTGGAGCGCTATCCGCGCGATTCGTTCACCATTGCAACCAAGTGCTTGGCTTGGGCTCAGCCTACCGCAGAAGACGCTAAAGCATGTTTGGATACTTCGCTCAAACGCCTGGGCACTGACTACATCGATTTCTACCTGCTGCATAACATGGGCGGTGCGCGCACGGCGAAATTCGATGAGTACGGAATGTGGGAATGGGCCGCACAGAAGAAAGCCGAAGGCGTTATCAAGCACCTGGGTTTCTCGATGCATGACAACGCCGAAACGTTGGACAAGTTGCTCGCCGATCATCCCGATATGGATTTTGTCCAGTTGCAGGTGAATTACCTCGACTGGGAAGATCCTGTGGTGGAATCGCGCAAATGTATGGAAGTCGCGCAAAAACATGGTGTGCCCGTGGTGATTATGGAGCCCGCCCGCGGCGGTCGCTTGGCGGACTTGCCGGAACGCGGTGCAAGTGTGTTGAAGGCGGCCGACCCCGACAAGAGTGTGGTTTCGTGGGCATATCGATTCTGCTACAACCTGCCCAACGTTATCAGCGTGCTCTCGGGCGTATCGACGTTGGAGCAGATCCAGGAAAACGTGCGCGAATGGAAGGCGAACGAACCCTTATCCGCCTCCGAAGAAAAGACGCTGGGCGATGCGGTTGATGCTCTGAAGAGCGTGGGGTTGATCCCTTGTACCAACTGCCGCTATTGCGTGAAAGACTGCTCTGTTGGCGTGAAGATTCCCGAAGCCTTGGGTTTGCTGAACTTGGAAAAGATGACCGAGAACCGCGAATTTGCGAAGAGTCAGTACGCCTGGCAAACCCGCGACGGTCGCGCTTCCGCCTGCATTCAATGCGGTGCCTGCGAGGACATGTGCCCGCAAAGCATCAACATCATTGAGCTGCTTGAGGATGCCGCCGACTTCTACGAGTAGGACGGGAAAAAGGAAAGGTACCAGATTCCCATCTAGCGAGTAGAGCCGCGCTTGCGGTGTAGATCGCGAGCGCGGCTCTACTTTTGCGCCTTATTGCGAATACAGGGAAATGGGGCAGGTGCTAGGTTCCTGCCAGACAGGATGTATAGAGCACTTGGCACTCTGCCATTTGCGGCAGACAATTGCCCGAGCAATAAAGCGGGAATCTGCTGCTGGTCCCTTTTCCTGCCTATATGCCGAGGCCGCCCATGTTATGGAAGCGTTTCTGCAACATGTCGGTGGGGTAGGCGGTATCGCAGAATTGTTCGATGGGATTCTGCGGCGGAATGCCATCGGTTCGGGCATCGGCGCGCAGCAAAACGATGATGGTCATGGCGATGTCGAGTGCCATGAAGATGGAAAGCGCTGCCGTTGCCGCACGGTACGGGGTGCCGGCGGTGTTTACACGGTTGAAGATGCGTTGGCATAATTGCAGGCCAACCTTTACCCACAGCACGCCAATGGTGCCCCAGATCAGGCAGTGGAAAACATCGGTGCGCCCATCAAAATTGAGGGGGATGTTCAGATAGCTCCATGCCACCACTCCCCAGAATGTTTCCATGGCCCAGCTGGCGAAGTACTCAAGGCTGCCGCCTACCACGGCGCTTACTGCCAAAAGCAGCGGAACGCCTTTGTCCTGCAAGGGTTCGAGCAACATGGTTAACAGAACGGCCGCCAACCCGTAGATGGGTGAAAACGGCCCCCAGATGAAGCCGGCGCGGCTTTCCAATTCGCCGAACGCCACAAGGTGCTGCAGCGTTTCGCCCATAAGGCCAACGACGGACATGCCCATGAAAATCCACACCAGCTGTCCTGGATGTTCGGCAAGATGCGTTTGCTCGTGGGTTGCCGAAGCGGAATGACGGTTAAGTTCGCGAGCAGGTTCCACCACGGCAATCCTTTCGTTCGGGGTTCGTTATTCGCAGGCAGTGCGGTTCCCTTTAGAGGGGGCACTGTGCTGTTCGATGCTGGTGCGGTATCGGTTGTGCGAGGCCTCCTTTGAGGCGCGGCGCAATCGATGCGCATTTGTGCGACGCGGCCTTTGCGGGAGTGGCATCGGCACGTGCAAAGGCGAGCGGCTGTTGCGCAGGGATCGTGCGAAAGCGATTTTCCTGCGTTGCCCGCCGCGCAGACATGCCAAGGGCATTCCTTGCGTGGCGTGGTTTCGCCCCCCAATGCACTCAACGCGCATTTGCGCAGCATTGTTCATTGTAACTTTTACGTCCCACGGCGGGCGGAAGAGGCAGGAAAATTACACCGTTAAGCGACCTTTGTCCTGCAGTTCCTGCTTTGCATCCGCCTGTTTGCTAGGTGCTATTCCAGCACGTCGCGACACTCAAAAAGAGCGGATGCCAGGTTCGCCAAGCGAACGGTGTACAGGCCGCCGTCCGGCGAATTGGTCATAGTGCTCATAAGGTAGGTGGTGCCGTCGGTGCACTTGATGAGCCCCGCATCGCACAGACCGGTGAAACGTTCGCTGCCTGCGCACCAGCCTGCTTTGTTGAGCACGGCTTCGACTCCTTCATCGTCGCTCACCCCAGAGCGAATGAACGACACGTTCGTCTGCTCGTAGAGCGATGCTAGGTTCTGCGCGGTGGGAGTATTGGTTTTGAGGTACTGGTACGTGCGCAGCCATAGCAGGGTGGATTCGCGCGTGGAGTAGCGTGGGAAGTGTGTGTCGTGCATGATCTCGGAATCCACGCCGCACGAATTGAGCCATTCGGCGAATCCTGCGCTGTCGTAAGTGTTGCGCAGGCTGCTGAATGCGCTGTTGTCCGAGTAGAGGATCATGGGTTGCATCAGGGAATATATGGACGACGAAACGCCGGAGCCGGCTGCTTCGCTGCCGGATGGGTAGGAAGCGTCGTTGTCGCCCAGATGTTGGCACAGGAAGGCGGCGTAGGGACCCTTGAACGAGCTGGCGCCGTAAACGCGCGAGTCGAGGTTGTAGGCGATGCCCTTGCCAGTGTTCGGGTTGATCAGCGTGAAGCCAACGGTGTAGCCGCCGTCTTCGATGTTTTGGGTGGCTGCGGCAAGGGATTCTTGCTGCTCTTCAGAAAGCGGTGCGGCGTTTTCGCCTTCTATCAAGGAAAACGTGCCAGGAGCGGTGGCGAAGGAATCGACGCTGTTGAGCGCGTTGGGCGTGAGACGTTGAGCGACGAGTCCCGCTGCCGCTTCTTCTGCGGCAGTATTCGTGGTAGTCGCAACGGCGTTTGCTGCGTAGTTCACAAAGCTGCTGCTTAGGAGGATGCCGTTAGGGGCGGGCCGGCTGCTTGAAGCCACGGCTGCGCCGATGCCCACTACGGCGCACAGCGCAACGGCTGCAGCGATGGCGGAAGCTTTTTTGTGTAGGCCGAGGAAATCGCCGGCCTTTTTGAGGTATGCGGATGCTGTCTCTGCTGCACGGGAGGTGCGGTGCTCGATGGGCGTTGCCTTTGCTGCGTGGGCGGCATGGTGCTTGTCGGATGCCGTCTCCGCTGCGTGAGCGGCGCTGCGCTCATCGAGCGGTGCCTCTTCTGCGTGATTGGAGCGGCTTGCTGCTTCTTTGTCGGCGATGGCGGCGTTCTCGCGTTCCGATGAGACGTCGCCGACACCGTCGCGCTGCGCTGCTGCCTCGTTGTCATGTTCGGGCGAGGGGGCATTGCCGCGTTTCGATGAGAAGGTGTCGCCGTGTTTCAGCGAAGTGACGTTGTCGCGTTCCGGCGAGGCGGTATCGCCATGCTCTGACGAAGCGGTGTTGTCGCGCTCCGGCGAGGCTGCGCTGTCGTGATCGGACAGTTCGGCGTTGCCATGCTTCAATGAGTCGGCGTCGCCACGTTGGGACGGTTCGTTGCCGTCGTGTTCCGATGATGCCGCGCTGCCATGTCCGGACGGTTCGTTGCCGTTATCGCGCCCGTCCGTGTCGTTGATGTAAGTATTTTTTTCGCTCATGTTCGCCATACTACGCGAGCACGTTTTCAGCGCCGTTTCTTGGCGGAAGGTACCAAAATATTTTCATGGTTTCTTGGACGTGTCAGCGCGTGGTGTTGAATTGGCCGATGTTTCGTTCGCGTGGCGTCTCCCGGCTCCGTGACGCCACGGTGCGTTCTCGGGTGCCTGGCGATGGCAATATTTCGCCCTGGTGCGTTCCCGGGCGGCAATCCGTGGCAAGTTTTGCGCTTCATGTATCCCAAAAGGTGCCTCGGACGGGAAAAGCGCCCCTTCCTGGCAACATATCGCCACCATGCATCCAAAATGAGCTGACTTTGGCAAGATTCGCGCGCCATGTATCCGAAATGCCCTGCAAATCGCCTTTCGGGAACGCACCGCGCGAAGATCTTGCCACGAAGGGGGTCTTTTCGCTGCACAGACCCCTCGAATCATGCACGACGCGCGAATCTTGCCATTCCTGGGTGTTTCGTTTGGGTGTTGCGGGCGAGGTGAGGGGCGAGGTGGGCCGAGGGGTGCTGGCGCAGCGTATGCGGCTCGCGCACACGATGCCCCTGTTGCTGCGCCTGCTCTCGCGTGAGACGTGCTCGTTGCCCTCCCGTGTGAGGTGCGTGCATTCTGCGCCGCCCTACGCGAGGTAAGCGCATTCGCTTCGCGTCGTTGAATTGGTTGGCGCTTCGCATGAGGGTGACACCCACAGCCCCGTTGCCGCGTCTGTGTTGTGGGCGAAGCGACGGCATCGGCGGTGGGCTACCTCACCGCCTGCGTGCAGCCTCTTCTCGCCCGCGGCTTCATCGCCCCGTCCACATTACGGCCGAAGCGGCGGGATTGTGTCGTTTACCGCAGAAAACATGGCGCTGTGATGGTGTTTCGTTGAATTGCCGTTGTTCCGCGGTACTATTCTGAAAGATATCGTGCCTGTTTACGCAAAACGGGTTGTGGGACCAACGATGGCGGCGGCCATCAGAATAGGAGATGAAGCTGTCGTGAACGACTCCGACGGCGGCGGTCGATGTTGCTCGACCCGAAAACGCACCGCACAATGCAATAATTCTCTTTTTGGTCCCGCGCGGTCTTTGTCTTCGTGTGAAGAAAAGGCTGCGTTTCTGTATTCAGATGCTGCAGCGCAAACAGCGTTGCAGCTCTTCCTTGCGCGTGCTTTATGCCTGGATGTGCGCAAGCGCCTTTCCTTGTTGGCGGACGTAACGCGCCTTATGCCCTTCCCAAAGGGGGAGATGGCCGTGTAATTTCGGTTTTCTCGGAAAGGGTGCAAAGCGCACCGATTCCCTTTTAGCGGAAAAGCAGTTTGAACCTCTTTTCCGATTCTGTTCCCGCAATGAGAAACGGCCGATCTGTTTCTCGTCCCCGCAGTGAGAGATGGCGATCCCTCTTCTCACCTGCTTATGCAAGGAGTTTTGTACCTAGATGCCTATTTGGTTAAGTTTGATATTGGTTGTTCTGTTTCTGCTGATGAACGCTTTTTTCGTTATCGCTGAGTTTTCCTTGGTGCGCGTGCGTAAATCGCAGATTGAGATTTTGGTGGAAGAAGGCAAGAAGGGCGCCAAGCGTGCGTTCGAAATGGCCGACAACGTTAACGAGTACCTTTCGGCTTGCCAGCTTGGTATTACGCTGGCTTCGCTGGCGTTGGGCTGGCTGGGCGAGCCCGCGTTTGCCGCGCTGCTTCACCCGATCTTCGTGTTCTTTGGCTTGCCCGACACGGCTGTCACCGTTATTTCGGTGGGTATTGGCTACTTCATCATGACCACGCTGCATGTGGTGGCCGGCGAGCTCATCCCTAAGAGCATGGCTATTCTGAAGACGGAAACCTACGCGCTGCACACAGCGGGTCCGCTTCATGCGTTCTATCGCATTACTTATCCCATCATGTGGCTGTTTAACGCTACTACCAATGGCGTTATGCGCTTGACCGGCCACGATGCCAAGAATGAAACCGAGGCTTATTCCGAGGAAGAAATTAAGCTGCTGCTTGAAGAAAGCGCTGAGAGTGGATCTATCGAGCAGGATCAGTACCAGTATCTGGACAACATTTTCGACCTGGACGATAAGGACGCGAAGGCTATCATGACGCCTCGCACCGAGGTGCTGGCCATCGACTACGACGATGATCTTGAAACGAATCTCGACTTCATGGGGAAGAACAAATTCACGCGCTATCCCGTGTTCCGCGAGGATAAGGACAACATTGTGGGCTTCGTGCACATCAAGGACGCTTACCTGTTGCCAGAGGGCTCCACGATGAAGGACCTGAAGATTCGCTCTATTCAGGCGGTGCCGGAGAGCATTTCTATCGCGAAGCTTTTGCAGGTGCTGCAGGCTAAGCACACGAAGATCGCCGTGGTGGTTGACGAGCATGGCGGCACGTCCGGTATCGTTACCATGACCGATGTGGTCGAGCAGATTATCGGTCGCATGGAAGACGAGTATCTGCACGATGATCAGGACGAAATCCTGAAGGTGGGCGAGCATCATTACTTGGTTGACGGCTCGTTGCCAGTTGACCAGTTCGTTGAGTTCATCGGATTTGAGCCCGTGCCCGTGTTCGACTATGAGACCGCGGGCGGCTTGATGCTTGACCTGCTGGACAAGATCCCCGCCGAGGGCGATTCGTACGAGCTGCATCACGAGGGCACGAAGATCACAATGATGGCTCGTGTGATGGACGGCCTGCGCATCGACAAGATTGACGTCCGTTTCGAGGAGGAGCCCGAACCCGAAGAAGGCGAATAGGGGGTAGGGGCAGGTACCAAATTCCCACTGGGGCATAAATCACGCAAAGAAAGAGCCTCGCTTGCGCACTTAGTAGCAAGCGAGGCTTTATTTGTTAGGTGGGGAAACGGTGCCTGTTCCTATTTCCCCACTTCGCTGTCGGCGGAGCCGTCGTAGGCAGTGTTGCCGATCTTCACCTCTCGCAAGGAGTATTCGGCGGCCTTGCCGTCGATGAACAAGGGGAGGTCGGGCCATTCGCATGTCCAGTTGCTATCAGCGCTCAGCGTTTGGCGATAAAAGCCATTTTTGCTGTTCAGGTGGGGGTGGCTATGGGTGCGATTTTGCCGTTCTTGACTTGATTGAACGGTCGTCTGCGGGTTTCAGGAAGATTGGAGGGCAGCTGTTTGGCGAGATGAAGCGGGCGTTGAGTTTCGCCACGACTCACGGAGTTCGCCTTGCGGATGCCGTAGCGAAGACGCATGGTGATATGGAGTCTTATGAATCGCGGTATAGGTTCAAGCATGTTGCTTCGCGAACCGTCTTGTCCAAAGGACTGGAGCTCGATATCGCCATCGTCGATGCCACGACGGTGACGGACCCCAGAGATTTCTATGTTGCCGTTTTCCGCTGCAGGCTAGGGTTAATCGTTATTGCTAACAGTAGGACGCTGCATTTCGACGGGATTTCACGGTAGGCAAGGTGGTCCAAACGGAAAACGATGATGGCCGATTTTGAAGCAGCCCCAGCCCAAACGTTTCCACCCCCCCCAAGCGTCAACGAAGTCGGGGTAGATTCAGATTCAACGTGTCCAAATACATCGAGCTCTACTACAACATGCGAAGGATGCACTCGTCGATCGGCTATAACGCCCCGTGCGACCTAGATCGAGATGTTGCCTGAAGAAGCTTATTTTTCCGTCCAAGAAACCTTGACCAGGCCACTCGCAGCATTGGCTTTTGGGCGGAAAAATGTCAGCATCCCCTTTACGAAAAGTCTACTTGACGAAACGCAGTGCAGCGTCACCGGCCATTTCATGCCTTTTTGTGGTCATTTTTTTTGGCGAATTCGAGGAAGCTTTCGTCGTAATATGGCCAGTCTACAAAGTTCTCGAGGTGCCCGCGGCCCGTTGCGGCCGACAGCTCGTCGTTTATCTTGAGCGTAATCGCGACGAGCAAGGTCAGCATGCGGTAGTAATCGGATCGAATGCCTTCCGCATCAGGGTCGGCGATCGGTGAATGCGCGTGGTCGTATCTGTTCCTGAGACCTTGCGAGTTGGGGAAAGAGGCGTCGTTGAACATGTAATCGAGATATGCAGCCTCGTCGGGGGCAAACAGTTTGCCGCAGTACGACAGCATTTCGTCTGAGACGAGGCCATCGATAAGCGCCAAATCGCCGTCCCCGCATCCCCCGAGCGCTATCGCTCCATTGTCCCAAACGGCCTTCAGGCAAATTGACCGAGGGGTTGGGGAGAGGGCGCCTGTTTCTTCGCATATGCTTACTAGTTGCCGGTCGACTAATTGCTGGAGTGCCTTGGCGTATGCAGCATCATAATCGTTGATAGCGACCGTGGCTTTCGTAATCAAATCGAAGAAGCAGCGAGCGTGGTCGTCGTGGCCTCTCCTGTATGTCAGCATGCATTGGTCGGAGAACAGGAAGAAGCCCCACCTCTCAAAGCAGGTGCCGCCGATTGCGTACTTTTTCTCAGAGAGAGCGTTGAGGTCGCCGAATGATTTAAAGCTTTCATAGGGGAAATAGTCTCCGTCGATTTTTCCCATCCTCGAATAGACTGAATAGGACTTGACGGCGCGCTCGATTTCCGGTCCTATCGACTTGCATTTGTCGAGCCACGAGGCTCCTCTTGATGGCAACGCCAAGGTGAATCCGCTGATTGAGTATTCCTCTGCGAAATAAACGTTGTACGCCCATTCGAGCGCGTCTTCGAGTCTTGCCCCGCGGCTTTCGAGGAAATGCGCGTATGCGACAACTTCGACATTAGCGAGAGTTTCCCGCATGCTAGAGATCACGTTTGCTCGGTATTCCCCCAGCACGTGGGACCCCAGCGTCGCGAGCAGGGTGCTCTCCTCGTGGGAGTGAGCGGGCGCGGCCATGAGACCGCTTCGGTCTACTACGTCTAGCAGGTATCTGCAATTGTTCATGACGCTTGCGTGGTCGGTGTATTTGCCGAGCCACGTTTCGCTAAAGCTGTAGGTCAAGGTTAGGCCTTCGACCTTTACGCCTTTGCAAGCAATCTGTTCAGGGTCAATCTGCACTCCGGCTCCGTACTTAAGTCCAGTGCCTTGCCGGAAAAGTGCATCCATGGCCTCATCATGGGCGCGCTTTGCGCGCACTTTGACGTCCGGCGACGGGGAGAACCTACATTTTGTAGAGCCGGAAGGCCAATTGAAAAGGACCTTCATATAATTCGGGTTGGCGCGCTGATCGTCAAGGTAACCAGTCATTATCGAATCGAAGTCGCCTTGGGAAAGGCATTTGGGGAGGTGGATTGTGCTCTGGCCCCTTGATTCCGTCGCGTACTCGTGGATGAGGAGCTCGGCGGAATAATACGGGTTTTCGATTAGAGATTTCCCTATCTCTACATCAAAAGATTTGACGAGCTTGTCGTTCTCCAAGACGCGGGCCAGACATTCGACATGCCGCGAGAGAAGCTCGGAGATTTCCTCGCCGGAGATTAGCTTCTCTGCGCCGCAGGCGTGCACCAGGTCCCAGAACTGAGTGTTGTACTGTATCTCGGTCTCCTCGTAAACTTCGAGGATTCCCGAAGACGCGAGCGTCTCCCTCGTATACCTGCAAGCGTTCGCGAAGAGCGCTGAGGCGGTGTTTGCGATATCGACGCCTTCAGCGTCCCCGAACGATTCGGGGACCGTTTCGAATGTGAGTTTGAGCTGATGAGCCTCTATCGCGTCGTTAATCGTCGCGATTTGAAAGTGAGGCCCCTCCTTCAGGATATGAAGACATCGGTCTTTGAAGGCTCCTGCAGCCAAGTCATTGCGGCCATAGGAAACGATCCTAGTGTGGTTGAAGTTTCGCAATGAAAACCTTTCTCGCGCAATGCCGACTGCGCCAGAGTATCGCAGGTTCGACCTCGTCGGAGGCCAACGATGGCGCCCAGCAGAGTGTTGCGTCGGTGACTTTCTGCTTTGCCGTCTCACTTGACGCTGAAGAGGGGGGTCGCCGATCTGGGCGGTGAGCGCTTTCTTGCGGATCGTTCGAGCAAGTATCGCTCCGACATGGTCTCTTCAAAGGCATCTGGGTCGTGCAGCTGACAATCTGGTCATGTGAAAAACTGGGCGGAACCGTCCGCGCGATTCCGCCTTGCAAAACCATGCGGTTTTGTTGTCTGCGTTTATTGTGGCATGCCTTGATCTGGTCGGCAATCGCTTTGCCGCTATTCGTGGCTACTCCGTATTT
>ENA-ORSY01000940-ORSY01000940.1-human-gut-metagenome-genome-assembly--contig:-NODE-940-length-23932-cov-5.461155_pt1 | contig 23932 bp, 26 predicted proteins | sample MGYA00242193_ERZ509160 | MGnify/ENA primary metagenome ERZ509160 (study PRJEB26280, sample SAMEA2338670) | human gut metagenome | biome: human gut; feature: human-associated habitat; material: faeces...
GCCTTCTTCCGGTATGCTTTGCTTGCAAAATCGAGGAAAGGAGCAGAACCGATGGCCCTGCCCAGCGCAGATTTCAGCGCGGTTTTCGCCTGCATCTCATTTGCCCATGACAACAACGCGTCTAAAACAGGTTTCTCCTGCTCCAGCCGCTTTTCATATCGCTCCTCCGGTGTCAGCTCTGCAAACGCCTGCTCCAGCTTGAAAAGTCGAGAGCAATGGCATTACCTCGGATTCAGAGCGCGGCCATTGATACGCGCCCTGCTCCAGTCGCTTGTACAGCAGGATGAAGCCATCCTTTTCCCAGTACAAGCCCTTGATGCGGTCTCGCCGCCGTCCGCAGAACAAAAACAGCGTGTTGGTAAATGGATCCAGTTCAAACTGCTGTTGGACGAGCCGCGCCAGACCATCTATGCCTTTACGCAGATCCGTGTAGCCGCAGGCAATATAGACTTTGTCTGCGCCGGGAAAATCGTTCAGCATGGGCGCAGAAGCTCCACCAGCATTTTCAGCTGTTCCGCGTCACAACCGGGGTAAATGTCCAGACTGGCACTGCCAATATGCAGCGTGGCGCAACGTTCCGCTACGTTGCATGATACCTGTTTCGGCGCCGGCAGCTCCGCAAAGGTCACGGCCGTTGATGGCGGTGCTCCGTTTTTCCGCACGCCTGTCAACAGTTCACGTTCCCAACGGTAATAGGTGGCTGTCGTAACACCCCGCTGCCGGCACCATAGTGTATTAACAGGTACTTATCTTTCCTGTCGGTGGCGCACGTCATTCAGCCATTCGCCCCTGTACTTGAAATAGCGCGGACCGGCGACAGAGTATTTGCTACCAGTGAGCAGCTGAGCCAAAGCCGAGAGTGAGTAGATCTGCCCTTGATAGCTCACCGTTTTGTCATCCACTATCGTGCATTTGATTTCCGGGTTATTGCAGTACTCGCGCTCCTCACCGGGTTGAATGTTACACATGGAGAAGCGGAAAGGAGACTGACGCTCTTTGTGCTCGTCGTCGATCTCCTGCGCGGTTTCCTCCGCCTGCTTCTGGGCTTCATCCATAACAATTCGTTTCAGCTTGTCCGCGCAGCCATGGATCTCCGCAATGGCCTCCAGGATGGAATAGGCGTCTTCCGGCGACATGGCATAGAACTCACGGATACGCTGCTTTCCATTGAAGTTCTCGATGGAACGTAGGTTGGGGTTCAGCTTGTCAATGATGCTGTGAATCTTCAGATCAGAAAGCCGCGAATTGACCTCATAGGTTGCGTAGACCCGGAAGGCAAAGGGAATACACTCGCTCCGGTTGAGTTGCAGTAACCGCTTGTCGATATCGTCTGCATATCCAATTTTAACATATTCGGGAAAAGACGGATTGGTCAGTATGTAAATAACTCCTGTTTTATCCATGTAATCTCCTCCGGTACTTTCGCTTAAAATATAGCGCCGTCAAACAGTCACTCCGCTAATGCTTTTCTAATAATCTCACTTCTTCGAGAAGCTATTTTTTCTAAAGACCCTTCCAATTCTTTTATAGCCATTTCATAGTCTGCTACTTTCGACATAGCGTTGTTTTGTATTGAAATATCAGGAACGGTAAATGCAATTCCATGCACTCTGTCGATGGAAGCACGATACGACCGGGAGAATCCCATTTTTCTACCTTCGACCTCAAGAATATGAGCAAGATAACGTGGATTTACTTCAGAGTTCTTGCAGCGGAGGACGCCGCAGTGATCTGTGGGATAGAACGGCATATCTGAAGGCAAATAGCTGGTCATCCAGTCTCCGTCAATTCCCCACAGCACAGAGGGCGCGGAGAAATCCGTAATCAGCAATTTATCAATAAATCCAAACGGCGCAGTGACATTGGCGCTGTAAACGGGAATTGTACCATTCGATGCAAGTTCTTTGTCCAAAACTCGCTTGCCAATAGCAACGCTGAATTTTTCTGTATCAGACAGGCTCAGTCTGTTCCCCTCCGTGGTCGACATAACAGCATCCAACTCTGCAAACAAATCGGCTGTCTTCTGCCTGTAGGTCTCAATGCTCATACGGGTGGCATTGTATTCCTCGTCGATTTTTGCACATTCGTCAATAACCTGTTGCTGGACTGGAATGGGCGGAACCGGAATCAGCATCTCTTCATAAAACGCTGCAGGTACACGACGATGTCCACTTGCTCCAGTCATTGCATCCTCAGCAGCTTTACGCACCGTAGTTTGGTTGAGGAGAAGAAAGAGAAACTTAGTGAGAATTTCGCTTGCATGGCATCTAAAAGTATGGAACTCGCTACTACCAAATCCGATACCGTTCGTCAATCCCTCCGCAATTGCGCATTTTCCATTTTCCATGCATGGGGTTATTTTCGCAATAATGAAATCTCCCTCAGCAAAGTATGTATATCCTCCATTGCATACTTCGCCGTAGGGACGATCAACTTTTCTTTCAATAAATCCTTCGCTGCTTACAGAGGCCATATCGATAAACGAAACAAGCAAATCGTCCGGAGTATCGTGAATCTCGGTTTTTGAGGTATTCAGATCACAAACTGAAGCAAGTTTTACCAATGGATACTTGCTTGATATATGGAAAGCTTTCTTAACGCTTGTTCTTAGAGCCTTGTTGAAATTAACTCTCGAATAATCAAGCATATTCTTTGTATTGACAACGGACGCATAGGTGGCCTGTTCTTCGTTGAAAGAAGGTGCCATTCCATCAAAAGACTTCTTGATGGAATGAGCAAGAGTCCCTTGTGCTACTCGATCTGCATCGTCATACATCTTTCCGCCTGGCGTGATGATCTGAATGCCCTCGTTACCCTTGCGGTTTGACCAGTCATATCCGAGAAATTCTTTCTGTGCCTTGTTGTCTGCCGGAGCCGTAATGATCACGGTTGTCTGCTGATACACCAGCGAGAAATAAAACAGCTTTTCCCGCTCAATGGAGTAAGCGTACGAATACAATTTTTCCAGATACACGGCTGCCTGCTCATCAGCACTTTTCTGCTGATATGCTTTTGTTTTCAGCAGGTTCTTCGCATCTGCGGAATCGGCAAACGCCGTCACATACATTTTGAAGTATTCTGATCCTTCCAGGTCTGCAACGGAAAGGGATTTATTCAAAAAGGCTCTGTACTCATTCTCGTCGATATCAATCTGTGCAAGATATGCCTCGAAAATGTCCCTATCTTTCCATCCGGCAAGCTCCGCGCCGCTGAAAATCGCATCCACAGAATCCGCTGACAAGTCAATCTGTTTCGGCGGTTCATTGAATTTTTCCAGAAACATCACAACGGTATTGGTCCCGGTCGCGCCAAAGGTTTTGGAACCGAAAGCGGCAATTCCTCGGATATAGAAATTCTGCAAAAGCCGCTCCCTGGCTCCGGTATAGCTTGCACTGTCATTTGAGAGAATGGAACTCGGCAGGATCACCGCTGCGACTCCCTGCGGCTTTAGCAGCTATGCAATTCGCTCCACAAACAGCGTTTCGATCTCTCCGCCGTTCATGCCAATCCGGTCAAGAAGGGTAAAGCTGTTGTTCTTAAGTTGTAAATGCTGCTTGAAATCTTTTACTGCATATGGCGGATTAGCAACCAGAATATCAAAAGTGCCGTTCTCAATCCCCTTATCAGGTACGTTTTCCAACCCGTCACCGAAGATAATGTTGCCCTCTCCCGCGCCGTTCATAAACAGGGATATTTTTGCAACGCGGGCAAGACGATAGTCTTTTTCGATTCCGTAAATGTGATCTCTGACCCATGCATTATTTCCATCTGACTGTACAAAATAATTGATCGCTTCGATAGCTTCCGTCAAAAAATGTCCGGCCCCGCAGGCGTAGTCAATGACCTTTGGATAAACGTTTCCCCTATCAGACTTTACCATCCGATCAACAGGCAGACTATCCCAAATGAACCGAGTGATCGGTATCGGCGTAAAGAATTGTCCTTCATTTTGCTTGAACCCCTTGTTCAGCAGCTGTTCAAAGAGATCGCCCAGGAATTGATGCTTGGACGGGTAGACAATTCTGTATTTCTCAAACAACTGCACCATCTCAACGAGAATCTTTCCGTTCTGATAGAACAGTTCTTCATTGTGGACATCTTTGAACGTGAATTCATTATTCGAATAGAATTTTAAAATACGGATCGTATTCCGAAGATCTTCAATCGCGCTTTTTCGTTTGGAACCGGTATATGTCAAAAATAGCCATTCCGGATAATCCGCAGGCACATAAAGTATTTCCTCCCGCATGAATTTCTCCATACCGTCCCGGTGGAGCCGTTGGAGTCGATCTTGCAGAGTCTCGTATGTATCCGTTCCTTGCTTATACTGAAATTCTACTTCGTCGTCTTCATCCTTTATGCTTTCATCGACAAGCTTACAAATGAACAACGCGACAAGCCTGTTGAAAGCATTTTCCTTGTCACTTACATTATTGTGCCGCAGGATTTCTTCAAATTTATTGACAATCTTATCATCTGGCGTGAAATCGCGAAGGTCCTTTTTCCGAAGCGGTTTTACCCCAATTTGATAGGCAACGGAATCCTTGGAGAAGATCAGATCATCATGGATCTGCCTTCCATAGGTCTCTTTCCAGGCTTCATACTTGGCTGATGCGGTGTTCGCATCCCGATAAAGCTTGATGGACTTATCCTTTTTTGAAAGCAGGACGATATTTGCGTCGTCGGAACAGTCAATCGTAGATGCTTTATGTACAATACAGCCGTCCTTCAAATCAGAGGCATACAAAACAAGCCATTTGCAAGACTGCTCTTGCTGCCAATAGGAGAACAACTGCGCTCCGTCGTTTTTGGTATTATTAAGTGCTTTGTCGTACGCTTTGCCCCAGGTTTTGCACTCGATAATGAAAAGCATATTTCCGCTTGTGTCGGTCACGCAAATATCGGCGCGTCCACCCTTGGGGTCGTGCCCGAGATGCCATTCTTTTTCCAGCTCTATATGCTCAGGACGATACTCTTTTAACAGGAGCCGACATACGCATTCAAATACAACGAAGTTCTCTTTCTTATCAAAACCATTGTTGCGCTCTCTGCCCTTTATTTCATTTGGATAAATCAGCTTTTTTGCGTGGAAATCTACTTTCAGGCTGCACCCAATCTCAGAAAATACCTTTTCATATATATCGCCATATGCAATAAATCCCAGAGTTTTTAAGGTGTCTTTCAAATTTGAAACATCTATCATAATCATCTGCTCCTTGCTCGTTCTATAATCCAAGGTGCCAAAACACTATCGACATCATTATGGGATTTCCTAATTCTTCAGCGCTGTGATGGGCACCACATACACGCCGTCCTCGCGCTGGTAGGCATAGGGGGAGGTGCCGGTCAAAACCATCAGGAAGGAGGGCTCTTTCATTTTTGTTGTATCGATCTTATCAGCGACCGTCTTCAGCGTATGCGCACCTTCCTCAATGAGCCTGTCTCCACCGAGCTTGACCTCTACAAGGCCGTAGCTTCCGTTGCGCAGGTGGATAACAGCGTCGCACTCCAAGCCCTCTTTGGTGCGGAAATGATACACGCTGCCGTCCAGTGCTTCCGCGTAGACGCGCAGATCGCGGATGCAGAGCGTTTCAAAGAATAGGCCGCAGGTTTCAAGGTCGTTCAGCAGATCACCGGGACCAATGCCCAGCGCTGCAGTGGCGATAGAAGGATCAACAAAATAGCGTGTGTCAGATGTGCGGATCGCTGTCTTGGAGCGAAGATTCGGACTCCAAGCAGGGCAATCCTCTATCACAAAGATCTTTTTCAGCGCATTCGTATAGGAAACAACGGTATCCTTACTCAGCTCCATATCGTCGCTGACGTTGATATCCTCGCAGATCGTGGTGTTCGGTGCCTGTGTTCCCTGGTGACGCGCAAGAGAACGCATTAAGAGCCGTGCACGGGTCTCATTGCGGGAAACGCCGTCCACTCGGCTGATATCGGACTTCACAACCGCGTCCAAGTAGTCAAAAGACTGTATCAGTGCGTCGTCGCCCTCCAGGAAAGTCGCTTGCGGCCAGCCACCGCGACAGATAAGAAATGCGATATTCTCTAACGTAGCCTTGTTTTCCGCAAAAATCGGTTTATCATCAGGAGAAAACAACTCGCTGAGACTGACTGCGCCGGAGGACTCGCCAGATTCGTACAGGCTCATGGGCCGCATCTTGATCCACGCAAAGCGACCGGTGCCCGTATGATGCACCTGCTCCATCTCCGCAGGCACAGCAGAACCGGTCAACAGAAAGTGCCCGAAGCCATCTCGGTGATCCACTTCAAAGCGCACAGCATCCCACAGCTTGGGTGCCATCTGCCATTCGTCGATCAGGCGCGGCGTCTCACCCTGGAGGAGGGAACGAGGACTGATATCCGCCAACTGGAGGTTTTGCTTTACCCGATCCGGGTCGCTCATATACAAAATGCTGGAGGCATGCTGTTCGCAGGTGGTTGTTTTGCCGCACCATTTCGCTCCTTCCACAAGGATCGCTCCTTTGTTTCTCAGGCGATTCACAATAGTCACGTCAATCACTCTCGACTTATAACTTGCCATATAGAGTCCCTCCATGCTATAGAATGACTATATTATAGATTATAGCGAATCAGCGTGTCCAATTCAAGAAAATCCTTTGATTTGGCAAAAATATTTTCTGCGATACGGCGATATGGCAACCATCGCATCGATGATGATTTGTTCCTCACATCGACGCCATCAAATCTGAAAATCAGTTTTCGCAGCTTTGACGTTCCCTTCCGCTCGCACTATTCTTTTGGTGATGAAAGAAACCAATAAGGTAAGCACAAGAGAAGGCACGATATGTACAATAGATTTGCAGAAAGGCGCAGACGACTCCTGAACGAATGCAGGGGCGGCATCTACACGGGGATGCTGCTGGCAGGGACTCAGGAGCCGCACTTTTATAAATAAGGGCTTGGGATACTCCCAAAATCGCCGTGTGTCCGGACAGCGGCTGTGCTTGCTATTCTCTCAAATCTCAGTTTTTCTCGTCCCCATGCCGCTCTTTCTCTTCGCCGAAATCTATGCTATACTGTAAGAAAATCAGCGGAAGGAGGGCTTATTCGTGGCGTTAAAACGGGTATTTGCCGGGTTTTATACGCGGTACGACGGAAAGCCCATCTTCGTTGTCCGGGTGCTCAAGGACATCGACACCGGCGAGTCCATCGTGGTCTGCAAGGACGCCAGTTTTTCCAAAGAAGACAACAAGCATTACTACCTCATCCGGTACACCTCCTTCTGCGAGCAGGTCGAGGTGGATGGTGTGCTGCGGGATAAATACGTCCGTCAGACCCGGCGCGAGATCGACGAAGGCACTGTCCGCGAAGTGTATGAGGACGGCTTTCCGGAGCCCAAGAGCAAGCCCTTCACTTACGTTGATGACGAGTACGCGGAGCGCACCATCCGTTGCAGCAGAACCTACTACGAATACGCCAAGGACATCTGCGAAAACTACCGGATAGCTCTGCGGTGATACAAACTCATCCGGGAACGGAAGCAGTACATCGGCATATCCAACCGCGAGGCATATCAGGCCATGTGTGAGGATCTTGCGTTTGCCCAGCAGTCGCTTAAAACGGTGCTCAGCGACTACGCCGATCTCTTCCGGAAACGCTTTTCCGAGGGGCTGTCCATCCGCAAAGCAGCGGATGCCATGCAGCAGAATCGCGGCGTGATCGAGCGGCGGCAGGCCGCACTCTATCGGGCGTTCGCCCAGCTCTTACAGCAGCGGGATGAGGCAGACGGTGTCTGTCGGCTGATGCAAAAAACTGAATACGATCAAAGGGATATAGAGGATTTGCTCGAATAATTGATGCAAAAAAGAAGCGCTTGTCGTAGTGGCAGGCGCTTCTTTTTTTGCCCTTGTTATGACGAAACCGTGATAGGCCGCATCATTTTGTCCGTTGAAAAGTAGAAAGGGCAATTTGGAGCAATGCGCAGAGATTGTTTCGCCGTCTCCGAAACTCTTTCGAGAAATCTGGGACAAAACCGGTCTCTGATTCTCTTAGCTAAGTAGAGGGGGAATCAGGAGCAAGAAAAGTTTTTTTGAAAGGGAGTGCCAAGTTTTTGAGGAAAAATGTCCGTTGTAAGGTGAGCGGCAAACAGCTCCAATTCCAAAACGTCCTTCAAACAAATTTTTTCAAAACCGAAAGGAGAACCACCATGATCACTTACTACAACCGTACCCGCATGACCGCTGTCCCCACGGGGCTGCTGCAAGACATGCACCTCTCCGTTGAGGCAAAAGGCTTCGCTGCAATCCTCTACGCTCTTGGCGATGAGGGCGTTGAACTGTCGGAGCTGGCCTGTCAGCTGAACATGCCGGAGGAAAGATTTTTCGATGTCCTCAAGGATCTGGCCGATACGGATTATCTGCAAATCCAAAAGGAAGACAACGATGAATTTTGTCTGGAACTGAGGGGGAAGTAACACATGCCAGAACGCACTCGACCCATCCGCAAGGAAATCTGCCTGAACGAGCAGGAGCTGAATCTCATCCACCATAAGATGCGCCAGCTGGGAACGCACAACTTCGGTGCGTATGCCCGCAAGATGCTCATCGACGGCTACATCATCAAGGTCGATTACACCGAGCAAAAGAAGCTGGCTGCCACCGTCAGCAGAGTCGCCTCGAACATCAACCAGATTTGCCGCCGCATCAACAGCACCAGGCACGTTTACGAGGATGATGTTGCCGAGCTGAAAGCACGGCAAGCCGAAATCTGGGAGCTGCTGAAAGTGCGGCAGAAAGACGAGCTTTGACCACAACGGGATTTTCCATGTGTGGATTTTCCGTCACCGGCTTTCCGGACGGTGGACAAGCTGACGCTCCGGAGCGTACCGCAACCGAATTTCAGGACGACGGTTTTCGTGCCCTCCATCGGAGCTGAAATTCATGCTCTAACTAATAAGAAATAAATCAAGATACAAGAGAATCAATCTATCAATCAACACAAAAATGGATGGATTGATGGATGGGATAGGAGGTCAGATGAAAACTTTTTGCAAACTCACGGCGCAGAGCCCGGCGGCGTCCTATGTGCCGCTTCCAAGGTTCCTTCTCCAAGATGAAGCCCTGCGGGACATCAGCAACGACGCAAAAGTGCTCTACGCGCTGCTGCTGGACAGAGCAAGCATTTCCCGGCAGAACGGCTACGTCGAGCCGGACGGCACAATTCGGCTGTACTTCACCTTGGAGCAGGCGCAGACGAAGCTCCACCGCAGCCGCCAGAGCGCCACGCGGATCTTCCGGGAGCTGGAGTACAGCGGCTTGATCATTCGCAGAAAACAAGGGCTGGGCAAACCCGCCCTCATTACGCTGAACTATCCGTCAGATGCAAAGCTCATCACAAAGGAGGGTGAAGATGTACAAGCTTGACCCCATCGAGCGGCTGCCGGACGGCTCGCTCTTGCGTCTGACGCCGGGGCAGCTCCGCAGCGTGCGCGGTCTTGCAAAGCGCTGCTGTAACTTCTTGGATGGCGACTGCCTGCTGCTGGACGGTGTCTGCCCGCAGTTTATCTCCCGCAGCCTGATCTGCCGCTGGTTTCGCCGCGCCGTGCTGCCCCAACAGCTGAAGCTGGAACAGGCCATTCTCAGCCCGAAAAAACTCCGCCGCTGCGAAGTCTGCGGCACGGGCATCCTCGCCCGCTCCGGCAGGACAAAATACTGCCCCGCCTGCGCCAAGGAGGTTCACCGCCGGCAGAAGGCGAAATCCGCCCGCAAACGGCGCACGGGCGTAGACAATTTGGGGGCTAAAAGCCCTTGAACTGCAAGCATTCCCGCACCGCCAAAGCCGCGTGGCAATACGATTTCCCTCGCGGCCGCGAAATCGAGTTCTATTTGTCTACATAGTAGTCGGAACACACGCATAGATTGAAGCAGGAAACGCTCTGGAAAGGAGGGCAGCCATGGAAGTGTTTCTGATCTTCCCGAAATCAAAGCAGGCGCAGCAGGAGCTTGGGCAGGAGCTGGCGAAGTTCCAGTCCGAGCAGGCGCTGAAATCCATCCAGAAGCTGCCCTGCTCCACGGAGCAGAAGCTGGAACTGGTAGACGCAGCGTTAAAGCACCTGAAGGGGCAGAAGTGATACATACGCAAAACGGGCAGACTGACATTGAACGCCGGTCTGCCCGTTTACTGCTATGGTTATGTCTGTTTGAAATACTTCTCCCATGTAGATTTGAAAATCTGCACGTTACCCTGTTCCCATCGCTTGAACTTTTGCAGCGGGACGCCAAGCTGCGCTGCATATGCCTTCTGCGTCAAGCCGAGCCGCTGGCGCATGGCTTTGATCTGCGCTCCCTGACCCCGCAGCAGAAACAGGTTATAGTCATCCAGCAAATTCTCCAGCGGTACCTCAAACAGCTCTGCCAGCTTCTCCATATGCTCCTTCGGATAAAAGTCCCGCCCTGCCTCTTCGTAATGGATATAGGTACTGCGGTCGATGCCCGCATAGTCCGCCGCGTCACGCTGACGAAGTCCTTTTTGATAACGATACCAGCGCAGCTTGTCCGCTGTTTCGGTGATATCTGAGAAGTCCGAGAACTGCAAATTGAACTTTTCCGCGTCCTGAAACTTGTGCGGCAGCACCACTGGGAACTGAAGAATCTGGAGCGGGGCTACTTTTACCGCACCTGATATATTGGAAATCAAAATATAGCAATGGACTCCCACTCTCGCCAGCAGGCGCCATTTTGCCTCAAAAGACACCCGTTCCGCCACCTCAACCGCCGATTGTTCCGCTGCGATAGTATAGCATTTTCTACGCAGCGGGCGGCGTAGGTCGCAAGGCGCGCGCCCTTCTCGGGCTTGAAGGTCGAAATGCCCTTGATGAGCCCGATGGTGCCGATGGAGATGAGATCGTCCTGCTCCTCGGACTGGGTGTAGTATTTCTTTAACATGTGGTTCAAAGGCACAAGGAGCTTTTCTCTGCCCCATATCTTCCCTAAATATTGATGCAAAAGATAGTGAAGAAACCCTGTCTGGTAATATGCGGTTCGACAGCTATAATCGTCACTTGGATATATTGTATAACACACATATTCTGTTGCCTACATAAGCAAATGGAGCATGAACGAATCACAAAAGACAATATGAAATGACTCCTGCGCTTGTAAAACGTGGATTTACCTGTCATACTTTTAGCGCAAACTCAAAAGTACCAGACCTACCACATACAAGGAGGAGTCATCAGGGCAAGTATGCTTCATAAACCTGTGAAACCGTGCTTAATCTAATCTTTTTCATGCGCGCATAGCTCCTTTGTTTTTTCAAGAAACTAAGCGTGCAAAAAAAGAATCCCTAAGCCAAAACTTAAGGATTCTAAGGAATTTGAAATTGGGCCGCTCCCGAACCATGCGCGCTACCAACTGCGCTACACCCGGATGTGCAACACAGCTATTATAAGGATTTTTCCGCGCGCTGTCAAGAGCCCACCCATAGTTTTTTTCTTTTTGCATCCTTAGTTCCTTGGTTTTGAGTATATACTGACTTCCAGCTATTGTCAATGTATACTATAGATTGCTCGCCTAATTTCGTTTGTTGTCTCCCTGTATATTTTACGCTTGTTTTATAATACAAAATGTATTTGATATTTTCCTATTCGTCAATAACGGAATGAGCATCACAAATTTTATTCTTAAAATTAGATATGAATTTTGATTATCTTTTTAGAAGTTCTTATATGCCGGTATAGCCCGTATTTACAGGCTTTTCCGGCATTTTTCGTATCGGAAGAAACTCACATATATTTTTATATCCGCTTAGGTTTTTGCTTTCAAAAGTAGTAAAGAAGTAGTAAAACCTTGATTTACTACTAAGCTGCTATCCGCAGCATTTCAGCTTTTGCGCTATCAAAAGTAGCGTGTGCGTAATAGTTCAGCGTCATAGTAATGTTGGAATGTCCCGTAATGTACTGTAATGCTTTTGGGTTCATTCCGGCATTTGCCATGTTGGTACAGAACGTATGACGTAAGGTGTGCGGTGTCATTACTTTCGGTAGAGCTTCCTCATGGTACTTGTTGTACTTCTTTGCATGCCCCCTAAACATACCGTCATAATTGGTAGCTGTTTTCGGGTAGCCGTCCCGGTTGAGGAAAAGGAAGTTGCTGTAACCGTCAATAGTAACAGCTTTTGCACCCCTGCTCCGTTTCAGCACTCGGTTAAATGCTTCATATACTTTTTCGCTCATTGGAATTTGACGAATACCGCTTTTCGTTTTTGGTGTTTCAATGTAATATCCTGTTTCCGCACTTCTTAAAAGTTGGTGGTCTACATTGATTATCCTATTCTCAAAGTCAATGTCCGTATCGGTCAGCCCGCAAAGTTCAGAGATACGAAACCCTGTCCCAAGCAAAATAATAAGCTCGTCATAATACTTCTGATAAACTTTGTCATTTTGAGCAAAGGACAAAAAACTTTCTTCCTGCGCTGGTGTTAGCGGAACCTTTGGTTCTGTATCATCTTCAATGACAGTGTTTAACTGGAAGTCAAAAGGTTTTTTCCTTATGCAATCGTCCTGTATCGCTGTGTAAAAGGCAGCTTTCAAGGAACGCTTGTCATTACTGATAGTCTTATAGGAAATTCCTTTTTCTTTCATGCGGATTGCCCATTCTTTCGCGTCGGACAGCTTCACGCTGTCAATCGGGCAGCCCCCAAGTTTATCTTCTTCCAGTAGCTTCATCAGCCGCTTGCGTCCGTTTTTCGTATTGTACCTTACATTTCCCCGGTGGCGTATCTGCTTTGCATAAAGTTGGCAGACCGTCATTTTCTTGCCTATGGTGTCTATCCCGTCGTCAAGGTCTTTCTGTATGGTGCCGTCTGTTTTATGCCTCAACGACTAAGGCGGCAGCGTGATGGATTGCTCTGAAAATATATCCGGCACGCTGCGGGCGCAGGAGCATGGACATCAACCTCTTGTTTACGAAAATCACGGCATTGACAGCCGCTACACCGGCCCGCACAAGGTAGCCCCTACCATGTCCGCACGATACGGCACGGGCTTTTCTGAACCTCGTGCACACGATACAGATTCACACGATTGACAATGCAGAGGAGGGACACTGGTAAGAGTGTCCCTCCCGTATCGTGTTTTGTGAGAGAAACCTTTATAATGCATTTGGGCGATTAGTCCAAGTGAATTGTAACAGGAGGAAAATAATGCGGGAAGAAAAAACATTTCGTGTAGTTGTTTTTCGTTTCGAGACGGATGCCAGTACCAATTATACACGGTATATGATTACGAAAAATTATATGCCGTTTTTCCCTGGCAACCAATGGCTCGAACTGAAAAGCATACGAAAGACGAGCACTGGAAAGGAATATGCAAAGAAGCTTGTAGCGTTTTTGAACTGGTTGGATTCAAGAAAGGTCACATACGAAAATGCGACAAATCACCATGTGCGAGAGTTCTTACATGAACTCGTATTTGGTAACTTGGCGGACGAAAAAGTACTATCACTACAGTCATCGGTAGGATATTCAACATTAACAAAGTATGTCACAGTCATCACGGGTTTTTATGGCTGGCTGGATGATATGCGACAGACAGAGATGCTTTGGAAGAAAAAATCCGTACAGGCGAATTGCTCTTTTCTGTATGGACAAATCTATTCACGGGAGTATAGATATTTGATTGACGGATATGCTGCCAGGCTTAAGTCCAGTCGTGATTACACCAAATGGTACGACAAAGCAACAAAAGAATTGCTATGTAGAAACTTCAATACTCTGCGGGATGAAGCGGTGTTGCGCCTCACCTTCGAGGGATTTCGAATCGATGAGGTTCTTAGCGTTACGCTTGACAGTTATGATGCCATAGAACAGCTTGTACAGCCAACAAGGTCAAAGGGACGAGCTAATGCCAGAAATGGAGAAAATAAACTCAGGCTTGTTGCCCTCCCCAAGAAAACCTGCGAGGTTATAGACAAGTACATCCAGACTGAAAGGGCGGATGCCGAGAGTGAGAGCGGCAAACTCAGTCAGTATTTACTCCGGAAAAAGACAAGGCCTGCCTATGTCTTATCATAATTACCTAAAGATATTAAAGCGGTGTGCCACTCGTGCCGGGCTCGATGCGGCGAAAATACGAACCCACAATGGGCGCAGCACAAAAGTTATGGAATTTCTTGAACATCAGTCCCTCCATCCAGAAGACAATATTACCGATGGCATTATCATGGAAAGCCTCGGCTGGAGGAGCTTTTCATCTATCGATCATTACAGGAATCATAATAATCCCATCATAGCAAAGTCAGTCATGGAAAAGCTGCATAGGGGTGGTGAGGAAAATGAGTAAAGCAAAGCCGCTCACTGCTGAACAATGCGAAGCCGCAAGAGAGGCCATGCTTACGGGACACAGTTTGTCAAAAATATCCAGATGTGCAGGGGTTGTTGCTACGATAGAGTATATGCTTAAAGACATACGCTTACTGGAAACATATTTGCAGAGGATGGCCTCTGCCATTACCCAGAAGCGAGAACAGATATCCCATAGTGCATTGTTGCTTTCAATGTTCCATTACGAAATGTCTTCTCTGTCGCTATATGATCCAGCATTCAAGGAAATGCTTCTTAAGGCTGTGGAGCAGGAACGTATTATCCAACGGAAACTTTTCGTTGCAGGTAATTCTACAGAAGTGACACCTTACCGTGATGTTTGGAAGTTATATGAGCCGTATGGGAATGTATTACGGCTCAAACGGCTTGATTTCACAGCCATCAAACGGCCTTCTCTGCGGTCTGAGGTGAAATATTATTTCTGTTATCTATTTGAACAAAGAGGGAAAGTTTATGTGCCTCTTTTTGATGCGTGTAAGCTGGCAATCAACACACTCGCAGATATTGCGCCGGAGGTCATATATTTTGCGGATATAACGGAAGGTCACATCAGGACACTGGTTTTAGCCCTTGAAGCAATGCGGAAAAATGATGGAGAACCATTGTCTCAATATTACATTGCAAAATCCGTAAACGGTCTAAAACGGATCATGTGTTACCTCATGAGCACTGAACGGGACACACAAATTAGAGCGCCAAGGCCGCGCACCAATCCGTTTGATATTGTTACATTTCACAATCTTCGCCAGTTTAACACACCTACCGAAATCATTCCGGAAGAAGTGGTGGAGCAATTGGACTTGCATCGAGAAGAAATGCCCTGTCAATACAGGCTGCTATACGATTTATTCATGAATACAGGACTGAGATTGAAAGAAGTGTACCTTCTTGAAGAAGACTGCATTGAAGAATCTCGATACCCTAATGTCTGCCAACTGAAATATATTCCGCATAAAACACTAAGTGCAAGACATCGACGCGGAGCTGGGGACTACCACAGGATCATGATACCCAAAGATATAGCTGGAAGGCTTTCTCAACATATCATTGAGGATGCTGAGGAAAGAAAAATAGCGGGGACATCGTATATTTTCCGAAGCAGAAGGTATGGGTATGAGAGAGCAGTTATTGACTCTCAACCATTTGTCAAATGCATCCGTGGGATTATCAGAAAGTATGATATATGCGACGAAAATGGAGAACTCTGGCACTTCACCATTAAACAATTCCGTAAAACCCTGGCTGTTAGGTTAATTGAAAACGGAGCGACTACTGTTGAATTAGCTTATTGGCTGGGGCACTTATGCAGCGACACGGCGGCGAAATATTATGCTGAAGTTCGTAAGAAAAAACTGGCGGAGCTAAATACTGAATTTTTCAGAAGCAAGTTTGAGTTAATCATGACCGGCGAACAGCTTGAAAATTATACGCAAGAAGAACGTAGGCTCCTGTACACGGATTTTTGCCTTGGTCAACGACGTGTGGAACTTGGATTTTGTGTTCGGAAGGTGGCAGATGGGCCGTGCGCGGACCGATGCAGCCTTTATAATTGTGTGAATTGCCGCAACTTATGCACTGGAAAACAGTATCTTCCATATTGGAAAGGTCTTCTACAGGAACAGGAGAAACTTTTAGACCGGCTGGCAGAGGTATATAAGTCGGAGCGCATTACGGATTATTCAGAATACCTGGAGTACAAACAAGAATACCGCCTGTTGGAGTCCTACCAAAGCGTCGTAAATATGATTGAGAAAGAAGGTTGTATATGAGCAGTGCTGTCATTGCTGAAAACTATAGTGCAGCAAAGTTAAAAGAATATATCTGCTTTGTCGAACAACTTGGCTCCAATATACACTTTCACGAAAACAAGTGGGTGTGCAGTAATTTGCGCCGCAGTCCAGCAGAAAGAAGTTGTATGTTCACATTGTACTTTGACAGGATTCCGGCACTACACAGAGAAACAGTAAAGAGCTTTGCCGCCATCAGCCTTATACGAGGGAAAAAGATATCTACCGTCAAGTCGTATGTGATGGATCTCATCCGATTTTTTGATTTCTGGTCGCTTGATAAAGGCACCTTGCCGTTGAGCGGTTGCGATGAATTTGCCGTGGCCGACTTCTATCATTACCTTGAGAAAACGGAGTTTGCAGAAGCGACCCGCATTGGGATCTGGTCATCATTGAGCATATTTTTTGAAACGATGAATGATATTGATGGTGCAAGGAGTAAGAATCCATTTTCTGTATCCCCTTATCGCCACCAACGCAGGTACGATGCAAAGTATATTCCAGAATCAATTGCGATTCAATTAGATACTGCATTTAAGAACGATGAGATCGCGCTCTATCTTCGGTGCGTCTATTGGTTGCTAAGGCTAATACCTTCGCGTATCGGAGAAATCCTTGGCATGAAGATAGATTGTCTAAAAAGGTTTAACGGACAGTATGTTTTGTTTATTCCCACATGGAAGCAGAATGGGGGTTGGCAGCAACCAGCCATACGAAGTATTCACCTGGAGGACAAAGGAATTGCTGGATACCTTATAGGACTAATAAAAGAGCAGCAGGAAACGGCGCGTCAGATCCAGGAGTTTCTGCCAGAAGATAAAAAAGGAATGCTGTTTTCATACCGACAGAGTTATTGCCGTAAAGGAAAACCCACATATTCTACCAAACTCTGCTTTGTGGCATCAATATTTACTGTCAACGACCATTTTCGAAAGATATGCCGTCGTTACAACATTTCGGATGAAACGGGAAATGTCTATGTGGTGACAACGCACCAGTTTCGCCATAACGGCATCACAGATCGTTTGGCAGCCGGTTTCACCGCTGCCCAGATAGCTGAGATGACAGGCCATCACGGAGATGCCATGATCTTTAACGCCTATGCGCATTTGAATCTTATGCCAGAAACGATCCGTGAAAAGCAGAATTATGTATTAGCTGAACGGCAAGAATCGGATAAACGGTATGTGCTATTTGGCGGACGAATCCTTAATATGGATGAGCAAATGGAACAGCGGCTGATGAAAAACCTCAGAGCCCATCGCGTCCGTGGGGGTATATGCAGCGATATTACAACTTGCAAAAGTGATATGTGGAATTGCCTTGAATGTAAGGCATTTGTGGCCGATACAGAACAAACAGAATACTATCGCGAACAGATAGCTCTTTGGCGTGAAAAACAAGTACGTTTTTCGGCATTTCCAATCATTTGTGAAAATGCGAAAAGAAATGCGGGCCTGTTTGAATCCATACTAAAATCAATTGAAACGGATGTGCAGAGAAATGAAGCGAACAATACCTAAATCCCTCGTCCAGCGGCAGGAGAAAACTCGCAAGGACACCGTAGAAATGGTAACACAAGCAATTCTTGTCTTGGAGTCCCAAGGCTACAATATCAAAATCAAGGATCTGATAAGCGTAACCGGTCTGTCCCGTTCCGTTTTTGCCAAACCTCATATTCGCGAAGTGCTGGTAGAATACGGAATCATTCAAACACAAACTCCTGAGAAAACCGCAGGTGCCGAAAGCACACGCAGGATGGATAGGTTGATTGCGGAAAAGAACGGTTATATCCAACGGCTTCTCCGTGAAAACGAGCAGTTGCGTTACGAGGTCGAACTTCTGCGTGGAAAAGTACATATCCTCACGCACAAGGCTGCAGCGCAGGGCGAGGAACTTTTCTAAACAAATGTAATGATAGCACGATGTGAACCGGAATGTTTTCATCGTGCTATTTATTATATAAAAAATTTGTCCCACAAGCAAGGACACAACAGAAAGGAGAATGTAATCGTGTCAACAGAAAAGATAAGAAAAACGGGCGGCAACAACGTGCCGCTGGTCGAGCAGGAGGCAGATGCCATCTGCATTGCAGGCAATACGGTCGACCGGCAGCCGCAGAACGGCGGCAACGGTCTTGGCTGTCAGGACGAGCTGGCGTATACGCTGACTGCCACAGACCGCCACGCGGTCTACAGCCGCCAGCGTGTGGATGACTTTCGGCATAATGATGTGGCAAGTACCCAGAGTGCCCGTCAGTACAAGGACGCAACTGACCTGATTTGCCAGCAGGCAGAAGCCTGTGCCCATCTCATTCGCCGCCTCACGCCGCTGGAGTGTGAAAGACTGCAGGGCTTCCCGGACGGCTGGACAGATATACCCGGTGCTTCGGACAGCGCCCGTTATAAAGCGTTGGGCAACAGTGTTTATTTAATCATGGTCGTTATGAGAAGAACAGATGTGAAAACTGCGCCAGGAGAGGATTCCTGGCGCAGTTGCTTCACATAATGTGCTATGCTTTTTGAGACCCAAAACTTTTCAACCACTCCATTTTACTCCGGCTTTTCTGCCAGGAAGGCATTGAGGGAACTGGAGAATCCGAAACTCGTTCCAGAGCTTTCTGCTTCATTGTAAGACTTGAACGGGCATATATGTCTGTAGTTTTAATGTCGGAATGTCCGAGGAAATCGCGCACATGAACGAGATCATTATCCGCGTCGTAAATGTGCATTGCTTTAGTATGGCGCATCAAATGCGGAGGAATTTTCTCCGGTATGGAAGGATCAATCACTGAAGCGGCCTTGGCATATTTGTTTAGGATGTACGTAACCCCTGCACGAGTTAGCTTTTGCCCGTTGCGGTTCATAAATAGCGGCAGATGACTTTTTTCCGGTGCAAGCATGTGCATTTCAGTAAGATATTTTTTCAAGTTCTGCGCCGTTGCCGGCAAAATGGGAACTACCCTGGTTTTTCTGCCTTTACCAAGGATCTTGACACTTGCAGGATAATCAAGACGGACATCTTCAATACGTAAGTCACAGATTTCCTGCACACGGGCTGCTGTATCATAAAGAAAACACAGGATCGTGGCATCTCTTCTGCCGCTGAGAGTGGATGTATCCGGCTGGCGCAGGATCAGAGCAATCGCCTCTTTTGTCAACGGATTAATCGCTTTGCGCTCAGCTCTTTTCACTGGGATTGCCAGTATTTGCTGGAAATTCAGCAAAAGGCGTGGCTCTTTTATCTGCAGGTATTTAACAAATGAGCGGATGGCTGCAAGACGTTGGCTACGCGTCGCGGTTCCATTGTTTCGCTCTATCCTCAGCCATTGCAAAAAATGGTCAACGAGTTCCGGCGTCAGATCATCTATGGAAAGCTTTTCAATCCTCATCCCCTCTACATCCTGGCAATAGCCAAGGAATAGCCGAAATGCATCGCAGTATGATGAAATCGTGTTCGTACTGATATTTTTAAGTTCGGGCAGGTAATGGGAAAGGAACTCCGTCAAATGTGCGGCAAAATCAGCAGTTTTCATTCGGCGCCTCCCACGTTGGAATCGTATCGCCAAGATAATCGCACTGCTTTTGAATAAATTCAGGGTAACATTCCGCTGTTAAATGCAGATAGATTTGCGTCGCACTCATGTTGCAATGGCCGAGATACGCCGAAAGGTATGGAAGTGTAGTCACGATGTCGCTCTTGGATTTTTTCAGCTTTTGCATAGAACGAACGGCAAAGGTATGACGAAGGTCATGAACCCTCGGACCGTATCCACGTCCTTTATGCGCAATTCCACAATGCCATAGCGCATCCCGAAACCGGTTGTAGACTGTGGTTGTATGGTAGCAGCTTTTTCGGGGATTGGGGAAGAAATAGTTGTTACCAGAACTTTCCGCATGGATTTCTTCAAAATATTGTTCGTAGTCCGCCCACAGACTTTTAGACAGAGGAACATATCTTGGTTTGTCATACTTTGTTTCCCAAATCTGCAAAACGCCGTTTATAAGATCTACATCTTTTAAACGGAGCCGGGTTGCCTCTCCGGCACGTAATCCACAGCAGATCAGAGTCTTAAACAGCAAAGGAAAGACAAGGTGCGCAGTAGGGCATTGCCTGCTTGGAACCATCGTTTCAAAATATTTCATAATACGTGCCAACTCATCGCTCGTAAAAATGCAGGGAGAAAAGTCAGCATCATCTCGAGATGAAATGGTAAGTTCGGGGTAGTACGCGGCATAGCCATTCAATTGAAGATATTTGGCAAAGCGTTTTGTGAAATTAAGCCGCCATTTTTGATTTTTACGCTTTTCATTGGGCCGCTTTTCAATCCATTTCTCAACGACCAATTCCGGCAACACTGGAGTATTGATTCCTTGTTCTACGAGAAACCGGTCCAATGTTTGAAAGGTTTTGGCTTCTTTTTCATACTTACATCCGCAGGCCCGCTTTTCTGCAATAAAAGCACTTATTTGACTTGCCAGTCCGCTTCTGTACTCGTAAGTTCTGCTCATAAGAGATCACCATCCTCAAACGACAGGGCGCATTCACGCAGGTTTTCAATATCCAGACGGATGTAATGTCCCAGAGATTCTCGGTCCGAATGGCCAAGAAATGAAAAAATGATATCTGGAGACACGTCGGCAGATAGCAGTTTTGTCGCAACGGTTGCCCGAAGAGAATGCAGGCCGTGATGCGCATGAATTGACACTTTTACCCCTGAACGCGCGACATACCTATGGAACGCTGAATGGATTGATTTCATCTTGCCATATGGAGGGTTCAAACTGACAAACAGGTATTCGCATTTTGTTTGCGGACGAATATGCAGGTAGTCAATAATAGCAGATCCCACTTTTTCGCTGAGAGGAAGTGTGTTCGGCTTGCCCGTCTTGCTTTGCACAAAGGAGATTGAACAAAGCTCCCAGTCAATATCGGACAACTTCAAATTGCAGATATCTTTGCTTCGCACACCAAGTTCAGCGGCAATAGTAATGAAAGCATAGTCTCGTTTTCCTTTTGGGCTGGCTCTGTTCACGGTTTCCAATACTGCATTGATTTCCTCTGACTCCCAGATTTTAATTATGCTCTGTGCTTGTCCCAGACGATATTCAGGTACATGAGGTGCAAGATTTTCGGATGTATATCCAAGCAGATACAGATACGACAGGAACTTCCGCAGTCGGCTGAGTTCACAACGCACTGTACTTTTTGCATGGCCTCTCAGAGTCAGCAGATATGCCGAGACATGTGAGCTGTTAAGTTCTTCCAGCTTTGTTATACCAGCATTCTGAAAGTACCGCATAACTACGGAGATATAATTTCGCATCGTTTCTCTGGTGCATTCTGAATAACCGGTTTTGATGAGATATTCTTCCTGCGCATCAAGAAAGGAGTTGAATTCCGGCAACAACTCTTGCAGAGGATTGAGCATCCCCTTTCCCCATGTACCTTTGGTGGCAAGCAGATCAAGCATTTTCATACTTCCGGCTTTGCGGTCAATTGTGGACTGCCTTAAAGGTGGAGTGCACTTGCCGAGTTCTGTGATGAATTCATCTTTATGCGAGGGCAAATATGTTTCATATCCCTTTTTATTGCAGAACTCTTGAAATTGCTTCCATGTCAATAGGGTGTATTCTCTACTGCGTATGGAATATCCCTGTTCTTTTAGAGTTACTGCACCTTTGTCAATGAGGTCTTTGATTAGCTTGTTTGGCAATATACCCACCGCCCTTCATGTAGAAATTTCTCCTATTACAATGACAATTCTACTTGAACAAGCGGAAAAAGTAAGCCCTTACTTTAAAGGTTTTAGCTGCTATGATTAAAGGTTGAAATGTGGAGTATTATGTGCAGTAAAATCCCAAGAAGCCTTGTGTTCATGCCATTTTTGTGCCCATCATTAACATAATGGTTTTGCCCCAATAAACGCTGTTATGTGAAGCTCAACATAACAGTGTGGCGATACCCTGCGTGGAGTTTATCATGTCGCGCATCGCTGCCGCGCTTTTATGAAGCACAGCGTTGACATCGGGGGTTAAGTCGGGGTATAATATCCCTGAAAGACGAGGTGACAGACACGGATAACAGGGAGCAGCTAAGGCGCATCACGGAACTGACCGAGCAGATCACCGGACTGCCGAAGGGGTATCTTTCCAAAAAAACCATCGGCGGAAAGGTCTATTACTATCACCAGTGGTCGGAAAACGGCATCAAGCAGAGCCGCTATCTGCACGACAGTGAGATCGCACCGCTGGCAGATAAAATCGAAAAGCGCAAAGAACTGCAGGCGCAGCTGCGCATGCTGAAATCACAGAAAAGCAGAAGAAATGAAGCGACAGGTATGAAATGCACCTTTATGCATAAACGAACCCCCGTGGCAGAGCTCGAGCTGGACGATGTGACCGGCTTTATACAAAAAATTGGCAGTGTCTACGCGCCGGAGCATCTGCCTATCGGCATCCCTGTGCGAAACGAGATCGCCGACCGTGCGGCGTTTAACGACTGGTGGCGGGATCGCTCTATTCCGGCAAGCCGCAGCGGTGTGCGGGAAGCACTGGAATCGTTGGGGGTGGCAGACACCAAAATACTGCTCGTCCGCGGCTACGGGCTGAGCCTCTCGGATCAGTACTGGATCTGTCCGGAAGGCGCGGAGCTTCGGTGGGAGGACATCAACTTTTTCCAAAATGATTTCTCGGAGGACATCGGAGATGTGCTGTTCGGAGAAAGAAAGAAGAAGGACGCGCTCAATTTCAGCTCCCCCGACAGCACATCGGACGGCAATCTGAAAAAGCGGTGGAAGATCCTCGATGGGAAGCGATGCCTGATCAAGGGCGGCAGCAATCCGTTCCGGCAGCAGCCGTTCAGCGAGGTGATCGCCTCCGGCATCATGGAGCGGCTCGGCATTCCTCATGTATCATATACAGTCATCTGGAGCAAGGATGCACCCTACTCGGTCTGTGAGGATTTTGTTACGGAGAATACGGAGTTGATCCCGGCGTGGAGGCTGCTGCAGGCGAAAAAGCAGAAGAACAGCACCTCCCGATACCGGTATCTATTGGAGTGCTGCGAGCTGCTCGGCATCGGGAACATTACGCCGTTTTTAGACCGGATGCTGGTGCTGGACTATATCATCGCAAACGAGGATCGCCACTTCAATAACTTTGGGGCACTGCGAAACGCGGAAACGCTGGAATGGCTCGGTATGGCTCCGATCTATGACAGCGGCTCCTCCCTTGGCTATGATAAGATGCCCGGTCAGATGCGCTCGGAAAAGGATGTGGTCTGCAAGCCCTTCAAAAACCACCACGCCGAGCAGCTGAAGCTGGTGACCGATTTTGATTGGATCGACTTTGATCGCCTCTCCGATGTAGACAAGCTGATCTTCGGTGTACTGTCTTGTGAGGAAGCTGCCGACTATATCGATGAGGGACGTATCCATGCGATCACGGAAAGCGTGCAGCGCCGGATCGGTCATCTGCAGGAGCTTGCGATGACGCAGACGCCACAGCAGCTCGATACCACCGAGGACGATGTCCGAGAGGAAGTTGCCGCGGATTACGCACCGAAAATGGAACTGTAATGCAAATACAGCGCAAGAGCAATGGATCAGCCGCTTTGCGAATCGCAGGGCGGCTGATCCTTTCGTTCCCTTGCCTGTTGGCTGCGGACGGCGTAGCCGCTTTGGTGGTATCGCTTCTGTTTTGCCATGCTTCTTCGTTAGACTTGGTGAATAGCTTTCCGCGCCTTCTTCCGGTATGCTTTGCTTGCAAAATCGAGGAAAGGAGCAGAACCGATGG
>ENA-ORSY01000946-ORSY01000946.1-human-gut-metagenome-genome-assembly--contig:-NODE-946-length-23824-cov-5.014641_pt1 | contig 23824 bp, 20 predicted proteins | sample MGYA00242193_ERZ509160 | MGnify/ENA primary metagenome ERZ509160 (study PRJEB26280, sample SAMEA2338670) | human gut metagenome | biome: human gut; feature: human-associated habitat; material: faeces...
CCTGCCTCAATTGCATCATGAATCGAGTAATCCATGATGATATGATTTGAAGCATCCACCGGCTCCAACTGTTTGATTCCTGTTCCAAAACGGCTACCGATACCGGCTGCCATGATAAGTAATGTTGTATTCATAGTGTTTCATACCTTTTTTACAGTATTCTTTTACCATAGGTTTCGTTCTTCACATCTCAGCCGATCATAATAGATCGTTGCCTGCTGCTCACCACGAAGAGGCGTGTGATTATAAGAGCAGCTACCGTGTGAACTTCCACACGGCCTTTTCCATTATCTATCATTCTATTTATATATGTCTTGAACTAGCTCTTGTGGTTTTCAATTTGTAATAACTCCAATATATAATGCCACCTATCAATCCCCCAGCTGTATTAGTCACTAAGTCAGATATTTGAAAAGTTCCGACACGAAGGATAATTTGACACACTTCTATACCAAGCGAAAATAAAAAGGAAATCTTAATTGTGCTATAACAGATTTGCAAAAATCTTTTTTTCTCTTTGAGAATCTTATCTTTTAATGCCCAAAGCATAAGCATTGAAAACGGAATAAACAGAAAAATATTCTCTATCAATTCTGTGCTTAAAGTTCCATCAGAAAAGTGAAAGCTCCAATTTCCCAAAACATTACCTATTGGATTCCCCCAAATTTGACGGCAAAATATAGTTCTAAAAAGAATTAAACAAGTATATACCGCTAATACGTAAATCCTTCTGTATTCCTTGGATTTTTTAAATTCATTAATCCAGTTATAGAACACAGCTTTCAATCCAATCTTTTTCCACTCTATATACAAAAACATAAAAAGAGCTGCCATAACTATAGACACAAATAAATATTGATAGAGTGTCGAAATGATGTTAACACAAATTCTATCTACTATAGCATACATCCGTTTCTCCTTATTTTTTTATCTTTACCAAGAATCCATTAACCATAGAAAGTGCTGCATCATTTTTTAATGCCAAGAGTACAGTGATGTAAACTATAATTGACATTAAAATTTTCACAAAAAGATTTACGATAAATGAAGTCAAAAAAACATTACAAACAGCAGAAACAATAATAATCCCAACGCATCCCATAAGTAGACTTATCACATAGCGCAAAGAAACCTTTATTCTTAATACTTTCCTAACATAAAAATATTGATAAACACACATAAGTACTTCAGCTAAAAGAGTCGTAAATGCAGCTCCGTTTTGTTTGAAAGTTCCAATCAAGACAAAATTCAAAACAATATTCAAAACAGCACTCATTATAGTTCCTTTTAAAACGACCGTTTCTTGTTTCATTGGCAGTAAAACAGCATTAGTGTAATACGTTGCAATCATTGAAAACGCCAAACTCACACTTAAAATTCTTAACGATGTTGCAGCTTCTGCATATGATGCTCCAGCAATAATTTCAATTACAGCATCAGATGTAACAAATATTCCAACCATCACCGGAAGCAATATCATCATGAACATCTTAAAAATATCAATTGCTGTTTTTTCATACTCTTTCTTATGATTTGTTGCAAGATAATTAGATAACCTTGGTAACGCCACGAGAATAACTGCCGCTATACAGCTTTTCAGCACAGTATAAACATTAACAGATGTTGAATATAAGCCTACATGAAATTCATCAGACAAAAATCCAAGTATTGTTTTATCTGAGTTAACATATATTGTCGTTGTAACCGTAGATGCAAAAATTATCATGATTGGCTTGAGATGCTTTTTCAAGTTAAGATTTCTTGTCAAATGTATCTTTACATATTTTTTAGCATGTAAAAAATTAAAAATATTGGCACCTGCATTAGCAATAACTGTTGTTGCCGCATATAAAACATAATCAGACTCATTATGAACAAACAAAAACATCAACACTAAAGCGATAATATGTACCACGAGAGAACGCACTGTAATATACGCATAGTCTTCGACAATTGAATAAAGCCATGTCACCCCAATCAGATTACCAAATATAGCCAAACTCTGAACTGCAATCAAAGGTATATACGAGTGAAACTTAGGAACAGCAACAACCACAATAACAAGAGCAATAACTGAAATCACAACAGATATTATATTGATTGAAAACATTTCACTGGAAAATGCTTCAAGATTTTCTTTGCTATCTCGTACTCTTGCTCCTTCTCTGATTGCATATGTTGCTATTCCTAAACCTGCAATCAGCACAAAATAACTCACAACAGAATTCGAAAAGTTCACTTTTCCCATATTCTCGACTTGCAAAACACGTGCAGCATAAGGATATGTTATAAGTGGAAATATAACTGATAATATTGTTTTCAATCCATTCAGTAATGCATTGACTCCAATAGACTTCTCTTTTCTTTCCATAAATAAACTATCACCTCTTAATCATCTTTAATATCTTTTTTGTCGCCCATCTAATGAAATTTGACCATCCTCCAATTTTTATTGAGGCATTCATTTTGGACATGCTGCCCCCCCCCCCGCTAATTTTTCAATTTCATGAAGATTATAGGAAAGATATTCCGGAAGTGCAAACGGATATATCGCAACTCCATGTTCATCTATATCTATTTTTATCGTATGTAATTGATTCATTGTTTTAACCAACTCATACTGTTCTTGATCCTGCTTGGAACGATTTGGAAACATATAAAAGATATTTGTTGATGAGTCTGGAATTCGAGTGTAATATTCAATGTATTTCTTTTCCCCGCTAGTGCAGTATTCTTTAAGGTACGGATTTTGTTTTAAATGATCAAAATGGTGACTTAACGAAAACTGCCCTGCAAAAGAATATGATATTTCTGCATTTAATTCCATTGCAAGAATTGAGCCTATAAATCCACCTGATGAAGCCCCTACACATCGAATAGTATATCCCTTCGTTATACTTCTAATAAAATCAATCAGCTTATCATAAGTATTAATCCTACTATTGATTCCCTTAACATACCAAGACAGCCAAATATCACGAATAAATATCTCTATTTCAGGTTTGCAATCTGCTCGCAAATTAGACCATTCATAACGATCTTCTTTGATTATTTTATCTTCAAATGACTGAAGATTATCTTTTTCATACAAAGCATTACTGGAGCAATAAATATATGCTAATCCGTTCTTACAGCTATTGTATTCAATCTTATAATTATCTTTCTCATACTCCGCTTGAATCAAATCATGTATATCATTCATCCTTATATCCTCAAATCAATTAACTCTTTTCTTTCCATATAGTTCTGGAATAAAGCGATTACTAAATACAACAATAGGAATCACCACCAGAACACATACTATAAAAACAGATAATGTCATAAAAAACTCGGGAATATGTATTGCCATCTGAACAAATATCATTTCTACTATATTTTTAAAAAACTGAGTTAATGAAAATTGCCAAACATAAATCACTATAGAATTCTTTCCACACCATATTAGTGCCTTCGAATTACGTAATAAATCACTAACAAACCACACTGCTGCTATTCCACAAAAACTAGAGATAAGAAATAAAAATATATTCCCATAATTATTGTTATACATAGTTACACTTGAATTATGCAACGCAACTACTACTAACAGACATGAGGTTAAAATTATAATGACAAGTTTCCCAAATAAAGATTCTCTTCCACCAATATTTTCCTTCACAAGAACAGGTTTCAGAGCAAAGCCAGAAGAATAAAACATCAACGCCATAGGTGTAACATTTAAATAAAATGGAGATTCATCCGGGAAAAATGCAAAATCAACAATAATTATTGTGCATATCATGCAGATTACAATGATAACTACAGTTGATAATATCTTTTTGACATTTATATATTTAGATAATATAAAAAACACTATTTCAGTAACAAAAAGTACTTGTAAGAACCAATACCTCCAAAACTGATACACCAAATCTATATCATAAATATTTCCACCTTTAATCACTATAGTAAAGACTGCATAATAACAATACGATATTACCCCAAGCAAAATCTGTGGTAATAATATAGTCCTTATTTTTTTTATAAAAAATACACCAAAACTCATTCTAGTTTCAGCTGCTGTTTTGCCTAACAGTCCCGACAAGAAGAAAAATAGCGGCATATGAAAGCTGAGTATAATTTTATTTAAAGGTGCATCTAATGAATAAAAGCTATGGCCTAATATAACAATTAAAATCGCTATTCCACGTGCTACATCAATTTGATTATTTCTTTTCTTTAATTCCTTCATAATGTCCTACATTCTTCAATCATTATTCTATAGTTCTCAATAGTTTGATTCACAACAAATTCCTGTCCTTGTCTCTCTCGAATCCAATTATAGGAAGATTCTGAAAAACTCTCTGCAAGGTTATCCGACTCAAAAATACGAGAAATATACTCCGCAAGCATCAATGGTTCATTAAATGTATACAAATAACCATCTTTACCATCTCGAAGCATTTCCGGAACACCACCGACATAACTAGCTACTGTCGGGATACCAACTAACTGAGCTTCACAAAGAGAATTAGGGCTATTCTCAATTGAAGATGGAAGAACCATCACGTGTGCTTTTTTTAACTCCTCTACAATCTCTTCAGCATTCAATATTCCTGTAAAGTGTATACAATCTTGTAGCCCATATTCTTTAATTTTTCCAAACAACAATTTCACATAACCAGATTGAAGAATCCGATCTTTAATTGTTTGATTCTTCATTATATTTTTTCCAGACATATACAACTCAATATCTGGATATCTATTTTTCAGATGATACATTGCCTCAAGAAGAATATGTAAGCCTTTAATTGGCTTAAATCCCTGATGCATGAATATTCTATGTCTTTTTATATTCTTCAATTCCCAACGTTTTGCTTCATAAAACTCTGGTCTAATCATTTCAGGCGCAAATAAATATTTTGCATTTGGATTTATAGCAAGCGAAGATACCTTATCCCACGTAGTGCGTCCACCCAAATAGTGGACTCCCTTCAGCATTTCCTTCTCAAATCGACTTCTTTGTACTGCGCTTCTTTGATCACCAAGAATTCCAGATCCGCGTAACAAGTCTCGAATCGTGACATTCTTCTTTATTTCATCGTAACTAATCCCAGCGGTATAATCTTTAAAATAATTAGCTAAAATTCCTTGCAACGTCAAATAAAGTGGTATGTTAGGTTTCATTTTAATAAGTTCATACGGAACCATAGATTCACTTCCATGAATATGGATGAGGTCGGGTTTAAAATCATTAATTATCCGATTCCAATTTTTTCTTGCATTTTCTCCACCCCCATTAGACTTCATCTTCTTCTCATCTGGAAGAAAATAAAAATCAATGTTGTTAATGCAATACTTCTGTATTTCTTCACTATTTGCTACTGATACAATAGCTAGGTGAATATCTTCCCTATCCCTTAACTGATCTGCCAGTGCACGAGCCCATGTACATGCATATTCCGCTTTTTTTCCAACCTTATCTGCAACTTCAGGGAATGTAACAAATACAGTCCACATTATTCTCATACAACTCATCTCACTAACTCCTTCTAGTCCTCAATCTAATGCTTATCCTTTCATCCATAGTAATCAGAATTAAGCCAATTACATATTTCCAGCAATTAGTCTGAATAATCTGCACGTTAACTGCCATAGACAATGCACACCAAAAAACAATCTGAAATAACATTAATCTTTTATACAAACTAAAACTAGTTTTCATCTTGGTTTGCGCCACTACCATCAGCCAGGCTAATACAGCTGTATAAACAAAAAAGCCCAAAAAACTGAAAACATAATATGACATAGCAATATTGGGGATAATAATCTCTACATGTCCAGTATTTTGGCCAAAAAATGTTGCCGTGGATTCACCTAAGATTCCTAACATTGATAATAACTTGGGGATATTGGCTACCGTATCATACAAGAATGTTGATATTCTTCCGTTCGTGCATTGCATAACAGAGTTAATACCATTACCTACTGGAAACACCCCTGCAAAATATTCATTCAAAGCACTTGGTGTTAAGTATGTCTCAAATGCTTCCCAAAATGACAATGACATACCATGAGCAATTCTTTTATAAAAAGTTCCTAATAGAATTGCAAATATTACAGTTACTGTGCCACTTATAGCTATAAACTTTCTTCGTTTTGGAAAGAAATACAAAAGGACATAAACCATTGCCAACACTGCCGCTAAAATACTCCATCGTGAAACACTTTTTCCATTAGACCATCCACAAGACACATATGCCATTGAAGCAATTACTACAAATACGAATTTCATCCAATCCGAAAGTATTCTATTTTCTTTTATAATTTTAAGAACCTGTACATATATAATAATCAATCCAAGATAATAAACAATAAGATATTCTCCTGGAATCTGACTTCTATATTCGGATAGCGTATACGTAATATTGGAAACATCTTCAGAAGTAACGTTAAAATTAAACAACATATCTCGAATGGGAACATTAGAAATTAAAATTAATGCAAAGCAAACTACAATAATAGCCTTTATAACACCAAATTTTCCAAGATAAATGACATTATCTTCCGAATCGTGCTCTATAATCCTTTTTTTATTTACATACGGAATAAGGAAATACATCACCAAATACACTACAACCAATTCAAAAATCATATAAAACACTGATTCCGTATAAAGATTTGTCGTTGCCCATACATGCCCATCATACTTATGTATTATACACGTAACTACCGGAGTCACTACATAGCGAAGGAAAGCGATTATCTCAAATATGAGTAATCCCATCCCAGCTTCATATTTGTAAATTTTTTTGACTAACAGGTGTAAAAAACCAAATATCAGCGGTAGTAGCCAATAACAATGTACCGCTGGTTCAGGACTTCCTTTTAACCAACAAATTAAAGTTCCAATTAATCCTAAGAAAAATAGTGCAATTCTAACCCTACGGAAACCAGTATCTGCTATCATACTTCAATTTTTCTCCACTCTTTTGGAATTATATCATTTGCTTCTGGTTGATCCCTTCTCCAAACTGATGGCACCCATACATTTTTTGTTGTATTTCTTGCAAGAAATGCTGCCCACCAACTAAAAGTACTATTTGATATAATGAAATGTTTACAAGCTTTCATAAGTCTAAGTTCTTCATAATCAGGATTATCAAGATCAACATATTGAATATTTGCATTAAAATGATAGTTTTCTTTTATCCATTCAATATCATCGTGTCCCGTTGAGAAAACAAAAAACACTGGATTTATTAATTTAGATTTAGCTTCCTCAATGGCTTTATTATAGTATTCAAAATCACATACCTGTAATGCTTTCCATTTTTCGTCTAGGTAATCACCACGACGAATATGCACACAGACAGCATTTTCTGCTTCTATTTCTCTCAATTTTTCAACATTTCTTTTAGATGCAGGAGTGATGATTTCCAATTCATCTCTAAGAATGTCTTCAATTCCTTCAACAGTATTTGCATTTTGAAAGAAACCAAAAACATACTTATTCTTTCGATTCGATTTCACAATAGAATATGATTCACTTGCTCTATGAGCATAGTACATTCCTCTTTTACTTCGTTTTAAATATTTCTTCTCACCAATTGCCTGTTTCTTCAATAAACGCCACCCGAGAAAATCAATTCCAAATGCAAATGGTATCGCAAAATAAAATTTTTTTAATTCTTTTACAGCGTCTGTTTCCTTGAGCACAGAAACATTGTTATTTAATCTACAATGATTTAAAGAGTACTCTCGAAAATCATTGCGATGCATATATTCCGTATTAATGACAATCTGTTCACCAGAATATTTTTCTTGAATCTTTCTGGTATAAGCATACTCAAACATTTGATTGCCCAAACCAGATCGCATAATCAGTTCAATCATCTTTATCTCTTTGTGTGATAATTAGATAGTTAATTATCGCTCTTTCCTTTCTTTTTACTTACTATATGTATAAATTTATACAATTCGGATTTCTTCGAACTTTGCTCTATAACTCACATTATTTTGTCTTAATCTTATGTTTTAATAAACGCATAAAATCTTGTAAACCCATGACTTGCAGAAAAATTCGAATTTTGTGTTTGAGAATATGCTTCCAGGTAATCGGAAACCACTTTTTCATCAATGAATAACCATCTAAAACAGTAGCATCCTTAAAAAACGCCGCTCTATGATTGCTCTTCATGTTAGACTTAAACATTGCTGAATTTCTATTTATTATTTGCTCTGTTTGCATTTCAATAAGATCATAGGAATTCCCAATTTCTTCTAAAATATTGCGCCCTTTTTCTGTGTGGATAAGTATCTTTGTTGCCCCAAGTCCATCATTGAATTCTGGTGCATCTTTTGCAACTGTGTTGCAATCCCAGATTGTGAAATCACTTCTTCTGTACTGTTTTCTAAAATGACAATTATAGCACGAAGGTCTATCGCAAATATTTGCAAAGAAAGCTCTAAGAAATGGATCTGCTTCCATGCCACAATGATAAAATTCTCCCTTTTTACTCCCGACAAGTTTCATCGTCGGAAAATTGTAACTATATTTTTTGTCCCTGAAATGAACATCAACAATCGTATCATGATATCTTTTTGAAATATACTCTAAATACTTATCAAAAATCATCGGAGACGGAACAGAATGGCAGACAATATCAACAGTTATTAGATTGCTATAGTCCGCTTTTAAAAAGGATAAAAGTCCTTCCACCTGACATGGAGTTCCGCTGAATAATACTTGTTTACCTTTATCAAGATTTGTCTTAATATATGCAAACGTTTTATTTCCAACAACGCTTTGCATATATTTGCTTCCTGCAAATCTAATTAAATCTTCTTCTGAATCAGTTGAAATATGCACTGCATGAAAAGCTTCATCTAAAACGACTCCACAAACAACTCCACCGCTTTTTATCACATAACTTCCTAGATTATAAAAGAAACCACCTGCTGCACTAGCTTTTTTTATCTCCCTGTTCTTGTTTCTAACAATATAAGCCTTTTGCTCGAACGGAATTTCCTCTACAACATTTTGTATAGGACATACTTTATCGCAAGCACCACATTGTACACACTTATTTTTGTCAACAGACGGGTATAAAAATCCTTCTTCGTCACTGGTCATAGAAATACATTTTAGTGGACATATACTCATACATGCCGTGCATCCACAGCATTTACTCTTATCATTAATCTGTATCATTTTTACCTAATGCTTTCTTTAAAAAATCAATAGATGCTTTCCTGTAAAGGCTTAGTCTAGTATCGATTTTGTCGTATGGAATAGAATTTTTCAAATATTTATCAATATCTCCAAAGTCAGATACTAACCTTTTATCAAAATCAATTATATCAAACAAGCTATCAATTCGAGTATTCGTAGATCCTTTTCCTTCTTTGAATCTCATAAAAGTAAAAAACTCTTTATGATTAAGTATTGAGAACACCGTCGCATGGAAGGAATCTGTGCATATATAATTCGCATGCTTAATCAAATTTACAAATTCTTCTGGACCTGCATCAAATACCTCTATATCAGAATAGTTTTTATCAACTTTTTTATACTTTCCCATATGAGGTAGCGACACAATAATGCATCCAGTTTTCTCAGCTAACATTCTAGCAAATTTCCTATGCTCTTGATTATTTCCAATCAAATAACACAGTATGTAGGGCTTATTTATTAGTTCTTGATTGGCTACAATTGCTGCCCATCGTTTTCCATCTAATAAAAGTGTTGGATCGCAAACCATTTCAGGTTTCTGTCCTATAGCTTTCTCAACAATAGTAACTGCAGATACTTCCCGAACCGAAATATACTGGAATCTTGATAGAAATGCTTTGGTTTTGGCTATGTAAGCATCTGTAAGGCTACTAACACCAAAGCTTGTGGAATAAGATATTTTATTAATCTCTTTTGGAACCCAATTTAATGTGTAGTAGTCTGCATCAATATTAGATGGTAACCATAACTGATCACTTCCCACAAGAACATCTGTGAATTCGCGTTCCACATAATCGGCAAGCTCTTTGTAAGAACTACATTTGCTCGTCAGTCTAAACTTTTTAATATACGAATTAAATGCCTTTGCTCGCTTTGCTGCCTTTTTACCATAAGACTTATTAATCTTCTGGTATAGGCGAGAGAATACATACCCCATCTTATTTGCAAATATTCTATAATCCGTAATATGAGACAAATAGTACTTTACTTTTGCTCCTTTCACACTAGCGTCTAAACCAGAATTATCTATTGTATAATTATTTATTCCTAAATCATCCAATATTTGTTGTGTCGCAAATGCCTGCAGTTGACTACCATAATTATGTTGAAAATAGCAAGAAACAATCGCTACTTTTTTATCTTTCATCATTTTTTTACTCCAAATCTAGCTTTACTGGCCGTATCCTTACCAAATAGGTTTAAAAGTTTCTTGACTTTTCCTTTTGCCCACAAATATGTTAGAAAATAATATTCATCAAACACACTTCCGCCATTACGACGTATTATTTCTCGGCACTCATTTCTTTTAACTTTTTCGCCAGCCTGTGATACACCACCTAATCGAAAAATACCAACAACAGCATCCACCTCTTTCATGACTGCGCCTTTTCTATGGAACCTAAACAATAGTTCCAAATCCATAGAATTCTTAAATGCTACATCATATAAACCATATTTATCGAATGCTTTTTTCTTAATATAGCATCCCATATGGCAAACATGAAACAGCGTTGGTATCTTTTTAAAAGTCATCGTCGGGTGAAGTATATACTCATATCCTGTATCAAAATTTCTTACAAGCTCAGATGCCCGATACACTTCAACATTTTCTTCATAGACATCTACTATTTTTTGCACAGCATCTGATAGCAAAACATCATTGGAATTACAAATACCAATAATATCACCTGTCGCTGCAGTTATCCCTTTATTAAATCCATCACTAATTCCTTTGTCCGGCTCTGATATAAAATATGCAATTTTATCTTTGTATCGATTTACAATTTCCACAGTCCGGTCTGTTGAACCAGCGTCTATCACAACATACTCTACATTATCATATGTCTGAGATAAAACGCTTTGAATAGTTTGTTCAATTGTATCCTCACTGTTATATGAAATTGTTATTATAGAAACCTTAGGCTTCATTTCAAATCTCCTCGTATAATCATAGTATTCGTTTCAATATTTTTTTTACTCTCCATGGCAAACGATTTTTAATTCTATTCTTTATAGAACTGTTCACCGATAGTTGTGTATCTATAACATCTTCTTTGGTGCAATCTATGGCTATTCTCTTTTTCGACGCCGTTGAATGACTAATGCTGGGATTAAATTTTTCAGCCTCTTCAAAACTACTCTCATAAAGATCTAGTCTATTTTTTAAAGGCTCAAACATCCTATTTCCTTTCTCTGTGTTAATCATAACCAAAGAAATTCCTGAGTCAGTATTGATTTTAGAGTTAGTTTTTTCAATTCCCCAGAAATCTCCAATAGTTATATCACCTGAGCGTAATCTTCCCTTAAAACTACACTTATAACAACTATTTCTAAGAATAGATCCGCATAAAAATGATCCATAGTATGGGTCTTCATAGGAATATCCCGAATTAAGCCCATTTGAAGTTTCATAATAATATTTAGAATGCTCTCCCGTTGGTCGTTCGCATTTACTACGAAATTGATACTTAAGTACAGGAGCATTTCCTTTTTGAGATAGCCACTGTATATATTTTTTAAATAGTCCTGGCGCTGGAACGCCATGGCAAACTACTTCTACACAAATTAAATTATTAAAATCTTTTGGTAGATAGTTTCTAATTGCTGCAATTTGACATCCTGTTCCGCTAAAAAGAACATTTTTAGCAGACAACAAATCCTCCTTTATCATTGGGTATACTGAAGATATCTCTGATTGCACATATTTAGAGCCACTCAATTTATACAACTCAGATATATTAGAAATTCTTTGATGACGTACAACATCTACATCTATGTATGCTGCACCGTATACTACTCCGCCAGCATCAAGAATCGACTTGGCTAATTCACCAAATACACCACCAGATGTACTTTCTGTAATTAATTTTCTATCACGTGTCTTCGCTGCATAAACATGTTTTACGTTTTCTCTAGCAATAAAACTGTATTCAGGACACTTCTTTATGCAAAGGCCACATCCAATACAATCCTTCTTGTTTACATGAGGATAAAGAAATCCATCATGTTTTTCTTTCATTTCTATACATTGCTTTGGACATACTACGCTACACAATCCACAACCATTACAGTTTGCATGCGGAATATCTTCTACTTTCTCAACTTTTAATGCACTATTAAGCCATATCAACGCAAATCTTCTATCACATTCTACTTGAGAATTAACCTTAGTGTATTCTTGAAGATTAAAAATGTCTGTATCTGTTCCAAGCCGATTAGTAAGATTATAATGTTCTAACAAAGTATATATTCTTGAGTTTTGAGATCTTGGATTATCATCAGAGAATCTTTTTAATACAGTAAATGGTTTATTATAAATAATCGAAAATACTGTCCCATGAAAAGAATCCGTAATCACATAACTTGCATTTTTTACTAACCCAACCCATTCTTCTGGACCTATATTCTTTAATATTCTCGCATTAACCTGATAAGTCTGTTTTACTGACGGAACAATTACAATTTGATATCCTAACTGCTGCGATACATTCTCAACATATTTCCAATGGTCTTCATTCCAAGACAAAAAATAGCAAAAAATATAATTGTTAAGATTTAAATTATATTTAGAAACTTTGTCCCAATCCGTTCTTTGCAACAATAAGGTTGGATCTGGCATAACCGGTACTACTTTACCTGTTAATCTTTTTACAATCTCACATCCGCTGCTTTCTCTAACTGAGATATAATCAAAACGATTTAAATAATTCGTTATCTTTGTTGCTTTCTTCCCCTTTATTGATGAGACACCGAAACTACACGCATATGCAATTTTTCTTTCCGTATCGCTTAAAAAATCAAAATAAAATACGGGATTCAATAAAACAGGCGACCATATCTGATCACTTCCGCATATATATGCATCAAACTCACCGTCTATAGTAGCTACCTCTTTCGGAGAAGAATATCGTCGTGTAATATTAATATAGTTCTCACGAAAGTCATCAAATTTCTTTTGTTTTTCACTGAGTTCTCTTGGTGATCCAGCTGCTTTTTTTGCGCAATAAGCATCCCATTTTTCTAAAAATAACTTCAAAGAATTTTTATTCTTAATCAGGTTTTCTACTTTTTTCACAGTAGAAGGTGCATAATCAATATTTTCTGTCTGATATCCTTGATTACGTAAAGCTTTTTGAAGTGCATAAGCCTGTAAAATGCTTCCATAATTTCCATTATGCAGCCATGTTAATATGCCAATTTTCATAATTTCTATCCTAACTCTCTACAATATAATGCTCCATACTCCTTAAGAAACTACTAATACTTTTAATCTGCTCTCCCTCATGTTATTCTCCGTCATTTATAATCTCTCAAACAGTTTCCCATGCTCCTCAGAAACTCTCCGAGCATTAAATCTGTTATGTACGTCTTCCATACCCTGTGCCACCAATCTATCTCTTAATCCATCTTCTCGATAGATCCGTAGCACAGCCTCACTTGCTCCAATATCATCGTCAACTTCTACGAGCAAACCATTTTCTCCATCCCGGATTATATTCGGAATGGCATCCACGCTGCTTGCCACAATTGGTTTGCCTGCCATCATATATTCGGGCAGTGCTAGACCGAAGCCCTCCCAGCGACTCAACAAGCACGCAACATCAAATAGCTCTACATAGCTCATGGGATTATCAACCCAACCTGTGATGTGTAAACTGTCCGAGAAACCATTGTCTTCCGCATACTTTCTAATCTCGGCTTCCTGATTTCCGTTTCCAACAATAATAAAGTGTGCATTTGGAACTGCTTCTTTTACCTTCTTTGCCATCTTAGCAAACACATCCGGTGCTTTTTGTGAACTCATTCGTCCAACCATACCAACAACAAATGCGTCTTCTGGAATGTTCAGTTCTCTCCTTTTAACTGCACCATGTACTCCATTCTCATAGGCTTCGATGTCCACACCGTTAAAAATGACCTGTAACTTGTCCTCTTTGCATATTTTCTTATCCAATGCTGACTGCTTCTCCGCGTCTGAAATGCAGATAATCTTATCACAGAATGGTGCAGCTATCTTTTCAATAGCTGTGTACATTGCCTTTTTCTTTGCAGAACATCGCATATTGAATGCCCACCCATGTGGGTTGTATACACAGTGATTCTTCAAACCAATATCTGCAACACGAGCAATTGCTCCAGCTTTGCTGGAATGGGCATATACAATATCGGGGTTATATTTTTTTATCAGTGCTCTGACCCCTCTAATCGCCTTTAAGTCGTTTCCTCCAATAGCTCTGGTCATCTCGACCTGTTCGAATGAATCCACTAAATCTCTATAGTCTTCTTCATGGAAATCTTGTGAGCAAACCAATATATTTTCAAACTTCTCCTTGTCCAAATACTTGAGAAGCATTCGGATGTAGCGGTCCACGCCACCTGCGGCCTGCGCCACATGCAATACTCTGATTTTATTCTTCCTCATCCCTCAAATACTCCTCGTCTTTTTTCTTTCTGTAAATCTATGTACGCATCTGCTATTTATATATGGTAAATCTTACTGAGCAACTGAAACTTTATGGTAGACACCTTCATACCAGCTCACCGCCAAAGTGCTGTGTCTTATTGTCATAACTCGCTGTCGCACTTCTCCATTTTTCAAAGTGCTGACCTTTATTGTCATAACCTGTTCGCCAACTTACTTTGTTAAAACTGTACAAGTTCATATCTCACTCTTGTTGCAACATGAACAATCATCTACCCCTCACTACCTCTAATTCCCCAGAAAAATGCAGTTATCATGTCCAACTCTCGTCTGCAATAAACTTTTCCAGAAAAATAGATTTTGGGCTTTTCAACGCTTTCAACCTCCACCTCTAATTCTTCGGAAAAATGAAGGTATCATGTCCGTCCCTTGCTCTGCAATAAAACAGGCTCGCAGTAGGGGTATTTTGCATGAGTTTTATACGCCACCGTAGACCATCATGCCGCAACTGAAAGTTTGAGGTAGACATTGGTCGGGGCCGCAATAACAACAAAGTCCGCATCTGAATATGCATCCTTTGCATCCAATGTTGCAGTCAGATCCAAATCTTTTTCTGCCAGATATTTTTCGATATAATCATCCTGAATCGGAGATTTTCGATTGTTGATCATCTCGACTTTCTCCGGAACAATATCCACAGCGGTCACATGATGATGCTGTGAAAGCAGTGTAGCAATGGAAAGTCCAACATAGCCGGTTCCAGCCACAGCAATTTTGTATTTTTTCATAATATTTCTCCTTTGATCCTTTTCGAACCTTTTTTAATTTCCGTTTTTATTTATATACATTTTTTCCTAACAACTTCCATCCCTCTTCAAAACCGCCAAAACCGTCTTAAACAGAATCTTAATATCCAATCCGATATTCCACTCGGAAATATATTCTGTATCCAGGCGGACGATCTCTTCAAAGTCTGTGATGTCGCTTCGGCCGCTGACCTGCCACATTCCGGTGATTCCGGGCTTGATGGCGATTCTGGCACGGTGGTGCAGCTCATACTGTTCCAGTTCGTCGGGGAGGATGGGGCGGGTTCCCACAAGGCTCATGGAGCCGTTCAGCACATTCCAAAACTGTGGGAACTCATCCAAAGAAGTTTTTCGGATAAATTCTCCGATTCCGGTTTTCTTTCGGCCGTCTGGGAGAACTTTATTTCCAATGACACGAGGATCGAAGTCGATCTTAAACATGCGTCCGTCACTCATTTTGTTCTGGGACATCAGTTCCGCTTTTCGTGCTTCCGCATCCATGTACATGCTTCGGAATTTGTACATCTTAAAGGGTTTTCCATTTTTTCCAATTCTTGTCTGTGAAAAGAAGATCGGGCCGGGTGAACTGATGTAAATGGCGGGTCCTACAAAAATAAAGATAATTCCTGTAAGAAGGCAGCCTACCAGACCTCCTGCAATATCCATGAGTCTCTTGACCATGGCCTGACGGTCGGTTGCATAGTTCATGCTTGTAGTGATCACGGTATAGTCACCGATCTTTTCTACAAATTGTTTCTGGCCTTTTGTTTTATGGATCTTGGAGAGATTGATATGAACAACGATTCCCATCTCGATCAGCTCAGCATACAGGCTCTCTGGATATTCGTGTCCATCGCCTACGTTGATCAGTACCTCATCCACCCAGTGCTGGCAGATATAAGCAGCTGCGTCTTTTATGGATGCTACAACGGGAATCCCATTGATCTCTTTATCCGTTCTTTCCTGATCCACCAGAATGATTCCATTGATATTGTAACGGTTATAATTATGTTTACGGATGGATTCTACTACAGATTCCACAATATCTGAGGAAGTAACGATGTACAGGGAATGTTCCCCTCGTTCTGCCATCATATGGACAAGATGTTTTTTCCAGAGAATTCTGACTACATAAGATAAGATACCATAGAAGATACCTGTCAGATACAGAACTGCTCTTGAAAAGTTCCTGCTGTCGTCTACCGTAAAGAGATAAAGGCCTGCTGCCAACTCGATCATAATGATCTGTTTCACCATTATGTTCAGTTCACGGTAATATCCTCTTCTGAGAACGCCTGTATAGCTTTCGAACAGCATGAGCACGATCAGATCTGCACATAGAATAAATAACAAAGCATTGCGATAAATCCCATTGTCTATAAGGTTGATGTAGCTATGAACACGAATAAAATGCGCCAATAAAAATGCCAGAAACAGGCATATCAGATCCAATAAGATAAAATCCTTATGTTTGTACCACCCATGAGATTTCTTTTCATACATATTTTCTTCCGTTCCTCCTAATATGTTGATTTTATCCTGATTTGATGCTTTTCCTATAATGTCGTGTTGTTTTATGTCTTTTTTCATCGAAATGTAGAAATTTTGTCGGTTTTTTATCATACCATTCTGGGTTTCTTATGTCAACAGCATAAGATGTCGGTTTTCTGTCAAATCTGCTGTTTCACAGAGATTCACCCCGAATACTCCCACAGTTCCTGGATAATATCTTTTGTCAATTTCGATAAGGGACGTTTCCCGTAGTCTTCTTCTTTCTCATAATTTCCGAAAACAATTCTGTAGACTTCTTCTTCCGATTCAAACAGCTCAGGATATGTCCTATACAATTCCTGCAAATACTCTTTATTAAAGATAATTGCTTTCTTTATACATTCCTGCACAAGATCTGTATGGATCTGATATACTTCATTTAACTTTAGAACCTGGACATTTTTTCCGAATTTCGCTTGATCGTAATCAATTTCTATGACAATCTGTTGGGCATCTCTCAGAAAATCAGCTCCTGTTATAAAGTAATCAAAAGTAAGCAGCTCATCTGTCGTATATTGGGGATTATGAGACGAATAGGAAATTTTGCCGCTTGCTTTTACGTGATTGCATGGATGGCATACCGGAATCAGATTATAAAAAGAAACTGCAAATATGGGATATTTTGCCTTATCAAAAAAGTGTTCCAGATCGCACATGGTTCTTTTATACGTTGAATTTACAAAATTCCGATTACAGTACGGACATACAGTGACCTGTAATTCTTCTACGAATCTTTTTCTTGGAAATTTTCTTTTATATAAAGTTTCGATCATAAAATTTTTATATGTATTATATCGTGGATCTGATTCAGGAGGAATTGTTCCAGCAGGAAGGTTGTCATAGCGAGCTCTTATATTTTCCAGTTCTTCATAATCTGCTTTTATTATGTATTCTAATGACCTGTCCAGTTCTTTCCGGCACCATTGGTCAATATTATCCATCATTGCTGCATTTTTTTTAGAAATATTTTTTATCATTTCATCATATAATACATCTACAGAATCCAAACTTTTAAATTTAACAGGTATCATTTTTTCTCTTCCATTTTCCGTTTTTTCAGCTGTTCTATCTTTTTCTCATAAATTTTTATTTTTCGTTCCGTAAAATCCTCTGAAGAATATCTGGATTTATAAAGCATATCATATAGTTTATTGCGAAGTATCGGTTCTCCGATCATTGCGATTTCTTTTTCCAATAAATTTGCTTCTTCTTCCGATATTTTCTGGTATACTGTGCCTTTTTCCGGTATCTCTTTCGGGCAAAGTTTTTCTATCAATGCTTTAATTTTTCTCTTCGCCAGTGCCCCGATCTGTCCTTCCTTTCCCAGGAAAAATGCGTCATTAAACAACATATAGATATTTGCGCCAAAGGTTTCTCTGTGCGAAAGATTATCATCCACCTGACAATGGCCATCTTCTTTTTTCAAAAAGATAACATTACAGCGGGGAACATCAGACAGAATGATTGGACTGTGTGTTGTAAATATGATCTGTACTTTTTTGTCCGGATATTGTTTTCGCAATTCGTCAATCAGAACGCTTAGCATCTGTTGCTGCCATAAGGGATGACAGTACAGATCCAGTTCATCTATCAGTAACCATACATTTTTCTGTAAATCTTCTACTCTTCTGCCCATGATCTCATTATTGTGCGACATCAGATAAAGCCAGGAAAAGAAATTTAACATTGCTCTTTCTCCGGAAGCAAGATTTAATCCGCTTATGTTTATGTATTTCAGTACAAAGGATGTTGTCCGATGAAATGCTGACTCCTTTATTAAACATAAAAAGTCTTCATAGGCTCTATTTCCATATTTTATGTGAATGTATCTATTATGATACGAAAAATTATTAGGTATCTGACTTTCTTTTAAACATTCTTCATATTTTTTAATTTCATCAAATGCATCCTTAAAAGTATCTTTATTTGCTTCCCGAAGCAATTTATCAATCAATGTTTTAAGATCTTTTTTAGCCGTCTCTTCTTTATTTGATATAAGCTTTTCAAATATATCTTTCGATTTCTTTGAGCATACTAAATATACAAGCAACTCATACAATAAATTTATATATAAATCGGTAAAGATATTCTCTTCAGAGGATTCATATTCTATTTTCTTTAAGACTTCCTGCATCTGCATATGATATTGTTGAAATTGATTTTCTTCTTTTTGAGAAGTTCCATAAAAATCATTCAGATATTCACCAATCCTATAAAAGCTAATATTCAAATTCTTCCCAATTTCTTCGGCAAATGTGCTATCTATATTTTCCGAATATAAATGTTCCAGATAAAGAACATCCAGAATATGCTGAAATTGGGATATTTTTATCGATTCCAGTATTGCAACATCTCTGAGTTCGTAGTATCCACCGACAATATGTCCTATCCCTTTTTTGAAGAATTTGTTCTTTAGGCGTCTTATTTCATCCGGATTCAACACAACCTGCTCTGAATTTTCTATATCGTAATGATCTACAGCATCAACATAGGTACTGTTGGAAATATAAATCCTGCTTATAAATTCATCTGGTCCATCTTTCAAACAATGAATATTTTCTTCTTGTAAAAGATCCGTGTGATTTTCAAATCCACCTATATTATGGCAGCATATTAATTTTGTTCCCTCCAAATAGATAGAAAGGATCTCAGTCATTTGAGATGATACAGTTGAATATGACAATATTTCATTCAGCAAAGTAGTTTTCCCAGAACCGTTTTCTCCTACGATTGCGGTCACATTGGTCACACATTCTGTATTATCGAAAAACCTTTCCGGTAATGAATTTTCGTTTTTATTTCCGGTCAAATAACATTTCTTATCATCATGAGTTACAGAAAATTTATACTTTGACGAAAAATTAAATCCATTTTTTTCAATGAAGTGGTTAGCGGATCGGTGAATATAAAAATATATCAATTCCATAATAATTCCTCTTTTGTCAGATAACCTTTTTCACATCTGTATCATATTCCTGTCCTTTAAGTATCAAAGAACCTGTATATCTTTCGGTAAATTTTTATTTTCTGCCATTGTTTTCTCCAAATAAAAGCTCTTACACTATGCAATACCATTTGTTACTTAAATCACTTCTTCTCGCATCCCGAATCCTACTGTAGATCCTCGTTCCACAAGAAAATCCAAAATTATCATTACCTGTTTCCGTCGATGTTCTTTTCATTCAAAACAATGATCCGATTTTCTTTTCTGCTTGTACTTTTATATTTATTATTTCCACCGTCTCTCTTCTACCTCACTCTTCATAAACAAACGATATCTTTGCCCCTCCTTTACGGAATGTAATTTTCCTCTTTTTACGAGGTCATCGATATTCTGTTTAGAGCATTCCAGTTCTGCTGCTGCCTGTGCGGAATCCAAAGTGCTGTTGCTGACAAAGCTCTGTATTTCACTCCAGGTAAGCGGGATCTTTTTTCCGACAGTATACAATTTTTCTCTGGAAATACATAAATTTTCTCCCCAACAAATTCCGTATCCTCCTGTCTCCACCTTTACGGAACGGAAAATATCTCCGTTATTTAATACCGGTGCAAAACGTCTGTCTGTTCCTACAAGATCCTGTAAACTGTATTTTTTGACAGAGTCATCCTGAAAAGATATAAGGAGTGTATTCTTTTCCAAAGGGAATACATTTTTTATCTTTTTTTTGCTTCTTTTTTTTATAAAATCCGGAAGGTTTTTTTCGGAAACAGCCGTAATGTAATAATAATCCTGTGAACAACGACCGTCTGTCATAGTGAGCAGTTTAAACTCATCATAACTGTCCAAGCCATTATCTTTCAGAATTCTTCCAAGATTCTGGCGGTCTGATGGAATAATTCTCTGCTGTACCCATACTTTACTCCAGTATGCACCAATTGTTTTTTCTCCCCGTTTCAGACAGGAAGACAGTATCAGCGGCGTTTCCCATGGATCTGCATCATCTGGAAGTTCTATATAAAAACGTCTTGGCTTTTCATAATAAATCAGATATCCTAAATCTTTCCTATTTTCATCTTCCTCATTTCTGATTGCAAAAATCTTCATAATATAACCACCTCTCCCAAATCATATCCCATATTTTATCTAACAGATATTGTGGAACGATTCCTTCCAGCCCTCCTAACAGTTCGTTCCGATGCTCTTCTTTCAGCGGATGAAACTGTAATTTCAGCATGAATCAGATCATAATGAAGATGTTCAACCCCTAAAATATTCAAAAGCCTGTCTGCAATGAGTTCATTCACACATTCATGCCCAATTATTCCATTCACAGTATCATACTGGGACAATTTATAATATTTTTTTGGTTTTTGTAAGTCATCCGTTGCTTTCAAAAAGGATCCTGCTGTTCCGGAAGAAGAACGGATTTGTGACCATTGCAAATATTCCATAGACTGTTTTTCGTGAATAATTTGTGTATTCATGTCAAGCCTCCTTTTTATTCTATTATACGGTTCTACTTGTTATAGGTCCAGTTTTTATATATAATTTTTTTTACAAAAATAGACTGTTGTCCTTCATCTTCCGATTTCCAAACAACAGTCTACTCAACTTAACATATTTATTTAATTACTGTGTGATCCCAATTATCTCTTACAATATCGCCCGCACAACCCTAGGCTTGCATCCAGCCTTCTCCAGTGCCGCAACAATCTGATTCTTATGATCTGTTCCGAATGCTTCCATGGTGATTCGAAGTTCTACGGCTGCGTTTCGGTTGGTGCTTACGAACTGGTTGTGATCCAGCTTGATGACGTTGCCCTGGTTCTCGGCGATGACGCTTGCAACACGTACCAGTTCGCCTGGCTTGTCCGGGATGAGGACGGATACGGTGAAGATACGGTCACGCTGGATCAGGCCGTGCTGTACAACGGAAGACATGGTGATCACATCCATGTTTCCGCCACTTAAGATAGAAACGATCTTCTTGTTCTTTACGTCAAGGTGACGGAGAGCTGCTACGGTAAGAAGACCGGAGTTCTCTACGATCATCTTGTGATTTTCTACCATATCCAGGAAAGCTACGATCAGTTCATCATCATCAATGGTGATGATGTCGTCCAGGTTCTCCTGGATATACGGGAAGATATTTTTTCCCGGAGTCTGCACTGCAGTACCATCTGCAATGGTATTTACGTGAGGAAGAGTTACAACCTCACCTTTCTCCAGAGAAGCTTTCATGCAGGCTGCTCCTGCCGGCTCCACGCCGATGACTTTAATATGAGGGTTCAGAAGCTTGGCAAGTGTAGAAACACCTGTTGCAAGTCCACCTCCTCCAATAGGTACCAGGATATAATCTACCAGCGGGAGTTCCTGTACGATCTCCATGGCGATGGTTCCCTGTCCGGTGGCTACTGCAGGGTCATCGAATGGATGAATAAATGTATATCCGTTCTCATCTGCAAGCTGAAGTGCATATGCACATGCTTCATCGTAAACATCTCCGTGAAGGATAACCTCTGCGCCATAACTCTTGGTACGTTCTACCTTGATCAGTGGTGTGGTGGTCGGCATAACGATGACTGCTTTTACTCCATATTTATGTGCAGCATAGGCAACACCCTGTGCATGATTTCCGGCAGATGCGGTAATCAGTCCTTTGTTTCTCTCTTCGTCAGAAAGTGTGCTGATCTTGTAATATGCACCACGTACTTTGTAGGCGCCGGTACGCTGCATGTTCTCCGGTTTCAGGTAAACCTTGTTTCCTGTCATATCAGAGAAATAACTGCTGTATATCAGCTTTGTTTCCTGTGTCACTTCTTTTACTTTTGCTGCCGCTTCTTCAAAGCTTTCTAATGTAAGCATATTTAGCTCCTTTCTTCTACGTCAAAGAGGGCGTTTACAAATGCGTCTGCGTCGAATTTCTGCAAGTCATCGATGCTCTCGCCTACTCCGATGTATTTTACTGGTATATCAAGCTCGGACTGGATCGCTACGGCGATTCCACCCTTGGCTGTACCATCAAGTTTGGTAAGGATAATTCCGGTAACGTTGGCTACCTCGGCAAACTGTCTTGCCTGAGAAAGCGCGTTCTGGCCGGTGGTTCCGTCAAGGACTACCAGAGTTTCCAGATATGCTTCCGGGTACTCACGTTCCAGAATACGGTAAATTTTGCGAAGCTCCTCCATAAGGTTCTTCTTATTGTGAAGTCTTCCTGCTGTGTCGCAGATCAGAACATCCGCATTTCTGGCCTTGGCTGCTGCCACCGCATCATAGACAACCGATGCCGGGTCTGCACCGTCCTGTCCGCCGATGATCTCAACACCTGCACGGTTAGCCCACTGTGTCAGCTGTTCTCCTGCTGCCGCACGGAACGTATCTGCCGCACCAAGGATTACTTTCTTTCCCTGATCCTTCAGTTTACCGGCAAGTTTACCAACGGAGGTAGTCTTACCGACTCCGTTGACACCGATCACCAGGATCACGGATTTCCGGTTCTCGAATTCATATTCTGTGCTCTCCACCTGCATCTGCTTCTTGATACTGTCGATCAGAAGCTGCTTGCACTGGGACGGCTCTTTGATATGCTGTTCAGCCACCTGTTCCTTCAGGTGCTCCAGAATGGAGGTGGTTGCGTTAATGCCGATGTCTCCCATGATCAGGATCTCTTCCAGCTCTTCGTAAAAATCATCATCAATACTGGAAAAACCGCTGAAAATGGAATCAAATCCGGCAACGATATTGTCTCGCGTTTTGGTAAGTCCGCTTACCAGACGTTTAAAAAATCCTTTTTTTTCTTCTGCCATACTGTTTCATCCCCTCTGCTACCGGGTAAGCTGGTTCTCTACCAGGTCTACTGATACCAGCGTTGATACCCCTTTTTCCTGCAT
>ENA-ORSY01000948-ORSY01000948.1-human-gut-metagenome-genome-assembly--contig:-NODE-948-length-23801-cov-6.006148_pt1 | contig 23801 bp, 23 predicted proteins | sample MGYA00242193_ERZ509160 | MGnify/ENA primary metagenome ERZ509160 (study PRJEB26280, sample SAMEA2338670) | human gut metagenome | biome: human gut; feature: human-associated habitat; material: faeces...
GGTGACCGCCAAACGAGCGGCAGGCTACGGCAAAGGCCTTTCTCAACCCAACGGCGAATAGTGCTGGGCGACACACGTTGCTATGGAACCCGTTATGGGAGATTGGGTAGATTTTTAGTCAACTGGCAAAACCCTTGGCGCCGGCAACATTATGTCTGGGTGCAAAGTGAGGATTTTTGTTGGGTTGCGGTCGATAGAGCATACTGCCGCAGAAATCCGTTTGGCCGTGATGCTGCTCGGCTTCGACAAATTCGATATTCATCTTTCGCAAAATGCTGCGAACGGCATCCTGCTCGCCTCTTCTGTCTTTCGTGCGCCAGCAGTCCTGAACTGTCTCTCAATGGTTCCAATAATTAGGAATAGGGTTTCAATGTTTAGGAATCAAGGGTAAACCCGCCCCCGTTTCAATTGCTAGGAAAGTGGGGTTTCAGCAAATCGGAATCACCGATCCAAAGCGTCAAATTTTCCAGCTTCTTGTCCAACGCTACCAAAGTAAGGAATCAGACTTGAGAAGAAAGTCAAAAATGCTCATGTGGTATATGCCATCTTCGTCGTAGGCTGCCTTAATCGGATGGCCGACAATGATGATTTTCTTGAAAGCATCTCGAATGGCCATTAGAGAAGCCTTCTCTTGTCGGAGCTTTTCTTCGTCTGCCATGCGGTATGCCGATTGTACGTATATGCGGCGGCTTCCTTGGTTGGCAACAAAGTCAACCTCGAGCTGTCTGCCCAGGCTTCTGCCGTCCTGCACGCTTCTTTGGTTGACGCAGCCGACATCCACATCGTATCCTCGCAGGCGCAATTCGTTGAAAATGATGTTCTCCATCAGATGAGTTTCTTCCACCTGCCGGAACTGAAGTCTTGCGTTGCGCAAACCGACATCTTCAAAGTAATACTTGTGCGGAGTGCCGATGTACTTACGTCCTTTAACGTCGTAGCGATGCGCCGCAGTCAATAAAAATGCTTCCTGCAAATAACCGATGTATGTTCTAACCGTATTGACGGTAATGCTGGATTTCAAACGACTCTTGAATGTATCGGCAATTTTTGATGGATTAGTCAATGTGCCCGTGCAAGAGGCCATCACATCGATCAATTCTTCGAGTTCTTGCGGCTTTCCGACTGAATTACGCTCAACAATATCCTTGAGATATGTTTCATCAAAAAGGCGCTTCAGATAAGCTGCTTTCTGCTCCTCCGTTGCCATGCCAAGCGTCATCGGCATTCCACCGAATGTGCAGTACTGCGTCCATCCGGAATAGACGTCTCCGTCATAAGCCCTCATAAATTCGCTGAAAGACAAAGGAAAGACATGAACCTCATCGCCTCTTCCGCGAAACTCCGTCAAGACATCTGAAGACAAAAATTTTGAATTGCTTCCTGTGACATACAAGTCAAGATTCGGTTCGCGGAGCAACGAATTAAGAACCTCTGAAAAATCAGCCAGCATCTGAACCTCGTCAAGCAGGACATAGGTACGCCCTGTCTGATTAATTTTTTGCTCTAGATCAGCAAAAAAAGCCTCCGGATCCCGAAGATGCCTGCTCTGCCATCGGTCGAATTCGTAGATAAGAATATTCTCCGGTGCCACGCTGCTTTCAAGCAGATGGCGCTTAAAGAGATTTAAAAGCAGATACGACTTACCGCAACGCCGAATTCCGGTGATAACTTTTACTAGTCCGTTGTGCTTGCGTGCGATCAGCCGGTCCAAATAGAGCTGTCGAACAATTTCCATAAAACACCATCAATGATATTTTTATGTAATTTTACCTCTAATCATCAACAGCTCGATCAAAGCGTAACTTCTGATTACTCTCTAAAGACCGCACTGAGTGCATGCACCAACTTGATGCATCACAACTGCCTATGACGCACTAAGACGGTGCTTTTCGCCATCATTCCGCCCTTTCTTAAGCTTTCCTGCGTCTCTACTTCCTTCGGCTTAGTTATCAGGCTTTTCCAAGCAAAAACTAATCAGTAACGATTAGCTTTCTTAGTCACTAAACCTTACCCATTTAAGAATCGTTTGAGGGTTCTCCCTATCACGCCCAAAACTGGCACGCTCCTTGCAACAGTTAAAGACAAAAGGCGCGCACAAATCTCTCGCGCACCGAGAACGATCACACACTCAAATAGGAGCCTGACATGAAGCACACTTCCCGCTTTGCCCTCGCAGCCGTCGCCGCCGCAGTTCTTGCCATGAACGCAGCCACCGCCGCGGAGCTCACCGGAACGCTCAAGAAGATTCAGGAAACCGGCTCGATCACGCTCGGCTATCGTGAAAGCTCTGTGCCGTTTTCCTACCTAGGCGCCGACGGCAAGCCGGTCGGCTACGCCTTTGAGGTTTGCCGCAAAGTTGCCGAGTCCGCACAGAAAGAACTCGGCCTGTCCAAGCTTGACGTCAAATATCAGGCCGTAACGTCTGCCAACCGCATCCCGCTCATCCAGAACGGTACGGTTGACATCGAATGCGGTTCAACCACCAACTCTCTGGTTCGTCAGCGTGAAGCTGCTTTCTCCGTGAGCTACTTCGGCATTCAGGTTTCTGCCGCCGTCTGGAAGAACAGCGGCATCAATTCGATGAAGGACCTGAACGGCAAGACGATTGCCGTCACCTCTGGCACGACCTCTGTTGCGCTCATGAAGAAGTTTGAAAAGGAAAACGGCATCCGCGTGCGCTACATGATGACCAAGGATTTTGCCGAAGCCATGCAGCTCGTTGCCAACAAGCGCGCCGACGCCTTCGTTCTTGACGACGTGCTTCTCGCGGGCCAGATCGCAAACTTGAAGAACGCAGCCGACTTCAAGATCCTCGACGCGGCTCTTTCGGTCGAACCCTACGGCGCCATGTTCCGCAAGGATGATCCGCAGTTCAAGGCTTTGGTCGACAAGACCGTCACGAACATGATCAAGAGCGGAGAACTCGAAAAGCTCTACAAGACTTGGTTCGAATCTCCCATTCCGCCCAAGAACGTCAACCTGAACTTCAAGATGAACAACTACACGAAGGAACTCTTTGCGAATCCTTCGGACAAGGGCATCTGATACGAAGTTTTAAGCCGGGGACGGTCTCAGTGGCGCCAACGTTGAACCGCCCCGGCCTTTTTAAAGATTCATTTCCCGCGGTTGCGGCAGTCTCACCCCGGACACCGAGCTGCCGCACACTAAAAGAGGAAAGTTCAAATGGCTCTCAATTTCAATCTGAATTCTCTGTTTGAGCCCGCACTGCTTGCCGACGAACCCTGGTGGTCATACATTCTGGGCGGCGCCGGCTGGACGGTTGCACTGATGCTTTCGTCCTTTGCCCTCGCACTGGCTCTGGGCATCATTGTCGGTACGCTGCGAACATCGCAAAATAAATTTCTTAGCACGATCTGTGAAGTGTGGATCGAGCTTTTTCGCAATATTCCCCTCATCGTTCAGATTTTCGTCTGGTTCTTTGTCGTTCCCGAATTCATTCCCTGGTACAAGGATTGGATGAACTCGGTCGATCCCGTTTATTCGCAGTTCCTGACGGCCTTCATCTGCATGGGCTTTTTCACATCCTCTCGTGTGGCTGAACAGGTCCGCGCAGGCATCGCTTCCGTCCCCAAGGGACTTCCCAACGCTGCCAAAGCCTTGGGTTTTACGCCGGTTCAGACCTACGCCTATGTGATCCTGCCGCTTGCAATGCGCCTTATCGTTCCGCCGCTTACAAGCGAAGCCATGAACCTCGTGAAAAATACCGCCGTGGCGCTTACGATCGGTCTGCCGGAACTCACGATGCGAGCCAATGAAATGGGCGAAAACACGTTCCAGTTCTTCGCCGCTTACATTTGGGCAACCATCATCTATATCGTGATTGCGCTCGTGGTCAACAACGTGATGCGCGTCGTCGAGAAAAAGAGCGCCGTCCCCGGCCTCATTCTTGCCAAGTAAGAGAGGAGTTAAGCCATGATTGATTTTTCCTCGATTACAAACTCCTGGGGCTACATTCTCGAAGGCGTCAAGTACACGATTGAACTGACGGTCATCACGGCCATCGGCGGCTTGATTCTCGGTACGGGTCTGGCGCTTTGCCGCTTGTCGACGTCAAAGATTCTTTCGGAGTTTTCCAAGCTCTACACCAACTTGATGCGCGCTGTGCCGCTTGTGCTCGTGCTCTTCTGGTTCTTCCTACTGATGCCTGAAGTTTTAAAGGTGCTTTTGGGCCTCGATCATCCCGTCATGATCGGCGCGGAGATGACCGCCATCATCACGTTTGTGCTCTTTGAAGCGGCCTACTTTGCAGAAATCATGCGTGCCGGCATCCAGTCCGTGAGCAAAGGGCAGATGTCCGCGGCCATGGCGCTCGGCCTTCGCTACGGTCAGACGATGCGCTACGTCATCCTGCCGCAGGCCGTGCGCAACATGCTGCCGGTGCTGCTCACCCAGACCATCATTCTTTTCCAGGACACCAGTCTGGTGTACGTGATCAGCGGCAACGACTTCATGGGCGCCGTAAGCAAGATCGCTCAGCGCGACGGTCAGCTCGTCTTGATGTACTCCTTTGCCGCCGTCTGCTACCTCACCGTTTCCGTGTCGCTTTCGATGCTCGTGCGTCGCCTGCAGCGCAAGATCGCCGTGGCCGCCCGCTAAGAGCACAAGGACATCGCACAAAACCGGAATTACAGGATTAAAAGAAAAATGTCGATGATTGAAATCAAAAACGTGAGCAAGTGGTACGGAGACTTTCAGGTTCTCAAGAACTGCTCGGTGAACGTCGAAAAAGGCGAAGTGGTGGTTGTCTGTGGGCCATCGGGCTCGGGCAAGTCCACACTCATTAAGACCGTCAACGCACTTGAACCTTTCCAGCAGGGCGAAATCCGCATCAACGGCATTTCCGTGGGTGATCCCAAAACGGATCTCGCAAAACTGCGCAGCCACGTCGGCATGGTGTTTCAGCATTTCGAGCTCTTTCCCCACATGAGCATCCGCGACAACCTGGCGCTTGCCCAGATCAAGGTGCTCGGACGCGACAAGGCCGAAGCCGAAGAACGCGGCTTAAAACTTCTCGATCGCGTGGGTCTTTTGAAGCATTCGGAAAAGTTTCCGGGTCAGCTTTCGGGCGGTCAGCAGCAGCGTGTTGCCATTGCCCGAGCGCTTGCCATGGATCCGATCTGCATGCTCTTTGACGAACCCACCTCGGCGCTTGACCCCGAGATGATCAACGAAGTGCTTGACGTGATGGTGGAACTTGCTCACGAAGGCATGACCATGATGGTGGTGACGCACGAAATGGGCTTTGCCAAGAAAGTGGCCGACCACGTGATTTTTATGGATGCCGGCGAAGTCATTGAAAATCTTCCCTCGGACGAATTTTTCAATAAACCGCACACGGAACGTGCGCAGAAGTTCCTCTCGAAGATTCTCAACCACTAAATCGAAACTTTCTGTCATCTTTCGAGGCCTTTCCGAACCAATGGTGCTCGGGAAGGTCTTTTTGCGTCCATCTCTCCTTGCAGCAAAAAGAATTCGTGCTAAATCCTCCCATCCAGCATCTGCGAACGATGCCGATAAACGATCGGTCAATTCGGGGACAAGAGAAGACTTATCCACATCCTCGGCCGCTCAGACTACTTACTGGGCCGTAGGCCGAGGTTGTGGATAAGTCGCAACAGTGGTGACCAAGTGGGTTATAAGATACGGTTCCACCGTTCAAAAACGCTCTGTTTTCAGATCATCAAACACGCCGAATCCCTTATGGCATCGGCATTTGCGCCATATTTCATAGCCTTATTATCAGATTATTAGACTTTTTTGCGGCTTCGACAAGATAGCCTCCCGATGACGAAAGAGGTGTTTTTTTTCATCAGGTAAAGCTTCCGTCCGGCTACAACCACAAATACGCCATCGGTAGCGCAATTTCGCCTTCTCCGCAGCACTTCACCTCGTGCCCCGCATAGAGAACGATCGACCACACGCGGTGTTGGGCGAACTCTTAAAGTACCCCAAAACGAACTTTAATTTGCCCCCCCCCTCGAGAGTCAAAAAAAAAAGGGGATATCAAGAGACCAAACACATAATGAGGGTTTCCCTTTCAAAAGGAGACCCGACATGCTTCCAACAGAAGCAATCAACAGAATTCGGGTGCTCTCAGAACGGGGCATGGGATCCAAAGCGATAGCTAAATCAACTGGGATCTCGAGAAATACCGTTCGTAAGTACCTGTCTCACTTTCAGACACTAACGCCCATTTCTTCAGAGGTGCAACGCCCTAGTCGACTCGATGCTTTCTGGGATGAGGGTACGAAAAATGGACCTGATAGATCGGCCCTGTTAGGGCACAATTTTGTCTATCAGGAGACTAAACCCCATGGCTTTTACTCGTCGTATTTTCACCAAAGAATTTCGTCTTAACGTGGAGCGTTACTTGGGATGGCGTGTTCAGCGATCGTAGGTTTTACAGAAGAACGGCATCATTGAGGTCTGGCAGAACTGAGATTCGTCCCTTTTTCGATAAACCCTCTTAACCAATCCGTTGTTTGTGATAGTTAATTCTTTAAGGATTTTTTGGTGACCTTTTTGGTGACCCTGTGCAATTTTTACTAAAATGTGGGAAGCTAAGTCTTTGATTTTATTGGCGTCAGAGAAAAAGTCTGAATCCCTCCTTCGCCAAGATTCTTAACCCCGTAGGACTTACATCCTGCGGGGTTTTCGTATGTAGTTTTGAAAATGCTTATCCTGCAAGTCCTCGGTATTGCCGTCGCACTTTCCATCGACGCCATGGTCGTCGCTCTATGCTGGAGCGCCACCTGCAAACACGTTACGACCAAACACATCTTTCAATTCGCTGCCGCTTTCGGCTTTTTCCAGTTCCTGATGCCGCTTGCGGGAGGACTTGCCGGCAATACCGTTGCGGATTTGGTCAGCTCTTGGGATCACTGGATTGCTTTTGCACTGCTTGCCTGGGTCTCCTTATCGATGGTTCGCGAGGCTTTCGGCGATGAAGAAGAACCTGAACTGTGCCAAGTCTGCGGTACCGTGCCCTGGGGGACACTTTTGACGTTGTCGGTTGCGACGAGCCTCGATGCACTGGCCGTCGGTTTTTCGTTTGCCATGGCCAAATTCCCGATCCTCTGGCCCTCGGTCGTCATTGGCTCCGTTTGCTTTGTGCTGACAGCTATTGCCGTTATGCTCGGCAGCAAACTTTCAAGCAGAGCAGCTCGCCACAGCGCCAAACTCTCGCTTTTCGGCGCCGCCGTCTTGTTTGCCATCGGACTTAAAGTGCTCTACGAGCATGATGTATTCCAAGGTCTGTTTTGAGATTCTGTTTGATCTCAGAGACTCAGTTTGCTAGGCTAGGCCTGTTCACGTTTGAAATTTTCGACGCTTTTCAATCATGTCAGCAGCGCCTAAACAAATTCCTGCGCGCGCTCCTCAGAAGCGCTTTTTCATCCTTCCCGTACAAAGTTTCACGGAAGAATTAGGTGAACGCATTTCCGCTGCCCGCCGTTGCTGCAAACTTACGCAAGAAGAATTGGCGCAGAAAAGCCGCACGTCGCTTTCGACTTACAAGCGCATTGAACAGGGCGACACGACGGTTTCCATCGGTACCGTATTGAGCGTCCTATATTGCCTCGACAATCTGGAAAGTTGCGAAGGAATCCTTGCCGAAGTTCTTCAAGCTTCGCACTCCGCCAATCAACTGCCGCAACGCGTGCGACACAAAAAGCGGCCCGCCCAAAAGACCACTCGTAGCAAAGCGGAAAAAGCCACGCGCTCAAGCAAAAGTTGAGCTTCGTCACTGCCAAGAGTCAGGTTCGTTCCAGAACTGCATCAGACGCTCTAACCGGAGCGTCTTTGTGTATGGAGGCAAGCTCTGCCAAATCTTCTTGCCGTAACCCGAGCGAACCAGACGCACGTCACCGATGATAAGAATGCCGCGATCGGCCTCACTGCGAATCAAACGCCCTGTGCCCTGCTTGAGCGCAATGGCAGCAGCGGGCACGGACAGAATATTGAAGGACGACTGCCCCTGGCTGTCGAGCCATTTACAACGCGCATCAAACACGGGATCTTCACGATTTGGGAAGGGAAGCTTGTCAATGATCACAAGTGACAACTGATCGCCCTTGATGTCGATGCCCTCCCAGAAACTCATCGTTGCCACCAAAATGGGATGCTGCTCGTGGCGGAACTTATCCAGGAGCTTCTCTTTTGACTCCTCGCGCTGGACCAAAACCGTATAGTCACGCCCATTGGCGGCAATGTATTCGCGCAACTGCTCGGCTGCACGCTCCATGCCTCGATAGCTGGTGCACAGCACGAAAGCTCGCCCCTGCACCATGTCAATCACTGGCCAGACCTGTTTTATGAGTTCATCCGTGAATTCGTCCCGCGCCACGCCGCTTTTGAGATTCGGCATATCGGGCGGCACATAGAGCATGGCTTGATTCTCATGATCAAACGGAGAATTCCAAGCATGCTCCTCGGCACCTTCGATGCCGAGCGCCTGCGTGAAATGCTTGAAATCCCCATCGCCTACAGCCATTGTTGCCGACGTGAAAACCCAGGCCGTTTCTTTACGCAGATTCATCATCCGAGAGAACGGTTCGGCAATATCCAAAGGCGTCACTGTAAGGCGCGCTTCACTGCGACTGCGCGATATCCAGCGCACAAGCGGCTTTTGCTCCGGCGGCATCGGCATTCCGGCGTGTTTAAGCCAGATCACCCACTGCTTCATGTCCTGCAGGATGGCGGTGCCCGACTCAATGAATACGCCCAGATCGTCGCTCATTTCAACGAAAGGTGCAGCCGCTTCCAGCAACACTTCCAGCACAAGCGCAGCATTTTCCAAATGCTGAGTCGATCCTTGCATGCCGCTGATGGTCTCAATATTGCGGCTGTCACCTTCGAGCACACCGGCGCCTTCGAGCCCCAACACAAAGTCATAAAGAGACTTCTTGATCGTCTGCGTGATGACATCCCACGAGGTTCCTTTGGGGGCAGCACTTTTGAACTTGCCCATCAGAATGGGGCGCATGCTTTCAACGACCTCGCGAATGGCTGTCGTAGACAATTCGCTGCCGAAGTAATTCGTGGCGATTTCGGGAAGTTTGTGAGCTTCGTCAAAAATCACGGCGTCCACACGCGGCAGCATCCCGTCGTCCTGACCGCCTTCGAGCTCCATGGCCGCCGCCGAAAGAAACAGATGGTGATTGACGACAATGACATTTGCCTTCTGAGCTCTCAAGCGAGCTCGAGTCACAAAGCATTCACGAGCGTACTGACAATGTTTACCGAGACAATTGCCGGCCGTACTGGTGACGGATGGCCACACGGCGCTGTCTTCTGCCACGCCGCTTACTTCACTGATGTCCCCCGTTTTTGTACGATCCAAAAAGATACGAATTCGCCGAAAATCCTCCACAGCATCCCGCGAAGCTAGTGTGATTTCTCCGCGTTCGCAGATATTGATGCGATGCTTACACAAATAGTTCGAGCGTCCTTTGAGAAGAGCAACATTGGCAGGCAATCCGCAGGCCCGCATCAGAGCCGGGATATCTTTACGACAGAGCTGTTCCTGAAGCGATTTACCCGCCGTACTCACGATAACGCGACAACCTGCGATCAAAGCTGGGGTGAGATACGCAAAGGTCTTACCGGTACCTGTTCCTGCTTCCGCCAAAAGCTTGCCTTTGCTTTGAAGCACCTTAGCCACAGCCAGAGCAAACTCGATTTGAGCCGGACGCGAAACAAACCCCGTCGTTGCGTGCGCCAAAGAGCCGTCAGAAGCAAAAGCCTGCTGCACACGCGCTTCGTAGTCCTCCGGGAAAACTGCTCCTTGTCCGACAGCAGATTCCTCCCGCTCTGCCGATTTCGCAGGACTTCCGATGTCGTTTTCAAACTCAGCAAACGGGATCATCGGCGCATCAATTGGCGCCGTGATATGAGCCATTTGCTCGAGATCATCAGCTAAAAAACTCTCATCAGCAAGCAAACTTCTCGCAATCTCGTCGAGCTCAAGGTCCGCTCGTCCGCTCTTGAGCCCTGATTTCACTTCTTGTTTGCCTCGCTCTTATTTTGTTCCTGTTCTTTTTTAGCCTTTTGTTTGGCTCGCTTTTCCAAAGCCTTTTCACGATCGGCACGGCGTTTCTCGCGTTCGGCGACCTTCTTGTCGTACTCTGCGCGATGCTTGGCTTCCTTCGCTTTCTTTTGTTCGGCCTCAGCCTGACGTTCTTCAAGAGCCTTCATGCGCTTGGCGTGAGCTGCCTTGTTTTCCTGAGCATTTTTCTGCGCTTCGGTAGGTTTACGCGGCGTTGCTTTCTTTACCGACTTGGGCGGCTTAGCGGCTTTGGCATCACGCTCTTTCTGTCGAGCCGCTTCCTTGCGGGTTTCATCTTCGCGCACAATGCGGCGAGCCTCGGATTCGATCGCTTGCAGACGGCGAGATTGACGCAACTCGGCCTTACGGACATCCTCTACACAACTGTTCACAAAAATGTTCTCATTACAGCGACGCTTGGAATATTCCGAAAGTTCCTTCAACTTGTTTTTGGCGGCACGTACTTCCCGCAATGCCTGATCCGCGGCTTCTCGCGTCGTGATTGATCCCTTCGGGAACCGCTGCATCAGCGCCTGATTCTCGATCGCAGCAAGATCAGGATCAAATGCAAAGGCTTGAGTGGCGCAAGCCATAAAAAGAGCGAAAAGAATGGGCGTAAGAGCTTTCACGGGGAAAATAACAGAAGCAAGAAATTGATGAAATGAATACAGTTATCGGTTCGAGGCGAAAGGCGTTTCTTGCTCCCGAACCTTCGGAGTCGAAATTTTACTGCAGCTGCATTTTTCGCATGTATTGCCAAACGTCTCAAACTGCGACGAGCTCTTTTGCACATCGTGGACTTTCTTTGAGCAACACCTGCGCTACAAATCGTTTTTTAGGCGTAGACTCAAAATTTGAGATCCCAAAAAATACTGAGGATTTTTATGAACTGGCGTGTGGTTTTAGCCGTCCTGACGTGCAGCACGGTTCTCATGTCGGCAAGCTACACCATGTTGATTCCGTTCCTGCCGATGTACCTTATCCAAGAGCTCGGCGTTCAAACCTCGGAAGTCAATTGGTGGAGCAGCATCATTTTTGCCGTGAGCTTTTTGATTTCAGGCATTTTCGCTCCCATCTGGGGAGCTATGTCCGATAAGGGCTCTCGCAAGCTCATGGCGTTGCGCGCCGCCAGCTGTTTGGCAATCACCTACTTTCTGGGCTCCATCGTCCAGACCCCCTGGCAATTGTTCGGAGTTCGCGTACTGCAAGGTCTTGCCGCTGGCTTATGGCCGGCTCAGCTGGCCATTTTGACTTCCGTCATTCCGCACAAGAAGATCGGCTTTAGCATGGGCCTGATGCAAGCAGGGCTGACCGCAGGAGGCGTTCTGGGACCGCTTGTGGGCGGTTTTCTCGCAGAAGTGTTTGGGATGCGCTCGACGTTTCAGATCGCCGCTGTAGCGCTCACCACCATCACCATCGCACTGGCGGTATTGATTAAGGAACCACCGCGAGCCAAGCCCGTACAAAAAAGCGCCGATGATCCCGTTCGAGTTACGCCTTTGCGCAACCCCGTCATTCTGCGCATGCTTTTTGCCGCAGCTGTAGTTCAAATGAGCGTGCTGATGGTTCAACCCGTGCTGCCGCTTTACATCGCGGAACTGCAGGGCTCAATGGACCGCATCGTCTTCATTTCCGGTTTGGTCTTTTCAATCGTAGGCATCTCAGGCGTGATCGCCTCTCCGCCATGGGGAATGCTCGGTCAGGGATGGGGCTACCGTCCGGTCCTCTATCTTTCGCTATTTTTGAGCGGCATCTTCGGCATTGTGCAAGCTATTCCTCACGACCTCACTTGGTTTACGATCTGGCGCTTCGTAGGTGGCCTGACCTTTGCCGGCATCTTCCCGGCCATCAACGCTGTACTGACGCAATCGTCTGATCCTCAAGATCGCGGCAAAGTGTTCGCCTACTCTTACTCTGTTCAGCAATTCGGTAGTGTGATTGGCCCAGTGCTGGGCGGAGCACTTGCCACATGGGCAAGCAATCAGGTCACGCTAGCGGCCGCTGGTGCCATGCTCTTTCCTGTAGTCGCCATCCTTTACTTCTTCCGCCCGAAGGCTCCGGCCCCCGCGACCGGTATGCCCAAAGCGCTTTCCGAGAGCGGATGCGAAGTGCGACGTGAAATGGAAAAACAAGCCGCAGTCGAGCGAACGGCTGACAACGAATCCAGCGATTCTGTCAATAAGGCTTAACGAAGAGCAACAGTGCTCGGACGGGCGGAAGAGCCAAACACGCTTTTTCTGCCCGTTCTGTTTGGGCAAGTCTGGAAAATAGGCATGAAAAAAGCCGCTCACCTTTCGGCGCGGCCTCTTCATCAATCTGATAAGTGCAATGGCAGGGGTAGTAGGATTCGAACCTACGAATGGCGGATTCAGAATCCGCTGCCTTAACCGGACTTGGCGATACCCCAGCACTTGGTGCGGTCGGAGAGACTCGAACTCTCATGACTCTCGCCACAGCCACCTCAAGGCTGCGCGTCTACCAATTTCGCCACGACCGCTTGGCACTCAAGAAAACTTTTGTTTTCTTTGAGTCACTCACAGCCGGACATTACCGGGACCGACTGCGAGGCCGCGAATATTAACGCGGAACCTGGTTGGATTGCAAGTCATCCTTCACAGCAGGCGCTTCAGACCCAGCTGCAGCGGGAGCCTGCGTCGTCTGTTCGGTCGTCACCGTACCGAGCACGCCACCCTGTCGCTGCTGGCTCTGCTTGTTGAAAGCACCGGAGCCGAGCGTGATGGCAATGGTGGCGCAGAAAAAGATCGTCGCAGCCACAGCCGTGGAACGCGACAGGAAGTTGGCCGAGCCGGTGGCGCCGAAAAGCGAACCGGAGGCGCCCGAACCAAAAGCAGCACCGAGATCGGCGCCCTTGCCGTGCTGCAGGAGCACCAGAATAATGACAGCAATCGCAGCAATGATCTGCACAACGATTGCGATACTCATCAACATCTGCATAGTTGTGTGTTTTCCGTGAGGGTTCTGATTGTGGTTATTAAAAAGCTCTCAATCTGCCTGCGCCATCAGTGCGCCGTGCAGATCTCATAAAAATCCTGTGCCTTAAGCGCTGCCCCGCCGATCAAACCGCCATCAATGTCGGGCATGGCAAAAAGCGAAGCCGCATTGGCGGGCTTGACGCTGCCGCCGTAGAGGATTCGCACCGTTTGAGCAAGCTCAGCTCCATGGCCAGCAAGTTCCGCACGTAAAGCGGCATGCACTTCCTGCGCAATCTCAGGCGTTGCACTTTTACCCGTACCAATCGCCCAAACGGGCTCGTAGGCAATCGTACAGCGCACAAAATCCTCTGTTCCTACTTCGCGCATCACCGCTTCGAGCTGGCGCGACACCACAGCGATCGTTTCACCGGCTTCACGCTCTTGGAGTGTCTCACCCACACAAACGATGGGCTCAAGCCCCGCAGCCAAGGCAGCCTTGGTCTTCAATGCCACTCGTTTGTCCGTGTCACCATATAGTGCACGGCGTTCGGAGTGACCGACAATCACATAGCGGCATCCGATTTCGGCGAGCATACGAGCGCTTACTTCACCGGTATAGGCACCGGACTCGAATTCGTTAACATCCTGAGCACCGAGCGCCACCGACGAGTTCTTGAGCAAACCAGCCATTTGGGACAGATATACGGCAGGCGCACAGACAGCCGTTTCGCAACCTGCGCTCTCCAACGCAAGAAACGCCTCTGCCCACTGGGCATTGGCCTGAAGCGATCCGTTCATTTTCCAGTTGGCGACTACCAGTCTGTTTCGCATGCCTTCGTTCTCCAAAAACCGCTGTCGAAAGTGAATTTAAGATTTTAACTGATCTTGCTTCGTTTCTTAAGGCGGCGAAAGCGGACCGACCGGTCCGCTTTGCTTTTCCTCGCTTTTGCCCTCAGCCGGCAAAGAAACACCGGCTGAAGACCGCCGTCATGTTACTCTTCGTTGAGAAGAGCCTTCATAGACAGACGCGGACGATTCTTATCGTCAAAGCCAATCACCTTGACACGCACCGTCTGGCCTTCCTGCAGGTAGTCGGAGACCTGATTGACACGTTCGTTGGCGATCTGGCTGATGTGCAACAGACCGTCCTTACCGGGCAGCAGACCGATAATGGCACCAAAATCAAGCAGCTTGACAACGGGGCCTTCGTAAATCTTGCCCACTTCGACATCGGCCGTGATCTCTTCGATGCGCTTCTTAGCGAATTCAGCACGTTGCGTATCGTTGGAAGCAATCGTCACCGTGCCGTCGTCTTCGATGTCAATCTGGCAACCGGTTTCTTCACACAGACCGCGGATCGTGGCACCGCCCTTACCGATCACGTCACGGATCTTTTCCGGATTGATCTTGAGGGTGAGCAGACGCGGAGCCCAGACGGAGAGTTCCTTGGCGCCGTCGCCGGCCATTTCGTGCATCTTGCCGAGGATGTGCATGCGGCCTTCGTGAGCCTGAGCCAGAGCAGCCTGCATGATTTCGGCCGTGATACCTTCAATCTTGATGTCCATCTGAAGAGCGGTCACACCATTTTCGGTACCTGCCACCTTGAAGTCCATGTCGCCGAGGTGATCTTCGTCGCCGAGAATGTCGGTGAGAACGGCAAACTTGTTGCCTTCCTTGATGAGCCCCATGGCAACACCTGCCACATAATCCTTGAGCGGCACACCGGCGTCGAGCATCGACAGGCAGCCGCCGCAGACGGAAGCCATCGAGGACGAACCGTTGGATTCGCAGATTTCGGAAACCACGCGAATCGAGTAGTTGAATTCTTCGGCGCTGGGCAACACAGCCTTCAGAGCGCGCTTGGCGAGACGACCATGACCGATTTCACGACGCTTGGGGCTGCCCACGCGACCGGTTTCGCCGGTGGCAAACGGAGGCATGTTGTAATGCATGATGAAGCGATCGCGGCTTTCGCCCATGATGTTGTCGATGATCTGTTCATCCTGCTTGGTACCGAGCGTGGTGAGCACCAGAGCCTGCGTTTCACCACGGGTAAAGAGGGCAGAACCGTGGGTACGCGGCAGAATCGACTGACGGATTTCGATCGGGCGAACCGTACGGGTATCGCGACCGTCAATACGGGGCTTGCCTTCGAGAATATTGGTGCGGACGACGTGGGCTTCCATTTCAAAGAGGATGCCGTGAACTTCGTTCATGTCGGCAACTTCGGTGCCTGCGGCTTCGGCATCGGCCGTCAGCTGAGCTTCCACCTTTTCGTAGATAGCACGCAGCTTTTCGGTACGGCTCTGCTTGGAGCGAATCGTGTAGGCCTCTTCGATGTCAGCCTGAGCAATTTCGTGCACGCGGGCAATAAGCGCCTCGTTCTTCGGAGCAGGCTGCCAATCCCAAGCGGGCTTGCCGGCTTCGGCGGTCAGTTCGTGGATGGCATTGATGGCCACCTGCATCTGCTGATGCCCGAACATCACGGCATCGAGCATCGTCTGCTCAGGCAGGCAATCGGCTTCGGATTCAACCATCAGCACGGCACGTTCGGTACCGGCTACGACAAGGTCAAGACGAGAATCCTTAAGCTGAGAAACAGTCGGATTGCACACGAAGCCGCCGTTGACATAACCCACGCGGCAAGCACCGATCGGACCCTTGAACGGAATACCGGAAATGGTCAGAGCGGCGGAAGCACCGATCATGGAAGGAATGTCCGGGTTGATTTCGGGATCAACGGAAAGCACGTGAATAATCACCTGCACTTCGTTAAAGAATCCGTCCGGAAAGAGCGGACGGATCGGGCGATCGATCAAGCGGCTCGTGAGAGTTTCGTGCTCGGACGGACGGCCTTCACGCTTAAAGAAACCGCCGGGGAACTTACCGGCAGCATAGGCCTTTTCGATGTAATCAACGGTAAGAGGGAAGAAATCCTGACCTGGCTTGGTTTCCTTCTTAGCCACAACAGTAGCCAGAATAACCGTGTCGCCCATTTGAACAACAACGGCGCCGGAAGCCTGGCGAGCGATTTCGCCCGTGGTGAGCGTCACTTCGTGTTGGCCGAACATGAAGCTCTTGGAGACCTTGTTGAACATGCTCATTTTTGAGTTTCCTTTGTTCTCAGGTGCTTTGCATCCCGTATGGCTTTTGGTTCGTTCGGTGCTTGATGGCACGCTGCGGCACAAAATTCCGATCCGTTGTCAGAGGCTTGTGTCGCAACGCGCGTTACCGTCATCCGAAGAGCCTTTGCCGGAGCAAAGCGGGTTAATCAATCGTTTTTTCAGCTGTCCTTAGACAAGCTTACGGCCTGTTTGCGCTTTGACAAACAGGCCGCGGGATTCGGCAATTCTTACTTACGCAGCTTGAGCGAATCGATCAGCTTGCGGTAGGCAGCCACGTCCTTGCCCTTGAGGTAGTCGAGCAGCTTGCGACGGCGGCTCACCATCTTCAGAAGGCCACGACGGGAGTGGTGATCCTTCTTGTGTTCCTTGAAGTGTTCAGTCAAGGAATTGATGCGAGCGGTCAGCAGAGCGACCTGAACTTCGGGGGAACCCGTGTCGCCTTCGGCGCGGGCGTACTGGGCAATAACTTCTGCCTTGTTGATTTCAGACATTTTTCACCTTAAGAGAGGCGGTTAAACACATGCGGTGCGGGTGTCGAGCCTACACCGTGAGAAAGGCGCAATTTTACTTATTTGCTATTAAAAATCAATAGCCAAGGCGCGACAAGAAACGTTCGCGCGTGAGGTCTTCATGGTGCACGGCGATATTGGCCGCACGCGTCAGAAGCGGACAGTCGCTTCGGGGAAATTGATCGAAAACGCAAGCAACATTGAGTCCCTCGACCACCATACCTACTTCAGCCAACGCTTTTTCGGGCGACAGCCCCTGTCCGAGCCAACACCCATAGGTGAAATTACGGCTGTGAACGCTCAGAGCCGTTGCCAACAAATCTCCCAACGCGCCATAACTCAAAACATCATCCGCACTTGCTCCCACAAAGCGGCGAGCCTCGGCGATGGCGTCCGTCAGAAAACAGGCCCGAAAATTATCTCCCAATGCAAGACCTTCGGCGATGCCGGCCGCAATGGCAATTAAATTTTTCACGGCACCGAACCGTTCCAGAGACTTGACATCTTCCTGCTCGGAAATGCGGGCGCGAGCTTTGGCAAACACGCGCTTCATGACCGAACGAGCACAGGAACTACCAGCCAGACTAATCCCGAACGGCAGATTGGTGGCAACCTCCTCTGCGTGCGATCCTCCGCTCAAGACACAAATGTCTGCGTCGGGAAGTTCCTCGGCAACCACTTCAGAGAGTGTCTTAGCACTTCCTTGTTCAAGGCCCTTGGCGGCGATGCAGACAACCGTCTTGGGAGAAATCAGCGGAGCAATATGGCGAGCCATGTCGCGAATGTAGCGCGATGCCACCACCAAAATGACGGCGTTTGCCTCGCGCAGCTCCTCACCCACCGTTGATTTGACGTTAACACGAGGATCCAGAATGAATCCGGGCAGCTTCGGATGCCGGCGATCCATCTGCAATGCCTGAATGTTTTTGCCCGTCGCTGAATAAAGCGCGACATCGGCGCAAGGCGCTGCAATGTGCGCAAGCACCGACCCCCAGGTGCCCGCCCCGATGACAGCCAACGACACTCGCTCGCCGCTTGTTTCTGAAGTCGTATTCATAGTTTAAGTTTTGCGCGTTAATTTTTTCTGTCGCAATTATGCGCAAAGAACGATTTTGCCGTCAGCCGATTACTGTCAAACGCCAATTTCTCCTCTTTTTGCCTTGGCCGCCTGAAAGACCTTTAACGACAAAGTAACGCCCGCCAAAAGCAAAGCCATGCCGACAAGCATGTTCCACGCCGGCCACTGCATACGCAACACATGCGCGTAGGTCACGGCAAAGATCGTCTCAAAAACGATCATCTGGCCGGCCAGTGCCGTCGGCAAACGCTGACTCATCGCGTTCCAGAAGACAATGCCGACCCAAGACCCCATCAGTCCGCTGAACACCATGACAAACACAAACCACATCGGGTCATAGCCAAGCAATGGCGTTCCGTCGGGCTCCAGCTCCCAGAAGAAAAGATACATCACGACGGCAAAAGGAAACGTCGTTAGTCCCTGCGCCGTGGACCAGGCTCGCGGGGAACGACTGGGGTGCGCCAGCAGCCAGTCGGCGTTTCGAATCGGATACCACGTCCAGAGCAACAAAGCGACAACTCCCATCATCACGCCGTACCAAAACTTCACGCCGCCGTCGGCCGAAGCACGAACAACCATTTCAAACTCGGTCATGCTCGCAAGCGCAAAACCGCAAACAATGAGTAAAAGCCCCGGCACCAGACGCGACCAGGCCAAAGCCGTGCCTTTTTTCTTGTCGCGAATGTTGGAGACGGCTGCCACAAGAACGGGCACTGCCGACATTGCCATGCCAGCAACAGGCACGCCTGCGTTCTGGATGCATTCGATCAGGCACCAATAGTAGGCAATGTTTCCGATAACGCCGAGCTTGGAGACATCAATCCAATCTCGTAATGTGTAGTGTGCGAATTCACGCCGCTCCATCCATGCCAGCGGTACCGCCACCAGACCGAAACTGACGAAGCGCCCGGCGGCCATCAGTGCCGGCGGATACCCCGGCAGGACCTCCGGCACCAGGTACACAAAGCCCCAGATCATGCAGGCTAGGACACCGTAGAGAAAACCGAGCGCCATAAGAATTCTTCTCAGAAATGACAAACAACGTGTGCATTATGCCCATACCGAACGGCTTGACTGCAAGAACGGCAAGCACCAACACCGTCACAGCCGTTCGCGGGCGGTACAATCGAAAGGTTGAGAATTTTTGAGGACCTCGCGTGTCCAAATTGTTTACAAAGGAATTTTCGATGTCCAATACGCTTACCGAATGGTTCCGTCACGTTCCCGAAGAAAAGTGGCTCCGCGATCCGGCCGCCAGCCGTGCCGATGCACAGGCCATTTGGGACAAGCTCGATCTCACTGCCGGCGTGCGCGTTTTTGAATGCCCCTGCGGCAAAGCTGATCTGAGTTTTCCGTTGGCGCGTCTCGGCGCCAAGGTGAGCGGCATTGATTTCAACTCCCACTTTGTGAGCGCCGCCAAGAACAAATTCTCCCGAGCGGGCTTGTCGGGTGAATTTAAGACCGACGACATGCGCACGGCGCAGTTTCCCGAGCAAATGGATCTGATCATCAATTGGGCCAGTTCGTTCGGTTACTTCTCTGACAAAGACAACGCCGATCTGCTGGCGCGTTTTGCAAAAAGCCTTGCCGATGGCGGTCGCCTTCTGATCGAAGTAGCCAACCCCTCTCGCGTGCTTGCCGGAGAAGCCACCCGCATCATTGCTTCAGGCGAACAAGTCTGCGAAACCTGGAACGCCGAATCGAAGCGAGCCACCGTCATTTTTCCGGCCACGCAATTCCGCGGACCGGTGTCGGCAAGTGTGCGCGTATATACGTGCGATGAATACCGCTCAATGCTTTCTGCAGCGGGCTTGAAATTGGTCGCTTTCTACGGACAGAGCTTTACGGAATTCACGACCGAAAGCAGCCGCTTGATCGTGCTCGCCCAACGGTAATTTCTTTTTGCAAAAATTCATTGCTCTTTAACGCCTTTTGATTCCGTCTGGCCTATAAAGTAGTGCTATGGATAAGGCCGCTGCGCGATGCAACGGCCGCCTTTTAGTTGTAACGAAAGGAATTGCTATGGCCGGATCAAAAGTCCTCAAGCCCGTCGCAGGCATTGTCATTCTCGTCGGTCTTTATGCCGCAGCGGGATATATCGGTGTGCCCGCGGGCGTTCGTTGGGCTGTTTCCAATGTTGTGCCCGATGCTTTAGGCGGTCGCAATGCCACTGTCGGAGATGTTTCGTTTAATCCTTGGAATTGGTCGCTTGAAATCAACGATTTGGCAATCAAATCCGCCCACTCTCCGAAAAACAATCTGCTCACCCTCAAGCACCTTTCGGCAGACCTGAGCGGCAGCACCCTCACCGAAATGGCCCCGATCGTCGAAGCCATCACGGTCGACGGTTTCAATATGCACCTCACAGCCAATGCGACCAACAACAAGGAGGCCAAAGAGGCAATTGAAAAAGCTCCGGCCGATGCTTCGGCATCTTCTGGGCTCCCCGCCTTTTCTCTAGCCAACGTCCGCGTCACCAACAGCAGCGTGAGACTCACAAATGCTCAGAACGGAGCTGACGTCAAAATCACCGACATTGATTTTGCACTGCCCATTTTGTCGACGCTTCCCTCTTCGGCCAGTGCGTCCGTCAATCCCAAGCTCTCCCTGAAAATTGACGGCACGCCGATCAAGGCAGAAGGTGCGCTCAAGGGAGACACAGCCACGATGGCCGTGAAAATCGATAACCTCAACGTCGCCAAACTTCTTAAGGCTGCGCCAGTGACGTTACCCGTCGCGATTGAAAAAGCTTCCGCTTCGTGCAACCTGCAGGTGTCCTTCGACATGCCTAAGTCAGGTGTCTCCGGCATCAAAGTTAGCGGCACGGCCTCGGCAAACGACCTTGATGTGCGCGACGCCAAAAACAAACCGTTTGTCAGCGTCAAGTCTGCATCTATAGATCTCAAGAGCATTGATGTCTCCGCGCAAAAAGCTGACGTCAACAGCATCAAAATCGTTCAGCCTTCAATCAAACTCTCGATTGCTTCGCAGACAAAAGCTTCGGCTGCAAAGACATCCGGTTCTGCGGCATCAACGTCTGAAGCCTCTTCCAACGCTGCTTGGAAGTGGTCTGTCGGCTCTGCTCAGATCAGCAACGGCTCGGTACAGGTCACCGACACGAGTCTGAAACCCGCAGCCACATTGTCGGTGTCAGCCATCAATCTGGATGCCAAGGGATTCTCGTCGGACAAGGGAAAGACCGGTACATATTCAGCCAGCGCAAACGTTGCACAAGGTAAGCACTCCTCTTCAGGCAAACTTTCGATTCTGCCGTTGGCTGTCAACGCGACAACCGATGTTAAGAGTCTGCATTTCTCCACATTCAATCCGTGGATCAAAGTTCTGGCCGGAGCACAACTCACCAAAGGCACGGCTGACGTCAACGGCAAGATTGATCTGAAGTCCGATAAGAAACTGTCGCTCAAATGGAATGGAGATCTCGCCATTTCCAATCTTGAAGCAAAGAGTGCTGCCGGAAAGACTCTTATGACGTGGACACAAGCAAAAGCCAGCGGTGTTAATCTGCAAAGCATTGAACCGGTCAACATTGCTGTGAAGAATCTCACGGTCAAGGAGCCGGCTAAGCAAGTTACGAAAAGCGTAAGCAAGGCGGCGGGGCTCATCGGCGCCATTGCAGCGTTGACCGGTCATGAAAATACAGCTGAAAGAGCTCAGAAGGCTGCTGAAATCGCCTCATCGGACATCTCGATCTCCAATCTTGAATATAAGAACGGGAAATTCAGCCTAGTCGAAAAGAGTAAGCACGCACTGGCCGGAATTGTGGTTGAAGCCCTCAACAACGTCTTTGCAACCGACAACTCCAAAAAGTGACATCATCTGATTGAACTTAGAGCAACGGCGTCAAGGATACCGATCCGAGACGCCGTTTCTGTTTCTGGACTTGCTCTTTTACCCTCTTCGCAGTCTCTTATAGAAGTCGTCGAACTTGTGCCAAAAGAGCATGATTCCGGCAAACCACGTTACCACTGCACACGCTCCGATAATGACTGTTGCCCGCATCCACGGCATTCCGTGTGCCTGTCGCGTCAAAGCCAAATCAACCGCTGTGTAGAGCCATTCAAAGCCTGCGCAGATCAGTAAGGTGCCACAGAAGAACGCGCAATACCGGTGCCGGACGAATAAAAGTACGGCCGGCACCAAAGGCAGAAGTGCGACCTCAAGCCCCCACCCGTGAAAAAGCAAGTGCGCGCCGAAAAGAACAAAACAAAGTACGGGCAAAAGGAGTGCCAAACGAATCACCGTTGATCTCCTTTGTCTTCAGCATTGTCAACAACCGCGACTTCGCGAATGGGAGCGACTTTTCTCGGTTTACCTCGCGGCTTTTCAGGCGGCGTCACGGTGAGCGATTTCCAGAGATGTTCCAATGAAAGAAGCGGATGCTTAAACATGACACGAGGGCCTGCAAAACGCATCACTTCGGAAATCTTTTCTCGGTAAGCAGGCTTGTAGCAGTGAACCTTGCACTTGGCGCACACGGGCTTGTCTTCTTTGAAGGGACAGCAGGAAAGTCGCTTGAAGGCATAGTCCGCAAGTTCTTGACACTCAGAACACAAATTGTCGCCCTTGGTGCTGTGATGGGCATGACAATAGATGCGAACCATAGCAAGCACTGTATCGGCTTCGCGCTTCAAGGGACCGAATTTAATCCTTTGTAAACGCGAATTTTCTTGCGGTTGAGAACCCTGCATAAATAAATTTCTTTCTCAAAGTTTGAATGATCAAACAATTCTAACGTCGTACGAGAATTTATCTTGCCTGCCTTAAGGTTTCCTTGTTTTGTTCGGTGTCCGTCATCTTCACCTCGCTTTGGCCTAGCAAAGGCAAACACATTCTTTCAGAGCCAATCACTTCAGCTTCTGATTCCGCAACACTTGATCCGCGCAATTGCTGGACAATGCAAACTCGTACCCGTTTGTTGCAATCCAAACTAGGGTAAACCCGATTCTTTGGACGTATTACGCCATTTTCTTGTTCAAGTCCATTCAGACTGCGATCACTGAATTTCGACGACAGCCCTTTTCTGGGCCGATGCCATCGGCGCAGAGCATATGCCATGTCGCCTTCGTTGAGCGACTGAGTAAATGCCACAAAAAAGCGGGCTCGATAACAGGGAGATTTTTCATGAAAAAAACTTTAGTTGCCGTGTCTGTTCTCGGTGCCTTTGCCGGTTCCGCTCTTGCCGCGGACGTTCAGCTCTACGGCATCCTGGATACGGGGGTTGGCTACAGCCACATCGATATGGACACTTCCGGTGTCGATGATGTTGACTCGTTTGAAATGAAGTCCGGCGTCGGCTCCGGTTCCCGTTGGGGACTGAAAGGCACGGAAGACCTCGGAAACGGTCTGACCGTGGGCTTCATTCTCGAAAACGGCTTTGACTCCGACGACGGTTCCGAAGACTCCACCGGTGTCATGTTTAACCGTGAATCAAGCCTGTTCTTGGAAGGTAGTTTCGGCAAACTCGCTTTTGGCCGAATGGGGGCTCTCAACAGCGGCCAATCCTCCTGGTCCAAAGTCGGCATGATCAACGCCTTCGGAACTTCGTACGGTGAATTTACCGCCCAGGCCGCGAACGTTTTCTCGCTCGCGGGCCAATGAGACAACATGATTGCCTACGAGACCCCGGATTTTGCCGGTTTCAAGTTGTTCGCACAATACGGCATGGGTTCGAACGACAATGAAAACGAGTCCTCGAGCAACCGCTTCTATTCGCTCGGCGTCACCTACAACAACGGTCCATTTGCCGGCTACTTTGCAGTCGATTCAATCAACTATAAAACAGCTAAATTCAACCAAGGAGAATGGCCGAACAACGGAGACGACATTGATGACAGTCTGACGGTTACTTTGGGCGGTAGCTACGACTTCGAGGTCGTCAAGATTTACCTTGGCGCTCAGTACTTTGATGAAGTCCGTTTGTCTTCGCTAGGCGGCGTTACCAACCAGATCTATGGTGACACAACATATTACGATTTTGTGACGACGCCCATAAATGAACTCATTGCTGTCCAAAAAAAATGTGCATAGGCAGATCGTGACGCTCTAAGGCGTTGATTTCAAACGAAGTGG
>ENA-ORSY01000960-ORSY01000960.1-human-gut-metagenome-genome-assembly--contig:-NODE-960-length-23649-cov-4.436128_pt1 | contig 23649 bp, 19 predicted proteins | sample MGYA00242193_ERZ509160 | MGnify/ENA primary metagenome ERZ509160 (study PRJEB26280, sample SAMEA2338670) | human gut metagenome | biome: human gut; feature: human-associated habitat; material: faeces...
CATTCAGCTCAGTGACGACAACGGCGCCGTCCTTCATGCCGGCGGTCCAGTCCTTCGCGATGGTCTCACCGTTCACGAGGCAGTCAAACACATACTCGAAGTAGACGGACCAGTCGATGCGGCTGGAGATGAGGGAAGCCTCGGGAGCGATGCCGGTCATGTCGTTGTTGTAGCCGACGTGGAACACGCCGTTCTGCTGCGCGACCGTGGCCGGGGTGGTGTTATCGGAGTGCTGGGAGATGAGCTTGCAGCCGAGGTCGCACAGAGCGGAGGCGGCGTTGGACTCTTCGGTAGCGTCAGACCAGGAGCCGACGAACTGGACCTTCATGGTCACGCTCGGGCAGACGGAGCGGGCGCCCAGGAAGTAGGAGGTCATACCGGAGATGACTTCGGCGAAGGAGAACGCGCCGACGTAGCCGATGACGGCCTCTTCGGGCTTGATGGTGCCTTCATCGATGAGCTGCTGGAGCTTCATACCGGCAGCGACGCCGGCGAGGTAACGGCCTTCATAGATGTTGGCGAAGGCATTGTGGGTGTTGTCGAGGCCATCGTTCCAGGAGCCCTGGTTGGTGCAGCCGACGAACTGGATCTCGGGATAGTCGGGAGCGACCTTGAGCATGAAGGGCTCGAAGCCGTAGGAGTTGTTGAAGATGAGCTCGCAGCCCTCTTCGGCCAGCTCGATGTTGGCGTCCTCGCAGGTGGAGTCTTCGCCGATGTTGTACTTGACGACCCAGTCAACATTGATGCCCTTGGCGGCGAGCGCCTCGCTGGCGGATTCCTTACCGCGGATGAAGTTGTAGGTGTAGCCCTGGTCGTTCTCGTCGCCGATGCAGATCAGGCCGACCTTGATGGTCTTGGTCTCGGTTTCGGTGTTCTGCTGCTGATCGTCATTGCTGGGAGTCTCGTCCTGAGTCTTATTGCCGCAGGCAACGAGAGACAGCACCATGATGACGGAGAGCAGGATCGCAAGAAGCTTCTTCATGTGGATAAATCCTCCTTAAAAATTGGTATGCCCATTGGGACAATACCTTTGAACAGTATCATACAAAATTTTCAAGCAAAACGCAACGGGCAAACGAAAAAAAGAATTGAAAACATAACCAAAGTTGCTGAAAAATTTTTAGCGAAAGCGGCGAAAAAGCGGAAAAAGGACTGAAAAAGCAAACAAAAGGTTTGCCCGCAAGGGCAAACCTTTTGTATAAGTTGTACGGAACGTTTGGGGATTTATCCGAACCGCTCTTACTGGTGGACGCGGGTGCCGGTCTTGCCCTCGATGCCCTCGGCGGCCTTCTCGAGCAGGGTGATGAGGGCAACGCGGCCGGGCTTGGACTCGGCGAAGGACAGAGCGGCCTGCACCTTGGGCAGCATGGAGCCGGGCGCGAACTGCTTCTCCTCGATGTACTTGCGGGCATCGGCGGGGGTGAGATCGTCAAGACCCTTCTGGTCGGGCTTGCCGAAGTTGATGGCGACCTTCTCGACCGCGGTCAGGATGACGAGCATATCGGCGTCGAGCAGCTCGGCGAGCTTGGCGGAGGCAAAGTCCTTGTCGATGACGGCGGGCGTGCCGTAGAGCTTGCCGTCCTTACGCACAACGGGGATGCCGCCGCCGCCGACCGTGATGACGACGGTGCCGTTGTCGACGAGCGCCTTGACGGTGTTCTTCTCGATAACGTCGATCGGCTTGGGGGAGGGAACGACCTGACGGTAGCCGCGGCCTGCGTCCTCGACCATGGTGTAGCCCTTTTCTGCGGCGATGCGGTCAGCGGTCTCCTTATCATAGAACGCGCCGACGGGCTTGGTGGGATGCTGGAAGGCAGGGTCGGCCTCGTCCACGAGCACCTGCGTGACGACGGTGGCGACGTCCTTGGCCATGCCGCGGGAGGCGAGCTCGTTGCCGATGGCGTTCTGGAGGTGATAGCCGATGTAGCCCTGGCTCATGGCGCCGCACTCGGGGAAGGGCATATCGGACTTGATGGCCTTGGCCTCGGCGGCGGTGGCCATGCCGAGGTTGATCATGCCGACCTGAGGGCCATTGCCGTGGGCGATGATGACCTCGTTGCCCTGCGCGATCAGGTCGACGATGGGCTTGGCGGTCTCGGTGACGAGAGCGAGCTGCTCATAGGGAGTGTTGCCCAGCGCGTTGCCGCCGAGCGCAATGACGATGCGTTTACCCATGGTGATATATCTCCTTAAAAAATAAATTTGAACCGTTCGGTCGGCGCAATGGCCGAATTTCCATTGCTTTCCGCCTATATTATAGGCAATGCTGCACGAGACTGCGAGACATTTCCCGTGATTTTTCTTGTATTTTACCGCTTTCCTGAGTGAGAAGCGGCCGAAGAAAAAGGGCGGCAGAAGCCGCCCTTTTCAGTTGTGCGCGGTCTCTTAGAACATCTTGCGCTCGGCGTCGGACTTGTCCATCTCCATGAGAGCGCGGACGGGGTCCTTGACCTGTGCGAGGAAGATCATCGCGGCGATGATGTAGGGCTTGTAGGAGGCCTGCTTGTACAGAGGAACAATGTAGCGGTCAAACACGGAGTTGTCGACCTCGCCCTCGGGGCAGGAAAGACCGGAAATGTCGGCGGGCAGGCAGTGCAGATAGAGCGCCTTGCCGTCCTTCGTGAGCTTCATCATCTCTTCGGTGCAGGCCCAATCCTTGTGCTCGGCATTCTGCGCGAGGAGCTTCTTCTCCAGCGCGTCGATGCCGGCCTTGTCGCCCTTCTGATAGAGCTTGGTGCGCTCCTCCATGGCCTTGAACGGAGCCCAGGACTTGGGATAAACGATGTCGGCGTCCCGGAAGGCTTCCTTCATGTCGTTGCACTTCTTGAAGCTGCCGCCGGTGGCCGCCGCGTTCTTCTTGGCAATCTCTTCGACCTCGGGCATGACCTCATAGCCCTCGGGATGGGCGAGGGTGACGTCCATGCCGAAGCGGGTGAACAGGCCGATGACGCCCTGCGGGACGGACAGGGGCTTGCCGTAGCTGGGGGAATAGGCCCAGGTCATGGCGACCTTCTTGCCCTTGAGGTTCTCTACGCCGCCGAAGTAGTGGATGATGTGGAGCATATCGGCCATGCACTGGGTGGGATGGTCGACGTCGCACTGGAGGTTGACGAGCGTCGGGCGCTGCTCGAGGATACCGTCGCGGTAGCCCTCTTCGAGCGCGTCGATGAAGGTCTTCTGATACTTGTGGCCCTCGCCGATGAACATATCGTCACGGATGCCGATGACGTCAGCCATGAAGGAGACCATGTTGGCGGTCTCGCGCACGGTCTCGCCGTGGGCGATCTGGCTCACCTTCTCGTCGAGCACCTGCTCCTCAAGACCGAGGAGGTTGCAGGCGGAGGCGAAGGAGAAGCGGGTGCGGGTGGAATTGTCGCGGAAGATGGAGATGCCGAGGCCGGAGTTGAACACCTTGGTGTTCTTGTTGCGCTCGCGCAGGTCGCGCAGGGCGTCCGCCACGGTGAAGACCGCGTCGATCTCCTCGTCGGTCTTGTCCCAGGTCCAGTAGAAGTCGTTCTTGTACATATTGTTGATGTGGAGCGTTTCGAGGTGACGCGCCAGTTCGACAGTCTTGCTCATGGTGATGATTCTCCTTTATCTTTTTTGTATCGCTTGTTGGCGGTTTACTTGATGTCGTTGCCCGTCAGCTCCTGACGGAAGCTGGTGGCGGAGCCGTCCTTGTTCTCGGGGTGATAGAGACCCGGAACGGCGGCGTAGAGCGCGGCGCAGGTGACGAGGTCCTGCTTCCAGGTGATCTCGTTGGGGGCGTGGGCCTGAGACTCGGCGCCGGGGCCGAAGCCGACGCAGGGGATGCCGTAGCGGCCCTGGATGGAAACGCCGTTGGTGGAGAAGGTCCACTTGTCGGTCAGAGGACGGCCGGTGCGGGTGGACATGGCCTTTTCGTCCGCGCCGATGCGCTCGGTGCCCCAGAGAGCGTGGTGCGCGTCGACGAGCGCCTGAACGTGGGGCGCGGTCTCCTTGTTGATCCAGGTGGGGAAGAAGGCCTCGGTCTCATAGACGTGGCCGGTCCAGGACGGACGGTCATACATATACATGGACACCTTGACGTCCTTGGCGTACTTCTTGCAGGCGGGCAGATCCTCGATCTCCTTCAGGCAGGACTGGTAGGTCTCGCCCGCGGTCATGCGGCGGTCGATGGAGATGGAGCAGGAGTCCGCAACAGCGCAGCGGGAGGGAGAGGTGTAGAAGATCTGGCTGGTGGTGCAGGTGCCGCGGCCGAGGAAGCGGGCATCCTCCCAGTGCTCGGGATTGTACTTCGGGTCGAGCATCTTCACGAGGCCCTTGACTTCCTTGTCGTCGCCGGCGTCGTTCTCGTTGAGGTCGCGGACGTTGAGCAGGACCTCAGCCATCTTGTGAATGGCGTTGTCGCCGCGCTCGGGCGCGGAGCCGTGGCAGGAGACGCCGTGCATATCGACGCGGATCTCCATGCGGCCGCGGTGACCGCGGTAGATGCCGCCGTCGGTGGGCTCGGTGGAGATGACGAACTCGATCTGGTCGCGCGCGTCCTCGGGACCCTTGAAGTATTCGTTGACGATGGACTGCCAGCACATACCGTCGCAGTCCTCCTCCTGCACGGAGCCGACGACCATGATCTTGTAGCCCTCGGGGATGAGGCCGAGGTCCTTCATGATCTTCGCGCCGTAGGTGGCGGAGGCCATGCCGCCCTCCTGGTCGGAGCCGCCGCGGCCGTAGATGACCTTCTCGTCCTCATAGCCCTGATAGGGGTCGTGGGTCCAGTTCTCGATGTTGCCGATGCCGACGGTGTCGATGTGGGAGTCGAGCGCGATGATCTTGTCGCCCGTGCCCATCCAGCCGATGACGTTGCCGAGCTTGTCGAACTCGACCTTATCGTAGCCAAGCTTCTTCATTTCCTCGGCAATGCGGTTGGCGACGCCCTTTTCCTCGCAGCTCTCGCTGGGAATGGCGATCATGTCGCGCAGGAAACGGGTCATGTCCGCCTGATAGCCTTGAGCAGCCTTTTTGATCGCTTCAAAATCCATGAGAAAACCTCCGTACATAAATTCAGATTTGTCTATTGTAATTCTCATTTCCTTTTACTCTGCCTCTATCATAGCATAAGCTTCGGCAAAGTCAAACAAAAAATTTGCAAATCTGAAAATTTTTTTGAAAAAATGATTGCTTTTTCTTTTATCTATGGTATGATGTAAACGTGAAAACAGCGTAAGGGAGGAGATAAACTATAGAAGCGTCAAAGCTGGAGACTCTGCGGCAGATTGCCAAGGGCATCGCCGCCCAGTTCGGCAGCAGCTGCGAGGTCGTGGTCCACGACGTGGCTGCCAAGCATCCCGAGCATTCCATCGTCATCATCGAGAACGGACACGTCACGGGCCGCAAGGTTGGCGACGGCGCATCCCACGTCGCGATGGAGCAGGTGCGCAACGCGGACGCGCAGCCGATGGATCACCTGAGCTACCTCACCAAGACGCCGGACGGCAAGATCTTAAAGTCCTCCACGATGTACATTCGCGGCAAGGGTGGCAAGGTCGTGGCCATCCTCGGCATCAACTACGACATCTCCTCGCTTCTGATGGTCGAGAGCGCCGTGCGCGAGCTGACCGCCGCGGGCGACAGCACGCAGACGGAGCCGGAGAAGATCATCAACGTCAACGACGTGCTCGACGAGCTCATCGCCCAGTCGGTCGCCCTCGTGGGCAAGCCCGCGGCGCTGATGAACAAGGAGGACAAGATGCGCGCTATCGGCTTTTTGAGCCAGAGCGGTGCATTCCTCGTCACCAAGTCCGGCGACAAGGTCGCCAAATATTTCGGAATTTCAAAATATACACTTTATTCTTACATTGATAAACAACAGGAGGACAAGCAAAATGGGTAAAATCGATCTGAGCATCAACAAGGTCGGACTGGAGCATAACATCCAGAAGGCCAAGGAAAACAACGTCATTATCCCCACCATCGCGCAGATGCAGCATCCCGAGACCATTCCCGAGAAGATCCAGGCCAAGCTGAAGAACGTGGGTCTGTGGGACGTCAACCCCCTCAACCTCTTCCGCATCACCTGGAAGAACGAGGCCAAGGAGTCCGGCGGCCTCTTTCAGGAGGTCCCCAACTATGTAGAGATCCCCAGCGAGCTTTCGGGCGTACCCTGCCGCATCATTGCCATGGCGGGCAAGTGGTTCCCCACCGGCTGCCACAAGGTCGGCGCGTCCTTCGGCTGCCTCGCTCCGCGTCTGGTCACCGGCCAGTTCGACGCCAACTATCACCACGCCGTTTGGCCCTCCACGGGCAACTACTGCCGCGGCGGCGCGTTCAACTCCAAGCTGCTCGCCGTTGACTCCGTTGCCATTCTCCCCGCCGAGATGAGCAAGGAGCGTTTCGACTGGCTGAGCAAGATCGCCGGTCAGGTCATCGCCACCCCTGGCTGCGAGTCCAACGTCAAGGAGATCTTCGACAAGACCTGGGAGCTCAAGCAGGATCCCAGCATGATGATCTTCAACCAGTTCGAGGAAATGGGCAATCCCCTCTGGCACTACAACGTCACGGGCTACGCCCTCGCGGACCTCTTTGAAGCCGTCAAGAAGCCCGGTCAGAACTTTGCCGGCGCCTGCTTCACCTCCGGCTCCGCCGGCACCATGAGCGCGGGCGACCTGCTCAAGGAGCGTTATCCCGGCCTCAAGCTCGGCGTGGGCGAGGCGCTGCAGTGCCCCACCATTCTCGAGAACGGCTTCGGCGGCCACCGCATCGAGGGCATCGGCGACAAGCACATTCCCTGGATCCACAACGTGAAGAACACCGACATGGCCATCGCCATCGACGATGAGGACAGCCAGCGCCTGCTGCGCCTGTTCAACACCAAGGAAGGCCAGAAGTACCTCAAGGAAGAGCTCAAGCTCTCCGACGAGCTGATCGAGAAGCTGACCTGGCTCGGCATCTCCGGCATTGCGAACGTTCTTTGCTGCATCAAGATGGCGAAGTACTATGAGCTGACCGAGAACGATGTCGTCGGCACGGTTCTGACCGACTCCGCCGCGATGTATCAGTCCCGCATCGAGGAGCTCAACGAGATGCACGGCGCGTACAACGTCGAGGAAGCCAAGCTCGACCACAACCTCCACATGCTCGGCCTCAAGACCGACAACCTGATGGAGCTGACCTACACCGACCGCAAGCGCATCCACAACCTCAAGTATTACACCTGGGTCGAGCAGCAGGCCCGCGACGTCAAGGACCTCAACGCGCTCTGGTACGACACCAAGGGCACCTGGGACGCCGTCCACGCGCAGGCTGCCGAGCTCGACGAGCTCATCAACGAGTTCAATGAGGCCACCGGCCTTCTCAAGGCGCTCTAAGAAGCAGAGACAAAGCTTGCTCCGAAACGCCACCGCAACAGCGGCTGAGCGGAAAGAGGAGCAGACCGGATCGAAAGCTGAATAAAATTTCATTGCACAGCGTGTGCAGCATCCCCGCAGATAGGGGCCGGCAATGGCAGGTCAAGGGCGCAGCCCTTGCGCTTCTCTGGGGTTTCCAAAAGGGGATATCTCTTACGGTAAGAGATATCCCCTTTTGAGCGGCATCTGCGCCTGTGCGGGTATATGTCTCCTCAGCCGCTGCTGCGGCGGGGTTACGAAGCGATTGCTTTTGCTGCGGGATTCGAGACCATTTTCAATCTTCCGTTTTAGGAGAAATTATTATGCTGAAAAATGTGAAATGCGCGCGCTGCGTCAAGTGCGGCAAGGAATACGAGGCTACGCCCAACCTCACCAACTGCGAGTGCGGCGGTATCCTCGACATCATCTACGATTACGATTACATCAAGGCCAATCTCACGAAGGATAAGCTCAAGAGCCGCCCGAACACGATGTGGCGCTACCGCGAGCTGCTGCCCGTGGAGGAGACCACGCCCGACACGCCCCTGCGCGTGGGCTGGAGCCCGCTCTATGAGGAGGACCGTCTTGCGAAGCTCCTCGGCCTCAAGAAGCTGTGGGTGAAGGACGACGGCCAGAACCCCACCGCGTCCCTCAAGGACCGCGCCTCCGCCATGGCGGTCGCAAAGGCGAAGGAGGCGGGCGCGGAGATCATCGCCTGCTCGTCCACGGGCAATGCGGCCTCGTCGCTGGCGGGCAACGCCGCCGCCGCGGGCCTCAAGACCTTCATCTTCGTCCCCTCCCGCGCCCCCAAGGGCAAGGTCGCGCAGCTGATGACCTTCGGCGCGAACGTCATTTCCGTGCAGGGCAACTATGAGGAGACCTTCGAGCTGAGCAAGAAGGCCATTGACAAGTGGGGCTGGTACAACCGCAACGCCGCCATCAACCCCTACCTCTCCGAGGGCAAGAAGACTGTCTCGCTCGAGATCGCCGAGCAGCTCGGCTGGAAGATGCCCGACTACCTCGCCATCTCCGTCGGCGACGGCTGTACCATCGCGGGCGTGTGGAAGGGTCTCAAGGACCTCTACGCCATCGGCTTTATCGACAAGCTGCCGCGCCTGATCTCCGCGCAGGCGGAGGGCTGCCACCCCATCAACCGCGCCATCGCGGAGAATAAGCCCTGGGAGCCGATGGAGGAGAACACCCTCGCCGACTCCATCGCCGTCGGCGTGCCGCGCAACGCGGACAAGGCGCTCATGGCGATCCGCGAGTCCAACGGCATCGTGGTCAACGTGACCGACGAGGAGATCATGGCGGCGCAGAAGCTGCTCGGCACCACCTGCGGCGTGTTCGGCGAGCCGGCGGGCGTGACCGGCACGGCGGGCGTGAAGAAGCTCTGCGAGCAGGGCGTGCTCGGCGCGAACGACACGGTCGTCTCCGTCGTCACCGGCAACGGCCTCAAGGATGTTGCCAACGCCATCAAGTTCTGCGGCGAGCCGATGAGCCTGCCGAACGACCTTGACCTGCTGGTCGAGGAGTTTGCCAAGCGCGGGATCAAAACAAAATGAGAGAAAAAATAGCGCCGCGCGAGTTTTGGAACCGCCGCTCGCAGCATTATGACGAGCAATCGGGAGCAGCGTATGCGGACGCCTACCGCAAAACGGCGGAGTGCATCCGCCCCTATCTCACGCCGAACGACCGTGTGCTGGATTTCGCCTGCGGCACGGGACTTGTCACGCTGCCGGTCGCGCAGATGGCCGCCGAGGTGTGCGCCATTGACATTTCGGACGAGATGGTGCGGCATCTGAAGAAAAAAATAGCAGAGCAGGGGGTCGGCAATGTCAGCGTTTCGTGCATGGATCTCTTTGACGAGAGCCTGCGGCCCGGCAGCTTTGACGCGGTGGTCGCCTGCAATGTGCTGCTCTACCTCGAAAACCGCGCGGAGGTGCTCGCGCGCATCCGTGAGCTGCTGCGGCCGGAGGGAGTATTCCTTTCGGCGACGGACTGCCTGGGCGAGCGGCTCACACGCGAGGGCGTTCGCAAGTGGTGGCGCAGCCACACGGGGAAAATGCCCTATGTGTCGTTTGACCGTATGCACACGCTGGAGGCGTCCATCGCCGCGGCTGGCTTTGAGGTGCTGGAGACCGAAAACCTGTTTCCCGCGCCGCCGAACCTCTTTGTCGCAGCAAGAAAAAAGTGAACGAACACAGGAGCGCGGACCGTTGGCCCGCGCTCCTCTTGCGCTCAGACGAAGTATTTATTGACGATGGGGACCCGGCTCAGCAGCGCGGAGACCAAAAAGGACAGCGTGCCGATGAGCAGCGTCAGAAGCGGCACGGAGAAAAAGGCGTTGCAGGAGAGCGTGTTGACGCCGAGAAATTGATCGAACGTCTCGATGAACAGCGGATGCACGAGGTAGGCGCCGAAGCTCCAGCGGGAGAGCGCGCGGATGCGCGCGTGTCCCTTTTCGCCGAGTGAGGGAAAATTCAAATGCCTACGGGCGAATACAAAGACGGCGAGACACATCAGCAGCACACCGACCGAGTCGTAGTTGTAGAAGAGCACGGTGGCGGTGCCCAGACGGCGGGAGGCATAGGACGTCATAACGACGGTGACGATGAGACCGGCTACGCCGAGCGCATAGCACCAACGGGCCGCTTTGGGCGAAAGCTCCTTGCGACTGAGATAGCGGCCCAGCATAAAATAGGCGGCAAAGCCGAGCGTGAAGTGGTAGTATAGCATTCCCGACAGCGAGAGGTAGCTGCTGTAGAGCGGCCAGGAAAACAGAGAAAGAAGTGCGCCGAGCTGCGGCAGCAGAAAGTTGAAAACAAGCGCAAGCAGCAGAAAATAGCGCAGCAGCGTCTCATTCTGCGCGATGGGCCGCAGCAGCGGGACGATCAGATATAGTCCCACGATCATAAACAGAAACCACATGTGGTAGTGTCCGGAGAAAAACAGCGTGACCGCGGTGGACAGGGCGCATTTGTTGAAGAAGTATGCGTAAGCGGCATAGAGCGCAGACCAGAAAACAAAGGCCGTAACGATACGCAGGACGTTTTTCCGCAGGATCTGCCGCAGGCTTTGCGTGCCGGCGAGAAAGAATACGCCGCTGATCATCACGAAGACGGGAACGGTCCAGCGGACGAGGCTGTCATACAGGTTAAAGGCCTGCCACGCGGTTGAATAAATATCGGTGTCCGCCCAATGCTGCGCGGAAAGGTGGAGTGCAACGACGGCAAAGGTCGCCGCGACGCGCAGCACGTCATAGCAGGCGACGCGCTGCGATCCGGTCTGTTCCATGGTTATTCCTCCGCTGCCGCTTCGGCGGCTTCGTTTGCCTCTGCCGGGGCAGTCTCCCCGTGCGGAGCGTCCTGCGCGGCAGCCGCTTCCACCGCAGCACGGGCGGCTTCTTCCCGAGCGGCTTCCTCTGCCCGGGCGGCGGCCTCAGCCTCGGCGCGCTCACGCTCGGCGGCGGCGCCCTCGGCGCGGGCGCGGGAGACCTCCTCTTCCTTCTGCTTCTCCGCCTGCTTCATGGCCTTGTCGAGCCTGCGCCGACTGGAGCGCTTCTCCATGCCGTGCACGACGCGCAGCACGAGGAAGAGCAGCACGAGACCCACGCCGAACCAGCTCCAGAAGCCGAGGGTGATGAGCGTTTTGAGCGTCCATAGCTCGGCCTGGATGCCGAGAAAGCAGCACACCACCGACGCGGCGAGCGCCACGCCGAAGAGAATGACCCTCAGCACCGACTTGACCGCGGAGGTCTTGCGCACGCGCAGGTGCGCGATCAGAAACAGCACCGCGAGCAGGAACAGCGCGGGATACTGCGAAAACAGAATGGTACGAAGGTTCATGGAAGCGTTCCTCTTTTCTTCTCTTGTTTTGCTCAGAGGGTGCAGAGACCGCGGCGGAGGTATTGACCCTCGGGGCCGCCGACGATCCTGCCGTCCTCGACCATCAGGCTGCCGCGCAGGTAGACCTTAGCGATGCCGCCCTCGGTGCGCAGACCCTCAAAGGGCGTGTAGCCGGCCTTTGTGACCATGTCGCGCGCGGAGAGGATGTGGCTGGCCCTGGGATCATAGACCACGATGTCCGCGTCGGAGCCCGCGGCGATGACGCCCTTGCGGGGATAGAGCCCGTAGAGCTTCGCGGGATTTTCGCACAGGGCGCGGCACATTCCGGCGACGGTCATTCTGCCCGCGGCGACGCCGCGGGTGTAGACGACCTCGCCGCGCGTCTCCACGCCGGGCAGACCGCCGGGGATCTTCGTGAAGTCCTCGCGGCCCATGTCCTTCTGCGCGAGGGTGAACGAGCAGTGGTCGGTGGAGATGGTCTGGATCTCGCCGCGGCGCAGACCGCGCCAGAGCGCGCGCTGATTTTCCTCGGCGCGGATGGGCGGCGCGCAGACATAGCGCGCGGCCATGGACCAGTTGGCGTCGTAGTACACGCCGTCGTCGAGGGCAAGGTACTGCGGGCAGGTCTCGACATAGACCCTCTGCCCGCGGGCGCGGGCAAAGGCGACCTCGTCGAGCGCCTCGCGGTTGGTCAGGTGGACGATGACCACCGGCGCGTCCGCCGCCTCGGCGATGCGCAGCAGCCGCGCGACCGCCTCGGCCTCGAGATAGTCGGGCCTTGCCTCGGGGTGGGCGGAAACGTCCGCCGCGCGTCCGGCGGCCTTGAGCTCGGCGATGCGCGCGTCGATCACGCCCGCGTTCTCGCAGTGGACGCCCGCGATGCCGCCGCGCTTTTTCAGCGCCTTGAGCGCGGAATACACCGCGCCGTCGCCGATCATCATGGCGGGGTAGGTGAGGTACATCTTAAAGGACGTGATGCCTGCGGCGAACATATCGTCCAGCTCGCCCTCGATGCCCTCGTTCCAGTCGTCGATGGTCATGTGGAAGCCGTAGTCGCACGAGCATTTGCCGTCGGCCTTTTTGTGCCAGAGATCAAGACCGTAGGCAAGCGTCTCGCCCTTGTTCGGGCAGGCGAAGTCGATGATGGTGGTCGTGCCGCCGCGGATGGCGCTGCGGGTGCCGGACGCGAAATCGTCGGCGGTGGTCGTGTTGCACACGTCGAGATCGAAGTGCGTGTGCGCGTCGATGAAGCCGGGGAAGAGGTAGCAGCCGGAAACGTCCGTCACCTCGGCGCTTTTTGCCTCGGCGGGGGAGATGTGGCCGACCTGCGCGATCTTCTCGCCGTCGAGCAGGACGTCCGCGCGGCGGGAGCCGCGGGGCGTGACGACAAAGCCGCCCCTGAGCAGTTTTTTCATATCCATTCAGCTCCTTTGTCTGAAAATATTCATACGCCTTTACCATAGCACGTTTTTGCCGCGATTTCCACAGAAAAAGAGAAATCGGCAAAAGCGACAAGAAAGCGCGGTGAAAATCTGTGATTATGGCGAGAGAATGCGGCTTGTGAAAAAGCGGAAAAGAAGATACAATAAACATATCCTGCCGAAGCTGTGCGCCCGATACGGACAAGCGCTCCGGCAAAAATTTTCAGGAGGAAAAAAGCTATGCGCAAGTTTTTGTCCCTGCTGCTGACGATGGCGATGGTCCTTTCCCTTGCCGTGACGGTCAATGCCGCCGCCCCCAAGGAAGACATCACCATTCTGCACACCAACGATGTTCACTGCGACTACGAGAAGTATGCCAAGGTCGCAACGCTGCACAAGAGCGCGGATCTGCTCGTTGACGCGGGCGACCATGTTCAGGGCGGTGTGATCGGCACGCTCTCCAAGGGCGAGTACATCGTCGACATCATGAACTACCTCAAGTACGATGCTGCCGTTCCCGGCAATCATGAGTTCGACTATGGCATGGATCAGTTCCTGCACATTGCCAAGGATCTGGCGAAGTATCCCTACATCTCCGCCAACTTCACCGGCAAGGACGGCAAGCCCTACTTCGACGCTTATAAGATGTTCGAGGTCAAGGGCGTGAAGGTCGCGTTCGTCGGCGTCTGCACGCCGGAGACCTTTACCAAGTCCACCCCCACCTACTTCCAGGACGCCAACGGCAACTACATCTATGGCTTCTGCGAGGGCAACAACGGCGCTGACCTCTACAATGCGGTGCAGAAGGCCATCGATGCGGCTAAGGCCGCGGGCGCCGATTATGTCATCGGCCTCGGCCATCTCGGCATCGACGAGCAGTCCTCTCCCTGGATGAGCAAGGAAGTCATTGCCAACACCACCGGCTTTGACGCCTTCATCGACGGTCACTCCCACTCCACCTTCTCCGAAACGATCAAGGATAAGTCCGGCAAGGAGGTCGTCTTTGAGCAGACCGGCACCAAGCTCGCCAACGTCGGCAAGATCATCATTAAGGCCGACGGTACCATCACCCACGAGAACGTTGATCTGAACACGGTCGAGCCCGACGCCGAGGCGGCGGCCTATATCCAGACCATCACCGATAAGTTCGACGCCCTGCAGAAGCAGGTCGTTGCCAAGACCAGCGTGGAGCTGACCATCAACGGCGCGGACGGCAAGCGCGCGGTCCGCAATGCCGAGACCAACCTCGGCGACCTGTGCGCGGACGCCTACCGCATCCTGCTGGGCGCTGACATCGCCTTCGTCAACGGCGGCGGCGTGCGCGACAACATCAAGGTCGGCGACATCACCTACGGCGATATCATCAAGGTCCATCCCTTCGGCAACGAGGCCTGCCTCGTTGAGGTCACCGGTCAGCAGATCAAGGATGCTCTGGAGCTTGGCTCCGCGGCCTATCCCGGCGAGAGCGGCGGCTTCCTGCAGGTTTCCGGCCTGACCTACACCATCAATGCGGACATTCCCAGCTCCGTGGTGAAGAACGATAAGTCCGAGTTCGTCAAGGTCGACGGCGCGTACCGTGTGTCTGACATCATGGTCGGCGGTCAGCCCCTCGACGTCAACAAGACCTACACCCTCGCCTCCCATAACTACATGCTCAAGGATGCCGGCGACGGCTACACCATGTTCGGCACCAAGAACGTCAAGCTCCTCAAGGACGGCGTGATGATCGACAACCAGGTCCTCATCAACTACATCGTCAATAATCTCGGCGGTGTGGTCGGCGAGCAGTATGCCGCCCCGCAGGGCCGCATCACCATCAAGACTGCTGCTTCCGATGTCCCGACGAACGAAAGCGAAAAGGTCATCGCCGGCCGCGATACCACCGTGACCGAGGGCGATACCTACACCGTCGTCGCGGGCGACTGCCTGTGGAACATCGCCTACAAGCTCTACGGCACCGGCACGCTCTACACCAAGCTGGCCGAGGCCAACAAGCTCGCCGATCCGTACATCATCTACATCGGCCAGATCCTGACCGTCCCCGCCAAGTAAAAAACCGCACAATTAGGAAAGCCGCCCGTTTGGGCGGCTTTCTTCTGTGTTTTTTTGCTTTTGACAAATCTTATATTACCACATTTCGGGCAATTTTTCAAGTCTTGTCTTTTCCTTGCCGGGGGTGTAGATAACATGGCGAGGTGAAAAAGAGATGAATGAATTGATGTTATTCGGCACGCTGTCCGCGCAGCGGACCGAGGCGGCGCTGCTGCGCGGGAACGCTGTGACGGAACGCTTCGCCCTGACGCTCACGCCGGAACAATGCGGACGTCTGCTGGAGCGCCGCGCTTTGGCCTTGCGGGAGACGGAACGCATCGAGCCGGGCGAGGGCATCCTGCCGAAGCTGGCGGTCGCGCTGTGCGACTCGCCCTGCGTCGGGCCGGAGAACTGGGAGGAAGCGCTCGGCGGGCTGACGGAGCTGTTCTACCACTTCAAAGGCGCGTGCGGCGAGAGGCTTAGCGACGACGAGATGCTCGCCGCGCTGGTGCGGCTATACAACGGCTGGGCGGGCGGCTGCGCAGACCGTATCGCCGATCTCGACGGCCGCGTGATGCTGCGCTTTTCGCGCACGGGAAAGGTGGAGGACGATGGCGAATGAACTGACGCGCCCGCTGACGGACGCCGAAGAGAGGCTGTGGCAGGAAAAGCTTGCCGCGCTGCTTGTGCGGCAGATCGCGCTCTACACCGCGAATGAAAGCAGCTCCGTACCGACCGCTGCCGCGCAGGAGCTGCTGCGCGGCGTGCTGTTTTTCCTTGCCGTGCCGGAGGAACCGGACGGCGGAGGCGAAGCGGATCGCGCGGCACGTATCCGCACACTTCTCTCGTGCGACCTTGCGGACGAGCTGGCGCACGGGCAGCATCGCGCGCAGCGGGACTCTGCGCTGACGCTTGCGCTCTGGCGGAAGGTCGTTGCGGCGCTGCCGCCATTGGAGAACCGCTCGCTCTGCGATACGCTGCGGAGCATCGGCAGGGGCTTCCGCTGCTATGACACGCGCTTTTTCCCGCAGCGGTTTGATTGTGACATTGACTATCAGCTTGCCGTTCCGGTATCGGAGAGCCTGCTGGGAATAAATTATGTCAACCGCTATCTGATCGATCTGGCTGCGGAAAATATTCTGCTCACGCGATTGCCGCAGGGCGAGGTCCGCGCGGTGCTGGAGCGCTCCTGCCCCGATTGGCGCGGGCTGCTGGTGAATCTCTATGCGCCGGTCGCGGCGAACGCGCTCGCCCGCACGCTCCTCGGCGGGGAGGGGCTGACGCTCTCGGACGGCGAGATCGACGCGCTCCGCGAGCGCTGGAAACACGCGCGGCCCGAGCGGATCGAGAACGACCTGCTCACGGCGGCGGATGCGCTCGCGGAGCGGCTCGCCCTCCCACGCGGCGCTGGAAAATATCTGAGCAGCTGCGCCCGCGAGGTCGCCGTCCGCGCCGAAAGCCTGCGCGACTGCGGCGGCCTGCGGGGAGTGTTCGTATGAAAGAAAAAGGGCACGGCCGCTTTTCGGCGGCCGCGCCTGTATCTTGTAAGAAAGTTTGCGCTTACGCGAACAGATAGCTGTACTTGTCGCGGATGGTGAAGATCAGCGCTTCGATGTCCACCGGCAGATCGTTGTCGGAGGTGGTGAGATCGTAGTCGCGCTCCTCCGCCATGCGGACGCGGACATGGTCGGCGTCGAGGAAGAGGACGCCGGGGTTCTTGCTCTCCGCCATGTCCTCCGCCGTCTGGAAGAGGGTGAACTTGTCGTGGCAGGGCTCGCTGGCATAGGGGCAGAACTGCGTGCAGTTGCCGCACTCGTTGCACATCTTGTCGACGTGGATGATCTGGTGGCTCTCGTCGGGCATGACGACCGCGACGTTCGCGCGGTTCGGGCAGGAGTCCACGCAGTTCTCGCAGACGGTGGAGCACTGCAGGCAGCGCTCGCCCTCGCACTTGCCGGACATCTTGAGGATGCCGTGCTTGGCGATGGCGTCGGACTCGGTGATGAACGCCTGCGCGGGGATCTCATACTCGTAGGGCGCGCCGATCACAGCCTCGGCAAAGCGGGCGGCGTCGGCAATGCCCTCGACCACGGTGGCGGGGCCGCGGTGCGCGTCACCCGCGCAGTACACGCCCTCGACATTGGTCTCAAACGCGGGGCCCTTGCGTTCCATCTCGATGCCGTTTGCGGCCATGAGGTCGGAATCGACCTGCTCGCCGACGGCGGAGAGCACGAGGTCGCAGGGGATGGAGAACTGCTCGCCGGACTTCACGGGGCTGCGGCGGCCGGTCTCGTCGGGCTCGCCGAGCACCATCTTGTCGCACAGCAGCATACCCTTGGCCTGCTTGACGGGAGCGGCCAGCTCGATGAACTCCACGCCCTCGTCGATGGCGAGCTGCAGCTCGTGCTCGTCGGCGGGCATGAACTTCTTGGTGCGGCGGTAGAGAATGGTGGCGTGCGCGCCCATGCGCTTGGCGACGCGGGCGGCGTCCATGGCGGTGTTGCCCGCGCCGACGACCACGATGTTGCCGGAGAGGTTGGGCTTGACCTGCTTCTTTTCCTTCTTCATCCACTCGATGACGCCCTGCACGTTGCCCTCGATGTCGAGTTTGCCGGCCTTCCACGCGCCGGTGGCGAGGAGGATGTGGGTGTAGCCCATTTCCTTGACATATGGCACAAGCTCGTCCGCCAGCTGGCGGTAGGAGTAGAAGTTGCCGTCCTCGTGCATCTTCCACGAGCCGAGGTGGCATTCGTAGATGTTGACCGGATTGGAATACGGCAGGTGCTTTTTGCGCCAGTCCAGCCACGAGGCGTCGCCCCATTCGTAGCCGTCGATGTCATACGCCTTGGTGGCGTTGCCTGGACGGGTCTCGAAATGGAAGCCGTACGGGTCGGACTTGTCAAACACATCGCCGGACTTGGCCCATACACTATACTTGTATGCGGCATATTCCGGAATATTCGGAATAAATTTCTCCCAGATACCCTGTTCATCGCGCATCATATAATCGGCATCGCGATTCCAGTCGTTGAACTCACCCATGACGGAAACTTTTTCGGCCTCCGGTGCATAAACACGGAACAGATAACCCTGTTCACCATCCTGCACGAAAGGGTGGGCTCCCATGTAATCGAACGCGCGACAATCCCGGCCGGAATAGAAAAGCTCGCTTCGCTTTTCCGCGGCGGGTGCTGCGGATTTTTTCTTCATACAGCATCTCTCCCTTTACAGCCGCCAAATGAAGGAAAATACGAATATTTTCCAACAGTTTGTGTACTTCGACAGAATTTTGGCGGAATACCCTCACTTTAGTTAGATATAGTATACATCACATAAATAGAAAAGTCCAGCAATTTAACACAATTACTGGACTTTCTTTACAGAAATTTTGTTTGCTTTCCACATCATTTGAGTGGAAATGACAAAATAACGTACAATTCGATATAAATTTGTTCAGAAAATGTGGCGGCGGATGAGATCAAGCGCCGTAGAAGCGGCCTGCATGCGCACACGGTCGCGGCCGAGCGAGGACTGCATTTTACGGGTAAAGAACTTGCCGTCGTACCAAACGCTGATATAGACCAGACCGGTCGGCTTGTCCTCGGTGCCGCCGCCCGGGCCGGCAATGCCGGTGATGCCGACGCCGATGTCCGAGCCAAGCGCATTTGCAACGCCGACAGCCATCTGCTCTGCGGTTTCGGGAGATACCGCGCCGACCGTATCGAGGGTCTCCTTCTTCACGCCGAGTACCTTCTCCTTGACGCTGTTGCTGTACGAGCACACACCGCCGAGGTAGTAATCGGATGCGCCCGGGATGTCGGTCAGACGCTTGGACAGCAGACCGCCGGTGCAGCTTTCGGCTACTGCGAGGGTCAGCTTGCGCTCGCGCAGGCCATCGCCGACTACCTGCTCGAGAGAGTCAACGTCTACGCCGTAAACGTCGTCGCCGAGCAGCTCGAGGATTTCGTCAACCACCGGATCGAGCATCTTCTCGCACTCTGCCGGGGTGTCCGCCTTGGCGGTAACGCGCGCGAAGCACTCCGAGGTGCGGGCATACGGCGCAATCGTCGGGTTTGCGCTTTTTTCCATCATGTCGTGCAGGATATTCTCCATATTGCTTTCGCCGAGGCCGAATACGCGGATGTTGCGGGATACGATGCAGCCGCCTGCCAGCTTGTACAGATACGGCATTGCACATTCCTTCCACATCGGGTTGCACTCGCGCGGAGGGCCGGGCAGCATGAGAACGTGCTTGCCGTCGGCCTCAAACGCACAGCCGGGTGCCGTGCCCCACAGGTTGGTGAATACGGTGCAGCCCTCCGGCAGCCATGCCTGCTTTTCGTTGTTCTTGGTCATTTCGCGGCCGATGGTCTTGAAAAAGTCGGTCAGACGGTCCATGGACGGCTGATGCAGTACCATCTTTTTGCCGAAAACGGTCGCCAGCGTCTCCTTGGTCAGATCGTCAAGGGTTGGGCCAAGGCCGCCGGTGGTGATGATGATGTCAGCACGGTCCTTTGCCTCGCGGACTACGCGCTCGAGACGTGCCGGATTGTCACCGACAACGGTCTGGTAGAATACATTGATGCCCAGCTCGGACAGACCCTGCGAGATCAGCTGTGCATCGGTGTTGACGATGTCGCCCAGCAGGATCTCTGTGCCGACTGCGATAAGTTCTGCGTTCAATGAAAGTTCCTCCTTAAATCAAGGGAATTGCTATTTTAATTAGGAATTAGTAGTTAGTAATTAGTAATTATGGTGCGGCCGCTGGCCGATATTGGATTATCGCGTAAGCGATACCGCGATTACTCATTCCTAATTATTACGGAAGGTGGATAATCTCCACACCCTTAACCGCCTCGTCTACGAGTGCTTCAACGTCGAGGTGGCTCTCTGCCTCGAGGATCTTCGGCATCTTCGGCTTGGTATTCGGGTGCTTCGGGGTGAATACGGTGCAGCAGTCCTCGTAGGGGAGGATAGAGGTCTCAAAGGTGTCGATCTTACGGGCGATCGTGACAATTTCCTCCTTATCCATGCCGATGCAGGGACGGAATACCGGCAGCTCGCACACCGCGCCGGTAACGGCCATGGCGGGCATGGTCTGGCTGGCCACCTGACCGAGCGACTCACCGGTGATGAGCGCACCGCAGCCGTACTCAACAGCTACACGCTCGGCAATACGCATCATAAAGCGGCGCATGATGAGCGTGAACAGCTCCTCGTGGCACTTGTCGCGGATTTCCTCCTGAATGTGGGTGAACGGCACGACCATAACGCTCATGCGGCCGCACCATGCGGTCAGCTTGCGGCCCAGTTCAAGCACCTTCTCCTTGGCGCGCTCGGACGTATACGGATAGCTGAAAAAGTGGATGCCGCACAGCTCCAGGCCGCGCTTGGCCATCATCCAACCCGCAACAGGCGAGTCGATGCCGCCGGAGAGCAGCAGCGCCGCACGGCCGTTCGAGCCGATGGGCATACCGCCCGCACCCGGAACCGGACCGGCGTGAACGAATGCGTACTTCTCGCGCATCTCAACGTGTACGGTCAAGTCGGGATGGTGCATGTCCGGACGGACCTCTGGAAACAGATCAGCAAGCTCGCCGCCAACGTGCTGGCTGATTTCGGTGGAGGTCATCGGGAATTTCTTGTCGCCGCGCTTGGACTCGACCTTAAAGGTCTTAGCCGCCGCAAAATTGGGTGCCAGATAGTCCTTTGCGGTCGCAATGACACTCTCGAGCGTCTTTTCCGGGCAGACCGCTGCACGGGAGATGGTCGCAAAGCCGAACACACGGCTTGCGCACTCCATAACCGCATCTGCGTCCGCATCGTCCGGAATCTCCACATAAACGACCGACTGGCGCATGGTGATCTCGCAGTCTGCAACGTGCGCCATGCGGCGCTTGAGGTTTTTCAGCAGACGATCCTCAAAGGTTTTGCGGTTGAGTCCCTTGAGGACGATCTCACCGCACTTGAGCAGTAATACTTCTTTCATTTATTGTCTCCTTGATGGTAAATTTATTTGTTTGCGCTGATGATTTCCTTCTCCTCGGCAGTCATCAGGCTGTCGCGGTCGGCGCTGTCCGAGCCGAACTCCAAGCGGGTCTTGACGTAATCATCATCCGGCAGGTTGAACACCTGTGCCAGATAGTTTAAGTAAACGTCCGCCATGATTTCCAGCTTGCCGTAATCGGTCTCCCACGGTACGAGCGACTGCGTGCCGACGCTGACCGTGCCGTCCTCCCGGCGGTCAATTTTGACCGGCAGACTGCATTCCTCCGCACGCTTTTCGGCAGTGTCCGGCAGGCTGTCGTAAAGGCCCTCCATCCAGAAGCGGCATTTGCCGTCATATACGGCGAGCTTCTGCTCCGAGCCGTCCGGTTTGGTGATGATTTTGTATTCCATATAGATTAAACTCCTTGTTTTTGTTCCTCGTCAATGGTCCCGCGAAAATAAGAAACAAGAACACCGTATTTTTCGCCATCCTTGTTTGCGGAAAAGGCGTAACAGTCGGATTTGTCAGCCGGTTCGGGCGCAGTAAAGTAGAGAGCCTCGCTGTCCCGACCGTCTTTATACGCGGTATTGTTATTGGGATTGACTTTGTAGTAAACACAGTTTGTGTAGCCTGCCTGCTCAACAATATTCTGCGCCTGTGATGCGGTAATCGGGTGGGTAATCAGCAGAAATGCGCCGGTAACACACAGAGCGACTGCCATAGCAGCCGCATAAGCAGTGGAATTTTGCTCTCGATATCTTAGCTCGATAATGCTCAACGTAGCCCAAAGCGGCAGGAAAATCCAGTTGTCGAGAGAATACGGTTCCGTGAACAGTATGTACGGAATGGTGCAGAGGATACCGCAGAATATCAGCTGACAAAGCCGTGTAACGATATGGTTAGGCGGAAACCACGGTTCTCGTTCCTCGCCTGTGCGCCCTGCAGCTGATGCAATAAAAACAGCGCAGGTAGCGCCAATCAGCACAGGATTGTCCAGCAGCATCCGGCCGTACACGAAGAAGTGCAGACCGAAAATCACAGCCGTGCAGATACAGCAGATACCGGCGTTCATAATATGTTTTTTACTCATAACCCTACCTCCTCGCAATAATTCCTAATTGCGAATTAGCTTATCTGCGGAACATTTTCGCGCCCTTTTTGACCGCTGCCACAAAAGCATCCACATCTTCCTTTGTGTTGAACGGTGCAAACGAAACGCGCAGCGCGCTGTCCGTGCGCGCCTTCGGCAGACCGAGCGCCTTGAGCACACCGCTCTGCTTGCCCTTGGAGCAGGCTGAGCCGCTGGAAATGTAAACCTCGTCCCCCTCGAGTACATGCAGCATGACCTCGCTCTTGCAGCCGGGCATGGAAAGATTGACAACATGCGGGATATCGCCTTCGCCGTTAATTACAGCATCCGGCAGCTCGGCGCTGACCTGCTGCTTGAGGTAGTCGGCCAGCTCCTGCACATGGGCGTAATCCTCGTCGAAATGCGCCATGCGAATCTCGCACGCCTTGGCAAATGCGGCAATATTCGGCACGGCCTCGGTGCCCGGGCGCATGCCGCGCTCCTGACCGCCGCCGAACGTCAGCGGAGGCAGGCGCAGGCCCTTTTTCACATACAGCGCACCGATGCCCTTGGGTGCGCCGATTTTGTGGCCGGAAACGCTCATCAGGTCGCAGTTCCATTTTTTCGGCGTCAGGCGTACACGGCAAAGACCCTGTACGGCATCAATATGGAACAGCGCCTTGGGTGCCTTGGCCTTGAGCAGCTTTCCGAGCTGTTCGACCGGCTGTACCGTGCCGATCTCGTTGTTGACCAGCTGGCAGGAGAGAAGAATGGTGTCCTCGGTCAATGCTTCGCTCAGTACCTCGGGCGTGATGTGACCGGTTGCGTCCGGTGCAAGGAAAACTACGTCGAAGCCGTCCGCAGCAAGCTGCTTTGCGGTGTTGACGGTTGCCGCGTGCTCGATCTCGGTCGTGATGATGCGGCCCTTTTTATGTCGGTTGAGGTGAGCGGCACCGCGCAGGCTGATGTTGGTGCTCTCCGTGCCGCAGGCGGTGAAATATACTTCCTCGGGCAGACAGCCGAGCGCAGACGCGACCGTCCTGCGGCTGTCCTCGAGCAGATGCGAGGCCTCCAGACCCATGCGGTGCAGGCTGGACGGATTGCCGAACTCCTCGCACATCGCGTGAACGACCGCTTCGGCTGCTTCGGGCAGCACGCGGGTCGTCGCCGCGTTATCAAGATAATGCATAGAAAAACGAACTCCTTCATCGGGACAGACCGCCGTGCGGCCATACTTCCCGCTATTATAAAATATTTTACAACGGCGGGCCGTCTTTTACAAGACAAAAACGTGCAAAACGGCATTGAAAAGTAGAGAAGGGTATGCTATAATTTCAAGGGTATGATCCATACATATATAAAGTATATCGCGTGACAAGAGCACGTTGCAGATAGAAAGGGAGGAAATCCTATGCCAGGTAAGGTAATTCTCGGCGCTCAGTGGGGCGACGAAGGCAAGGGTAAGTTTATTGATATTTTTGCAGGCAAGGCGGATCTGGTTGTCCGCAGCCAGGGCGGCAACAATGCCGGTCACACCGTTGTAGCCGGCGGTGAGAAGTACAAGCTGCAGCTGATTCCGTCCGGCATCCTGTATCCGGAGTGCGTCAACGTCATCGGCCCGGGTGTTGTTGTCAATCCGAAGGCTGTCCTCGGCGAGATCGACGGTCTGCACGAGAAGGGCGTTTCCACCGACAAGCTGTTCATCGACGCACGCTGCCACTGCATCATGCCGTGGCATCTTGAGCTGGATGCGCTCAGCGAGGCGGAGAAGGCCAAGGAAGGCACCGCAATCGGCACCACCAAGAAGGGCATCGGCCCGACCTATATGGACAAGTCCGAGCGCAGCGGCATCCGCATGCACGATTTTGTAGACGCAGAGCGTTTCGAGGAGGTTATCCGCGAGACCTGTGCCCGTAAGAATCGCGTG
>ENA-ORSY01000969-ORSY01000969.1-human-gut-metagenome-genome-assembly--contig:-NODE-969-length-23564-cov-3.106215_pt1 | contig 23564 bp, 46 predicted proteins | sample MGYA00242193_ERZ509160 | MGnify/ENA primary metagenome ERZ509160 (study PRJEB26280, sample SAMEA2338670) | human gut metagenome | biome: human gut; feature: human-associated habitat; material: faeces...
ATAGACAGCTATTGCCTCTAGTGCATCCGCTCCAGGCTTTCTCTCTCCAAGTTCATACCTTCTGATTTGGTCAGACGATATCCCGCATAAATCAGAGAGTTTATATCGGCTCAAGCGGTTCCTCTCTCTCATTCTCCTCAGCCTCTCCGGGAACTCGTTCAAGGGCTATCCCTCCTCACGCTGTCCGCCCTCCCCGTCGTGGATGGAGCTCTCCATCTCAATCAAAAACGCCGCGTTTGTAGCCAAATGCCACAGGTGAGGCAGGCCGCTTTCCTGATCGCACTTTTCACCCTTGAGATAGGCCAGCCAGTGTCGGTAGAGAGCGTCACGGTAACGTTGCGGCTCCACTTTCCGCCAATTCTCAGAATCATGGTACTTTTCGTTTCCGTACATGCGGACCGCTGTCACAGCATCAATCAGGCTGACGGGAGTGAGCGTAGGGCGAGGCTTTCCTGCGTCTGCTTTGGCCTGCTGATCGTTGTTCGTCGGCTTATCCATGTTGGCCTCCTCCTTCGTATACGGCACCCAGCATAGGTTGATTCCCTTATACTCGATTCTGACGTTAGAACGAGTATTTCTTGCTTGCAAGGTTAAAGGGATAAATGAAATGATAACTTCGCTCATTCCGCACCTCCGATTATCTCGTCCATGGCTTGTCTCCTCCCATTGTTTCACTCCATTGTTTCACTTTTGTACCTCTCAACCTGCATCAAACATTATTTCGGGCTTTCCCAGTATCTCCTTTTCAGGAATCCCGTCTTTTTGTTCAAACGGGATGCTGACTTGAAATTCCGGCCTAAAGTCTCCATCCCCATCCGCGTAAAATCCAACGAATGACGAATGGCCGACAGAACCGCAATGTTCCATCCATTTTAGAAGAGAGCAAAAATCATTCACCCATCTTTGGTTCATAGTAGCCGTAACCGTGAATGTAACTTTGTTCATTTCTTTTCCTCCCAAAATTCACAAACTTGGTCTGCGTTCACGAAGTCCGCACAGTATGGGCTATCTCCATTACAGCACACGCCCTGGAAGTCCTCGTACCATGTGCAGGTGGCGCAGCACTTAGTCATAGTGGTCTTCCTCCCCCATGTAGCAATATCCATCTGGCGGGACCGTATCCTTGATGTACGGGCAGAATATCCCGCCGGGGAAGGTTTTGAATGCTTCGCCGTGCCTGCATCGGGCGCACCTGACCACAGGCACGGCGTCGATGGTGGGTGTGTTCTCAATGCAATCCTCAATCATATCCGCCACTTCATAGGACATGAGCGTGTCACCCATGTAGTTGCTCTTGTGCGTATCCTCATTGACACAGGGATAATAGTTTAACAGCAATCTCCTTGCGACTTCTAAATCACCCAGCCTCATGCTTGTCCTCCTTGTCCCACTTCCAAACAAATCCATACGCCGACTTTCTTTTCCCGTTGCAGTTTGCAGTTATATTCCTAACTTTAGACAGGTCTCCTTCTGTCGCCTCCGCAATCGAGGAATATCTCTTTATTTCTGCTCCATCTTTATTGCATTTGATAACTGGTTTTCTGTTTTTGCTTGGAATTCCCTTACAGGTGGAAACATGCGTTTTATAATATGCTGACACAGAACGTGCGATTTTTTCCTTATGCTCTTTTGCGAGAGGAATCCCTTTCCTCTTTTTCGCCATCCTAATTAGCCCAGTTCCGTAATTCGTATTATACTTTTGTGTGCACCATTCAAGGTTCTCAATCAAATTATTTGTGCCGTCTTCATCTTTATGGTTTATGATCGGAAGCCCTTCTGGATTCGGAATAAACGCTTCGGCAACAAGCCGATGAATATATTTTGTGTGATATTGTCCTTCTTTCCAAAGGCGAACAACTTTGTAGACTGTCCCTGTGGTTCTTTTGAGCGTTGGCTTTAATATAGCCCCTTTGTTATTCCGCACCTGCCCCAGTGTTGAAATATCATATTTCCCTTCAAATCCGATTACTGGGCTCCATCTCACCTCCGCAACGTCGGCGGTGGGCATCGCCATAACAAGCCTAAACAGTTCTTTGGTGGTAGGCTCTGTTTCAGGCAACAAATCGCTTTGGAAAAAGGTTGCGCCCTTTCTTGATTTCGCCAGTTTGCTTTTCGCCAGGCATAAATCCATATAAGCCTTGCTGATAGCTTCCCTCTCGATGTACTCCTTCATTCAAAATTCTCCCCTATATAGGCAATAATTTCAGCCAACATTGTCATAAGTTCTACCTTGGAGATATTATTTTGACTCTGGTGGTAACAAATATCTTCATAAATTGATTGTTTTGGACAATCTCCAAATGTACTCATTCTAGCTCCCTCCGTAGTGCGGCCTCTGCCGGGCACATACAACATGGTTTCCCATCACCACTTGACGGAGGATTGAATCTGCAAAATGTACACGGTGAAATGCCCTCCTTGTCCGCCTGGGCCAGTTCGCGGAGGCGGTCAGGCGTAACGCCCAGAAGCTGGCCTGTCAGTTTTAGCAGTGCGTCCTCGGTGAATGTTCTCTTGAAGTCTTCCGGCTCTAGCCCCGTGTCCTCGTAGGCGGCGAGGCGGTCAACGATTTTGTCTAAGATGCCGCAGTCTCCACAATTAAACGTTTCGCAATTCCCACTACAGATGAGATAATAGCCGTTCCCATCGTAGTGCTTTTCCGTGTATCGTTCCATGTCAGTCCTCCTCGTGCCAATTTTGTAATGCATGTTTTAGGGTCTCATTCTCCCGCTTCACCTGCTCCAGCTCGATCAGAACTTTCATGTATGCCCGTTCTGCATTTTCATAGAGGTGTTGCCTATTGTCTGCGCTCCTCCTTTGCCGCTCTACTTCGTCCCGCAGCTTCTCGTTTTCGGCCTGGAGTGTGGAGAGGGCGGTGGCGGCATCTTCTAAAAGGGGTGCGTCCGGGTCCTCAAGATCCTGCCATGATGGGGATCTAAGGCTGACGATCAGCTTTTCAATGTCCATCATGGTTCCTCCTCTCCCTCCGGCGGGCGGCGATAAAAGTTCCCCAAAAGATTTTCCACTTTGTGCGGCTCGCTTCCAAAAGCCAAAACTGACCCTCTACGCACCAATACCCAACACGGAATATAATCCCACCAGACAGGGGTTGATTGCTCCATCTCCCGCAGCTGCTCCAGCGTTAATGCTCTATTATCAGACATATCGAAACACCATCCCTCCAGTATGTTTATATCTTCCTCTGCACACTTTTGCGATTTAGGTGTCAAGTAATCCCAATTTTCTTGCGGCAAACGATGCTGACGGATAAACCTCTCCGTTTGTTATGCAGTATACTTTTTTAATCCCAAAATACGGAATATCAAGACCCGTATAAACCGCATGAAGTTTATTGCCCTTTGAGGTCACCCATTCAAGATTGTCTGCACTGTTGTTGTGCTTGTTTCCGTCAATGTGATTGACAAAATTGCACCCTTCTTTTCTTTGGATAAAGTGTTCTGCGACTAACCTATGTACTGGGATCGCTTTTGCCTTGTTATCTTTTGAAAGCGATACCCGATAATAGTCACAGTTCTTATACTTAGAAGCCTTTGAAGGAGTTAATATTTTCCCGTTATTCCGTTTTTCATATCCAGAATTATAGTGAACCATTCTTGGAAGAGAGTGAACTCTTCCTTTATTGCTGACCTCATACAGCCCTTCATATCCCACGATTGGCTTCCAAATCTCACCGTTCACTATTTTCATCTCCTTTTCTCGTCAGCGGCTCGTTCGGCGGGGTGAGGGTGGGATCTCCCTCCAATGCAGAAATCAGCATATCAATGATTTGAGCCGCTTGATGATATGTGTCAGTTTGCTTCCATGCGTCAGCGGCTTTCTTTGCCAACCGAATAGTTTCATTGTTCCGGTCCATCTTTCAGCGCCTCCTTAACCATGCGTGGCCTTCCCTTTGTGGGGATTGCTCATGCGCGGAATCATGACCTCTGCATTTACAAGCAAACGGTTATGAGTGATAGTGTCTGTATTAGGGTCATAGGAAAAATTTTTCATACTCCACCGCTGGATTTCCTTGAAAAATGGATAATCTACCACGATATCCTGACCAATCAGGGCAATAAATTCAGGCCTGGTCATCTTTCAACGCCTCCAATCTCTCCATCACCATCTCCTCGGCCACGTCCGTCATGGGAGCCATACAGAACGGACAAAATCTATACTTTTGAAACTCATAGGAATGAATCTCGAAACTTTCGCCGCAAGAACTACAATAGAATACCGCTGGCCCCTTATTGATATCCTGAACCCATTCACCCGCCATCCTCTCCACCTGCTCCCGGCTGACGGGGCGGAGGGCGGTGAGGGCCATATCAATAGCATCCCAATAAGACAGCCCATCTTCCCGGTCATCCCAGTCCGGAGTCCACCGCTGTATAGTTTTCAGGCACTCAATCGCTTCTTCCCGCGTCATGGCTTGACCTCCAATCTCTGCAATTCCTCCGCGCTCAGAATCGGCGCGCGGGTGTTCCAGGCGAGGCTGGCCATTTCTGGCGAAAAACATAAACCAGATGTCGCGCAGCAAGTACCGCATACAACTGTGTACGCCCATTTCCTGCCCATACTGTCTGACTCACACTCATAATCAACCGATATGTATGCTTGCTTTCCACAGTGAGCACACGCCAGCAGCACCCCCGCATCCGTCAGCCGCTTGGCCGCCTCGTGGTCGCCCAGGAGGGCAGCCCGAACGTCCTCGATCATGCTGTTTTCTCCTTTCGTTTTCTACGCTGATTCAAAAGCTCGAACCGATATCCTCTGGGGTCTAGCACACCATGGTATAGCCTCCTGTCCATAGCAGAGATAGACAAGCTGTTCTTCCTGGCCGCATCGGTGACGCTTGGATATATCACTTCATTCCCGTGCAGGTCCAGGCGAATAACGGGCCTTTTATGGGGCCGTCCATGATATTTTCGCCCAGCCTGTCCTGGTTTGACCGCAACAAGATTTCTCAGCTCACAATCCAGCTTGACGCCGTTTCGGTGTGTGATATGTAGTCCATCCCGCTTTGCCCGGCCTTCCCAAAAGGCATCATCCATTAGCCGCACAAGAGCCGCCTTGTACTGTTTCCCTTCCACTGTCCGCAGGTAGACCACCGCCCGGTTTCCGCTGATTCTTGCCCTGATATCGATCCACTGTTTTCCGTCCCACTTCTGGACCTGGGCCTCCTCGTTAATGCGGTAAGGGTATTGATAGCCGTTGATCTGCCTCCAGGTCATACCCGTACTCCATCCAGCGCTGCAATCAATCTGTCAGCATTCGCTAATGTACGGTTTTTTCGGTAAGCAGTTTGGGCGGCTTCAACCTGTCTGTATGTCTCTGCCCAGAAATCGCCCATCTTCCTCCAACTTTCCATAATGCATTTTTCCTTGTTATATTGATAAGTCATTTGTCCCTTCTCTTTGATAGCCTGATCTCTATCCTTTGATCCTGTACGTAATCCTCGATACATTGTCTGGAGAAAATAAAATGCGCATTGATCCACCAATGATAATCCATCAGGCATCGGCTCTCCGTTAGCCGCTTCTGTCTCATATGGGAAAACCATCATTTCTCCTCCTCGTTACCCATGTTACCGAAGGTTACCAACATAGGGTAACCGCTCAACGCTTACTCTCCCAACGGTTTCAAGGTTCGGTTACCCGGTTACCCGAAAAATTTACACTTAGAAAAAATATTTTTTGTTTTCGCAAAATATTTTTTTTAGAAAACATATCAAAAATAGGGTAACTTGGGTAACCGGGTAACCTTTCAAGGAAGCAGTTCATCGCTATATTCTTCAAAAATGTTGTCATTTTCATTCAATTTGATAGCAACAAGGCGACATGAGTGTCCATTTATCTTTTTTACGATGGTTGGCTTTCCGTCCTTCCCGACTTTGATGTTACCCGTGTTTCTCGCCCATCCTAGAAATGCGGAGGCATTGTATCCTTCTTCAGACATAATCTGATCGAATTTAGACCGAATAATATAGACATAATCATCATCAATGCTGCCCCATACCTCGCCCTGCCGGTCTGCGTCCTGGCTGAACCGGGATTGATTGATATTGATAAAATCATAGAGGTATTGAAGGGCTCTCCCATTCTGGTTGACTGTCTCTTTGGAAACGAGATATGGTTGTATATCCTCTGGACGGAGCAGAATGCCATCCTGGAAAATCAATTCCTCGGTAAGTCTGTCAGCCGCCAAAATGAGAGCTGCGGAGGCCGTCTGCTTGTCCATCGTGTCTCCAGTTTTAAGATGCTCCTGCATATCGTTTTGAAGGGCTTGTACACGCTCAAAAGCTCCATCCTCCATAAGCCACGACACAAACTCTTTTCCAGCAAATCCATAGTTTCTGTAAAGTGTGGTCGCAACCAGCTTAGGATCATCAAACAAGTGCTCTGCATGGCAATCGATCTCAATGGTCCGGTTCACCGCCCCTGCTCCACTGTTGGGAGATATGATAGGGAACTCACCTGTTGTGATGATGCAGTTGCGCCAAGTCGGGGTTTTCTGAAGTCCACCCTGTTTCCGTCCCCTGGCACGTCCCACGCCTTCAGACAACTGGTAAATCATCCGGTCGAAGTCTTTTCGGTTGTCCTTGATTAGTTGCAGTTCATCGATGATAAGCGGGATGGAGTTGCAGAAAGCGGCCCCAAGTTCTTTGCCAACCTCTGTTGCGTTGAATGTCTGGATGTACTTTCCGACTTCCGGGTCTGCCCATACACTGGCCGCCAATAACAAACCAACGGTCTTGCCCGTTTCCGTACCGCCCCATAGGTGGACAAAAAATGGGAGGCAGTTGCAAGGCTTTACTAAAACGGAGGCGAAAGAGGCAGCCAGTACGATCCGAGCAATCACGTTTCCCGGCGTCTTTCCGGAACGCACCGCCTTGACAATATCCAGCCACACGTCACGTCTCCCGTGCTCCTGGATGCTCTCAAACCGGGTCCGGTACTCCTCCTCTCCATCAAAAACTAAGTCTTCAACGTAAGGGGAAAAACCATAGTCATCGATCCATCCCAGCCGGCCAACACTGGAAACCTCTGGGATTTGTTCGTAATTAAGCTGTTCCACGTCGGCCAGATATCGAACCAACGGCTTACTCGTCTCGCTGTTGACCATAATTCCGTACTTAGAAAGGCCGATGATGGATCGGCTATCAGAAATCACGTTCCTATCTTCAATCACACTTCCCCACCGGCGGCCCAGGCTGAACGCTAGCTTAACCTTGTGGATACCTGTGTCAATGTTCACAAGACGCTGAACCGGCATGATGGGGTGATAGCAGGCCACCACCTCGAAGCCCATTTTGTCGGTGCCGTAAATGCCGGTGTCCGAGGCTGACCACCCGCCGCAGTCCAGTTCCATTTCCTGACCGGAAAAGTCCGTTTTGTTGTATCCTGGGGTGACTGTACCGCTGACGGTTTCCATGTATGCCTTGAACAGCGCGGCCAGATTGCGAATGCCAACAGTCTGTGCCTGAGCGGACATGCGGCCCAAGAGCTGTTTCATCTCAAATTTATTTTCTTTGTGTGCGTATAAATATTCAAACGGCTTGGTGGTCGTCAAATAGTCATCGCGGGTATAAGCGGGCACTTCATCCAATGCTCCTTGCCTCCCTTCTCAATAAAGTCGTCAAGCCAGTATTCGATATACGGGAGGCGCTTGACGGCCTCGACATATAATGGATGATAGTAAGCATCATCGCCTTGACGGACTGGTGGGAAAATCTCCAGAACATCCTTCCAGTAGTGCAGTTCATAGGCCATGTAGCGAAAGTTCTCGTCAGCCTGATCCTTTTTGCGCCTTTCCTCCCGCCGGGCCTCCAGGGCCGCTGAACGGGCTGCACGGTCCGGCTTACTGGAGGTAAGGCCCAGGTGAAAGTCTGCGTTGATCCGGAGCACCGCCTGACGGAAATTCAGGTCAAAGAGGCGCATTACGAAGTCAATGATGGAGCCGTGTGCTCCGCAGCCAAAGCAATGAAATCCGCTCTCTCCATCGTACAGTTTCAGACTGGCGGTGCGGTCCCCTGTGTGGAAGGGGCACTTCATAAAGCCAGAGCGGTTGACCTCAAACCCATAGTGCTCCGCCACCTGCTGGGCGGTAAGCATGCTGCGGATATCAGAGGCCATGTCCATACCCTCACCCCCGCTTCAAACGATCTCTGACCCAGTAATAGAGGGTACTGTAAAGGATTTGAGCTGTCTCAGAGGGCTTGCAGAAAGTGATTGTCAGGTTGAACCGGGCCTGCCAGGACAGGAGCGTAGCGGCGAAACTCTGCGGTTTTAGATCTGACCGATAATTATGCAAGAAGATGTCAGTCCAGGAGGCGTTCTCCACGATCAGAAAGATCTTGATGCCTCCGGCCTTTGCCCGGATCATTTCCCGCTCGAACCTCTCACGGCCTGATGTAAAGTTCCCCGCAATCTCGTCCAGGTTAGCCTTGCGCTCCACCACAACCTCGTCCTCAAAAGTAGTGTCACCCAGCATAACGGAGTAGTCTCCGGTCTCCAAAGCCCGGCTCTTGTGCTGGATGTTGTGCTTGTCTAGCCAAGAAATAATGTGCTGGTGAACCTGTTCCCGGCTGTCAGTAATAACTACCAGCTCTTTCAGCTTTTGCTTGATCTCCGCGTCTGTGTAGTGGGTCAGCATTGAACCACCTCAGTTCCACGGCAGTTCGGATTCATCTTCAAGATCGGACAGTCTGGTCAGTTCTTGCCGCTCTGGCAGTTTCCCGTCCCAAGGAGGGAGCTTTTCTGCACGGTCTTTGCTGATGAAATACTGAACTTTCAGATACCCCTTATCGTCCTCTTTTAGCCGGGCAGCTCCAACAGCCCCGATCCAGGTAGGCAAGGTGAAGTCTCCATCATCGATATTAAAGGAGTCAAAAAACTCCGTCAGATTCCTATTAGTCCATTCATTCCCTTGCACGATATAATGGTTGATCGTAATGCTGCTTCCATTGGGCCGAATCCCAATCACCAGCATGGGGTTTCCGGCTTTGCTCTCTTTTTCATCTACGCTGACGATCTCAACCCGGTAATCCCCGGGCGTTAGACGGGTGCGCTCCTCACGCTGATAGCTGTCCCAGTTACTCATATCTCAAGTCCTCCTTGCACTTCTTATAATGTTTACAGATAACACAAAGCCCTTTACATGTTTTGCGGCTCTTGATGAAATGAATGATGAATTTAGGCATATCTGCTCCTCCAGTTCTGGCAGTACAGGTCCACCAGACTTGTCTTATCCATCCAACGCATAAACTGCCGGACAGTGTTTTCAATAGGGACCGTATCTTCCGGGCTGTACGCCTCCCGGTATATATAGTTCCCATCGCTGATAATGTACTCAAAGCGCTGGACCTCCGGGCAGAGGTAGAAATACATAGGGTGCTGTGGACTGTCAAGATATTTCCCCACATGGTATGTCCGGCTAAACTTGGTATCATAAATGACCCCAGCCTTCAAAAAGTCTAGGATTCCGTAACAGATAAACTCTACGCCGTCCACTACCAGCGGGCGGGATGCCTTAACTTGATACTGACCCTGGGCGATAATTTGGCAGATTTCCAGCACCGGCTTGTACCACTCCTGCTCCGGTCCGATTTCAGCCCCTTCACTAACTGCGTGGACCATGTTTTCAAAGCGTATGCCGTCCAGCATGGCCTTTGATTGGGGCTTTTTCTCCCGGCGGAGAGTGGATAAAAATTCATCCATCCCCCCGCCCTTGATTGCATATTGCCATGAGGACAACAAGCTCTGCGTCAGCAGGAACTTATTGCTTTGCCCACTCATAGGTTTTGCTCTCCTTGCTGTAAACGATCCCAAGTGCTTTCAGCCGCTCAAAAAGGGCCGCTTTTAGTTCCCGTTCGCTGGTCAATGCATGGGTCAAGCCCTTGATAGCACTCATGGCTTCGCTCACATCTTCCGGCTTTTCAATCGCCTCTATGGCGAGCCGGCCGGCCGCCATCGTCTCCTCATACTGTTCCTGCTGGGGCTGAAGAGCCGCCTTTTCAGCTGCAATATTCGCTTTGACCTGGAAGAACAAACGAGTCAAGAAGTCATTGGGCTCTCCATCCTTCAACTCTGGGACCTTGATAAGCCCCTTGATACCATAGGCTGCCTTGGCGTTATAGTTCATGGTGGGGGTGAACCCCAGATATCTCTCCCCGTTGACGATATGGAGGTAAGCACCCAGGTCGGCGGGCTGCCAGACCAATGTCTTGGCAGAGCCTTCGCATACGATGTCATAGAAGATATCGTCTCCTTGCCGATCCTTGGCGGCGTGAAAGAGGAATATAACATTGAACTTTTTACGAAGATCGGCGGAGAGACGCAGGAACTCAGTCTTTACAAAGCCATAACCCTGTTGGGAAAATCCTCCAGATTTCTTACTGGCAGAGGGTTCATTTCTCATGGCCCAGTCTTTCATCAAGTCGATGAGTGCCCCACAGGTATCGATGACTACCGTCTTGTAGTGCCCTTCAAAACTCCTGATGTCATCCAGCAACTCCTCGTAGGTCTTGACCATAGAACTGTCCTTTCGATGCTCTGGCTTGACACGAGCCATCCCTTCATCAGCATCTACCAGAACCACATCCGGTGCGGATAGGGACAGCGTAGTTTTGCCGACTCCAGGCAACCCGCTGATAATCATGATGATGTTCTTGTTGGAAAAGTCCATGTTTTCAGGTTTTACGATCATTACTCTTTATCCTCCTTGATTTCTACCAAGTCAAACCCCTGGATTATAATCTGAGAAACAATGTATTTTGCTGTCATTCCAGTTTCACGTTGAAGCTGTTTTACCAGCGCTTCCGCCTGTCTGTCTAGCTTGACCACACCACAGAAAGACGGCTCTGGTCGGTGGACGGTCAAAATAATTTTCTTATCCATTCCAACCTCCAGGGATTCTGTCTCCCCACTTCTCATCTTCGATGTAATCTAACAGTTCATCACACTTCGCCATCAAATAGGGATTGTCCCACGATGGATACCCCGTCCGCATGGCAGCGGTGATGTCTGGATGTTCGATGTTCTCCATTTCATCACCCCATGACCCAAAAGGCAAATGCCATACCGCCCCAGAAGGTCAGGCAGAGCATTGCTCCTATTCCAATCATCCACCGGACCTCTCGGGCCCTCTGGCGGCGCTCTTCTCGTGTTCTCATTTCTTCCTTCTCCTATCCCATATGTCCCAAATTATCAGCGCCATTGCTACAATAATGCAGGCGTATGCGCCCACGAGCATCCAGTCACGCAAGCTGCTTCCCTCCCAACGTCATCAAATAAAACCACTGCTCCTGAGTGAGACGAACCTCCTGCTCGTCCAGGATCTTTGCAATAGAGCCTTCGCCGCATCCGATCTCATGGGCAAGACCCCTTTGTGAGAGCCGGTGCCGCTCCATAGCTCGCTGGGTAATGCGGCGGATGGCCTCATTCGGCGTCATCGTCACGCCTCCAGTTCTGACGGATAAACTCTTCCATCGTAAATCCATAAACTTGAGTGGTTAGCCAATCTACTTGTGCTTTGACATCACCACCAAGCTCTCCGAGCTCCTTAATGGAGCTGAGGCGTCCAATTTTTGTCTCTTTCTCTGCCATATTTTTTCCTTTCCGGCTTGACAGAGAACGAATGTTCTAGTATCATATATCCATCAAGCCTAATTGCCTACTCAGTTAGGTTTGCCAGCCCTGGTCGGCGGTGGTGCGCTGGCCGGGGCGCTTTTATTTACAGGAGATTTGGCAACCGGTTGGCCTCTCTCTGAGCGAAGTTGTAAGCTAGCAAAATCTGGACAGCGTATTTTCTAGCTCCAGATGTCCTATCCACTTGTGCATCTCTTACGATATCATTCGGATTTTTCTTTGACAGTTTCTCAATTAGGATATCCTCTTTAAACTGCCCTTTGTATGTCCTCATGAACAGTCCAAGTCCGCGAAGAATTTGTGCCTGTGCGCCCGCTGGTTCTCCATTCCAAGACTGTTTGATTACTCGAATGTAACACCCATAAAGATCATTGTCGTTAAAAGAAAGGAACTCGTTCCAAAGTGTACTGACCGCTATAACCGCGTTTTTTGCCTTATTCCCTGTCCACGATATTTCAAGGCCGTTCTTTTCCGTAATTCGTTGAAAATCCATGGACTTCTGATCTCCGTAATTCCCTAAAACACGAATTTTATCGGTTAATGTAACACGGCTTGTTGTACCTCTTTGATTGATGAACATATTAGCTGCGTCCATCTTTGTCATTCCGTTATAGACCCGACACTTTACGCAGAGGTCACGACCAGCGTTTCTGGCCTTTAAGACCTTCATAGTCATCTGGCCGTCAAAGCAGTAATACTTTCCATCAATTAGCGCAACGCTGATAGGCTGGATGAGATTCGGGTCGAATGTACGCATGATCTTGTTGAACTGTGCCCGTCTCCGGTTTACATCTCTTTGACCGAGGTCATCAATCAGAATGTCCTTTGTGTTAAGGTCTAAAAGCTGGACTTCAATTTTCTGTGCCATTCTCGCTCACCATCCTTATCATGTTTTTGTATTTTTCGATGACCTCAATTCCCCTGTCCAGTTCCTTCATAGCAGCGTCACGCCCAGACGGAATATCAAGCATTTCCCGATGGACAAGAACCATATGCTGTTTCAAAGAAGCATCCAGGGCCTTGATAGCTGTATGGATAAGCTCCTGAAACTCCGAAACTGTGAACGGGGCTGGCGGTTCCTCCGGCTCAACCTTTGGGATAGGGCGGAGAATCGCCTTCGCGGTGTCCGTGTCGCCCTTCTTGATAGCCTCCACGGCCTCGCGTTTCTTTTCCTCTGGGGCATTGCGGATTTCAGAGATAACAGACTTTGGGGCTTTTACAGAGCCGGAAAGGACGGCCTCTTTGATGCCGGGAGAAACCTTTTCGGCAGCGTCCAGGCCACGGCCAAACTCAACAGCCTTTTGAACTTCATATTGAGAAATGTTATGAGACTTCGCTATTGCAGCTCTTGTGTCTCCTTTTGCAATTTGATGGTTTTCATCTAATTGCTCTTTCTTCTCGTACTGGTTTGAGCCGTCTCCACCAACCGTCTTGCACTGCGCCTCGTACTCTTGAGATAGAAGGTAATCGCGCTGTTCTCTGGTAATATTCCGCCGTCCCAACTGGTTCCGGCACATCCAAACAATAGCCGCCCACTTATCAGGGAAGTCCATCTGCTTAACCTTGAATGGGATTTCCGGGTGTTTCTGGACGATTTTGTAACGGTGATGCCCATCAATGATGGTGTTGTGCCACACCACAAGCGGCTCTCGGACCTCCCCATCAGTGACGATATTTTCTTCCAGTTTGGAAAACTCGTCTGCTGACAAGGGTGGTATCTTATCCCGAAATTCGGGATCAACATTTAGCTGTCTCACATTTCCTCCTTGTATTCCTCCCGCCCCCGTGTTACAATACAAGGGACAGGATGATTTCACTGGTCATCGGTTCTTGCCCTCTCCCGTGTGCCACCACGGGCGGGGGCATCCTCATTTTCCAAGGTCCCCTCCATGTACTGGATGAAAGCAAGGCGAGGGATCTTTACCCGGTTCCCAATCAGTGTTACAGGGAACCCAAGTAGCTCCGGCCTCTTCTTCGCCGCCACTCGGATATAGTGTGGATCACAACCAAGTGGGCCCGCGGCTTCTGATGGAAGAAGGACATCTTTGTTCATGGCTTTGATTTCTGCCAGCGTCATAACGTCTCCTTTCTGCCGAAGATGCGGCTATGTTTTAGTTATGTTGTGATGTTGCTAACTTGGTTGATTCCGTAAACAAAGATCTGTCTGTTATAGAGATTCGAAAATAATATGGCTCAATGGCTCTCTTATGAAAAATGACCCAGCATATATTTTTGAATTTACGCCGATATCAGTTGAATCACCTGACAAATTCAGTTCTCTGCCTAAATCCTCGGACAGTAGTTCCATCTGCTTTCCGAGGACTTCTTTTGCCTTCTCCGTCTTTCTCACCCCCCTCCCTTATTCATCGTTCCGTTTTATTGGACTTCTGTTGTGCTACCATCTTCTGCAAGAAGCTCGTCCACGGTCACGCCGTTCCTCCGCTGAACAATATTGCTCACTGCCGTGTCCATCCGTCCCCTGATACCAGGCGGTTTCCGCTTCCCATTCAGAATCATGGAAATGTAAGACTTGGTCACCCCCATTTCTTCGGCAAGGTCATCATAGGTAATTCCCTTGTTATGCATCTTCCCAATGAGGTTCCCAGTCCATGCTTCCGGCACATTTAACCCTCCGTTCTGTTTAATTTGTTGACTAAGTGAAATCTTTTTGATACACTTCCGACTGAAAGGAAGTGTTTAATATGTCGAAAAAATATTATCTGCCTGGAGTTGACGAAATAAATCAACTGGTAGAGACTCCGGCATCTAAGGAGCGGACAGAATCAAGGAGATTTTGGATCAACACAATCATTTCTTCCGTTTCTGCCATTGCAGCCATTGTGGCGGCTGTCGTTGCAATCGTTAAATGAAGATTGCTTGCACCGACCGCAGATACAAATAAAATTTCCGTTCTTATCCCTTCCACACTTTTCTCCAACAATGATATAAGATTCCACTTAGACAACCTCTCAGTCAAAATTTGTAGTTGCAAAAGTTAACAACATATGCTATTATGGATTTGCGAGATACATAAAAGCGGTTGACACGGGAGGTTTCCTCCGGGGTCTGATATCTTGTTAACTTTCGGAACTGTTATCAGTATATCACCGTACTTTAGTTACTGTCAATCTCTTTTTGTTAACTTTCCGTACTTTTCTGTTTTGCACAAAAAAGGAGATTACAAACTATGAGTTTCTACAGTAACTTTTTAACCATGTGCAATAATATTGGGAAAACGCCATCGAAAGTAGTTACTGAGGTAGGGTTAAAAAAGTCCGCTGTTACAAGGTGGAAAGCTGGGGGGAACCCTACAGACGCAACAGCTCAAAAAATCGCTGATTATTTCGGCGTACCTGTATCAGAACTAACGGAGGAAACAAAAAAAGCGCCCACCCCGGAGGGTGAGCGCGAGATTACAATGGATGATTTTACCTATGCTTTTTACAAAGAATCCAAGGACCTCCCAGACGAAAAGAAAAAGATGCTTCTTGATATGGCCCGTTTTATGAAATCGGACATAGAAAAAGGGAAAGGGTAACATTATATGGAGCGGCTTTTATCACTTTATCAGAAGTTAAGAGAATCTGGAACCAGATTTTATATGTGGTCCATGCAAGGTGATAAAGCTGTTACTATGGAAGTTGACGGATCTTACGGTATCTTTATAGATTTTGATAATGTCCCTTCTTCAAGTGAGGAAGCTGTCATTGTTGCGCATGAAGGCGGACACGCCTCTACAGGAGCCACACATAAGGTGTGTAGTCCTTTCGACCTGGTAGAGAAGCATGAGCATAAGGCGTGGAAGTGGGCTGTGCAAAATTATATATCCGAAGAAGACCTGGATAATGCTGTTGCAGAAGGTTATACAGACATTTATTCATTAGCTGAACACTTTGGTGTGACTGAAGATTTTATGCGTAAGGTCGTTTGTTGGTACACTCACGGAAATCTAGCTACTGAGCTATACTTCTAGAAACATAAAAATACCGAGGTCTTATCAATATGAACCATCTCACCCCCGAAAATATCACCTCATGGACCGTAGAGAGAATCAAGTCCCTGGACGATGACTCGTTCTGTTCTGAAGCTCGTGCGTTTCTGGTGTGCGCCCAGGCGCACCGGAAGGGAATGTCAGAGGAGGGTCTGAGGCATATCATCCAGCAGACTGAGCAGATCAACGAAGAGCTGGACAGGCGGGAGAAGAGGAGAGGGAAGGGGCTGTTTGGGTTTTGGGGGAAATAAAAGCCCCGCCCGAGTGGGTGAGGATGAGAAACTAGAAAGGATAATTGTATGGGAGATAAAAAGACAGCAATCAAGTTGTTTGAAAGTAAGGAAATCAGAACAGCTTGGGATTCTGAAAAAGAGGAATGGTATTTTTCAATCCAAGATGTTGTAGAGGCGTTAACCGATAGTGCAGATGTAAAACAGTATATTAAAAAGATGAAATCCAGAGACCCAGAATTAAATTTGAACTGGGGTACAATTTGTACCCTGGTTACAATGACGGCTGCTGATGGAAAATCTAGACGTGTACAAGCAACCGACACAAAAGGAATGTTGAGAATTATCCAGTCTATATCATCTCCTAAAGCAGAGCCTTTCAAACAATGGCTTGCCATGGTAGGTAGCCAGCGTTTAGACGAAACAGCTGATCCTGAATTGGCAATTCAAAGGGCCCTTTATAATTACAAGAAAAAAGGGTATTCCGACAAATGGATCACACAACGTCTTAAATCTATTGAATTTCGCAAGGAGCTTACCGATGAGTGGGACCGGGCCGGGATTAAAGACTTAGAGTATGCAATTCTCACCAACGAATTAACAAAAGCATGGGCTGGAATGACTACAGGGGAATATAAAGCATACAAGGGACTGAAAAAGGAAAGCCTCCGAGACAATATGACAAATACTGAATTAGTCCTTAATATGCTTGCGGAAGTATCCACAACCGAAATTTCAAGAGCTACCAACCCACAAGGACTCGAGCCAAGCAAAAAGGTTGCACAACAAGGTGGTGCCATCGCCAAAAACGCCCGGCAAGAACTAGAGGAGAAAACAGGGAAATCTGCAATTTCCAAGCATACAGCAAAAGACATAAAGGAACTTGATAAATAAAAATCCCCACCCGGCGCTACCAACACCGGGCAGGGAAGGGGGGCAGAAGCTATGGTCGGCGATCTGCCCTTCTATTTTACATGATAGGAGGGAAACTGTCAATGAAATGCAGAAAATGCAGGGGAGAAATACCAGATGGAAGCCGGTTCTGTATGCTCTGCGGAGTTGCACAAAATATCAGGCAAAATCCAAAAGGCCGCGGAAATGGTCAGGGCTCCGTGTATCAGCTTCCCAACAAAAAGTGGATCGCCGTAAGGACCATCGGCTATGAGCCCGCAGCAGATGGAACTATGCGGAGGATCACCCGCTCAAAATCTGGATTCAGGACGAAAAAAGAGGCTGTGGAGTATCTTCCATTGGTTGGGCGAGAAGACAAAACACGTCCCACCACTTTCATCGAACTCTATGATTCGTGGGAGCCGACCCACCGAGCCGGAAAGTCAACAATGGACTGCTACCGGGCTGCTAAAAAGTATTTCAGGCCCATTTGGCATCAGAAGCTGGCAGACATTACAGTGGATGATCTTCAGGAGTGTTTAGACTCCTGTGGGAAGGGAAAGCGAACGCAGGAAAATATGAAAGCTCTGGCCGGGCTTATCTATAAGTATGCGATCCCGCGCAATATGGCAAAAATCAATATGGGCCAGTATCTGATCGTTGGGGGAGAGGCTGGTTCTGGAAAGGATGCACTACCTGAGGCTGCTGTCAGGTCAATAGAGGCTCATATCTCATCGGTTGTAGGTGCGGACTATGTTCTGTGCCAGTGCTATCTAGGATTCCGGCCATCTGAGTTCCTTGCATTGGACGCCATCAACTACAACCGAAAAGAGCGTGCATTTATTGGCGGTGCCAAAACGGACGCCGGAAAGGACCGTATTGTCACGGTGTCCCCAAAGATCCAACCTATTGTGGACCGCCTTACAAAAGACAAGCTCTCGGGGCCGGTCTTCTGTTCTCCTGACGGTAGCCAAATGAACATAGCCGCATATCGGTCTCTCTTTTATTCTGTACTGAACGATTGCGGGATCGACAATCCAATACTAGAAGTCGATGGTGTCAAGAGGAGAAAATACACTCCACACAGTTGCCGCCACACCTTTGCAACGATGATGAAGCGGGTGGCCGGTTCCGATAAAGACAAGCTGGAATTGATGGGCCATACCTCTCCGGAAATGCTTCGTCATTATCAAGATGTCTCCTTTGAAGACCTCAGAAAGGTGACCGACGCAATTTAGCCTATTACTAATCTATTGCAGAAAAAATCCCGGAAAGTATTGATATTACTGGATTTTTCTTTGAATGGCATTCAAGAGGTCAGCGGTTCGATCCCGCTTATCTCCACCAAAAAGTGATGGATATTAGCTTAAACAGCTAGTTTCCATCACTTTTTTGCTTTATAAAAATGTTAGAAGTGTTCCAAAAATTTTGTCTATTGCTAATCTATTGCAGAATGAATCCGCCCCCATTTCTGAGGGCGGATCTGTCATCTCACGACATACTGATAATACTTAGCGAGCTTGTCCGGTCCGGCGTCCTTGTCGTCCAGGAACGCTTTCGCCATGTCCACGTAGAAGTCGATATTGCTCCCCACGTTGAACTTTTTGGCGACCTTGACGTAATCGCTGTAGATCATGTTGAGGGCCGCCCAGAACTCCGCAGGGTCGCACTCGATCCCGCGCTGGGCCATGACCTGCTTGGCCTGCTCAAACGACCAATGAGGCCCCTTTGTGCCGTCCTCATTTTCCATATTGGCGGTCCATTCCTCCGCCATGCGGCGGTCGAAGGGCATGTGCCCGGAAGCGGCTCCATAGCCACTCATTCGCTCTCCACCTCTCCGGTATTCCATTTCGTTCATGCGGTAGTCGTGTTCAAACTCCCTGGGGGTCTTCATTTCACCCTCACCAGAAATGGCGAATCCGATCTTATTCATGGGCCTAGTCATCTCCCGTCTATCAGTATAGGCCGGAGGCATATAGTATGGATAGCCATAGTGGGACTGAGGGCCCGTCATGCGGTCATCCCAGTAGTTGCTCTCCACCCACGTCCCACCATCATTGCGAGGGGCAAAACGGCCATCAGAATATCGACGATATCCCCGGTCCTCCGGCTCCATCATCTCAGAACGAGGCGCATACCGACCGTTGTCATAGTGCTCCCGGCCACGGCGGTCACGGAATTTATCATCAACATCGTAGTTTTCATAGCTGCGTCCATCGTTGTAGCGGCGATTGCTGCCACTGGACATGAGCATCATCCGTGTGGATCGTTTCATTTTGATCCCTCCTTACGCCGTAGGGGCGGGAGCAGCGCCCCCGTCAATGCTGGTTAGGTTGTTGCTGGGGGAGCAGCAGGGAGTGCCCAGCATACGGAACGAGCCTCCGGTTGGGGTAGTAACGACACAGAGAGAGTATTTGGTCCGGGTACGGATGCCACAGGCGGTGACCTGAGCGCAATTCCGCTTTGTCATCGGATAGAGAGTGGTCCCGGTCCCGATAGTAAAATACACCGGAGCATTGATGGTAGTGGTGTCGGGGATGGCCTGAGCCACGACCACGCAATACTTCTCTCCGTTGTTGTAGGAACCAGCAGGAAGGTTGATCTCCAGGTTTCCACCGGTAAAAGCGACCGCCTGAGAGATCACAAGCCGGTCACAGAGTCTGCATACAGGTTTACAGGCCATAGTCAACCATCCTCCTTTGTTACAGCGGCCTGGTTGAATCCGACACCGGCATTGATTGTTCTGAACATTTCCAAAAACATATCATCTTTGTCTGATTTAACGATATTGCAAGCCATCTGAACGGTATCGGCATAAGTCCGCAAATCTGAAACGCTCATTTTCGTTTTATCCAGCCTATAGAGATGTTCAATGAGTTCTTGCTTGACTTCATCAATAGTGTGCATGTTGTTTACCTCCAGAAAATCAGGGGCGGCAGACACTCAGCCCGCCGCCCCGAAATAGTCACGGCAGAGCCGGAAAGTTAAAGGGGTCGATTTCGACCAGTTTAGCAGCCACAGCCGCAGCCATTGTTATAGGCCCCGCAGTAGGGATAGGGGGCGGGCACCTGATAGGCGGGCACAGGCATGGGGTTGATCCGGCGGATCAGCTCAGAGGTCTGGGCATCCAGAGTAGCGGTCAGGTAGCTGTTCTGGTTGGCCTGAGAGGCAGCCAGCTTGAGAGACTGATTCTCCGCCTGGAGGGAATCGATCTTGCTCTGAGTCAGGAAGTCCAGAATGGCGCGGGTGTTGGAATTGTTATTCTCCAGGATATCGCGGGTACTGCCCTGGATGGTGTTCTGGATGGCGCAGGTGTTGGTGGCCATGTTGTAATTCACACCATCAATGGCCCGCTGGGTCTGGCAGCAGCAATCCTGAGCCTGAGCGGCCATATTGCACATCTGAGACTGGACACCGTTGAAGCCCTGAAGCAGAGCCACATTGGTGTTGTTGAAGCCGCTGGTAATGCTGTTGTTCAGGGCATAGGTGCTGTCACAGATGCCCTGCTGGATAGCAGAGATGCCGCGCTCCACACCGTTGAAGGCAATGGCCTCGTTTACATCTGCACGGGTGGCAAGGCCCTGGAGTCCGGGATCAGTGCTGGCACCGCCACCGCCGAAGCCGCCGAAACCACCGCGGCCCCAGCCGAAGATCATGGCAAAGATGATGATAGCCCACCAGCCGTCACCGCCCCAAAAGCCGCCGTTGTTACAGTTGCCGCCGTTGGAATCGCTGCCCAGCGCATAGCCAGTCGCAAAATCGTTATCCATTGTATATACTCCTTTATCAGTTATTACATCGGGGCCGTACGCTCCCCGGATGTTTCCAAAGAGCGGTTTTTATCAAGACCCGAAAACTGATAAAGAGTGCGCTATTTTATTTCATCGGAAGCCCAAGTTGTCTTGCAATCTCCTCAACTGAGGTCCCTCTCTGCTTTGCCATGTTCTCCGCAGTTTGGCGGAGCTGCTGCGGGTTTTTCCCCTGGATGAGCCGCATAGCCTGGGCGGCCTGTGGGTTTTGCCCAGCCATTTGCTGAAGCATTTGCATGGGATTTCCGCCGTTCCGTGCCATCTGGAGCATAGCCATCATGGGATTATTCATCGGAGGCATCATTCTTTTTCACTGCCTTTCCAGCGGGCTTTTTCAGTCTGTCCACCTCATCTTTTAGGTTTTGCACTGTGTCCTTCATGTCTATAAACTCGTCCAGTGGAGCAAAGGCCGCCACCTGCGCAGGGGCTTGTTCCTGTTTTTCTCTGGGTACATCGAGCTTAAACTCGAACACATCAGCTGCACCGCTGTTGGTATTGAATCGTTTCATGTAGACCACATTATGGGCTAGGTCCGGGAAGAACATTGGAGCACCCATAAAGTCCACTGGGACCCCCAGCGCCTCCTCTCTGGAGGCCACAGGACGGCAGAAAAAGTTAGGCTGTGTGTTTGTATTCCCAACCGTCTGTGCGGCCTGTACGGGTTGCGGAGAGGGCTGCTGCATAGGATGGTAGATCTGTGGAGCGGGCGCAAACGGAGTTACTGGGTTGTATCCGCCATAAGCGGGGTATGTATAATTAGGAAATCCGGCCATTGTCCAGCGCCTCCTTTCTTGCTTCTACCTCGTCCAAGTATTTTTGGAGCCCATAGTCATCCCCCTGGGCCTGATACCACATCACACTCTCGGCGGCACAGTCCGGTCGGATGCCGGCAGCCACCAGCCTTTCTACCGGGGTCATATATCACACGTCCTTTGTATAAAAATAATGGAGTCCGTGAGGAGGGCGGCGACGTGTACCAACCCTTGATCCCCACGTCCTCCATGCTTAAATTATCGCAAAAAAATTCCCCGGCTGGGTGCGGTCCCAGTCGGGGTTTTGTGCGGTTTATGTACGTTTTGTGTACAGCTGCTCAGAGACCTCTATCACTCGCTTTAAAATATATTTCAAGTGATCTCCAACAGTTGATCTACGCCAGCCCAGTTCGGCGGCAATATCTATCTGCGCCCATTTTTCGATGATATATCGCCTTGCAATCAAGTCATCATCTCTATGGAAGGCAGCTTCCTGAATGGCTGTTTCGAGCTGAGAGCGCAAGAGCCTGTCCAACGGTTCTGGAAGTTTTACTCTTGCACTCATTTGGTCACGTCCTTATTACTTATTTGCAGCCGCCATCATAGCAGCCTCCAGTCGAGTACACAAACCCATGGGCCTGGACCCATCTGTAACGCCAGCCTTAACCGCTCTTTCCAGCCCTTCAATTTCCCACTGCTGGGTCGGTTTCTTTTTGGCCTGCCTGGACATCCAGTTTTCCATCATTGCATCAAACTGATCCTGAGTCATATCATCATCCTCCTGATATTCGGGGCGATATGCCCCCACAATGAATTTCTTGTGTCTCCGGCGGCGCAGTACCGCACCTCCGTTGTCCTCACTGGCGCTTCCAGTGTTGCCGTCAATGGTGGTGATGTAGGTCCCGTCCCAGCTCTCGCAGATGCCAACATGTCCGGCGGAGCTTCTGCCGGAGAAGTTGAAGAACACGATGTCTCCTGGCCGGTAGTCAGTCACCTTCTGCTTCTTGTGGAAGGACATCAGCGTGGGGCAGTAGGCGGTCTTATCTCCGCCATAGTACAGGTCAGAGGCCCCGGCCTCCCGGAACACCCACCAGACAAACACGGCACACCAGGGATATCCACCGCCCGAGACTGCTCTGCCATAGTAGGCAGTGTTGTATTTCACATTATCACTTTTGGCCGGGGATTCTTTGGTCCCAATCTGCGACCGGGCGATCTCCAGAATATCATTTGCTGTCGACATTTTCTCCCTCCTCAGTGGGAAGCTGGTAGTAGTTTGTGATGGTCGTAGGGCTATCGTCTGTTCCATCTGTCAACACATCCTGCACCTTCTGGGACTGGGTCCCGAAATAGAAGGCAATGACCACCGCATAGACGGTCATGAAGTCCTGGGCGATCTGTCCGGTGACGGCCAGATAGGCGAACACACCGGTCAAGACCAGCGTGACCACGGACTTGACGGACATCAGGGCAGCTAAACGCTTCAAAATAGATTCAGGCATCTTTTTCATCCTTTCTGGCCTTATCGGGCCAATTATTATTCTTGCTCAGGTTCTCCACCAGGGATTTGATGGCATAAGCCAGGACCACTCCAATGATCTCTGTGAGAGCTACCTGGGACAGACTCTCAGCGATCTCTGTCCGGCCCATGTAGGCCAGCAGATAGGAGCACCATACCCAGGCGCAGCCATTGCACAGACACAGCCAGACGATGGCCTTCATAGTCTCTGTGCGCCCCCTTTTGGACCGGTGGGCGGACAGCCACCACAGCCCCAGACAGAACACGCACCCCAGTGCGAAGGCCGCTGCCGCGGCCAGGATCACAGTGCTGCTCATGCATCCACCTGCCCCGTAATGGGCAAATGATTCACCTCAGCCATAACGGTCTCCAGGTGCCCGTTCCCGCCCAGGTCCTTGTATGCCCGGTACATGTCTTGCAGGTTCTCCTTATCCTCCAGGGTGATTTTCCCGTCCGCAATGTAGCATTTTCCCAGATAGCGCACTCTGTCCACCGTCAGCACCTTCAGGCCAGCCACCACCGCGTCACGCTTGTCCGCCTTGGACCATCTCCGCTGGAGCAGTGCCAGGATGATGGCCGTGAGCCCAGAAGAGCCGACACAGGCCAACAGCGTCTGTATTATCGCATCCATTTAGGCAACGCCTCCTTTCGACAAACTTTGCTTTTCTTGATGGATTTTTATCTTATGTCATCAAGGGATCTCCTCCTCTCGATCTCCCGGGGAACT
>ENA-ORSY01000980-ORSY01000980.1-human-gut-metagenome-genome-assembly--contig:-NODE-980-length-23381-cov-3.580168_pt1 | contig 23381 bp, 18 predicted proteins | sample MGYA00242193_ERZ509160 | MGnify/ENA primary metagenome ERZ509160 (study PRJEB26280, sample SAMEA2338670) | human gut metagenome | biome: human gut; feature: human-associated habitat; material: faeces...
GCCGCCCTGCGCGGTTACCACGCCGAAGCGCGCGGACGTCTTGGCGAAGCCGCCGTCGGTGCAGCTTTCCGTTCTGTGCATGTTGTGCCTTGCATCCATGACCGCTCCCCTCGTTCATGTGTTCGTCAGATGGAAAAATCGTATCGCGCGGGCACGGGAAGCGGTAGTGCCATACGAGCGGGAAAATGGCCAAACGGCAGGCCAGGCACCCCACCGCACAAAAAAACGACGCCGCCCCGAGCAAGGGGGCGGCGTCGCAAATCAGTGAAACAGGCGGGCAAAGCAGCAAGGCCGAAAACTGCAGCCCTTCTATTCTTCAGAGAGGAAATCAAAGGCATACTGCGCTGCGGCAAGCGAGCCACCTACCAGAACGCTTTCGTCGACGTTGTAGAAACAACTGTGCTGCGGATACGTTGCATCCACTTCCGGATTATGAGCGCCAATGAATACGAGCACGCCGGGAACCTTTGCCAGGTACTCGGTGAAGTCTTCACCCGAAAGCGTGCCCTCGTAATGGCAAAGTGCTTCTTCGCCAAGAACCTTTGCGATGGCGTTTTGTGCACGCTTGGCACAAGCCTCGTCGTTCACCAGGCACGAATTGCCGTACGTCCACTCGAACTTAGCGGTTGCGCCATACGAAAGCGCCACTTCTTCAACCACGTGCGCCATGCGCTCCTTGATGTAATCGCGCACTTCGGGCGTGAACGAGCGAACCGTGCCCGTTAGGTACGCTGTGCCCGCCATGATGTTTCGCGCAACACCGCCATGGAATTCGCCAATCGTGATAACCGCAGGATCGAACGGGGAAACGTCGCGGCTGACAATAACCTGCAACGCATCGATAACCGCAGCGCCCACAACGATGGCATCGACGCCCTTGTGGGGCATGGCGCCATGCGCGCTAGCGCCCGCGACATCAATGCGGAACCAGTCGCAATTCGCCATGCGCGGCCCCGCTTCGGCGGAAATGGTACCCGCTTCCACTTCGCTCCAAATATGAGCAGCATAAATGGTATCCACCCCATCGAGCGCACCTTCAGCAATCATCTTGCGCGAACCGACCGATATCTCTTCCGCCGGCTGGAACAAGACACGCACCTCGCCATGCAGTTGGTCTCGAATGCCCAGAAGCAGGTGAACAGCGCCGAGCATCATTGCCATGTGACAGTCGTGGCCACAGGCATGCATAACCCCTTCGTTCCGCGACGCGAAGGGTAGCTTCGTCTGCTCCAAAACGGGCAACGCATCCATATCGGTTCGAAGCGCAATGCGACGGCGCGGCTTGCCCTCTTCGTCATACGCATCGGGCGCGGTACCTTTGATGGTGGCAATGAGCCCCGTTCCCCCCGCTCGCACATATTCGATACCAAGCTTATCGAGCTCTTCGGCAATCGTGCGTGAAGTGGAGACCTCACGAGCGCTCAATTCGGGATACGCATGGAAGTGGCGCCGACGCTCGATAACGTAAGGCTCGAGCTCTCGCGCGTGGGCTTTCAACTTCTCGGTTACGTTTGCCGATTCGGTGGCATTTGGGTTGTTGCAGGTCATAATGGCCGCCTTTCGATTCTCCCCATCAGACTACCACGACTGGCACCTACGGCAGCATCGAAACAGTGCGCGTGACACTCCACGTAACACGAGCCGGCGCAATCGGCACCCAGACGAGCGCAGCCAACACCTGCTGCAACGTATGCAGCTTTAGAAAAAACGATGAACACAAGCATACTTCTTAATTTTCGTTTACAATTCTGAACGTATTGTCGTTTAGCGGTCGAACTAACCCCACGAACGGGCGTTTACCGCACGGTCGAAAGGCGCATCATCCCTATGATGAAGCGAACCAAGATCATCTGCACCCTGGGTCCCGCCGTGGACTCTGAGTCAGCATTGAAAAATCTTGTGCTAGCAGGCATGGACGTTGCCCGCTGCAACTTCTCACATGGCTCCCGCGCCGAGCATAAAGCGCGCATGGACCGCCTGAAAAAGGTTCGTCGCGAACTGAACGCACCCTGCGCCCTCATGCTCGATACGAAAGGGCCCTCTATCCGCACCGGCAAGCTTGAGGGCAACGAGCCCGTGCTGCTCCGCGCGGGCGACAACTTCTTCCTCACCGAAGATGACATCGCCGGCACTTCCCGCCGCGTGCATCAAACGTTCAAAGGGCTCTATAAGTATGTTGAACCCGGCACCATCATCCTTATCGACGACGGCCTAATCGAACTCGCCGTCGATCGCATCCTGGGGTCCGATATCCAATGTACCGTTCAGAACTCCGGCATGCTCGGCGAATGCAAGCAGCTTAACTTGCCTGGCACCAACGTTCCGCTGCCCGTTATGACCAAACAGGATAAGGAAGACCTCCTGTTCGGCATTCAGCAGGGCGTCGATTTCGTAGCAGCATCATTCGTAAGCTGTGGCGAAGACGTGCGTGCCATTCGCGCTTTCCTCGCAGAAAACGGCGGCGAAAGCATTCGAATCGTAGCGAAAATCGAAAACGCGCATGCAGTAGATCACATCGAAGAAATCATCGAAGTCTCCGATGCCGTGATGGTCGCCCGCGGCGACTTGGGCGTAGAGGTTCCCTCTAACCAGGTTCCGCACTTGCAGAAGAAGATCATCAAAGCCTGCAACCGCGCCTACCGTCCGGTTATCACCGCCACGCAGATGCTCGATTCCATGATCCGCAACCCCCGCCCAACGCGCGCAGAGGTTGCCGACGTGGCAAACGCCATCTACGACGGAACCGATGCCGTTACCCTTTCCGGCGAAACTGCCATCGGTATGTATCCAGTTCCCGCAGTACAAACCATGGCACGCATTGCCGAGGCAAGCGAATCGCATATCTACGACGAAGGCTCCATCCCCAACCGCAACGCAGAGCAGAAGAGCATTTCCGCTGTTGTGGGCTTGGCTGCCGTAACCGCCGCAGAAAACGTGGGCGCTTGCTGCATCGTTACCCCTACGATGACCGGCCGCACGGCCCGCATCGTTTCCAATTACCGTCCGAAGATGCCCATCTATGCGGTAACCACTTCGGAAGAATACCGTCGTTCCTTGCAGCTGAACTGGGGCGTTACGCCGCTTTTAGGCAAAGTTGTTGGTGACGCCTCGTACGTTCTTGAGCAAGCTCGCAGCGTCGTTGTGAAAAAGAACTTCGTGAACAAAGGTGATATCTGCGTGTTCACTTTGGGAGACCGCACCACTTCTCCCCGCATCAGCCAAACGGGCGACGCTGTAAGCTTCGACCCAACTGCGCCTTCGCCGCGCCCCACCAACGTAATGCAGATCGTGCAAATCGGCGTTGAAGCAGAGGGGGATAACTAATGGAAATCAAAACCAACTGCTATGCCGCCGTCGATATCGGCGCCTCTTCCGGCCGCGTGGTAATCGGCGAGGTTACTCCGCAAGGAACCATCGAGCTTACCGAGATCCATCGCTTCGATAACATCCAGAAACGCTCCGGCGGTCACGACTGCTGGGACGTGGATATGCTGTTCCGCGAAACCGTTGCGGGCTTGGCAAAATGCAAAGAAGCAGGCTATGCGCCCAAAACCGTGGGTATCGACACCTGGGCTGTCGATTTCGTGCTGCTCGATGCTGAAGACCACATGCTCGGTGATGCAGTAGCCTACCGCGATGAGCGCACCAGCGGCATGTATGCCGTAGCAGATGCTATCGTTTCGCCTGATGAGGTGTATCGCCGCACGGGTATTCAGCGCCAGCCGTTCAATACCATCTATCAGCTGCTGGCGCTCCAGCGTGAGCACCCCGAACAGATTGAAAACGCTGAAACGTTTTTGATGATCCCCGACTACCTGGCCTTCCTGCTAACCGGCACCAAGGCCAACGAATACACCAACGCTTCCACCACATGCCTGATGAACGCACGCACCCAGCAGTGGGATGAAACCATCCTGGAGGCATTCGACATTCCGCGCAGCATGTTCTGCGATGTGGTTATGCCTGGCACCAATTTGGGTGCCGTCACCGCTGAAATCGAAGGAGCAATCGGCTACCCCACGCATATCATCGCGCCTGCCACGCATGACACGGGCAGCGCTTACCTGGCTGTTCCCGCGCGCGATGCCGATGCGGTGTTCCTTTCTTCGGGCACCTGGAGCTTGCTGGGCGTTGAAAACGAAGGCCCCATCACCTCAGATGCCTCCCGTTTCCAGAACTTCACCAATGAAGGCGGCTTTGAGCTGCGCTTCCGCTTCTTGAAGAACATCATGGGCCTGTGGATGATCCAGTCTATTCGCCGCGAGCTGAATGGCGTTTCCTATGTAGAGGGAAAAAACACCCATCAGCAAACCGGCGAAGACGAGCTGCCCCCCTTCACGCATGAGGCAATCGAGTGGGGCTTCCCCGACCTCATTGCCCACGCAAAAGAGGCAGACAGCTTCGAAGCCCACGTGAACGTGAACGACGACCGCTTCCTGGCGCCTGATTCCATGATCGACGAGATTCGCCGCGCCTGCTTTGAAACCGGGCAGGACGTGCCCCAAACCGTCGGTCAGCTTATGCGCTGCGTATATGTAAGCCTTTCCTCCTGCTATGCGGAATCCATTGCAGAAATGGCATCGCTTACCGGACGCACCTACACTTCCATCAACATCGTTGGAGGCGGTTGCCAAGATGCATATTTGAACGAACTCACCACCCGCGCATGCGGCATCCCCGTGTTCGCCGGTCCAGTTGAGGGAACAAGCTTGGGCAACCTTGCCGTGCAGATGATCGCCGATGGCGCATTCCCCGACCTTCAAAGCGTCCGCGACGCTATCGCAACGTCATTCGACGTGAAGCGATTCGAATAACAGCAACCAACCTTTTAGGTACAGATAAGGAGCATTCATGACCACTATGTACAAATTGGCGCGCGAAGCGTATGCCAAGCAGGGTATCGACACCGAGGCAGTGATCGAAACCCTGGCAAACAAGGCCATCTCCATGCACTGCTGGCAGGGCGACGATGTTGTCGGCTTCGATCAGGGCGACGATAACGCAGCTTCCGGTGGCATCATGACCACGGGCAACTACCCTGGCCGCGCCGCCACCCCCGAACAGCTCATGGCCGACTTCGAGAAGGCAGCAAGCCTGATCCCCGGCAAGAAGCGCATCAACCTGCACGCAAGCTACGCCATCTTCACCGAGGAAAACCCCTGGGTTGATCGCGACAAGCTCGAGTACAAGCACTTCGAGCCCTGGGTAGCCTGGGCAAAGAAGAACGGCTTCGGCATCGACTTCAACCCCACCTTGTTCAGCCACCCGCTGGTAAAGGAAGGCCTTACCGTTTCCAGCCCCGAAAAAGAAGTGCGCGATTTCTGGATCCGTCACTGCATCGCCTGCCGCCAGATCGCAGAGCGCATCGGCGAGGAAATGGACGACATGGTCCTGAACAACTTCTGGATCCCTGACGGCTTGAAGGACTATGCCGCTGACGCTTATGGCCTGCGTGCACGCCTGAAGGATTCCCTCGACGAAATCTATTCCTTCGAAACCCCACATGTTATTGATGCGGTTGAACAGAAGGTATTCGGCATCGGTGTTGAAGGCTTCACCACCGGCAACCAGGAGTTCTACGTATCCTACGCTGCCAAGAAAGGCGGCAACCATGTAGTGCTTATCGATGCGGGTCACTTCAACCCCATGGAAAGCATTTCCGACAAGCTGCCCAGCCTGCTGCAGTTCTTCCCCTACGTGCCGCTTCACGTTACCCGCTCTATGCATTGGGACTCCGACCACGTTGTTCTGTTCGAGGATTCCATCAAGGACATCGCTGCTGAGGTTGTTCGCTGCCCCGAGGGCATGGACAAGGTCCTTATCGGCATGGACTTCTTCGATGCTTCCATCAACCGCATCGGCGCTTGGGCTACCGGCATGCGCGCCATGGAAAAGTGCCTGCTGTTCGAACTGCTGCAGCCTTGGGATCGCCTGAAGGAGCTGCAGGATACCTACCAGTTCTCCGAGAAGATGATCGTTACCGAGCAGTTCAAGACCATGCCTTGGACCGCGGTTTGGGACGAGTACTGCGCACGTCAGGGCGTAGTTGCCGAAGACCAGCTATGGGACGAGGTTAAGGCCTACGAAGACGAGGTGCTCTCCAAGCGCCAGTAAGCCTGCGCATTTTTCAGCGCCCCTCTTCTCGAGGGGCGCTTTCTGCGCCTAGAAGGCAAGGTGGAAGCCCTTGCCGGGGCGTCCGGTGCCGAGGGAACCATCGTCGAAGCCTCTGGCACCGAGAAACCCTTGTCGAAACGCACCGGGCACCGGAAGGCCCTCGCCGGAAGGATCCGATGCCGAGATTCAACTCCGTAAACGCAAGTCGAATGCGTTCCGGAAAAGCCACTTACCCGAGCGGCTTTTCCGGAACCGATCATTCGGTACTTCAGAACGAAAGGACAATGATGGACATTATCGACAGTGCTATGGACACGCTTAAAAGCGGCGTTTCCGCAGCTCGCGGCGCAGTTTCTGGCGTTGCCGTCGAGCAGCTGGGCTTCGTGCGCGGCTTCCGCCGTCTGTGCGACGACGGTTGGAAGCAGGGTTGGCACGAGCGCAATGGCGGCAACCTTACCTACCGCATGAAGGAAGAGGAAGTAGAGCAGGCTCGCCCCTTCTTCAACGCAAACCCCGGCGAGTGGGTGAACATGGGCGTACAGGCAGATAGCCTGCGCGGCGCGTTCTTCCTTACCACCGGCTCTGGCCGCTATATGCGCAACGTCATGAGTGACCCTTCCCACAATATCGGCATCGTCGAAATCAATGACGCCGGCGATTCCTGGCGCATCGTATGGGGCCTGACCGACGGTGGCAAGCCCACTTCTGAATTCCCCACACATTTCATGAACCATGCCGTGCGCATGGAGGCCACCAACAACGAATGCCGCGTGATTTACCATGCTCATCCCATCAACGTCATTGCTATGACATTCGTATGCCCGCTTGACGCACGCTACTTCACCCGCGCCCTGTGGAAGGCCATGACTGAATGTATCGTGGTATTCCCCTCTGGCGTTGGCGTTGTGCCTTGGATGGTTCCCGGTGGCGCTGAGATCGCAAAGGCAACCTCCGAACTCATGAAGAAGTACGAGGCAGCTGTTTGGGCACAGCACGGCCTGTTCGTTTCCGGCCCCGATTTCGACACCACCTTCGGCCTGATGCACACCATCGAAAAGGCTGCTGATGCATATCGTCGCGCTCGCCAGATGAATGGCGGCTCCGACGAATTCCTGAACACCATTTCCGACGAAGGCCTGCGCCAGATCGGCATCGATTTCGGCCTCACCGTCAACGATGAGTTCCTGGATTAAGGCGGCACTTCGATGACTATCCGTAAAACTGCTGATGGGCGCACCATCTCAGGCTTCAAGATGAAGCTCTACCCGGGCTTTGCCGAGGAGTACGAGAAGCGCCACAACGAATTGTGGCCCGAAATGGCCGACATGCTCCACGAATACGGTGGGCACAACTACTCCATTTTCATCGACGAGGAAACCAACATCCTCTTCGGATATATCGAGCTTGACGACCCTGAACGCTATGCCGAGTCTGCCAAGACCGATATCTGCAAGAAATGGTGGGATTTCATGGCAAGCGTCATGGAAACGAATGCAGACAATTCGCCCGTTTCCGTAGACCTGCCCTGCGCATTCCACCTCGACTAGAAAGGTAAAGCATTGGCGCTTTCCCAAGAACGCAAGGGAACCATGGCGGTTTCCCTGACCAACTTCCTTGACTCTGGCTGCATCGTAGCGAGCAGCCTTGCCCTTACCGCTTGGGCAGCTGCATTCAACTTCGGCTCCGCCTGGACCGCAATCCTGGGCGCCATCGGCGCAAACGCTTTCGGCGCAGCTGTTGGCGCGCTGATCGGCGGCTTCCTGACCGACAAGTTCGGCCGCACCACTATTTATAAGTACAATCTGCTGGTTTACGCTGCCGGCGTATTCATCGCCATGGTTGCCGTGAACCTTCCCATGGTCGTAGTGGGCGTTGTGCTGTCCGGCCTTTCCGTAGGCGCTGGCGTTCCCGCCTCCTGGAGCTATATCTCCGAAACGTCTACCTCCACGAAGCGCGCTTCCAACATCGGCATTAGCCAGTTCGCATGGAGCTGCGGTCCCGCCATCATCTTCATCCTTTCGCTGGTCATGAGCTTCATCATCCCTGGCTTCGAGTCTGATGGCACCACCCTGCTCCCCGCAGGCACCTACGGCCCGTTTGACGGCATGCTGGCAACCCGCCTGCTGTTCCTGGTTCTGTTCATCGTTGCCCTTATCGCCTGGAACCTTCAGCGTCAGCTGCAGGAATCCGCCGACTGGGCCGAAAAGAACGCTGCTGCCACCGAGAAGCAGTCTTTCGGCAAAATGATGGCAACCGCTTTGAAGAACCCCGTGAACGTGAAGACCATCATCTTCCTGGTTGCCGTGTACCTGACCTGGAACCTGGCTGCGGGCACCAACGGTCAGTTTATGCCATACCTCTATGCTGCCGCAGGCAACATCGATGCAACCGGCCAGAGCCTCTTGGGCGTAGTTCAGTGGGTACTGGTTGCCGTCTGCTCGCTGGCAATCTTTAGCCGCTTCGGCGACATTGTCTCCCACCGCGTGCTGTTCGGTGCCTCTGCGCTGTTGGCGCTGCTGTCCTGGGTTGCTATTGCCGTATTCGGCCTTGCTATCCAGAGTGGCGACACCGAATCCATGGGCTGGGTTCTTTGGGTATACGTAATCTTGTGGGGCATTTCCGCAGGTTTCTCCGCTCAGTGCTTCTACGCTCTGTGGGGTACCGAGCTGTTCCCCACACAGTATCGCGGCGGTGCTCAGGGCATCATGTTCTTCTTGGTTCGTGGCGCTTTGGGCATTTGGTCGCTCGTGGGCGTTGGCGCCATCATGGGCGACATTTCCACGAACCCTGCCGGCTTCTTCCCCGCAGCTGTTATCATGTGCGTCGTTCTTCTTATCTCCCTGGTTGTGGGCGTTATCTGGTGCCCCAAGACCCAGGGCAAGACGCTCGACCAAATCACCGAAGAACGCTACGGCAAGATCGAATAGCTTTTCATCGCGGCATTGCCGCACATTTTGCATAGCACACGAAATGGACGCCCTAGGGCGTCCATTTTTTATTGGCGCAACTATGGAGCATTAGGAATAGTAGGTTTTCCTTTTCTCTTGAGAATAAAGATACTTGCTCCGCTTTTTCCCAGTTCAATCACTCAAATACAAAGGAGGACAACACGAAGATCTCCGTTCGCAACCAAATCAACGACACCGTCAGAGAGGTCAAAGAAGGCACCATCAACGCCGTTGTGGTTATCTGCCGTGGCACCACAACCCCATCAAAGCAGATATCACCATGGAATCGGTAATGCAGCTGGAGCTTGCCGAAGGCAAAGAGTGCTATGCGGTAATCAAGGCCATCAATGTCATGTTCGCAACGAAAAGATCCCAAACATTTCCGCTCGCAATCAGATCGAGGGCACTGTTGTTGCCGTAAAGGATGGCGCCGTTAACAGCCACGTGACCATCGAAGACGAAAGCGGCGTACGCATTTCTGGCTCCATCACTAACCAAACGGCAAGGCTAGGCTCTTCAGCGCAAGCTCTTCCGCAAACGGGCTAGACACCTCCCGCGATCGCATCGGCCGTTTTCCATAAACGGCAAGATCGCCACCTTCTTCAGCCTTCTCGTATCGAGGAAAGCTGATGCTGGGAATGGACATGCCGCATGCGCATGCCCTTTTCTCACACAGCACGGGTCCTTATTCTGCCCGCCGGAGCGGAGAGGCCCGCGCAACGCCGAGCGTTGGCAAGATCTCCGCCCCATGCATGATTCCAGGGACCTCGACGCAAAAAAGGGACCTCCCTGGCAAGATTCGCGCGCTATGTATCCGAAATCGCCCGATTGCACCCCGAAACGGATACATGGGACGAAGATCCTGCCAGCTTCAGCGCGAAAAGCATGCATTTCGCGCAAACGCTGCCAGGGAGACCCCCTTTTTCGTGCAATCGGCGAAAAGAGGATACATGGCGCGCGAATCTTGCCACAGCAGCCAAAGCAACCTCGAAGATAGACACAACGAATCAATAGGCAGACAGAACGCCAACCCAAAGAAAGACCCTGGAACAACAGCCAAATCGCCCAACACCAAGGCGACACTCATAAGACCATTGTTCTTGGCAGCCCGAAGCAACGCTCAAATCAACCTGCCACCAAGACGATTCCCGCAAGGGCACCAATCCTCGCAGCATGAAACAATTAGCAAGACAGCTCAGCACCAAGGATCCTTGGAGAAAAGCTGCTTGCGCAAGCTCATTCGACGCTCATCGATGTCGACATAGGCGATCCTGATACGCTTTCCCATGAGGCTTGCTGCAGAATGGGCAATGGCATCGAACTTCACGTTGTCGGCGACATGCGCACGAGTAACGGCAAGAGCTTCAATCCCCGCAGCTTTGAGATTGTTGATGCGTGACGCATCCCGCTCCACAGCAAGTTCATTCACATGGAATTCGCGGCTATTGTATTCGATGGCAACGTTCTGTTCGGACCAATATAGATCGCAGTGGTATTCGCGATATGTGGTTCGCTTGCCTAGCCTTGCGGGGATCAGAACCTTAGCATTCATCTCTGGCATGCCTAATCCGTAACCGCCATAGCGAGCGGGCAGGCCCAGCAACAGCGCCAAACATGTTTCCATCGGCGATGCCGAACCGTCGCAGACATAACGAATAGCTGTCTTTGCTTTCCGAGGCACTTTGCCATGCATTTTGTCTATAAAGCGATTGATCGCCTCTGTGCTCGAAAGGGGCTGAGCAGGCCGAAATCCAATGGGACTTGCAGGGTCTATTCGGTAAGTTCCGCATAGCTCAAATCCTAATTTGATTAGGTCGATCACGCTACATGACCGCGCAAGCTGCACGAAACAGAATTCAGGATTGCTTAAATATACCCCACTCTCAAAGGAGAGAAAGCAAGGTGCCCTATCGGGAAGTTTCCAAATATTGTTGTGAAACCGCTTGGATTGACTTCTTGTTTTTCCCGATAAGACAACGACCTCCAGCGGACGAGGGAGCGTTGCTAGAGATGAACTTTCTCTGAACGATTTCGGCAACGTCGGAACATCCTTGAGAGACGGCATAGCCCGCGCAGACCGAATGTCTTCGAAATCCTCGAGCGAGCGAAGCAACCTGATTGCACTTGAATGTCCGATAAAAAGCACCATGGGGAAATCTTATCGGCCGAACCTTAAATAGATGCGAAAGCAATCACAAATAAGCAATAGAGCCTGAGCAACGCCAAATGCACTCGACATCAGCCTTCAAACCGCCTTCCGCCTCCCGAACAACGAGGGACGAAACGGTTCACATCCTTATCTACGGCTATAATTCCAAAGAGGCGGTTTGGGCAACCCCGCAACAACCTGGGCTTATAGAGCCCAACAAGCCATCCGAAAAAAGGGGGCTTATCCAAAGATGAGCCTGACGCCAGCCAACATTTCGACTGGTGCTCGCGTTTCGACTGGCACTCATTCCCACCCGGCGTCCATGCTCGCCTGGTGCTCATATTTCGCCTGGCGTCCGTTTAGCCCAGTGTCCCATTTCGCCTAGTGCTCGCGTTTCGACTGGCACTCATACCAGCACGATGCCCATGTTTCACTCGACGCCCATGTTCACCTGATGGCCACATTTCGTCTAACGCTCATGCTCGCCTGATACTCATGTTTCACCCGATACTCAAGAGAGATCGCAACGGCACATACCGTGCACGGACTTCAGGAACTAATCCCCCATGGCAAGAATCGTACAGCATGCATGATTTCGAGGCTCCCGACGTGAAATAGAGCCTTTGCCGGCAAGATTTTTGCGCTATGTATTCCGAATTCCCTAATTGCATCTGAAAATGCATGCATGGAGCAAAAATCTTGCCATCGTTAAGCCGAAACGCATACATTTCGAACGGGTTTTGCCAGGAAAGCGGCAATCTGCATGCATTCAGCAAAAGAGAATGCATGCAACGCGATTCTTGCCAGTTAGGGCCCCAAAGCGGCCGCAATACTCAGAGAACGAAGGGTTCGATGGGCGGCGCTTAGCACCTAAATAGTACCCACGGGACAAAATGAGCCCGTAAAAACAAAAAAGCCACCGAGGTAAAAGCCTCGGTGGCTTGCAGTTTCGATGGTGCGCCGTGAGGGATTCGAACCCCCGACGTACTGATTCGTAGTCAGTCCCTCTATCCAGCTGAGGTAACGGCGCGTTTCGCAACAAAAATCAGTATCCTCGTTTGCCCTGTCTTCGTCAACACTTTTCTTTAAATATGAAGGAATTATGGAAAGCAAACCCGTTTCACCTGATGAATAGCCCTTTTGCCGAAATGGGCTATAACTCTTGCGTGCCAAATATAGTCCCTGAGCGCCTTCTGCTGGCAACTCGCCGGCCCTCCACGCACCATCCGCTTGCTTCCGGCGCAGCATCCTTCGACCCTCTACGCGCCACCTGCCGATGGGCCATAAATCATCTGAACACACGGCACAACATCTGGCGGCTCCCTGCACAGCATCCGCCATCTCGCTGCGTGCCATCCTCTGGCCCCTGCGCCACATCCGCCGGCTCTCTGCATGCCATCTGCCCGCCAGTTCACCACGCGATACCCGCCAGCCCATCGCAAGCCATCCGCCATCGCACGGCACAGCATCCTTCGACCCCCGCGCGTCATCCGCTGGCACCCTGCAGGCATCTGCTGGCACGAACCGATGCCCTTAACGGCCCGCAGAACAAACCGTCGGCGCGAGCAGGAGCCCTAAATCCCCGCAAAAACACGTTCTGCGTAATTGTTAACTACCCTTTGCAGATAAAACCCGTTTTTTACTTTCTTTTCACCTCTATCGCATCCCCTGCGCACCGCATTCGCGTAAAATCAAGTTTGCTGCGTTTAGGGCGCTCTTGCCTTGCGCTGCCATTTACACATTTAGGAAAGGACATTACTTGAAGGTTCGAAAATCGAAACCTCACAGTAATTAGCCTTCGGCCTCTGCATTTCACACCCGTCATGTAGTGGTCGAAGGACGACTGCGACATGAACGGATTGCGCCTGTCAGTATTGCTGTGCGCTGCGCAGATCAACTGCCCGCACAACAACCCTGACACGCGGCGGCAATCCCAAGGGAGAATTGCATGCTCTATCTATCTCAAATGCTCGGCGAACCCGTCGTTGATGCAAATGGTGAAAAAATCGGTTCCATATCCGACCTGGCCATCCAAACCGGCGAAGTGTTCCCTCGCATCACCAGCCTGGCATTCCTGGGACCTGGTAAAACGCCTTTCATGATCTCTTGGCGTAAATACGTGGACAGCTTCGACGAAGACGAGGGCATTCGCCTGAAGGTCGACCGCACCGCCATCCGCTTCAGCTACCTTCAGCCTGCCGAAGTGCTCCTTGCGCGCGACCTGCTCGATAGGCAAATCGTAGACACGCAGGGCATGAAGGTTGTGCGCGTAAACGACTTGAAGCTCTCCGTTTCCGGAACGCAGCTTCGCCTTCTTGGTGCAGAAGTGGGCGTTCGCGGCATTCTGCGCGGCTTGGCTCCGTGGGTGGAAAAAGCCGCCTGCGGCATCGCCAAGGCGTTCGGCAAGAGCATCGACGAACGCATCATCGCGTGGAACTACATGGAGCTGCTCGACCGCGACCTTTCCAAGGTTCAGCTCTCCGTCAGCCACACGCGCCTGGAAGAGCTGCACCCTGCCGACGTGGCAGACATCCTAGAGCAGCTCGATCCGAAGCAGCGCGCCAACGTGTTCCAGCACCTAGATGACGCACAGGCCGGCGACGCCATTTCAGAAATGGAAGACGAATTTCAGGCCGACATCATCGAGGGTCTGGACGAAAAGCGCGCATCCCGTCTGCTGCGCGATATGGACCCTGACGACGCCGCCGACATCGTAGGCGACTTGCCCTATGAGAAAGCCGAAACGCTGCTTCGCCTGATGGGCGTCGATAACGCCGCAGAAATTCGCAAGCTGCTGGGATACAAGGAAGACACCGCTGGCGGCCTGATGACCACGCAGTTCGTGGCGATGCACACCTCCGATACCGTGCAAGAAACCACCGAGGTTCTTCGCGGCTTGGACGAAGACCACCCCACGGTGAACTACGTGTACGTACTCGATGAGTACGACAAGCTTGTAGGCGTGCTTTCGCTCCGCACCCTGGTGCTCGCAAAAGACAACACCCCGCTTTCCGACATCATGTTCGATGAGCTCATCACTTCGTTGCCCGAAGAGCCAGAAGATGAAGTTGCAGCCGATATCTCCAAGTACGACCTGATGGCCATGCCTGTCGTCGATGAGAACGGACAGATGCTGGGCATCGTCACCGTCGACGACGCAATGGAGGTCATCGAAGACAACGTGGAGGAAGGCCGCACACGCTGGGCATGGGGGCAGTTCGCCATCACGCTTGCCGTGTTTATCGTACTGATGATTCCCTATACCTTCTTCGTCCTTCGCATGTTCGGACACAACTAGGATCGAGGCTTTTACATGACACTTAAGGAAAGTACAGCGCAGGACACCGCCCTGGCAGCCAAGGCTTCCCCGCAAGTTCCCGATCAGGGCGGCGAAAACGACGGCAAGAAGCAGCACTCGAAAGCGTTTCTGGTGCTGGCCGCCATGGGCCCTGGTATCGTAACCGCCATGGCAGGCAACGACGCCGGCGGCATTTCAACCTATTCCACCGTAGGTGCCAAATTCGGCTACATGACGCTGTGGATCATTCCTGTTATGTGCGTTCTGCTTATCGTGGTACAAACCACCGCAACACGCATGGGCGTTGTTACCGGTAAGGGCTTTTCGGCGTTGATCCGCGAGAGCTTTGGCATCCGCCTTACAGCACTTGCCATGTTGGCACTGCTTATCGGCAACGTTGCCACCACCTTTTCAGAATTCGCAGGCGTAGCTTCTGGCATGGAAATATTCGGGGTGCCGCGATGGATATCAGTCCCCGTTGCCGCGGCAGCCGTTTGGGGCCTTATCGTGGGAGGCAGCTACAAACGCGTGCAGAACATCTTCCTGGTGCTTTCATGCGTATTTGCCACCTACATCGTTGCAGCATTTTTAGCACAACCCGATTGGAACGAAACCTTCCAGCACACCCTGGTGCCAGCAGCAAGTTCGGATTTGAGCTTCCTTTCGCTTACCGTCGCAATGGTTGGCACCACTATCGCCCCTTGGATGATGTTCTTCGCCCAGAGCAACGTGGTCGAAAAGGGCGTGCGCGTACGCGATCTTCCCTATCAGCGCATCGATGCAGTAACTGGTGCTGTGGTGGGCTGTATCGTGGCATGGGTTATCATCGTAACCACTGGCACCGTGCTGTTCCCGCAGGGCATCGAAGTAGAAAGCGCCGAAGCGGCTGCAGCTGCGCTCGAACCTTTCGCGGGCCAATACGCTAAAGCACTGTTCGCCATCGGCCTGGTAGCTGCCAGTTTGCTGGCCGCATGCGTTCTGCCCCTTACCACCGCTTTCGTTATCTGCGAAGCATTCGGCTGGGAGGCAGGCGTTTCGTTCACCTGGAAAGAAGCGCCCCTCTTCAAGGGCATCTTTACGTTTGTCATCGTCGTTTCGGCTGTGGTTATTCTTGTTCCCAACATCGACTTGATGGGAATCATGCTCACTGCGCAGTTTGTAAACGGCGTCATTTTGCCTGTATTGCTGGTGTTCATGGCCATCATCTGCACCGACAAACACGTTATGGGCAAATACGCAGTGGGCAAATTCACCCGCATAATCCTATGCTTCACTATCGTGGTGGTGGGCATTCTTTCCGCCATTTGCTTGGTTATGCAGGTACTGGGAATCGGCTAATTCGGCGCTGACGTCGTGGCTCATAGGGAGCACGCGACAGCAGCCTTGGAAGCACAAAGCTTCAACCCCTATCCACGAAAGCTGCTTCGGAGAAATCCCCCGAGGCCGCTTTATTGCTATTCGCCAGCACAAGCAAAGAGGGCATCCGTTTTAACCACACGGCCATGACCGCCAAACTCGCACCCAAAGCAGGCAAGGGCCGCGCAGCAGCTGGGCTCGCAGCCCAAAGGAGGCAGAAAAAGCAGCAGCGCCCTCCAAGCCAGCTCCTCGTATCCAGTCCCTGCGCGGCTGGCATCATGGGCTCATAAGGAGCCCAGCCCATAGGAACGGTTTCTGTTTCCATAAGAAGAAACCAAACCATAAGGGCGCCCTTATTGCGTAATAATAAATAAGCAGGGAAAACAAAGGAAGGAACACATCGAGGGCAAGCGTCAAAGCCCGCTTTGCGCCCCTCTCGGAAAACACCATGGAGCCAAAGCCCAAAGCACATCTTTTCACGTTTGCCGTTATGGCATTGTTCGTCTTCGTGTTTTTGGGCAGCGAATATCACTTCGACATCGCTTATGGCGAGCTCGCCGGCCCCGATTCGGTTGTCGGCGCACAGGCATCCATCCTTGCCACAAGCGCCATAGGGCTTGTGGGCTATTCATTGGTGAATCGAACGACAGCCGCAAGGCATCGAAGCATTCTTGCCGGCGTGCTGGGAACCGTTTCCGCCTTGCTCCTTGTCGCAACTCAGCTAACCCAAAACGCCAACGCCTTGCTGTCGCTGGGATGCTTGTTGTTCTTGATTTTGGGCATGCTGGGAAACGTCACCTACTTTTCCGTTGCGCAAACCCACTATGCCAGCAACTCCCTTTCCCGTCTGGTGGGCACCTCGTATGCCGCAGGATTGCTCGCTCAGTTCCTGCTTCATTCCTTGGCGCCAAACAGCGTTATCGAAGCCGCGATTATCGGAGCTTCGATCATCGCACTTGGCTTCGCTCTTGCAGCGCGCCGCAACGTGCTGCACGTAGTCCCCGTCAGAAGCGCACTTCCCGAAAAAGACCAGCGAACCGCCAACGAACGCGATGCCCTCAAGGAAGCAATCCTGCTGCTCGCCTGCGTATCCCTAATTGCCTGCGTTTTCAGCACACTCGACAACGTGGTTACCCTGGCAAACGCGCAAGGCATGTTCGACCTTTCAACCTGGCCTCGCCTGCTTCTTGCCGTCAGCGGCATTGCGGCTGGCTTCATCTTCGACCTCACTAAGCATCGCTATTCCACTGTTACCATACTGTGTGTAGCCATGTTTTCCCTGGTTTCCGCCCTTGCCATCCAAACCGGCTCCGAAGTTCTTCTGGGTTTGGTAATTTTTTACCTTTCATCGGGCTTTTTCGTGGTCTTTTTCACCTCGTCGTTTTTGCGCATTGCAATGCGCTGTGCAAACCCGTCGCTTTGGGCGGGCATGGGACGCGCCGCCAACAACGCCTGCGCCGCACTTGTAGCCATGCCTTCCATAGCCTTGATCTCGTCGGGCGATATCATGCTTATCTCGTCGATAACCATTGCGCTAGCCATGGTTACCCTCCTTGTTGCCCACGCGCTCGAAAACGTGCGTCGTACCGCGCGGCATAAGGCCGAGATCGAAGCCATAAAGCTGGCGGAGCTCACCGCCGCGCAAGCGCAAACCGCCAAGCCCCAAGAAGAACCGGAAGCCAAAGCTCCCGCCGATAAAAGCGCTCCCGAAAAGCACCTTGCGGCATTCTCGGAGCGATATAGCCTTACCCCACGCGAACGCGACGTTCTTTCCGCAGTATGCTCAAGCGAGGAAACGCTCCAGTGCATCGCCGATGACATGGGAATATCCCTTCGCGCGTTGCAAAAGCACTTGACCTCCATATACCGCAAATCAGACACACAATCCCGCGCAGGGCTCTGCTCCGCCGCACTCACCGAGTCCCTTGAGCACTAGCGAGCGCAAGCTTCATTCGAGGGAACACCTCGGCCGCCGCCTTTCCTTTTGCGGCTTTTGCCAACACGTTTCCCTATTGCGCCCACCAGGCGTACACTCACCAGCGCGTTTCCCCTATCACGCCCACCAGGCGTACAATGCCCGGTATGAGCACCAATAGCAAACATACCCCCACGCCCAACAACGAAACCCCCGAGGAAATCCGCAGCCGCCTAAGGGCCCAAGCAAAGAAAGCGCGCTCCGCTCTTGCGCCCGAAACGCGTGCGAGCAAGAGCAAGCAGATCTGCGCGAAGCTAACCCAACACCTTGATGCCTTGATAGCTGAGACGCCTCAGGGCAAACCCGTTGTCGGCGTATACTCCGCATTCCCATGGGAAGTTGACCTGGGCATCTTCATCGACTATGCCTACCTGCGAGGCTGCACTGTTGCCTTTCCCTGCATGATGCCCGATGCCCATGGCATTCCCGACGCTCCTGGGCGCGGGATGCGCAAACCCGGGTCGGGCCCCAACGCCCAGCATGTCACTCAGCAAACTATGGAAATGCGCTCGGTTAGCGCCGAGGCATTCTGCAGCAACGGCGTGCCGTTCCTGAACGACCCGCTAAAGGAGTATCACCACAACAGCCCCGAACTTACCCCCATGCCCTACCTTGCCGCCGACGAGTTCGCCTTCATTGTGGTTCCCGCTGTGGGGTTCGATGCGCACGGCAACCGCCTAGGATACGGGGCAGGCAACTACGACCGCTACCTTTGCCAACTTACCGATGCATGCCATGTTGTCGGCGTCGCCTTTACCGAACAGGAGGTTTCCCCCATCCCCGTAGAAGACCACGACATCCCCCTTCCCTTCGTTACCGCTTAGGGGAAAGCTTCGCTTCAGGGTGGCTCAGGGCGGGTAGCAAAAAATGCCGGGAGCATCAGCTGAGAGCAGCGATGGGGCAAAACCCCACTCGCGCTCGTGTTGTTTCATTTCCCTTGCATACGCCCTCACCTGCAGCAAAGCGCACTACAATGAAGAAAACGCCAACATAGAGGGGTTACCATGAACACGAAAACCGAACGGAACTGGCAGCTTATTGTTGCTGGCATATTGTTTATCATCTTTGGCTTGGTATGCGCATTTTTCCCAGGTCTCACTCTTGCATCTATCGCCTTTATTGTTGGTGCCGCCTTTGTGGTTTCCGGCGTAGTCAATATTGCAACGTTCATTCGCGACCGCGATCTTCTGGGCTTTTCGGGATGGATCTTGGCATACGGCATCCTTGACGTGCTCATTGGTGCCATGTTCGTGATTCACCCCTTCGCTTTTGCGGCAGTGCTGCCTTGGGTTATCGGCGCGTTCGTTCTGGTTTTCGGCATATATGAAGTTGTGGCAACCTTCATGGTCAAGCGCGCAGGCCTTCCCCTTTGGGGCTGGATGCTGTTCTCGGGCGTCATTTCCATCGTTATCGGATTCATGTTCTTCTCCATGCCCGAAATGCTCGCACTGTTCATTGCGCTGTTCGCTCTTCTTCGAGGCGTGGACCTTATTGTTGTGGGGGCAAATGCAGGAAAGTATTTCCTGTAACCGCCCGTCTTAACGCGCCGCCCACCCGTTACGCCCTCCACCGCTCATAAATGCAACACCGTGGCAACGAAGCTAGCCTATAATCGGCACAGTTAAAAAAGCGCATGCAAGGCTGCGCTGGAAATGCATCATGCGCGGCTTCGCTAGCCGCCGCCTTCCCAGCGCAGCATCGCCTGCGCCCTATTTACAGTAAGGAGACTGTACATGGAAGGCTTCGAGCTTCTTTCCACCGGTGCTTGGTCTATCCTGCCGCCGCTTCTGGCGCTAGGCCTTGCCCTAATTACCAAGGAGGTGTATTCCTCCCTGCTGGTTGGCGTGTTCTCAGGCCTGATCATTTACGAGTTCTGCCTTGAAGGTGTCGGCTTCGACCAGCTCATCACCGCATTTACGCTCATCCCCCAGGTTATGGCGGAGCAAATCTCGTCGAATGCGGCGCTTATCTTGTTCTTAGCATTATTGGGCGCGTTAGTCGTCATCATTGCCATTGCTGGCGGTTCGCGCGCATACGCTGAATGGGCCGCGAAACACATCAAGAGCGCACGCATGGCAACCGTTATGACGGCTCTTTTGGGCATCGTGGTATTCGTTGACGACTACTTCAACTGCCTCACTGTTGGTGCCGTCATGCGCCCCGTAACCGACAAGTTCCGCATCAGCCACGAAAAGCTGGCGTGGATCATCGACTCCACCGCAGCTCCGGTGTGCATTATTGCCCCTGTTTCCTCGTGGGCGGTTGCCATGGGTGGCTACATGGGTGAAAACGGCTTCAACACGTTCGTTGCCTCCATTCCGTACAACCTCTACGCACTGGTCACCATTGTGTTCGTGTTCGCTATGTGCGGTTTCGGCAAAGACTTCTTCAGCATGGGCAAGGCTCAGCGCGACTGCGACGCTCATACCTACAGCCCCATTCCTCCCCATGCCTCCGCTCTGGAAACGGTATCCAAGGCAGGCGTTCCCAGCAATCCTGAAGCCGTCGAAACCGTTATCACCGAGCAGTCCGACCTGGAGGGCGCCACGAAAGCGGTCGAGCAGTTCAAGGGTCTGGATGTTTCCCCCAATGGCAGGGTATTCGACCTGGTTATCCCTATCGTGGTGCTTATCGTGTTCTCCATCACGGGCATGCTGTATGTTGGCGGCTTCTTTGAGGGCGTAGATTTCGCAACAGCTGTTGGCGAAAACCCCATCGGCGGATTGTGCATCGGCGCCGCCGTGGCATTGGTGGTTGCCGCGTGCATGTTCCTGCCCCGCAAGCTCACCACTCTGGTTGGCTTTACCGAAGGCGCTTCCGAAGGCGTTCGCTCTATGGTTGGCGCTATCATGATCCTTGTTTTGGCATGGAGCTTGGGCGGCGCATGCCGCTACATGCTGGGCACGGGCGAATTCGTTTCCAACTTCCTTACCACCATGGGCTTTGAACTTTCGTTCCTGCCTGCCGTTATCTTCGTGGTTTCCGGCTTCATCGGATTCGCCATGGGCACTTCCTGGGGCACCGCTGCCTTGATCCTGCCCATCGTTTTGGGCGTATTCCCCGAAAGCGACCCGCTATTCCTGGTTACCATCGGCGCAACGCTTGCCGGCGCAGTATATGGCGACCACATCTCGCCTATTTCCGACACCACCATCCTTTCTTCTGCTGGTGCGGAATGTAACCACCTGCGCCACGTGGCAACCCAGCTTCCCTACGCTTCCCTGGTTGCCGTCATCTGCCTGTTTGGATATCTGGTTGCCGGCTTTACCGGTTCGCCTTGGCCTTCGCTTATCGGCGGTATCGCTGTTGCCCTCGTTGTCGTTATTGCAACGCGCGTGTTCGGCAACAAGGAAGCTGCATAGACGTATCGCATCAAAACGCACCACAAGGGAGTCCTTCGGGACTCCCTTTCTTTTGCCCGGACAATTACAAGGTCCAAATATGCGAGTTCTCACTCTGAGACGTCAGGCATTGCGCCCGAACAAAACATGCAGGCATATCACCTCGCTGTTTTGAGGAAACTCCAAACAAGACATGACAACAAGCAAACAAAAAGGCCCCGAGGGGGCCTTTTGTTTGTGCCTGCAGATACGACCAGCAAGAAACGCTTAGCGCTCTTCGATAGGCTTGTATTCGCGAGCCTTCACACCCGTCTTGTATGCGGGGCGGATGATGCGCTTGCCGCTTACCAGTTCCTCGAAACGGTGGGCAGCCCAACCTGCCATACGAGAGCAGGCAAACAGCGGAGTGATCATATCCTGCGGAATGCCCATCATGGAGTACACGAATCCAGAATACATATCAACGTTTGCGCACATATCCTTCTTGGTGCCCTTTTCCTGCAGGATGACTTCAGGGCTTAAGCGCTCGATGAGCTTGAGCAAATTCAGCTCCGCTTCAAACTCAGTACCCTTGGCAAGCCTTGTTGCAAAATCCTTGCAGATAACTGCGCGCGGATCGGAAAGCGTGTACACCGCATGACCCATACCGTAGATCAATCCGGTATGATCGTATGCCTGCTTGTTCACGATCTTGGCAATATAGGAAGCTACTTCGTCTTCATCTTCCCAATTCTTAACGTTTTCCTTGATTTCCTTCTGCATGGCCAGAACCTTATGGTTTGCACCGCCATGCTTACTGCCCTTCAAAGAACCGATAGCGGCCGCGTAAGCAGCATACGGATCGGTATCGGCAGAGGAAAGAACACGGCAAGTGAAGGTGGAGTTGTTACCGCCACCGTGCTCAGCGTGCAGAGACATCATGATGTCGAGCATGCGTGCTTCTTCAGGAGTGAACTCTCGGTTGGGACGCAACATGGAAAGGATGGTTTCGGAAGTGGATTGTCCCGGAATGAAGCGATGCATGATCATCGACTCGTTGTAGAACGCAGCACGCTTGGCATAGTGAGCCAGCACCATGATGCGCGGTAATCGAGAGATAAGAGAGATTGCCGTACTGATCTCGTGCTCGAAGGAACGCTCTTCCGCCTTTGGGTCGTCAGCATACAACATGAGCACCGAACGCTGCAGAAGGTTCATGATGTTATGAGAAGGCGTGCTCATGATCTTCGAAGCGGTGAAGCCATCGGGCAAATTGCGCTGAGCATCAAGTGCCTCAACAAGCACATCGAGCTGGCTTGACGTGGGAAGCTCCCCCATAAGCAGCAGATACACGATCTCCTCAAAGCCGCGACGCTTGGTGGCATCGCCGCCAACAAGATCGTAGATGCTGTAGCCACGGAAGGTGAGCTTGCCTTCGTCGGGAACCTTATCGCCCTCATTCATCAGGTAACCGTGCACGTTAGAGATATTCGTAACGCCCGCGATTACGCCAGAACCATCGCTGTTGCGCAAACCGCGCTTTACGGGGTAACGCTCGTACAGTTCCGGATCGACGGCATTGACCTTTGCGATGTTATCGTATAGGGAAAGCTTATGGTCTTCCATGAATATTCCTTTCAACTACGAGACTAGATAGTACACCCCGCTTGCGCATCAAAAAGCGTACTTTGGTGAACGATAACAAACTGGAAACAAACGGATTCTGTTATGCAACAAAAATTCTTTGTGTGATTAGTTCTAAAACAACGGGAGTCGAAAAGCAATAGACACGCCCCTGTGGGCCCACTTCTCCATTTTATTCCAGCAAAGGCGCGCTCTGATATTCAAAGCAGTTACAGGTTCGATAGCCGACGGCACACTGCATCGAGCATCTGTTGATGCGGAGTGCGGCCTGCATTTCATCTTCTTTCAGAAGAGCGCCAGGCAGCGCATGCCTATACGGCTCCGAGGGGCACCAGGCAACGCGCTTCTTTGAGGCTCTGGGAAAAGTCAGGCAGAGCGCACCTTTGCAGTGCTGAAAAAAATACCGAAAGAAACGCCAGCATCCCCATGCTGCAATCAGGCTGTTTGCCAGCAAGCCCTCGGGGACTATAGTTATCCGCAATAGCTTGAATGCAACAATATAGAAGCGCAATGATAGAATCCAAGCAAGGATTGATACGTTTTCTGACAGGAATGCGAATCCAGCCATCGGCTCCCC
>ENA-ORSY01000985-ORSY01000985.1-human-gut-metagenome-genome-assembly--contig:-NODE-985-length-23284-cov-5.756038_pt1 | contig 23284 bp, 17 predicted proteins | sample MGYA00242193_ERZ509160 | MGnify/ENA primary metagenome ERZ509160 (study PRJEB26280, sample SAMEA2338670) | human gut metagenome | biome: human gut; feature: human-associated habitat; material: faeces...
CCTGTTCCACCTTCTGCATCCGCTCCCGCAGATGCTTGGCGGGGGCCTTGTTGCCGAAGGCCAGATAGAGCGCACCGCCCAGCAGCGGCATCATGCCGATGAGGACGAGCCAGATGATCTTATAGTCGCTGTTCTCGTCCTTCCGCACGAGGTAGAGGGTGATGAAGAGGCTGAGGACGTTCAGCCCCGCATTCACCCACACCTTTCCGGCGGTGAGGGAGAAGAAGGCCCAGAGCAGCCAGCATATCTGCAACAAAACAAGGGCCACTGTGACCGTGGCCCTGTTGATGACACGATTGAAGAACCGGACGACCGGCAGCCGAAAGAACATCTGCGCCTCCCCCGCTGCCTTTCGGCAGCATTTTTATGGAAATAGTATAGCGCAGAGATGCGGAGATTTCAAGCTCAGGCGTCCGCGTCCTCGAAGCCCACCATGAGGCCGCCCAGCTCGGCGTAGTAGCTGCACAGGCCGCCGCACTCGGTCACCCGCACCTGTGCGCCCTCGAAGACAGCTTTCACCATGTGCATCAGGCGCTCGGCGGCGGCGGGGTTGCCGCAGTGGGCAATGATGACCTTGCCGTTCGTGTAGCCGTGGCCTTTGAGCTCCAGCACGATGCGCTCGAGAGCGCCGTGCTCGCCGCGGGTCTTGCAGAGGACGTCCAGTTCGCCCACATCGCTGGCCTTGCCGATGACCCGGATGTTGAGCATCCGCGCCACAGCGGCCACAGCGGGCTTCACCCGGCCATTCCGGGCCAGATTCGCCAGCGATTCCAGCGAGAACAGCAGATGGGTGTGGTGACGGTAGCGCAGCATCTCTTCGCACACCTCGTCAAAATCCTTACCCTCTTCAATGAGCGCACGGATATGCTCTGCCAGCAGCACCAGTTCCGGGCCGGCAGACAGGCTGTCCAGCACAAAGACCTGAGCACCCGGGTGCTCTGCCTGATACTCTTCTGCGGCCAGCTGGGCGGCGTTGCAGCTGCCCGACAGGGTGCCGGTGATGGTGATGGCATAAATTTCATCTGCGCCCTCATAAGCCTCCAGCCAGTCGCCGATGTTGGGGCAGGAGGTGCTGGTCTTGCCCTTATAGGTGCGCAGGGCAGTCGCCATCTCCACGGCGTCCAGCGTGCCGTCGTCGAGGTATTCCCTCTCGTCGGTCACGATCTTCAGAGGCACAGCAGCAAAATCAATGCCGTCCAGCTTGTACAGGCTGGCAGAAGAGTCCACAACGATTCGTTTCATCTCATCTATCTCCATTCCGGCGGGTGTCCGCCGCTTTTTTTACGTTCGGTGAGTCCACTATATCAGTTTTTCAAAAACCTGTCAAGCGATTTGCAAAATTCTTAATATTGTTTTCATAAACGGTTGACCCCGACTCAAAAATGCGATATACTACCACCATGAATCAGGAAATGAAACGCCGTGTCACGGCCTGCGCCGCCGGGTTTTCCCTGCCGCGCTACCGGGAGCTGCCCTCCGTGGGGCTGTATCTCGACCAGACCGTGCAGCTCGTCAACAGCTGCTTCCGGGGCTTCCCCGGGGTGGAGCTCACCCCCTCCATGGTGAGCAACTACGTCAAGAAAGGAGTCATCTCCCACCCCGTCAAAAAGAAGTATTCCCGCGAACAGCTGGCTTCTCTCATCTATATCGTATTGTCTAAAAATGTCCTCTCGCTGGAAAACATCGACACCCTGTTCCAGATGCAGCGGGCTCACTGCACCGCCGCCGAAGCCTACGACTACTTCTGCGACGAGGTGGAGAACTGCCTGCCCTACATCTTCGGTGCCAGCAGCACCATCTGCGGCCTCGACCCGGATGCCGACGACGAAAAGCGTCTGCTGCGCGGCACCATCGTCGCCGCCGTGAACAAGATGTACCTCGACTGCTGCTTCGTCGCCATGCGGCAGGAGGAAGCCCTCTGGCCGGGGATACTCGGCGACTTACAATAAGATAGGTACAAAAAAGCCCCCCGGCACCATGCGGAAGTGCCGGGGGGCTTTTCGTACAAAGCGGGGAGATGCGGAAACTCTCCGCCCTGGGGAGGTGGTTATTTAGTGGAGCAGCTCGTTGTGTGCAACGCCGCCCACCGTCAGCTCTGCGCTCTCACCGGAGTGGGTGAGGGTAAAGAGGGTGTCGTCCACGCCCAGAGACAGCATACTGTCGATGTTCAGGGCGGTCTCACGGAGCTGGGTGCGGAACACGATGGTGGTCACATCCCGAGCTTTCAGCTCCCTCAGGTTGCCCAGACAGCCGGAAAGGACGGCAGTCTCAGCAGGTACTGCAATGATGTACCGGCCATCGGCAATGGAGGTCTCGTAGGCCCCTGCGCCGGTAACGGTGAGGGTGACAGCGGAGGAGCCGCCGTTGCTCTCGGGCACCAGCATCGGCACAAATTCCCGCTTCTCGGTCTCACCGCAGTTTGCGCACTTGTAGATGGTGTAGCCCTCGGAGGTGTAGGTAGGTGCGACCACTTCCATACGCTCCGTGAAGTGGTGGCCCAGTGCGTCGATGGTCTCCTCGTAGGTCTCGCCCACATGGGTGGTGCAGGTGTAGACCCGCTTGCCCGGGGTGGTGCAGGTGGGCTCCACCGTAGCCGTCAGCTCGTAGCTGTGGCCGTCCTGCTTGATGCCGACTAGGTCACCTGTGACGGTAATGCTGCCGTCCTCCTTCTTGACTACCTTGGCGTTCTCCACCTCTTCGATCTTGCCGCCATTGGTCTTGATCTCGACATTTCCGATGATACCGTTTCCCTTTCCATCCCGCTCGCCCGGCATGGCGGTGACAAGGGTACCGCCCGTTTCAACACTCAGGCCAATCTTGCCATTCCTGCTAGTCTTGATGCTGCTGCCATTGGTGGCTTTGCCGTCGGCGCCCTCTGCCTTGCCGCCCAGCGCAGTTGTCGTGCCTCCCTTCACAGTAACTTGGTTACTATTACCATCATAGAAACTCGCATTGCCGCCGGTGGCCTTGCCCGAGCCCGACTTGGCATTGCCGCCGATGAGCGTCGTCTCGCCGGCGGACACGATACCGCCACTTATTCCACTTATTCCACACGTTCCATTGAGAGCATCGCCTCCGGTAACAACGCCGCTTTTCGACTCTGCATTGCCGCCGATCGCCGTCAGCTTACCGCCCTTCTGGACCTCATAGCCGCAGCCAACGCCTGTCCCCAAGAAGCGGAGAGCAGCACCACCCCAGGCACTTCTCTTCACAGTCTTATGATCGCCGCCAATGGCAATGACCTCGCTGCCCTCTCCAACAACGACCTTTCCCTTCACGAAGAGGCTAATGCCTGTGCCGCCACCTGTACTTGTATCCTCTCCAGGGTGCAGCTGGCCGCCGCCCTTTGCAGTGAGCTTCGAATTTTTGATGTTAACTTCATCGTTGGCAGATATGCCATCGCCGCCGCCGAAACCGCCGGTGGCCGTAACCGTTGCATTCACCAGATCCAGCTTTCCACTAGTAGCACATATGCCAAAGGATCCGCCCTTAGTGCCCGAGCCGCCGGTGGTAGACAGAGAGGAGCCCTCCTTGCCCTGGATCGTCAGCTTGCCTTTACCAGATGTTATTCCTCTCGTCCCAAAATCGCCGCTGTTGCCGCCGGTCAGCTCATTCTTGCCCTCCAGCTCCAGCGTCACATCGCCGGTGCCCTCGATCTTCACAGCATCTTTGCCCGTATCCCCTGCATCCACCTTCAGGTTACGGAGGATGACCTTCAGGGGGCTGGCATAATCATTGATGATCTTCACCACATTGCGGGCGGCTTCCTGAACCTTTTCGGTAAGGGTGGTGGGGGCGTTGGTAGCCTCGTAGGTCTTCTCCTCAGCGGGCCTTTTATCCCCGGTCTCCTGCTCCGCAGCAGGCTTGGCGGCTGGCTTTGCGGCCTCCTGCTGGGCTTCGGGGTCATACTGGTCGTACTCGATCACCTGATCGGAGGTCTTTTCGCTCTTTTCGTCCTGCTCCGGCTCCTGAGAGTCGGCGGGCTTCTCCTCAGTCTCCTTCTGCTGGGCCTGCTTCTCCTCGTCCTCCGGGGCCAGCAGCTCCAGAGAGCCGGGCTCCTGGGCCTGCTCCTCGGTCTCGCCGGACTTTTCAACCTCGGAGGTGTTTTCGCCGGACTTTTCAACCTCAGAGGTGTTTTCGCCGGACTTTTCGGCCTCGGAAGTGTTCTCTTCCTCTGCGTTCAGGCTTTCGGTGGGCTTGGTATTGTCGCCGGTGTTGTCGCCGGTGATGATGATGTCGTCTGTGCCGCCGCCATCCTCCTTGATGCCGTTTCCGGTCGTTACCTTGGTGCCGTCCGTCTTGATGGTGACACTGTCGTCGCCGACCTTGATGGTCTTATTGCCACTTTTGTCCACCGAGACTACCACATTGCCCTGACTCACATCACAGATGTAAGCAGCCGAGGCCGGGGCAGCAACTGCCGACACTGCCATGCTCAGGGCCAGGACGGCCGCTGCCGTCCGCTTCATGTTTTTCCGTAACCGCATAATTTTTACCTCCTGTTTCGTGGTTTTTCCCTTTTTTTATTCTACCCCCCCCCCCTATAGGTTTTTCAATAGATTTTGTCAACAATCTTTTGGGCAAATATTTGTCATTTCTCACAAAAAGGCCGCTGGACCACATCTTCCGTGCAGCGGCATGAGCGATTTGTCCATGGGCCGTTTTTTCCCGGGCAAAAAAACACCCGCCTCTCTCCCCCATCGGGCAGAAAAGCGGGTGCTGATTTTTTCAGGGTCGTGCTCCGGCTCAGGTATCCTGCAGCTCACCACGGCTTGCGGCCTTGAGGTAAGCGAAGATGAAGCCGTCGAGGTCGTTCTCGCCGTTCTTGCAGATGCTCTTCACGCCGGTATCGTACACGGCCTTGAGGAAGCTGTTGCCGTAGTCGAAGAAGTAGGTGCCGCGCTCGTGGAACTTGCAGATCATCTCATAGTGATGCTGCAGCGTCTTGTCGACGAGCTTGCGGAAGCCCTCGGGGTCCTTGTCCAGCATCTCGGTGCGCTGGGCGAAGGTGAGGCCCTGCGGGCAGTAGCCGCCGTCGTAGGGAACGTGGCAGGAGGTCTGGTCGCTCATGAGGTCAACGTGAACGTTGTGCTCATAGAGGTACTCGAGCAGATCGACGATGTTGCCGCAGTAGGCAACGGCGCAGGGCTTGCCCGCCTTCTGGTGCTCGAGGGCGATCTTGGTCGCTTCCTCGAGGGAGTCGGTGCGGTGGCTGACCCAGCCCTGGGTGTAGCGGGTGTCGATACGGGAATCGTCGACCTCGGCGATGATGGACGCGGCGCCGGCGATCTCGGCAGCCTTGCCCTGCGCGCCGCTCATGCCGCCTAAGCCCGCGGAGATGAACAGACGGCCGGCGAGGTCTTTGTCGTTGGGGATGCCGAGCTTGAGACGGCCGGCGTTGAGCAGCGTGTTGAACGTGCCGTGGACGATGCCCTGAGGGCCGATGTACATCCAGCCGCCCGCGGTCATTTGGCCGTAGTTGGCGACGCCGAGCGCGGCGGCGCGGTTGAAGTTCTCCTGATCGTCGAAGGTGCCGACCATCAGGCCGTTGGAGATGATGACACGGGGCGCCATCTTGTGGGAGTGGAACAGGCCCAGAGGATGGCCGGACATGACGACCAGCGTCTGCTCGTCGGTCAGCTCCTCAAGGTACTTCTTGATGAGGCGGTACTGCATCCAGTTCTGGCAGACCTGACCGGTCTCACCGTAGGTGACCAGCTCATAGGGATAGAGCGCGACATCAAAGTCGAGGTTGTTGTCGATCATGACCTGAATGGCGCGGCCCTCGATGCACTTGCCCTTGTACTCGTCGATGGGCTTGCCGTAGAGCTTGCCCTCGGGACGGAAGCGATAGCCGTAGATGCGGCCGTGCTCCTCGAGCTCGGCGGCGAACTCCTTGGCCATCTGCTCGTGATGGTCGGGGTGGATGTAGCGCAGAGCGTTCTTGATGGCGAGCGCCTTATCGGCCTCGGTCAGGTGGGATTCGCGGCGGGGTGCGCGGCGATAGCAGGATTCCATCTTCGGGTACTCGGGAAGATCGTAGTCCAGCTTGATCGTCATGGCTTCGTCAGCGAGATTGATCATGGGGTGTTCCTCACTTTCTAAAATTTTTCGATTTCTCTCAATTTTCGGTTTTATCTCAAAAGAATCTTGTGCAATTTGCTTTACATCTTGCATTATAGCAAGAAGCTGCTATAATGAAAAGAACTTCTATTGTATTGTTATCATACTTTTTTAGTATAGCTTGTCAGGAGGCGCCTTTCCATGACCATTCGCCAGCTCGAATACTTCTGCGCGGTCGCGGAGGGGCGCAGCATTTCCGCCGCCGCCCGCGCCCTGCACGTCGCCCAGCCGCCCATTTCGCGCCAGATCGCCCAGCTTGAAGCCGAGCTCGGTGTACAGCTTTTCGCCCGCGAGAGCCGCGGCATGAAGCTCACCGAGGCCGGGCAAGCCCTCTACCGCCAGAGCCGCTCGCTTTTTCTCAATCTCCGGCGCGTGGAGGAAAACGTCCGCAGCATCGGTGCCGGCGAGGGCGGGCGCATCAACGTCGGCGTCATTTACTCCGCCATGCCCTATGCCCTGCATTATTTGGAGGCGTACCACGCCCGCTATCCCAAGGTCGAGTTCTACATCCGTCTCGGCTCCCCGCAGGACCTTTTGAACGACCTGGATCGCGGCGAGCTGCACGTCCTCTTTCTCCGCCGCTCCACGCAGGAGTCCGGCAGCCTGCACGAGCGCATCCTCGGCGAGGACGCGCTGGAGCTCATCATGACCGCCGCGACCGACCCCGCGCCGGAGCTGGACGCCGTGCCCATCGAGCGGCTGCGCGGCGTGCCGATGTGCCTGCTGCGCTCGGATGACCTCTGGGGCTACAACGATTATCTGATGAAGGAGTGCCGCCGCAGCGGCTTTGAGCCGAACGTGCCCTGCCAGTGCTACGATACGCCCATGGCGATGCAGCTCGTGCGCTCGGGCTTCGGCATCAGCTTCCTGCCGCATTCCATCGTCGAGACGCACCCGAACTCCGGCATCTACGCCAAGCCTCTGCGCGGCATCCCCGCCAAGTCCTACCCTGTCCTTGTCTGGAGCGACGACGTGCAGGGCGCGCCCTGCGTGCAGCGCTTCATCGCGGAATCCTGACGGGCGCGGCTTTACTTAAAAAAATTAAGCGCCCCGAAACAAAAGAGAAAGAAAACCTGTTTACGCCCGCCCGGGCACACGGTATAATGACAGCGTAAGCATCAAAATACAGGTTGGAAATTGTCTGACCTGACAAAAACGGAGGAAACTTATCATGGCACGACTGATCGAATGCATCCCCAATTTCAGCTGCTCCAAGGAAAAGGACGAGGCCACCTATAACGAGCTCGTCAAGACCGCGCAGAGCGTCCCCGGCTGCACCCTGTTCGACGCCCAGACCGACGGCAACCACAACCGCTGCGTTTTCACCCTCATCGGCTCCCCCGAGGCCATCGAGGAGGTCGCCTTCCAGCTCACGAAGGTCGCCACCGAGCGCATCGACATGAACAAGCACCACGGCGAGCACAAGCGCATGGGCGCGACCGACGTCATCCCCTTCGTCCCCCAGATGGACGTGACCGTGGAGGAAGCCGTCGAGATGTCCAAGCGCGTCGCCCAGCGCATCTGGGACGAGCTGAAGGTCCCCTCCTTCCTGTATGAGGACAGCGCCACCCGGCCCGAGCGCCGCAACCTCGCCACCTGCCGCAAGGGCGAGTTCGAGGGTATGCCCGAGAAGCTGTTGCAGCCCGAGTGGGCGCCCGACTACGGCGAGCGCAAGATCCACCCCACCGCCGGCATCACCGCCATCGGCGCCCGTATGCCGCTCGTCGCGTTCAACTGCAACCTCGAGACCAGTGACGTTGAGGTCGCCAAGAAGATCGCCAAGGTCATCCGCGGCTCCTCCGGCGGCTTCCGCAGCTGCAAGGCCATGGGCTTCATGCTCGAGGACCGCGGCATCGCGCAGGTCTCCATGAACATGGTCAACTATGAGGATACCCCGCTCTATGTCACCTATGAAATGATCAAGGCTCTGGCCGAGCGCTACGGCACCCGCGTCATCGAGAGCGAGATCGTCGGTCTGACTCCCGCCAAGGCGCTCATCGACTGCGCCGAGTTCTACCTCAAGGCCAAGGACTTCGACTGCAAGAAGCAGGTCATGGAGTATCATTTGATCGACATGGAGTAAAAGCTTCAAAAAAGCGGTTATGCCGCTTTTTTGAGAAAGGCTTCAGCGCGCGGCGCTCACCGCGCCGTGCACTGCAAGGTGTCGCTGCGGACGCGCGCGAGCGCCCTCCGCGACAAACCCACTTTGTTTCGCGCCTGCGGGCGCGAAATGCCACAAGGAAGGACATTGAATTCTATGAAACTTGCTGAACTGACCGTTACCGGCTTTGCCGACATCGTTTCCTCCGACGCGCCCGCGCCGGGCGGCGGCTCCTGCGCCGCGCTCTACGGCGCCATCGGTGCCGCGCTGACCGCCATGGTCGGCGGTCTGACCCAGGGCCGCAAGAAGTACGCCGAGTACGCCGAGCACGCCGCCGAGGTCGAGGCCAAGGGCAACGAGCTCAAGGCCCGTCTGCTCGACGTGATGGACCGCGACACCGATGCGTTCAACGTCGTCTCCGCCGCCTTCGGTATGCCCAAGGACACCGACGAGCAGAAGGCCGCGCGCTCCGCCGCCATTCAGAACGGTCTCAAGGGCTGCACCAAGACGCCCATGGAGATGATGGAGCTCATCGACGAGACTCTCACCCTCGCCCACTCCCTGCTCGGCCGCTTCAACGACACCTCCGCGAGCGACCTGGGCGTTGCGTTCCTCTCCCTCAAGGCCGGTATCCAGGGCGCGTGGCTCAACGTGCTCATCAACGTCGGCTCGCTGAAGGATCAGGAGTTCGCCGCCGAGTACCGTGCCCGCGGCGAGAAGCTGCTCGCGCACGCGCTGCCTCTGGCCGACGAGTGCTACGCCGAGATCGTCAAGCTGATCGACGGCTAAAATTTATCTTGCCAAACGCAAAAGGCTTCGGTATCATCGTACCGAAGCCTTTTCGACAGAAAGAAGGTCCTTTTATGACGCTCACCCATCTGACCCCCGCCGATTACGTCACCACGCAGTGGTCCGGCGGCGCGACCACCCAGCTCGCCATCGCGCCGAAGGGCGCGGTGTATGCCGACCGCGATTTTCTTTGGCGGCTGAGCTCCGCGACCGTCGAGCTTGACGAGTCCGACTTCACGCCCCTGCCCGCCTATGACCGCGTGATCTCCACGCTGCGCGGAGACATGGTCCTCGCGCACAACGGCGGGGAACAACTGACGCTGCACCCCTACGAAATCCACGATTTTTCCGGCGCGGACGATACCCACTCCTGGGGCCGCTGCACGGACTTCAACCTCATGCTGCGCCGTGGACAGTGCCGCGGCTGCGTCACCGCGCATTTTCCGCATGGCATGGAAACACTTCCCCTCCGCGCAGGCGAAACGGCCCTGCTCTTCTGCGGTGAGGGAAGCGTCACGCTCCGCGCGGGCACGGAAACGCTGACGCTCGCCGCGCACGAAAGCGCCCTGATCGAGGACGCGCCCGCGCAGCTCACCGTCGAGGGCAGCGCGAAGCTGATGCTTGCGCAGATGTACCGCTGAGGGAGGGAGCTGCATGACCGGAGAAGACGTCGCCGCGCGCGTCCACGCCTACGCATGGACCGACCGCAAGCCGGGGCTGGAGCGCACCCGCGCTCTGCTCGCCGCGCTGGGAAACCCCGAAAAAGCCCTCAAATTCGTCCACATCACCGGCTCGAACGGCAAGGGCTCGACCGCCGCGATGCTCGCCTCCGTTCTCGCGGCGGCGGGATACCGCACGGGACTGTTCACCTCGCCGCACCTCTACCGCTTCAACGAGCGCTTTCAGGTGAACGGCGCGCCCATCCCCGATGCGGCGCTTGACCGCCTCGCGGAGCGCGTGCTCGCCGCGGCGGACATGCTTCCGGAGCATCCGACCGAGTTTGAGCTGATGACCGCCATCGGCTTTCTCTGGTTCGCGGAGGCCGGCTGTGACCTCGTCGTGGTCGAGGTCGGTCTCGGCGGGCGGCTGGACTCCACCAACGTCATTCCCGCGCCTGAGGCGGCGGTCATCACCAACATCGGGCTGGAGCACACCGCCATCCTCGGCAGCACCCTCGCCGCCATCGCCGCGGAGAAATCCGGCATCCTCAAGCCCGGCTGCCGCGCCGTGCTCTACGGTCAGAGCCGCGAGGTAGGGGAGATCGTCGCCCGCGCCTGCGTGGAAAAGAATATCCCGCTCACTGTCACGGACGACTCGCAGCTCACGCTGCTCTCGTCCGGCCTCGACGGACAGCGCTTCACCTACCGCGGCAGCGCGCCGCTGCTCCTGCCGCTGCTCGGCGACTATCAGCTCCGCAACGCCATGACCGTGCTCGACACGGTGGACGCGCTGCGCGCGCAGGGCTGGAATATCTCCGCCGACGCCGTCGCGCACGGACTCGCCGCCGCACGCTGGCCCGGACGACTGGAGCTGGTGCACCGCCGCCCCGACCTCATCATTGACGGCGGGCACAACCCGCAATGCGCACAGGCGCTTGCCGCCTCGCTGCGCGGGCTCTACGGCGGAAAAAAGCTCATCTTTCTCATCGGTGTGCTCGCCGATAAGGATTGGCAGAGCATGGTCGGCGAGGTTTTGCCGCTGGCCAAGGCCATCGTCACCGTCCGCCCCGAAAGCGATCGCGCTAAGGACGAAAACGAGCTGGCCGCGTGGGTCCGCGCACAGGGCGTCCCCGCCGAGGCGCACGCCTCCATCGGCGAGGCGCTGGACGCCGTGCTCGCTCTCGCGGGTCCCGAGGACGCCGTCTGCGCGTGGGGCTCGCTCTACAGCGTCGGCGAGCTGCGCCATTGTCTCGGCCTGTGCTGAGATTCGTCCGCGTGATATTCGGCATCCTCGGCGCGCCGCTGTTCTGGGCGCACGCCTACATGGGCGGCGGCTATTGTGACTTCAAACGAAAGTTCGCCGCCGAGCCGCTGCCCTGCCGGCCGTCGGTGCTCACGCAGGCAAACGACTACCGGTAAAGTGACAGCAGAAACCCCCCGACGCCCGTACAAATGGGCGTCGGGGGTTTTGTTTATCGTGGCTGCTTTGCGGTGTCTCTTAGTACATACCGTCCTTCAGAATCGCAACTTTTTGAAGCAAAACGAATATAACGGAAAACGTAGATTTTCGTAGAGTTATCAATGCTTTGAGCCGCTTTTTGAAGTCTCCTTGATTTTAAGAAAATTCACATATTTCTACGCAAATCTACGCCACTCGGCAGGGAATTGGCGTAAGTTGTGGCGTAAGCCAGCCAACTTCGTACAATGAAAATTATAGGCTGCTGGCAATCTGTTCAAAGGCTCTCTCGACAGAATCAAAGCTGCTGTGCGTATAGACATCCAGCGTCACACTGGCGTTGGAATGTCCCATCAGATATTGCAGGCTCTTCACATCAAGCCCCGCCTGTTGGACGTTGGTGCAGAACGTATGCCGCAGCACATGAGGCGTGATCCGAGGGACAGGCTTGCCGTATGCCTTTTCAAATCGCGCTTGCAGACCTCGCATATAGTTCTCCAAGTGCATAGCGACCTTCGGCATCCCAGATTTGTCCAGAAAGAGGAAGCCGCTGTGACCGTCCACCAGCAATTCCACCTTAGGGGGTGTTCTGGCTTTCACCACTCGCATCAGCGCCATGTAAACCGCATCCGTCATGGGGATATTTCGGATGCCGCTTTTGGTTTTGGGCGGTGTGACAAAATAGGGCTTCTCCGCCGTTCGGCACAACTGCCGCCGCACATGGATACAGCGCCGGTCGAAATCAATATCTGCCCGTGTCAGACCGTACAGCTCGCTCACACGCAAGCCGGTTCCCAGCAGAATCACAATGTCATCGTAGTAATTTCCGCCGCAGTCCTGCACGAATTGCAGGTATCTCTCCTGCTGCTCCTTAGTCAGCGCGTCACGCACATAGGCATCCTTCGGCACCACGTCAGACAGCTTGAATTTGAACGGATTCTTGCGGATGATGTCATCATCCACCGCCATTTCAAACGCCGGCCTGACAACGCTTTGCAACACACCGATGGTGTTTTGCTTGATGCCGCTGTCGTGCAGGAACACAAGCCAGCCCTTTGCGTCGGATAGCTTTACAGTCTTGATCGGCTTCTGTCCGAATGGGTCGGCATGAATCCGCTTGACCGCAGAACCATAAGACCGCAGGGAGTTTTGCTTCAAGCCCCGTTTCAGGTTCATGTAGCGGTCAACCAGCTCCGCCACGGTCATTTCACCCGCTGCGTAGTCGATGCCGTCCGCCATGTCGCGCCGCAGCTCGTCCTCTTTCTTTCGCAGCTCTGTCAGGGATTTGGCGTAAATACAACGCCGTTTCTTGTGTATATCGGTATAACGATAGTCATAGGTACCGTTTGCTCTCTGGCTTTCGCCGTCCTTCAAAACGCGGCCCTTGCTATCCTTGCGCTTTTCAGACAATCTCAATTACTCCTTTCCAGCGAAAAGCGCATGTAGGGTTTGTATTAGTATACCATACCCCACACGCGCTTTCCACATATTTTTATATCGAATAGGACGAATCCAAAAACCTTTCAAATGCTCTACGCTTAATAAGGCGTTTGTTTCCGTTCCACAGTACAAACGGGCAGTTATTCTCGTTTGTCATATCTCGCAGTTTGTTGATGCCGATTCCGAAGTAGGCAGCAGCTTCCTCAAGGTTAAGATTCGCTTTTTCCCATATAGGGACACTATTGACCGCCACGAGGATCACCTCACAGCTGCTCCTCGTCGAACAGATAGCCTTGAAATACCGTACCGTCTCCGGTAATGAAACGGCCTCGCGCATCCTTGGGTATCTGTTCGGCGGCGCTGGTGTTGTCGAGTATGATTTGCGAAAGTACGCTGTCCGCCCTGCCGCAAACACGGAAATCCATGTTATTGCGTATCTGGCCGGGAATGATCGTTGCGTCCGGCCTCTGCGTGGCAAGAATAAGGTGGATGCCGAACGCCCGCCCCTGCCGCGCGATGGTGGACAGCCTGCTTTCAATTTGCGCCAGTAGCTTCTTCCGCTCGTTGTCGGCTCCGGTCTTGTCCAACATCTCCGCCACCTCGTCACAAGCGAATATGAGCCGTGGGAGCGGCTGCTCCGTAGTCTCGTTGTAGGCGTCAATGTTTGGACAGCCCAGCGCCTTAAACGCGCTCTTGCGATATTCCAGTACCGCCACAAGCTGGTCAAGGGTATCGCGCAAATTTTCCTCCGTGAAGCACATCCGGCATTTCTCATGCCAGACCTTGGGAAAATCAACGCCACCTTTGAAATCCGCAATATAAACTTCTGCGCCTTTGTGGAGCGCCTGCATAAGCAGCAGTTTCAGCAGGACGCTCTTGCCGCTGCCCGTGGAACCTCCTAAGAGGATATGCGGAATGTGCGCGAGGTTGACTGTCACAGGGCCGGTGTAGCTTTCCCCCAACACCAGCACAAAGCTCTTAGGGGAAAGATAGCTGTCTTTCCATTTCAGAACTTCCGGCAAATCGTCATCAGCAGAGACAGAATACACCAGCACACGACTCTTGCCCTTGGCGTGGGCCAGCTTGACAATGGTGATTCCCAGCGCCGTTTCGATGGCAAGGCATTTCTTTTCCCATTCTTGTAGAGGGATGCTCTGGTTGCGGAACTCCCATATTGTGACACGGGGATTATCCTTGTCGCGGCGCTTGCGGAGCAAATCGGGCGGCATCCCCGCGTGGTTTATGAGGCCGATACATTGAAGCTGGTCTTTCGCTGCTCGTCTGCCAAAGGGATAGAGCAGGAGCGTCAGCAGTGCCAGACCTCCAACAAACAAATAGGCTGTTACAGCGTGTTCCATTGCGGCCTTGAGAATGGGGGAAATTAACTCGATATGCTTCACCTGTTCGCGCAATATGGCCTGCTTTGTGGCAACGTACACAGCGCCAACAAGAAAAAGCGCAAGGAAGAAAAGCTTGACCGGAAAATCAGGGGTACCGCGAAGCTGACGAAGGAGGTCATGCCAATAGGCGCGGCGCTCGATTTTTTTCTTATCTTCTCTTGTCATGGAAAGGCACCTCCCTCGGCGGTTTACCCTTGCGAAACTCCTTCACGCAGCCGATACGCCGCAGGAATGCCCGCCACGTCTCCAGCTCAGAGCGCTGAACTTCCGTATACTGTTCGTCCAAAGAGATATTGGAAGTGATGTAGACAGTGGTATAGCAGGCCGTGCGGTCGTGGTATCGCGCTGGGAGCTGCAAAGGGTAAATATCCAAATAATTGAGCATGGCGGCAATTGGGATCTGACTGTGAAATTCTTCAAACACCAACACGGGCTGTCCGTGGTAGGCATCGAATTTCGTGCCATTTTTGCCACCGTAATCGGTAATACGGCAGATGTCCTCTGGCTTGTGGGATGCAAAAATGCTTCGCGTCTTTCCGGTTCCGCTGTCACCATAGAAATAAAGCACCTGAACGGCTCGATTTTCCTTGATATACCGCTCTGCCTGCAGGGTATCCCGCATCTCGTCAATGCCCTTGAGCCGAAATGCATAAGACGGCTTCTGCCGAATGATTTCGGCATTGGTCATACCCTGTTCCACACAGCCCATGAGGGCATACATGGAGGGGGAATCCTCCTCGGCTTCTGTGGGAATGTCACCAAACTCAAAGAAGGTTCCCTCGACAGAGGTTTCCACCTTTTTCGTGTCAGCCCATTTCCCGCTTTTGGTGATGTAATCTCTATTTGCCACGGAGCCTTTCATGCTCTTTTCGATGTGAGCAGGTGGAAAGCGGTTCTTTATGGTACTGAATCGAATCGGAGAATGGGAAAACAGATAGATATGCGTATGATAGGTCCCGCTCTCGCCAATCTCGTCTGCGAGGCAAAAATACCTTGGATGAAACAGATGCAGCCTTTCGATGATCGTATCATGGTCAAGGCCGCAGTCTTTTGGATTGTTGATGGTCAACGACCATCTGCGGCTTTGTGGGTCTTGTGCAGCCATGTCATGGTCTCCTTTCTTTGCTACCGCTACCTTGCTGCCCCACGGTAATACTTACCGTGGGGCAGCGGGGCGGCGCTGGCGCTGCCGCCGGGGGATATTTTCCTTGATGGAAAATATCTGTTCCCCGTCTGCTGCGCCCTGGCCGCCCGGTTGCGACCGTCAATTTTTCCTGACGGTAGAAATGCCGGTGGCCTTTGCGGTGAGCTGGACATGCCCTTGAGACTCATAAGCGGTCACCTCAAGGTCGGCAAACTCGACCTCAATAAAGCCTTCCGGCTTTTCCATGAGCTGCTTACCGTCAATGCGGACACCGATTTTCTCAAGGCTGTGTGCAGGCAGCGCAACGATATAGCGATAGCCGGTCACGGTATCCGTGCGCTTGCCATCTTTATACTCATACGCCGGCGCAACATCCACCAACAGCTTCTTTGTCCCCAGCGAGGCGGGGTCGATCCGAAGATCGCGAATATTCAACATGGGTAATACCTGTTCCTTTCATAAGTGTACCGTGCAGCGTTGATCGGACGCCGCTGGGTTGGTAGGAATGAAGCAATCCAGATTGCAGGGATAGAATAACAAAAGGCGGAGGACAATACTTATTCCGCAATGGAATAACTTTTGTCCTCTGCCTCACCTTTACAGATTGCAGTCCGGCAGCGCCGGAAAGCCTTTCGCTATTAAATAATCATCTGCCTCGTTCAAGACTGCTTGCAATTCTTCGTTTGATACACCTCTGTAATTCTGTTCTGCTTGTGAGTAAAGCCGGATCAGCTCCAAATAGCATTGGTGGACAGGCTTTGCCGGGGAAAACGCTCTTTCACACCTTGCCAAATAATCTATGGCTTCATCCTCGTTCAATCTCAGAATCAGGCAGAGGCTCACCAGCGTTTTCACAGGGACGTTCTGAATGATTCCGTTTACGATCTTATTTAACCTTGATTGACTCATTCTCACACAAACGGACAGCTTGTTTTGAGACAGTCCTACTCTGCGTGCATAATAATCTGTGTACAGCCCGAATGAGGCTGTATCGCTTAATTCAGATGGCCTCGGTCTGGAAGAACAGAACAAGGAAGTTCCATTCCGTTTCTAAAGTCACGCAAACCTTTGTTTTCTTCATCTGTTGGCCCAACCGCCGGAGGTGCTGAGTATGCGGGGAAAAAGGGGATTGCTGTAAGTGCTGGGAAAAGAGCAGCAAATCACCATACGCACCACCTCCTGCGAAATGAGTTACCGATGGGTATTGCCCCTCCGGCAGCAGGCCAACTTATACCATCATATTTTCAAAAAGGATAGAAAAAAGCACGGCTTTCTTCAAAGTCGTACTTCATTGATCTAATAGTCCAAGGACTACTATTCTCATACACTTTTTCTTGGAAAAGGGCATACTTCCCCCTTTCCCCAAAATCAGTCAAGGTATCACTGGCGTTACACAGCCTGCGTGAGCCGTGCCCTCGTGTGACAGCGGACTTGGTTCGCCTCATCCTGCGGATCATGCAGAAACGCTAACGCCGCCCATCGCCCACAGGACAAGCGCTTCACATTTGGCTCAAAGTGTGTACCCGCAAACGGCAATGCCGGTCACAAGTACAGCCAATTCGGGAAAATACCGGCTTCAGACTTGCCCGGCGCATAGGCAGGGGTTCGCTTCCCCCGCACGCCTGACAGCTTACTTCCTCTCATTAAGGTCATTTCAGCGAGAATATGCCGAATGACAATTCCACCCTATCACGCATGGCCAATCTACAATTCCCGGATGCACTCATGTCCCGTCATGACGCCGGGGAGCAGGCCGTCGCGCACCAAAAGCTGTTCCCGTGTCCGCTCTGCCGCTCCATGATCCGAAACAGCAGGGCTTTCACGCAGCCTTTGATGAGGAAAGTATAGCAGGTTCCATCGTACCCGTCAAGTATTGGGAGAGAAAGGGCAAGCGCCCGAGCAATGCTCGGGCGCTTGGATAGTGGATTCTTGATTACAGCTTTGCGCCATTCTGCCAAACGACAGTATTGTCGATGGTGACCTTGGTATCATTACTCATACCGTTCTCAATGCTGTAGAGGTTACTTTCGGTCTGAGAATCGGTACTTGCATTCTGTGCTGTGCAGTTAGTGAAAGATACATCCCAAGCAATGCCTGTATAAGACTTCAGGCATACCGCTGGTTTGTTGGCACTATTGGTATTAACGAATTTGCAATCGGTAAAAGTCAACTTAGCATTTATACACTGTTCTTTATAAGCGTTGATAAATTTGCCACAATCAGTATTGAAAATACAATTCTCGAAGGTGAAATCGATACCGGAATATGTCCAGAGATTGTAATCATTAGGATTAGCAGCAAATGTACAGTTTTTAAATACGACCTTACCGACACCCCAGTAACTTCCGCGACCCTCAATGGTGCAATTCTCAAAGTATAGAGAATTAGCACGAACAAACCCCTTATAATTGCCTGTGCCAACATTAATGGTCATGCCCTTAAAAGTGACCACGGAACCTTCATAGCTGTAGTCTGACGAGCCTTCACCATTTGCATCTGTTACCGTCAAATCACCAGCGGTAAAGGTAGTCTTATCCGCGCCGTTTCCGGTAAGCGTGAGCGTGGTACCCTTCGTCTTATCGTTTGCCACGTTATAAAGCGTGTAGGTGCCGTTGGTCAGCTTGATGGAGGTCTCCTTGCCGGCGGCGGCATTGCTGATGGCGCTTGCCAAATCGTCCTGACTGCTCGCGCTTCCTACAAGCATATATTCCGGATTCGCGGCCATCTGCCACGACTCTGTCAGCTTACTATTGTTGTCATATGTGTTGTAGATAACAGACTCCGCAGGCGTGTCAATCGAGTTACCTGCCCATGCAAGCAAATAGCCGCTGGAGCTTTCATCGCAAATGGAGCTGTTAGGATACTGATTTACGGTCGCCGTGCACCCGTCATAGAAGAGCATTGCATAGCATCCGCTCTGCAATGTTTTGATCATCCCGTAGTTGTTGACTGTAATCGTACAAGCGGACTGGGTGGAAACAACATGATTATTGTTGCTCGCAATGGTTCCACGGTTATCCAGCGTGTAGGTGCCGGTACCGTCGAAACGAGCAGCTTTCATCGTCTTGCCAGACGGATTGATTATTTGCGCGATTGCTCCGGTCAGAATGATTTTTCCGCCATTGGCATCGCCATTCGTCACGGTAGCGTTGCCGCTGATGGTGACTTCCTTATCTGCAGTACCGGACAACGTATAAGAACCGGGCATATTGATTTCAACTTTTTCGATAAGCCCATCAATCTTCAAATTGCTGCAAACCGCGTTGTCAGAAGTGAATTTCGTGCAGGCTGCGGGGATGGTCAAGGTGCCTTCCTTATTGCTGACGGTGATGTCCTTGAGAATGAGCGTCGTAGACGTTCCGACCGCGCTATCGATTCTTGTTTGCAGCGCGCCAACATCTTCGAATGTTTCATCTATGATTGTCAGCTGCGAAGTGTTGCCAGAAATATCATAGACAGGTCCGCTGCCTGTGGCATTGTTGACCAGATAGCCGGTATTGGAGCATTTAATGGCAGGTGTGCGTTCCGTGATGCAAATACCGGCCACACCATTGATATATGCGTTGGCCGTAATATTGCCTGTGTTGTGGCAATCATAGACTGCTTTGACTCCGGTGCCGGGTTGTCCGACGATGCCGCAGGCATAATTGCAATCGCCCGCAGTAATCGTTCCGTTATTTGTACACTTGTAAATAACGACTTCAAGTCCATTGCACGAACCGGCATTTGCAACGATACCAGCAATCGGAAGACCACCAGTTGTACCCCCGCCGGTTGTCCAGTTGACTGCTGCATTGTTCACACAATCTTTGATAACAACAAGATGCGGCTGATTATTGTTTCCTCTTTGGACATTGGATACGATACCGGCCACGGTGTGCTTGGAGCCAGTAACAGAAACGTTATTAGCTGTCACGAGTTGATTGTAGACCATGTTTTTTGCAGATACGCCGACGATGGCGGCGATTTTTCCTTTGTCCGCAGCGTTATTGTCACTCACCGAACCATTCGACATAGAAATATTGCTGATGTAGGCATTTTCTGCCCAACCAATCGCGGCCGCGCCATATTTTCCAGTCTGAATGGTGAAGTTCTGAATGCTAAAGTTCTTAATGACTGTTTTGAAACGAGATTCCTCGCAGTTGCTCAGTTTATAGGTTTCCTCATCCCATACACCTCTCGCAACCGTTTTATAGGTTGCGCCTTCGGCGATGCCGACGACCTTACCGAACAGGCCGTTGTACGAACCGGTGGATGTGATTGTCAGATTGCTGATGGTCTTATTGTCGCCATCAAAAATACCGGAGAAGGGGTGCTCGTTCGTGCCGATGGGCGTCCACTCTTCGTTCTTGAGGTCGATGTTTGCCGTTAGCTCGATGGTCTTGCCAGCAAAGGCATCACCATCGTTTACCTTATTGCGGAAAGCCTTGAGGTCGGTATCGTTGGCAATGTAATAAGTGTTGCTGTTTTCGATAGTCTGCGTCGCGCCGCAGGAGCACTTCTTGACGGTGTTCATAGTGCTCCAATCGGTCACGAAGGTAGTATAAGCGTGTGTGTGAACACTGCCGCCGGAGGAGCTGCTGGACGGCTTAGCAGGCTCGGTCTTGGGGACGATGTAGGTCTGGTCATCGGAGACGGACTTGCCGTTGACGGTCAGGCCGGTCGCGCCGTCCGCGACCACGATTTTGGTGCCCTCGGGCGCGTTGATCACCTTGACATTTTTCGCCACGACGAGAACGAGTTCGCCGTCCTTGGCGTTGACGGTCATGCCGTCCTTGTCCGCGTAAACGCCGATGGCGCGGTCGAGAATGGTAACGGTGGACGCGCGGTTGATGTTGTCCTGCGGGGCAAGCTCGTTAGCCGTCACGCCGCCCACGATACCGGCCTCAATGAGCGCGGCAACATAGCCCTGCGCGTAGGCGGAGACCTGCGCGGCGTCGGTGTACTTCGTCAGGTCGGGCTTGCGGATCGGCTCAATGCCGAGCGCGCGGGCCAGCATGACCATAGCGCGCTCGCGGGAGATGGGCGCTTCGGGCGTCACCGTGCCGTCGCCGTTGCCGTTGAGGATGCCGGCAGCCGCGCAGCGGTTGATGGCATCATAGTACCAGGCATCCGCCGTGTTGTCGGTGAAGCCCGCGTCCTTCGCGGCGGGCAGCTTGAGGAGCTTCGCGAGGATGGTCGCGAGCTGCGCGCAGGTGAGCTGACCGTTGGGGTCAAACTGACCGTTGCTGCCCTGGATGATGCCGTGGCCACTCCAGCGTTCGATGGAGCTCTCGGCCCAATGGCCTGCGGTGTCGCCGTAGGTCGGTTCGACCGCTCCTGTGCCGACCGTGAGCAGACTAACTGTCATGGCGAACACAAGAATGAGGGATAGGATTTTGCGTTTCATTTTGGTCCTCCTACTGTATTTTTTCCGCGGCTCCCCGCGGTTTGGGCACTTATTTCACCGGCTCTGCCGGAGATTCACTTAGAATCGCTGTGCATTGGCTCAAAGGTCTGCCCGCGCAGATCGGACAGCCGCAGTGCTGTTTTCCCGTGCGGCTGTTGACGACCGCCCGCCACGCATGACCCTTATCGCAGAGCCACCAGACCTTGCGGCGGCTGCCGGGCGTCACCTGCTGCGGTGTAAGGCTGCCGTTGCGCGTCGGGTGCCATTGCGAGGCAACGACCGGCTCTATCGTCGCGAGGTCGTTGAAGCCGGGCAGAACCTTGTGGTTGGAGCAATACGGACAATCGCTTCCACTCCGCACGCGGTGAGCTATAACAGCCGGATAGGAATGTCCCTGTTCGCAGCGCCACCACACGCGACGGTTGGAGCCGGAAGTCACTGCCTCCGGCGTCAGAGTGCCGTTTTTTGCAGCGTCCCATTGCGCGGCAAGCTGCGGGTATTGCGAAGCGAGGTCGTTTTCGCCCTGTATGACCTTTTGTCCTGCGCAGAATGGGCAGCCTGTTCCACCACCCGCGCGGGATGAGATGGCGGCACGGTAGCTGTGTCCCTTGGGACAGCGCCACCAGGCCTTTCTCACCGTTCCCGGGGCGACCAGCGTCGGCAATAGAGGAGCGTTCTTCTCGGTATCCCATTCGGCAACAAGTGCGGGATACCTTGCCGCGAGGGAGTTTTCGTCCGGCAGAACAACACGTCCCGCGCAGACGGGACAGCCGGTGCCCAGCACACGGCTCTTGACGACCGAATCGTAGGAATGTCCCGCAGGGCACCGCCACCAGACCTTTTTGTGGCTGCCGATGGTCAGATCGGCGAACTTCAGCGGGGCGTTTTTCTCCGCATCCCACTCAGCCTCAAGGGCAGGAACCTGTATCGCCAGCGAGTTCTCAGGCGTTTCCATGCGTCCGGTACAGTACGGACAGCCACTGCCCGCCGAACGGGAGTAGACCTTCGCCTGCCAACTGTGACCCTTGGAGCACTGCCACCATACCTTTTGATGACTTCCGAAGGAAACGTCGGACGGCGTCAGGCCGCCGTTCCTCGCGGCATCCCACTCACGCAGCAGCGTGTCGCGGCCATGCTCTATGCAATACTGGCGCAAAGACATTTTCATACATGCCCCCCGCTGCATTCTTTTCGTTGGATGTTCACATTATACCCATTATGTCGGGAATATTCAAGCCCCGACCGGGCAAATATAATAAAAATCACAAGTGAGGTGGTTTTTATTATCTCTTACGAACCGCTTTGGAGCACCATGCGGCGAAAGGGCGTTACGACCTATACGCTCATCAAGGATTACTCCTTCAGCCGCGGCACATTGGACTCGCTCAAGCACAACCGAAACATCTCGACGGCTACGCTGAATGACTTGTGTAATATCCTTTCCTGCCGGGTCGAGGATGTTTTGGTGCATACGCCGGATGAAGCATAAAAAAGACGCTTTCAAAGCATGGTCTTCCCATGCCGAAAGCGTCTTTTATTTCAGATAAAAAGGGCTGCGGGCAGCACAAATAAGCAGAGTTTTACTTGCTCTGCTCTGCTCTGCTCTGCTCTGCTCTGCTCTGCTCTGCTCTGCTCTGCTCTGCTCTGCTCTGCTCTGCTCTGCTGTCAGTATATGGCGCCTGTTTCATCCTTGTCAACCCCTTTTTACAAGCTTTTTCAAGATTTTAGGAAAAGCAAAAGGAAAAGCAAAACCGCAGCTTTACATGCGCAAAGCTGCGATACCAACACGGGAAATCAGTCGGCGGTTTCCCGCAGACAGATTGCAGCTGGCTGACCCAATGGGTCCCTGTAGCTTTGCGCCGCCGGCTTGCGCCAGGTTTGCCGATAGCATTTATAGATGTGTTCAGTATACTATACTTCCACAAAATTGCAAGAGAAAGGCGGCGATTTTTATAGCGAATTGCTCAAAATTCCTTCAAATCCTCCATCGCGCGGGGAATATGCCGATTGCGAGATAGAACGCATTTCCCTTCGCAGCCTTGGCAATGTTTCGAGGTCATAGCGGCACGTGCAAAAAGACCGACACCCGCAAATGTGAGTGTCGGTCTTCATTACCCTATCATGCGCTTGAATTTTTGGCGTAAGTGGCGTAAGTTTGGCGTAAATCCGCTTTTGCGCATCCCAAAAACCAAGCAATTTCAAGGCTTTGCGGCGAGTCTTAGTACATGCCGTCCATGCCGCCCATGCCGGCGGGAGCCGCGGGTGCGGGAGGTTCGGGCTTGTCGGCGACCAGCGCCTCGGTGGTCAGCACCATGGAGCTGACGGACGCGGCGTTCTCCAGCGCGGAACGGGTGACCTTGGCAGGATCGACGATACCGGCGCCGATCATGTCGCAGTAGACCTCCTTGTAGGCGTCGAAGCCGTAGCCGACCTTGCGGCTGCTCTTGATCTTCTCAAGCACCACGCTGCCGTCCACACCGGCGTTCTTGGCGATCTGGCGGACAGGCTCCTGCAGCGCGTTGACGATGATCTTCACGCCGGTCTTCTCGTCACCCTCGACCTTGCCGATGAGCTTCTCGACCGCGGGAACGGCATTGACGTAGGCCGTGCCGCCGCCGGCGACGATGCCCTCCTCGACCGCCGCGCGGGTCGCATTCAGAGCGTCCTCAATGCGCAGCTTCTTTTCCTTCATCTCAGTCTCGGTGGCAGCGCCGACCTTGATGACCGCCACGCCGCCGGCGAGCTTCGCCAGACGCTCCTGCAGCTTCTCCTTGTCGTAGTCG
>ENA-ORSY01001009-ORSY01001009.1-human-gut-metagenome-genome-assembly--contig:-NODE-1009-length-22806-cov-5.554349_pt1 | contig 22806 bp, 16 predicted proteins | sample MGYA00242193_ERZ509160 | MGnify/ENA primary metagenome ERZ509160 (study PRJEB26280, sample SAMEA2338670) | human gut metagenome | biome: human gut; feature: human-associated habitat; material: faeces...
AGAGCGAATAAATGTCAAAAGGCGTGCGGTAGATTTGGCGCTTTTTGATAAACGGGAAATTTTTGCCTCATACGGAGGAAGAGCAGATCGAAATCATGCGCCGGTACTGTTCACAGTTCACGACGCCGACGGTTGTGTGCTATTGCCACTATTGTCTGGAACGGCTGCTGCAGGGCGGCGTGGACGGCAGACATTTGGCTGATTTGGTTTTCTCGTAAGAAAGGAAGACAGCAGTCTTTTTTCTAAAGCAATGTGCCTAATTAATCTGACGTTGGCCAAAATTTGTGCGGAATGGGTTTGCACAATGCCGGGTTTGCCTGTCGGGTGAGTGATAATCCAAAAAGTTTGTGTCGTTTTTCGTCGCAGGAAAGTTCGCCATGGATTCTCTCGTTCGAAACAGTGCCTCCATTAATGAAATGCTCACGCGTTACGGCGTTAAATTCGGGCTCTACAAAAACGGCAGTTTTCACGAGCAGATCTTTCCTTTTGATCCGATTGCCAGAACCATTGAAGCCGACGAGTGGAAGGAACTTTCAGCCGGTTTGGCTCAACGTGTTCGAGCGCTCAACGCATTCTTGCTGGACATCTACGGAAAAAAGAGAATCATCACGGATGGAGTAATCCCTCCCGAGTTTGTGTTTTCTTCTCCGGGCTTCTTAAAAGCATGCGACGGCGTTACGCCGCCGGGAGGCGTCTACACGCACATTGCCGGCATTGATTTGGTGCAGGCTCATGATAAGAGCTGGTACGTTCTGGAAGACAATCTGAGGATTCCGTCCGGAGCATCCTATCCGCTGATTGCTCGCGAAATTTGCCGACGTGCTTCACCTCAGACATTCAGAACGGCCAACATCATCGACAACCGCCGATATCCCGAAATGCTCTCTTGCATGATGCAGAGCGTGGCTTGCGACGGCATCTGCGTTGTCATGACGCCGGGACGCTATAACGCAGCTTTTTTCGAGCATAGTTATCTGGCGGAGAAGACCGGCTTTGCGTTGGCTGTCAACGACGATCTTTTTGTGGAAAACAACTGCCTTTACTATCGAGATTGCGCACAAGGAAAAGTTCGCGTGGGAGCGGTGTATCGTCGCATCTCCGATGAGTATCTTGATCCGCTTACGTTTCTACCTGAAAGTCTCATCGGAGTGCCGGGCATCATGGATGCCTACCGATCGGGCAATGTAGCGATCATCAACGCGCCCGGCAACGGTGTGGCCGACGATAAAGGCATTTATTACTTTGTTCCCAAAATGGTCGAATACTATTTGGGTGAAAAAGCGATCCTGAAAAATGCGCCCACCTATCTGCCATTCTTTGAAAAAGATCGGGAGTACGTGCTGTCCAACATTGAAAAGCTCGTCATTAAGGACGTGGCGGAAGCCGGAGGTTACGGTGTTGTCTTCGGACGCGATATGGACAGCGAAACGCTTGCCGGCTGGCGTGATCGCATTAGCAAGGAGCCGAGGCGCTTCATCGTGCAGGAAGTGATCGATTTTGTTGATTTGCCGGTGATGGACGGCGACGAAACCGTCTATCGAAAAGCGGACCTGCGAGCCTTTGTGCTGACCGGGAAGGATTCGGTTGAAGTTTGGCCGAGCGGACTGACGCGTTTTTCCCGCGTTGCCGACAGTTTTGTCGTGAATTCCTCTCAAGGAGGAGGTTTTAAGGACACATGGGTGAAGGCCTCATGAAATCGGGCGGATATCAAGGGACAGGACAGTATAAAGTGAGGATGCTGATGACTTCGAAGCCGGTGCTGATAGCCATTTCTGCCGAGCAGGCCGACCGCTTGTATTGGCTTGGGCGATATGTAGAGCGCGTGTTTTCAACAGTTCGCATTTTCAATCAATCGCTTGATCGAATGATTGATCAGGACGGAGAGGACTACGTGGCGTTTTGCAAGCGCTTGTCGATTCCGTCGGATATCTATCGGGATGCCGCCGATTTTGAAGCCAAATACTTGTTTGATGCGACCAATCCGGATTCGATTTATTCCAATCTTTCACGGGCTTATGACAACGCCATCGTACTGAGAAACTTCATCACCACCGAAACGATGGCCTTTATTCAGTTGGCTTTGGATCGGTTGGAACAAGGTAGCATTGCCGAGTCTGCTTTTCTGGAAACGCAGCGCGTGAGCGATCTGTTGCTTGCGTTTTGGGGATCGGTAGACGATCGCGTTGTTGATGTTGAGCGACGCGACCTTTTGAAGGTCGGGAAGTATTCCGAACGATTGGATCTGATGATTCGACTCAATTGTCAGGAATATGCTGTTGACGAGCTTCTCATTCGCATGCTTTCCCATACGAGGCGTGTGGAGCCGCTCCTCAATCGTGAGGTTTTGCAGCAACTGCGCAGCATGAAAGAGCCGGCGCTCGAAAGCAACCGAGCACACCTGTTGCACCTTATCAACGCTTTGCACTGAGTCAGTCGAGTTTTGCCTTGAAGTGCCGTTTCACCTTTACCACGGCGTACCGGTTTTCTGCCCCCGTTTTCAGACACGTGTTTCACATTCGAGCGTTTCCCTCGGACACGCCCGGACAAAGGGTTTTGGAAACGCATCTCACAACGAGTCTGCCACAGCCTCCGGCTTCGGTTTTTGATCCCGTTTGCGGCAATTTGACTTTAACCGGACGCATGGACGAGCCCCATGACGAGTTGTTTTTTGAGTCTTCGGGCATTGTCCGAACTTGCGTTGACGACAACCAAAGCGACTATCCTGCATCGCCTTACTTTATCTATCCGACGCGACTCACAAGGCCGGGTCCGACCGTTGTCAATTTGTGGGAGCGTGCCAGAGGGACTTTGACCGGAGACGTGCGAACCGATGCTCTTATTCTGATGCATACGGCTCACACGAACCTTGTTTATACGCCGGGAGTCACGGATGTCGGTACAACGGCTGAGCAAGCACTGTCATACGGCAAGGGAGTTTGTCAGGATTTTTCGCACGTCTTGCTTTCACTTCTGAGACTTGCTTCAATTCCTTCCTTGTATATCGCCGGACTGATGGCGGGAGAAGGCGCCACTCATGCCTGGGTGCAGGCGTGGGTCAACAACAGGTGGATGGCGTTGGATCCGACGCATGACTGTTTGGCTGAGGGAGCCTATATTGCTCTTGCCAGAGGGTGCGATTTTGAAGACGCAGCCCTTGAACGAGGCATTTTCTTGGGAAGTGCCCGGCAGTTTGTGCAATCGTCTGCCGTGGTTGAAATTGTCGAAGAAAAATGATCAAAAACGTCGTATCGATTCGTCTGCCGGTGGCCGAAAAGGCGGTGATTCGCAAAAACCGCATTCTGCCGGCCGGACTTTCTGAAAAAGAGGCCGAAAGCCGTCATTTGCCCCGTATCTGCGTGGTGACGGGCACGCACGGAGACGAGTTGGAAGGTCAATATGTGTGTTTTCGATTAAACCGGATATTGGCTGAAAATCCTCAGTTCGTAAGCGGTATTGTTGACATTTATCCTGCAGTAAACCCTTTGGGCATTGATTCGATCACGCGGGGTATTCCGCGTTTTGATCTGGATATGAACCGCATTTTCCCGGGAGACGCAAAAGGCACCACGGAAGAGGTGATTGCAGCCAAAATCATCTCCGACATGAAGGGGGCTGCCTGCGCCGTTGACATTCATGCGTCAAATATCTTTCTTCGAGAGATCCCTCAGGTTCGTGTCAATATCAACACGGCGGAAAAATTGTTGCCTTTGGCCAAAGAACTCAACTGCGATTTCATTTGGGTTCATGCGGCAGCAACCGTTTTGGAAAGTACGCTTGCCTGGTCGCTCAACAGGATCGGAGTGCCGTGTCTGGTGATTGAGGCTGGCGTTGGGATGCGCATTACGCAGGAGTATGGCGAGAGAATCACTGTCGGCCTGTTACGCTTGATGAAGCGCCTGGGTATTTGGTCAGGCCCCGTTCAGGAAGTGGAGGAGCCGATTGTTTCAACCGACGGTCGGGTGAGATTTATCAACGCGGACTATCCCGGCGTTTTCATACCGAAGGTGCGGCACTGGATGAATCTCCACGAAGGCGATTCATTGGGACTGATCACTGATCCGATTGACGGCTCGGTTCTTCAGGAGGTGAAGAGTCCTTGCAACGGCCTGGTTTTTACGCTTCGTGAATATCCGATCGTCAATCCCGGCTCACTCGTCGCTCGCGTTTTGGCTGTTAGCGAATCGGGAAAAGATAAAAAAGGAGCGGCTAAATGAGGCGCATCAGGATTTTTGAGATGCCTTCTCTTTACCGCGAGCCGATGATTATTACGGGTTATCGTTTCGGTAAGGGTGAGAAATCGGCTGCGATTGTGGGGGCCATGAGAGGCAACGAAATTCAGCAGCTCTACATCTGCTCTCAGTTGGTGCGACGACTCAAGACGCTTGAACAAGAAGGCCTGTTGACAGCGGGGCACGCCGTTGAAGTCATCCCGTGCGTCAACCCGTCTTCCGTGAACATCGGAAAACGTTTCTGGGTAATGGACGATACCGACGTCAATCGCATGTTTCCCGGTTACGACAAGGGCGAAACAACGCAACGCATTGCCTCCGGTTTGTTTCAACATCTGATCGGGTGGAAGTGGGGCATTCAGTTCGCTTCTTTTTATCTCCGAGGCGATTTTGTGCCGCACGTGCGAATGATGAGTACCGATTGGAGTGATGCGCAGACAGCTTGTGACTTCGGGCTTCCCTATGTTTTCGTGCGCGAGCCGCTTCCGATTGATACGACGACACTTAATTACAACTGGCAGATATGGGACACCCGGGCTTACACGATATTGACGAGTGAAACGGATCGCATTGATGTTGTGTCGGCCGAAATTGCTGTCAATTCCGTGTTGCGCTTTTTGGTTCAGCGGGGTGTTCTGTCCTGCCAAGTGCCAAAGGGGGTTCCTGCGCAGCAATTGCGTGACGATGACATTGTGAATGTCCATGCCGCAGCCGCTGGCATTTTCCGCTGTTTGGTGAAGCCGGGAGCCCTAGCCTGCAAAGACGATCTGCTGGGCGAAATCATTGATCCCGGCCAAGGGCACGTGCTAAGGGAAGTTCGCAGCCCCGGGCAGGGATGCGTCTTCTTTGCGTGTCGCGATGCACTGGTGATGCAACGACAGATTCTTTTCGGACTGAAGTTGGCGGTGGATCAGACTGCACAATAGTTTTTGTCGGAGGCAGTGCAAGCCGAAGAAGACACGCGATACCGCGCGTTTTGCTGTGGAATCTTTGCGGATCAAGGAACAAGCGCAGATTCAAACATCGTAAAAAAAGTTTTTATTGAGATAAAACATTAAATATAATGTCTTAACAAATTACAGGTAGTCAAGGTAGGTCGCCCTGAAAGATATCGGATCGGTCTCAGGTCGAAAGAGCTTGTTGCAAGAATCGATAGCAACAAAATAGACAAGCCATAGGTAGTATACCGTTCGTTTAGACATCATAAATAATGTTTTAAGTATGAAGCAGCCATCTACAGCACTCGCACGAAAACAACGGGAACGCGTGTATTTCAAGTCCGTGGACGTTTTTTGTGCTCGACTTGGGCAATATATTTCTTTGGCTCGTCGCAAGCGAGGATTGACTCAGATGGACATGGCTGAGAAGGCTTGCACGTCGATTGCCACCTACCAGCGCATCGAAAAAGGTGATGGCACTGTTGCACTTGCAACGGTGTTTCGAGTTCTGGCGATTCTTGATCGCCTTGAATCGTTCGACAAAATTCTGTCTCCGATGGAGGATCGGGTCGGATTGGCTTTGATGCAGGGCAATTTGCCCAAACGTGTTCGTACCAAGGCCGACAAGTTTGAAGGATTCTGATACGCAACAGAGGCTTTCGGTCTACATCGACGAGCGTAGTGAGCGAGTCGGTACGATCGTATACGATCCGGCACGTCCGAGCGTATCCCAGTTTTGCTACGCTGACTCTTGGTTATCGCAACCAAATGGATTTGCTGTGTCTCCGGAGCTGCCGTTGCCATCCCAATGGTTTTTTCTTAACGATGCAGAGCGCAATAGTCCGTTTCCGTTTGCTTTTGCCGATACTGAACCGGACAGTTGGGGGCGACGCCTCATCAAGCGATCTTTCTGCAAAGCGGGTCATGGTCGGGGCCTTTCAGAGATTGATTTTCTACTTGGCGTAGGTAAACAACCCGCGACGGTAGTCGCAGGCTTTGCAACTATCACATTCGTAATGTCGCATTAGGCCTGTTTACATCCGGTCCCTAGGTCATCAGCAGATAGCCCAGACCGTGCAGATTCCGACCTGCATTCAGGTCGCTGTGCGCTCGGTAACCACAGTGACATTCGAACCGGTGCTTCTTTCTCTTTCGGGTAGAAAAAGCTGCAAGCCGGATGGTACCTAGTTCTGAGCGTTTGATAGGACTATAGGTTGGATCAAAGTCTGATGGCACCTTTACAGCAAGAAACTGCTCGAAAGGCAGTCTCGTTTTTTAGTATCTATAAAAGGAAGCAAGAGACTACTAAAATTCTTAACTTAAGCTTCAAGAAATCGGCGCAGACCGTTCCCTCTGAAGTCAAACACGACATAACAACAATCACTAAAGGAGAAGTGCTATGTTTGGCGTCGTTGTTACGCTGCTGGCCGTTGTGCTGCTCGCGTACTTCGTTATTAAAAATTACTACCCGCCCGTCATTCTGTTGGTACTTGCGCTTGTGCTCCTGCTTATCGGCAGCTTCATGGGCAACCCGCCGGTTTCGGCCAAGACCGCTACCAACTTCCTTGGTTTTGACCTTGCGCAGGCCTTTACGGATCTTACGAAGAGTCGTATCGGCGGTCTGGGCCTCAACATCATGGCCATCGGCGGCTTCTCGTTCTATATGAACAAAATTGGCGCTTCCACAGCTCTCGTGAAGCTGTGCGTGCGTCCGTTGTCGGCCATTCACTCGCCGTATGTCCTGCTGGGCCTTACATACGTTGTAGGCCAGTGCATGGCTTTGTTCATTAACTCTGCCGTCGGCCTCGGCTTGTTGCTGATGGCTTCTGTCTATCCGCTGCTCGTTCAGCTGGGCGTGCGTCGCGCTGCCGCCGCTGCCGTGATCGGTTCGACCTGCTGCTTGGATCTGGGTCCGAGTTCGTCCAACGCCATGCGCGCTGCCGACCTTGTCAATACCGACGTAGTGACGTACTTCGTTACCGGTCAGATTCCGGTTGCCATTTGCATCATTATTGCTGTGGCTGTGGGGCACGCTCTGGTGCAGCGTTGGTTTGACCGCCGAGAGGCTGCCAAAGGTATCAAGGATGACACGAGCACCGTCGCCGGCGAAACCAAGGATGCCTTTGCCGATGCCGGTCCCGCTCACTACGCCATCCTTCCGATTCTGCCCTTGTTCCTGCTGATCATCTTCTCGCCGATGGTCTACAACGGCATCAAACTCGGTCTGGTGACCGCCATTGTGGTTTCGATCCTGATCGCCTTCCTGGTCGATCTCGTCACGCGTCGTGCCTTCAAGGACGTTTGCAAGAGCTTCCAGGCATTCTTCGAAGGCATGGGCAAGGTCTTTACTTCGACCGTCTCGCTCATTATCTGCGCTGAACTCTTTGCTTTTGGTCTCACCAAGATCGGCGGCATCTCCACGATGATCCAGATGGCTGCCGCCCAGCAGGACGTCGGTCTTTACCTCATGCTCTTTGTGATGATGGGCATCATGGCCATCGCCACGATCGTGACGGGTTCCGGCAACTCGGCCTTCTTTGCCTTCTCGCCGTTGCTGCCTGAAGCGGCAGCGAGCGTTGGCTACAACACGATGGCTCTGGTGGTCCCGGTGCAGCTTGCCGCCAGTCTGGCTCGTCCGATGAGCCCGATTTCCGGTGTCATCATCGCCGTGTCCGGCATCGCAGGATTGACGCCTATTGAACTCATTCGCCGTACGATCCCTGTAATGATTCTCGGTATGGTAGTGAACGTCATCGCTGCTCAAATCTTTTTGTAAAAATCAGGAGAGAAACAAATGGCATTGCTTATCAAAGGTGCGCACGTTTATGCGCCTGAAGACCTCGGCATCTGCGACGTTCTGACCGTCGGCAAGCAGGTTGTGGCCGTCGGCAAGGATTTGATCGCGACTTTGCCTGAGCTTGAAACGATTGACGCCAAGGGCTTGATCCTCACGCCGGGCTTTATCGATCAGCACATTCACGTAACGGGCGGCGGCGGTGAAGGCGGCCCCAAGACCCGTACGCCGGAATTGGTTCTTTCCGAGCTGATTGCCTGCGGTACCACCAGCGTTGTGGGCGTATCCGGAACCGACGGTTCGAGCCGCTCCATGCCGAACTTGCTCGGTAAGGTACGTGCGCTTCAGGCCGAAGGCGTTTCGGCCTGGATGTACACGAGCAACTATGCCTATCCCCCGACGACGCTCACGAGCTGCGTGCGTGACGATCTTTATTTCGTTCCCGAAGTACTCGGTGTCAAGATCGCCATGGGTGATCACCGCTCAAGCTTCCCCACGCAGGAAGAAGTGATGCGCCTGCTCACGCAGATTCGCGTGGGTGCCATGGTGGCAGGCAAACTCGGCGTACTGCACATTCACTTGGGCAACATCGTCGGTCCTTTCGATATGTTGCTTGAGTGCGTCAAGCGCGGCATGCCGATTCAGCACATCCGTCCGACGCACTGCGCACGTCACCCGGACGTGTTCAAGGGGGCTATCGAGTTCGGTCTTGCCGGAGGTTACGTGGACATCACCACGGGCGGTTCCTGCGCTGTAGGCACGCCTGCTCATGGCGTGAAGTCAGTGCTTGAAGCCGGTGTGGCGGCCGATCACATCACGATGAGTTCTGACGGACACGGCTCCGTGCCGCGTTTCAACGACAAGGGCGAAATGATCGGTCTGGGCGTGGGCGGCGTTGCCTGCAACCTCAAGGAAGTCAAGCGCCTGATCGGTGAACTCGGTGTGCCGATGAGCACTGCTTTGTCCGTGATCACGAGCAACGTTGCCAAGGCTCTGCAGCTGCCCGGCAAGGGCGTGGTGAAGGCTGGCAATTGCGCTGACCTCAACCTCTTTGACGAAAACATGAATTTGGTTCATGTCTTTGCCAAGGGCCGCCAGATGATGCGCAACGGCGAAATCATTGTGAAGGGAACTTTCGAAGAATAAAGAGTCTTTGATCAACCGAAAATCCGTGCTGCGGTTCAACACCCGGCACGGATTTTTTGCAACAATTCTCGCTTGAGCAAAAACTCTCTCGAGTCAGGTTGTGACGCAGACAGATTCCGCATATTCCGCCTACGTTCATTGTGAACCCAACGGCGTTTCGTCAGTCGATTCGGGAGGTGTTGCCCGTTTGGCGGCAGGTTGTGTGCTGGCTCTGATGCTTGCTTTTCCCAACGCTGCCGTAGCAGATGCGGAACCGGAAGATGTTTCCGGTGATTCGGCTTTGCTTTTGGATAATGTCGATGTACTGTCCTCAGCATCCATTTCGACGCTGACGCCTGCAACAATCGGCAAGGGTGAAAGGTGGACGGTTCCCGCAAGCGGCGAGATGCACCCGGTGGTCACGATCGGCGTTCCCGACACGGCTGATCTTGGGCGTGAGCGCCCGATGATGATTTCCACGATCGAGCGATTGAGTCGAGCCATGCCAGGCACGCAGTTCCGTCTGCGTGTGATTTTGTCTGCCGACGGCAATGCGCAGCTCAATATCGTTAAGCCTGACTTTATGTTTGCTCCGTCCGGAGCCGATGCGATTTGGCAGCGTGAAGGCATTGAGTCCTACCGTATCGCCACGCGTAAAACAGCCTCGGCCAAGGAGGCCGGCAAGAGTGTGGGTTCTGTTCTGGTCACGCTAAAACAACGTGAAGACCTGCGCGACATTGCCGATCTGAAAAACAAAACGATCGCGGCCGGACTGCCTGATTCCGTTCCGGGTTGGCTTGCTGTTTTGGGCGAAGTCCGAAAGGCCGGATTCGACCCGGACGAATTCTTCGCTTCGAGTGAATTTCTCTTTGAGTATTACCCGGAAATCATTGCGGCTCTGTGGGGAGGCAAGGCCGACGCTGTGGTGCTGCCGACCTGCATGTTGGAGACTCTTGAACGGGAGGGAATGGTTGCCACGGATCAGCTCAAGGTACTGCACGACAAAAGCGATGATGCGCTGGCCTGCAAGCGTTCCACCGATCTCTATCCGGATCTGAGTCTTGTGGGCTTTTCATGGACGCCGGAGAAGATGGCCCGAGACGTGACTGTTGCCTTGATGTCGCAGCAGTCGGATGTTGGTTTTGAGTGGCTTTCTTATGTGTCGCATGCCAATGTCGACCAATTGCTTAAGGACCTCAAAGCCGGTCCCTACAGTTATTTGAGAGATTTCAGTCTGAAGGCACTGTACGCCCGTCATACGGCTGTGTTTTGGGCCATAGGGGCGGTGCTTTTGTCCATGGTGCTTTACGGTGTTCTGTTGCAGGTTTTGGTGCGTCGCCGTACGCGGGAACTTTCCCGAACGCTCGAGCACCAGCGCCGCATGGAAGAAGAGGCTCGGGAACACCGGAGACGATTGGGACATCTGGAAAGACGCAATATCGTCAATCAGATGTCCGGAATGATTGCTCACGAAATCAATTCTCCTGTGGGCGCCATCTGCAACTTCAAGGCCATTTTGGATCTGCTTTTGACTGAGGAGTCGCGACGAGACGCCAATATCCGTGTGGCTCTTGACGGCATTGAAAGTGAAGCGCAGCGCATTGCGGGCATCGTTGGGCGAGTCAGAAGCTACGCGAAGAAACAAAAGCACGCTCATAAATTGTGCGATCTGGTGGACATTGCCAAACGAGCTGTTCGCGCTTTTTATGTGAGTTCTCCCTCCAAAGCGGACATTCTGGAAACTTACGAAATACCGTCGGCACCCGTACTTGGCGATTCGCTTGAACTGGAACTTCTGGTTTTAAATCTCATTCGAAATGCAAGCGAAGTGCAACCTCGAAAGGGCAGCCGCGTCAAAGTAAAGATTGTTGTTCGAAGCGCACCCGACGGGCGCTATCAGCTGCAAGTTCAGGACAATGGCAAAGTGATCGGAGACGAGGATTTCGGACGTCTGACCAAAATGATGCAAAGTGTCAAGCCGGAAGGGCTTGGCATGGGCTTGTCCATTGTGCGCGGCATTGCCGACAGTCACGGCGCGGAATTGGAGTTTAAAAAGGGCGAAAAGGGCGGCTTAATCGTTCTTCTGACGCTTGAGGCCGGAAAGGATGCTGCAGAAGAATCTGTGCCAGGTACAGAAGAGTCGCATGCCGAACAAAACGACATCAAGGAATCGAAATGACAACAAACGTGCCTTTGATCCGGTTGGTTGATGACGATGAACTGTTTCGCGTTTCCCAGATGATGCTGTTGAAAACGCGCGGCTGGGAAGTGGAGTGTTACGAAAGCGGCGAGGACTTTCTTGAGAAAGCCGATCTCAAACGCCCCGGCTGCATCATTCTTGATGTGCGCATGGAAGGGCTCACCGGCATGCAGGTGCATCGTGTACTTGTCGAACGAGGGTGCAAGCTTGCCGTTATTTTCCTCACCGGACACGGTGACATTCCGATGGCGGTTCGCGCCATGCAGCGCGGTGCCGTGAGTTTCCTGGAAAAACCGGTCAAACCCTTTGATCTTCTTGAGGTTGTTCAAAAGGCGGTTGACGCGTCCCTGGCTGAAGCTCAGCGCGACGAAGAAGCCTCGAAAAACCGAGCGATATTTGACGATTTGACTGCGCGCGAAAAGGAGATCGTCATGCGTGCGGCGCTTGATACACCCAATAAGGTCATCGCGCGGGAACTCGGTATTGCGGAGCCCACCGTCAAAATGCATCGCGCAAACGCTTTTGCCAAATTGGGCGTGAAAAGTCCCCTGGAAGCCTATCGAGCGCTTGAACGCCTGGGCGTGCTGGACGAATCGGCGATTGGTGCAAAGAACGGAGAGTAACTCATGCTGCGTCGACGCTGTTTGACCGGATTTTGCGCATTGGCGGGACTTCATATGCTGCCAAGAGCTGTCCAGGCCGAGGGCATGTTGTCACGGGCGTCGGAAGGCGTGCAAGTGCCTGTATACGATGTGGTCGTTGTCGGCACCGGATTGGCCGGTCATTGTGCGGCGCTTTCCGCGAAACTTGCCGGAGCCCAACGAGTCATGATGATTGACAAGGCGCCTCTGGTCGGCGGACACTCGGCCTTGGCAAGCGGATCCATCGCTTTTGTGGATGAGAAACGTCAGGCGGCACAAGGCATTGTTGATTCGGTTGATAAGTTTGTAGCTGACGCCCGGGTAACGGGGGGCTCGATTGATGAAGAGCTTGTTCGTTTCATTGCGGAAAAATCCAGTGAAGGACTCGATTGGTTGCAAACGCAAGGCGTGCGTTTTTCGCCGAATATTTTCCGCGCTTACGGTGGTATGCATCCTCGATGCGTTACAGCGTTCGGAAACATGGGAGCCCGACGCTATATCTTCCAATTGCATGAACGCAGTCGAGAGCTTGGTATCGAAACGCGGCTTATGACGCGTGCCGTAGGATTGCACCGGTTTGAAAAAGACAAGCTCACATTGCGGCTGGCAGATGAGAAGACCAAGTCGGAATACGTTATTCAAAGTCGCGCAGTGGTTTTGGCCACTGGTGGGTTCGGAGCAAATCTCGCTTTGCGAATGCGATATAACCCAAACCTGGACTATGAGATCGCTACAACGGCCAATCCTCATGGTTTCGTGCAAGACACGGCAACGGGCGATGGGCTCTATTTGGCCAAAGAATTGGGCGCCGTCTGGACGAACATGCCGAACATCGTGTTGTTGAGCTACTGGGGCGGCCGCATGCTTGACTACATCGGTGCGGAAATATACGTCGATAACGAAGGTCGCCGTTTTGTTGACGAAACAACCACGACGGCCAGAATTGCCCAAGCTATTTTGAAATTGCCCGGACACTCCATGTACGTTATTACGGACGCGAAATCGGCCAAGGGCGTTAACGTCGGCGCCAAGATCACAGCCGGCAGTATCCGACTTTCAAATTCCGTTGCAGAAATGGCGCGCGGAATGAACGTACCGGCATCTGAACTTGAACACACGCTCGAGGAATACAACAAACATGCGTCCGAAAAAAGTGCGGATGCGTTCGGGCGTACGGTGTATGCGCAAACAATCGATAAACCGCCGTTTTATTGGGGACAGGAGCGGTTGATGATTCACGCGACGTTGGGCGGGCTTAAAACCGACCTGCACGGACGAGTTAAGCGAAAAGACGGTTCGGTAATCGAAGGACTGTTTGCTGCCGGCGAGGTCGCCGGAGGCATATGGGGAACTGATCGACTCGTCGGCACGGGCTTGTTGCAGTGTGTGGTGATGGGAAGAGCGGCGGGACTGGAAGCGGCAAAGCAGGTAACGACAGTTTTGTGATGCTTTGAGTTGCCGCAGCGAATATCAACACAAGAAAACGCCCGCATCCCAGGAGAAAAGGATGCGGGCGTTGTTGAAAGGAAGCTTTCAGTCGTTGGCTTAGGCCTTCATCTTGGCGAACTGTTCGCCGGCGATCATGCCGAAGGTGAGGGCGTCGATCACGGCCACGGTACCCAGACGAGAGGCACCGTGTACGCCGCCGGCCACTTCACCGCCTGCGTACAGACCCTTGATCGGAGCGTGGGTCGTGGCGCTGATCACCTGAGCGTTGTTGTTGATCATCACGCCGCCCATGGTGTGGTGAATCTTCGGGCAAACTTCAATGCCGTAGAACGGGGGTTTGGAAACGTCCAGACCCTTGTTGAACTTCAGGATGCGGTGGAAGTCCTTGTCGTTGCCTTCCTTCACGAAGTTGTTGAACTTCTTGACTTCGGCAAGGAACGCGTCCTGCTTGATGCCGAAGTGCTTGGCCAGTGCTTCGAGCGTGTCGAACTTCTTGACAGTGCCCATTTCCAGAGGCAGGCGAACGAACGACGGGTTGATGGCCTTGACGATGGCGTCGTCGCAAATGGCGATCGGGTAGTTCTTGTCGTTGCCGATGACCTTGAACATAGCGTCAGCCTTGATCTTGCGGCCGGCGTGTTCGTCCATGAAGCGCTTGCCGGTCTTGCGGTCGACCACGAGGCCCAAGTCCATGCAGGCGTGGTTGGTGAAGTTCACGGAAACGCCGAAGCCCTTTTCGTTCGGGTTGCAATAGGGAAGGAACTGCAGCCAGCAGAGCTGAACCGGAGCAGCACCGATACCCAGGGCCTTGATCAGAACACCAGCGGTTGCGCCTGGCTGGTTGGTGGAGTCGGTGGAGGGAACCACGCGCGGATCCTGGATCTGACGGAACCAGATGTCGCGGGAGAAGCCGCCGGCGGCGAGCATGACGCCGAGCTTGGCGCGAACGGTGTGGCTCTTGCCCGTCTTGTTTTCAAGGTCGTCGCTCACGAGCTTGTTGTTGAAGCGATAGCCGGAACGATAGGTGACACCGAGCACTTCGCTCTTGTCGTCGCTCACGATGAAGTCGTCGAACTTGGCGCGAGTGCGGATCACGACGTTCTTGATCTTCTTCAGTTCAGCGTGCATCGGGCGAATGTAACCGGAGCCAGAACCCGCCTTGATTTCGTAGGAACGGGGAACGGAGTGGCCGCCTTCAAAGAGCATGTGGTTGGGCACGAATTCGCAACCGCAGTCGACAACCATCTTGATTGTGTCGTTGCAGCGATCGGCGATGGTGGCAAGCAGATTGGTGTGGTTGATGCCGAGGCCATCGCGCAAGCAGTCTTCAATGAAGAGTTCCTTGCTGTCCTTGATGCCCTGAGCCTTCTGTACCGGATTGCAGGGGCAGGCAACGTTGCCGCCGCAGATGGCGGAGTTGCCGCCGACGACGCTCATCTTTTCAAGCATCAGAACGCGCAGACCGGCGCGGCCGGCCTTGAGAGCGCAGGCCATGCCGGCGAAACCGGAACCGATGATGACGACGTCGAATTCTTCTTCATAGGACTTGACGGCGGAAGCGGGGATGCCGGCATTGGCAGCAGCTGCGGCCATGATGGAGCCGGAAGCGGCGACGGCCGATTTCAGAAAACCGCGGCGGGAAGTGTCAACGTTTTCCATGGTGAATCCTTTTGTGGTTGTTTGAAGTGTCTTATAAAACGGCTGCGCCGCGGGTGTGAGGAGCAGTTCTTGTTGTTGTGCGTCTTGCGCCCCGGCGTTTTTGCCATTGACCGGAATTCTCGACCGATGCGCTTTTTCTGAATACATCCCGCGGGATGCATACCGAGGGATGTAGTGGTAGCCCGAACGGCTCTTCACAATTGCTCCCGACCTCCACTTCTATTGAAGCCGCGCATTTGGGTGACGGCTAATTTGAATTCATTTCCGGGAGAAAAAAAGATGTCAAAGATGACCGGGACCGCCAAGTCTGTTTTGTTTGCTTCGCTTTGTGCGCTCTTTACCGTTTCGCTTCCTGCCCAAGCTGCCGACAACTTTCTGGCCGATCGGCACAAGGCCAAAGGATTGAGCTGCCAGATGTGCCACGGGCCCGACGCGAACAATCCTCAGACGCCCACGATCGAAACTTGCACGACGTGCCATCAGAAGGACGCACTTGTGAAAAAGACCGCAAAGGTCAAACCTACCAATCCGCACGTTTCTCCGCACTACGGCAAGGACTTGGAGTGCACGAACTGCCATATGGGTCATATGGAACCCGAAAACTTCTGCAATCAGTGCCACCAGTTTGACTTCAAGGTGCGCTGAGGCAACAAATCAAATTCTCAAACCAAAGGTTGATCGATTGTTTTATCGCTGACAAAAGAAAGGACAGAAAATGCACGCGATGAAAAAGACAATGCTTGCCGCTGCAGCGGCTTTAGGAGCCACAGCGGCTTGCGCTGCCGATGTGACCGTTTACGGTCTGGTGGATTACGGTCTGATGTATACTGGCACGGATAACGGTTCAAATACGAGCCATGTGACGGAAATGACGTCCGGCAAGAATCTGGGTTCCCGCTTCGGTTTTAAAGGATCGGAAGACCTCGGCAACGGCGTGAAGGTGGGCTTCATCCTGGAAAACGGTTTCAGTGCCGATACCGGTGCGTTGCCCTCCAACGGCAAGATTTTCGATCGCGAATCTACGATTTATCTCGAAGGCAATTTCGGCAACCTCAAGTTCGGCCGCATGACTCGCCTGACGGGGTCGACCGGTTCGTCTTGCATCTATGCGGGCAACATTGCTCCGATTTCCACGGGTTACGGCGACTCGATTCCCGGCTACAACGCCGTGTTTGCCGGCAACCTGCTGCGTTATGACAATGTGGCGATGTATACGACTCCGGACTTTGCAGGCCTTAAGCTCTATCTGCAGTATTCGGGCGGCTACGACGTTGATGAAGACGAGGGCGAAGTCGAAAACCAGTCGTCGACCAATCGTTTTTACGCTTTAGGCATGAGCTATAAAAACGGACCGTTCAATATGGCCGGTGCCGTCGAACGTTTCAATTGGAAGTCGTATAACCTGACTGCAGACGAGCGGGAACTGGACGACGGTTTGGTGGTTTCGGCTGGCGGCGCTTACGACTTTGAAGTCGTCAAGCTCTTCCTGATGGGCGTGTATTTCGACCACATGCCGCTTTCCATGGGCTTCTTCGGTGACGAAAATAAGTTCACGGTCGGCAAAGAAGAATTCAAGAACGAAGACCTTCAGGGCTTTGGCATCAATACCGGTATCAATGCTCCGGTGTTGGGCGGCAATCTGCGTTTGTCTCTGACTTACATGAATGCCGAACCGTCGACTCAGGTTGCCGCTGACTTTGAAGTTGATCGCTGCAACGTGACGGTCGGCTGGGAAGACAAACTGAGCAAGCGCACGACGCTCTATCTCGGTGCCGCTTGGACGCAGGACGACTACCAAGTTGTTGAAGCCACGCGCTACAGCGCCACGGTCGGCCTGATTCACTCCTTCTGATTCAAGCGTCGGGTTTGAAGCTCTTAGCTTCAAGTCCGACCTTGCTGCGATTCATTTTTGTTTCTCTCCTCACCGCTGTCGAATTCAGATTCTTCAGCAAAACAGGACTCGCGAATTGCAGATTCGCGAGTTTTCGGGAGCCGCAAGGCTCCCATTTTTTTTGTGGCGAAACACAATACGGCAACGAGGCTTCTGCATTGCCGTGGGTTTGATAGCGTGCCGAGAATATAGGTACAGGCTTCGATCAGACCGAAGAGTTTGCAAAACGCCTATGTAGGCTCGTCAACGACCATTACTGAAAACCTAACCATTTCTACCCAACCGCAATTCAGAGGGCACAATGGTTGGTTTTCTTCCCCAGTCTACGGGAGCATTTACTTCATGATGCCCCTTCAGCATGGATGCTCCCTCATCGGTTGAGGCATTGTGGAACTGGGTGCTGAAACCGGAATTTTGAATCCCACCGAAAAAACGAGCTAGGAAGCCGTTAAAAGCTGAGCATAGTACTCATTGGGTGATTTCATCTGTAGTTTCGAGTGCGGCCTAAGCTTGTGGAAAAAACGACGAAAATAAACTCATCGGCGCATCCCGCCGCCTCTGCCGAAGCCTCCGGCTCCGCGTCCCGGACCTACCGGCTGACGCGGAAACGCTTTGTTCGGGTTGTAACGAACGGGCGCGCCCGGGGAATTGGGCACCATGCCCGGACGAGGCGCGGGTGTACCGGGTCGGTAAGGCTGACTGTAGTCGCGACGGGCCGGAGCTTGGGGCGGACGACTTGTCTGTGGCATGGTATTGCCCAGTAGATGGTCGCGGTATTGACCGGAGGTATACCGCTTGCCGTCTTCATTCCAATACTGCCCGTCCCATTGTCCTTTGCGAGCTTCCTGACGCAGGCGCTGCCGATCGGCGGCGTCGCCGACACCGCTCAAAACATCGTTGATCGGTGGTTCAGACGCCGAGCGGGCCAGTCCCGGGACTACGGCAGTCAGGACAAGCGCACCGGTGCATCCGAAAAGTTGTCGGCGTGAAAGAAACTCAAAGAACATCTGTCTTAACCATTTTCGAAAGAATCATCGAAATGCAGCTTATCTCGGACCTGGGCCCGGACCGGGACCTCCCGGTCCCCAACCGCCGGGACGAGCGCCGTGGTGCGGTCCGGGTTCCGGATGGTGCGGCGGCGGGCCTGGCCGACGTGGCGGCGGAGGCGGGGGAGCGGCCGGACGAGGCGGAGGCGGCGGAGCCGGCGGCTGGTAGCGCGAAAGCCAAAAGTCGCGGTATTCCAGCGGTGTGTACCGGTGTCCTCCGTAATTCCAGTAGTGACCGTCCCAACGGCCGTGACCGTAATTGTCTCGAATCCACTCTCGCTGCAGGGCGTCTCCGACGCCGATCAGGATATCGGCAAGCAGTTGATCGGAATGCGAGTGGGCCAATGCAAGACACGGCACGCTTGTGAGTGCTAAAGCGGCAACGGATGTTTGCAATATACGGCGTCGAGTCAGTATGGTCATTTTGTTGGTTCTCTCAAACGGTTCAATCAGATTGACGGTTTAACGAGGTCCGGGGCCGCCGGGGCCGCGATCGTTACCTGGACCTCTGCCGGGAGCATTTCTGCCGGGCCCCGGGCCTTGCCCCGGATTGCCGGGACCTCGTCCGCCGTTGCCGGGACCGCGGCCGGGAGGATTGCCGGGGCCGCAGGGACCGTTGCCGCAGGGCGGGGGATTACGGTTTGGGCCCGGTGCCGGGCGCGGCTGCGGACGCGGAGCGGGCGGCTCGTAGCGAGACAGCCAGAAATCTCGATATTGGGTCGGCGTGTAACGGCGGCCTTCATAGTGCCAGTAGTGGCCGTCCCAACGACCGCGACCGTAGTGTTCACGGATGTAGTCGCGCTTCATGGCGTCTCCGACACCGATCAGAATGTCGGCAAGAAGACTGTCGGCGTTGGCAAGCGCAATGCCCGGAACGGCACCGACTGCCAAAACGGCTGTAGCGCCTTGAATGAGGCGGCGACGAGAGAATGAGATGTTTGTCATAGCTGTCTCCTGGGGAAGACATCGAAGATCACTGAAAAAGACTTTAGTTCCTGGCAATTATCTTATTCCGGACAAAAGTAAGCCGACGTAAAGATTTGCTTGGAAAATGCGAAATTGCACAGCAAAATCAGTACGAACCCAGATTCAGTTTACTGCGGCCGACGACCAATTTGAGAGTTGAACCTTAGAAAATCAATTCCGTTTGGGCGCTGTTGCCGCGTTTGAGGTGAAGGGTCGGCAAAACGACGGCAAGCTCCGGATCTTCCGGGTTTTTGCGCCAGGCAACAATAAAGCCGATCTCGGCGGATTGAACCGTAAAGCCGCTCTTTTTGAGTTGCGCCAGACGAGCTTGGAAAGCTTTTGAATAAACAACCAGACGCACGACATCGGTGGACGTGCGAATCGTGAGGCCCTCTTCGATGGGCGTGAGCGGAAAGCCCGCTCGCATCGACAGAATCAATCTCTTCTTGTCTTCGAAATAATCGAGCCAAACGTCTTCGTGCGTGAGTGTGAGCGTCAGTTCGTCAGGCGCGTTGTACGCGGTTTTATCGACAGACGGATGAACGGTCTCGGGCAACGTCTGGTTTAAGAGCGCGCCGCGGTAGTGAATGGTGAGGTCAAAGCGCGCGCGGGTCATGCCCACATAGAGCTTGCGCCTGGCGTCATCGTCTTCAAAGGAGCGCGAGGCGTAAAGAATGTAGACGTGATCGAACTCGCGTCCCTTGGCCTTGTGGATGGTGGAAACAACGATGCTCGAAGCCGTGCGCTCAAAGGTGTCTTCAAGGACTGATTCGCGAAGGAATTCTTCGAAGTCGGCAAGGTAGAAGAAACCTTCGGCGGGCAACACGGCGGTAAAGGATTCGATGAGGCGAAGGACGTTGTCAAGCCAGATACTGGCGCCGTAGCTTGCTTTAAGCCATTGCTCGGCATCGGCAAAAAGACGCACGGAAGCACGCTTTTGACCGTGCATCTGTGCGGTCATGTATTTCAGTAGAGCGCGTACCTCGGCAAGATTGGCGACACCGACGCTTTTTTGCGACTGAATAAGTGATACGGCAACGCCCGTTTTCTTCAGCATGGCGCACAGCGTAAACGCTTCTTCGTTGGTGTTGGTGAGAACCGCACAACTGCCCGAGAGCTTGCCGCAGGAAAGATCCGAAATGATGCCTTTGACGAGAGCCTCCTCGAAATGCTCGGATGTGTGGCTCACGAGGCGCACAGAACCCGTATCGTTACGCACTGCGGTTAATGCGTGAGTCTTGAGGCGAGCCTTGATTTTGCTCACAAAGGCGTTGCTGAAGTCAACCACAGCGGGCGTGCTGCGGTAGTTTTCCGTCATTTCATGGCGCACGGCATCGCGCTTGGCAAGCATATCCTGCATGAAGCGACCGTCAGCGCCGCGGAAAGCGTAGATATTCTGATCGTCGTCGCCTACGGCAATCACGCGAAGCGTTTCGTTGTGCTCAATGAGCGCCTCGACAAGCGCGGCTTCGGAGGCGTCCATATCCTGCGCTTCGTCAATCACGAGCACCGTTTTGCCGATGCGCGAGGGCTCGGCATTGCCCGAAGCGATCTCTTTGGCGGCTTTGAGAACGATGCCGTCGGCTTCCTGCAGTGAACCGTAACGGCCGAGTATGTCGAAGGCGTAGGAGTGAAAGGTCTTGATATCGACAAAATAAGCGGCTTTGCCTACGAGTTCGATGAGTCGGCGCTTAAATTCGGTGGCGGCCGCGCGCGAGAAGGTGAGCATCAGGAGCTGTTCGCTGCGAACGTCTTCCCGAACGAGAAGGCTTGCTAGCTTGTGCACCAAGACGCGCGTCTTGCCGCTTCCGGGGCCTGCGGCCACCACGACGAACTGCGCTTGTTCGTCGATGATCGTGCGCTGCTTCTCGGAGAGTTGACCGAAGATGCGGTTGCGCAGCGAGGGTGTCAGGCCGAGGTTGAGCTCATCGGCGGCTGTCCCCGCAAAGTACTTGTTGAGGAACTCCTGGTAGTCGAGCTCGAAGTAATCTCGCACGTACTGCAATGCCGCCTGATAGTCGGCCAGCATCAGGTTGGCGTAGCGACCGACGATGTGAACCTGTTGCAACTTCTGGCGGTAGTGTTCCGAAAACTGAGCGTAGTCCTGCTTGCGGTAGCGGCGCTTGTTGTCGAGCTCAACGCGCTCGAGGGTCATACCCTGGTACGAAACCATAAAGCCGCCTTCGAGCGACAAAACGCCCGTGCGGTGCAGGAACAAAAGCGCGTTTTCAATGTCGCGCAGCGTGACGGGCGTCTCGGAAAGCCAGCTTTGCTGGCGGTAGTCGCGCAGCAGCTGTACGGCGGAAAAAGAGAGCGAGACGTAGTCGGGCGAGGCGGTGCTCACGGCGCTTGCGGCCATTGATTTGAGTGTCTCAACGATAAAGGCGCACAGGTCGGCTCGCATCTGCGCGGCGGCTTCAAGTTCCTGCGTCGTGCGTTTGGTTGCGAGAGAAACGTTTTGCGAACCGCGGGTGCGGCGCATTTCGTCAAGCTGCCCTGCAGCTCTCATGTACATCAAGAGGGTCGTGATCTTCTTGACGTCGCTGGAACAACCTCCGGCCAAGGCTTCGTTGTTGAGTTCCTTGAGGTTGAAGTCGGCGCGTCCGCCGTCGGACAGACGACGGATGAGAAGCGATTCGAGAGTCTGGTATGTCCCGAGAACGGAAGAAGCCGCCTTGAGGTGACGTTTGCTGACCGTGGCGGCCATGTCGTTGTCGTCGTGCAATACGCCGGCCTGGCGCAGTTTGCCGATAACGGCAACGACTTGAGAAAGTGCGATGCCCAGGCGATCGGCCAGCCAGTCGGTGCGGGTTTCGGCCGGTTCCCCTTTGGTTTTGTAGCCGCTGCGAGCGGAAATGAGCGAAGCGACGATGCGCACGGCTTCGTTGCGCTCGGACTCACCGGCAAAGAGGGGGCTAGCTTCGATGCGCTCTCGCGCTTCCATGGTGCTTTTGACGGCAACGCTGGTAGCGTATACGCGCGGAGCGTTCATGGAGCGGCGCACGTAACCGGCGATCTCCAAAGCGGCAATCGCGTTTTTGACCTTGGTGTCAAGCTGTAGTTCGTCGTACTCGAGACCGGCTTTGCGCGCAAGCTCGAGCGGAGAAATTGAAAAGCGCTTGCTTTTCATCGACTTGATGGCGTTCCAGATGAGCTGGATGTCGGCAAGCGTCAGTTTGGATTGACGCAACAGCGCAAAGTGCGTGTTGAGGTCTTCCTCGTTAAAGAGGATGCAACACTGCGCCTGAAGCGATTCGTCTCGGCCCGCGCGGCCCGACTCCTGCACGTAGTTTTCAAGCGACGACGAGATGTTGTAGTGCACCACCAGAGCGACGTCTTTTTTGTCCACACCCATGCCGAAAGCATTGGTGGCGACGATCGTCTTGACGTGGCCCGCGATGAACGCATCCTGATTGGCGCTTTTTTCGGCCGCATCCATGCGTCCGGCAAAGGCAACGGCTTCTAGACCGTCGGCTGTGAGGGCCGCGGCGAGCTCCTTGGTTTCCCGCACGGTGGCCACGTAAACGATGGCGGGGCCATCGGCCGCTTCAATCAGCTCACGCAGACGTGCGTAGCGCTCGGCATCGTTGTCGACGTGAATGACGCGATAGCTCAGGTTCTTGCGTTCGGCCGAAGTCGCAAGGATGCGCAGCTCAAGGCCGAGCCTTTGCTTAAAGTAGTCGCAGATGTCCTGAATGACCTTTTGCTTGGCCGTGGCCGTAAAGCACGAAACGGCAATCTTGCATTGGCCGCCGTAAAAGTCTTCGAGCTTTTTGATGAAGTCGGCGATGAAAAGATAATCAACGCGAAAGTCGTGGCCCCAGACCGAAAAGCAGTGCGCCTCATCGATCACAAAGCGCGCCACACG
>ENA-ORSY01001024-ORSY01001024.1-human-gut-metagenome-genome-assembly--contig:-NODE-1024-length-22615-cov-6.818927_pt1 | contig 22615 bp, 16 predicted proteins | sample MGYA00242193_ERZ509160 | MGnify/ENA primary metagenome ERZ509160 (study PRJEB26280, sample SAMEA2338670) | human gut metagenome | biome: human gut; feature: human-associated habitat; material: faeces...
GCCGTTTTTATTCCACCAGCAAAGCTGGTGGTTGTCGCTCGCTCAAGCTACCCAAACCAAAAAGGCTGCCCCGGAGAACGGAGCAGCCCTTCTGGTTTATGATGAAGAGAAGAAAATGAAGGAGAATAGCTTATTATTTGGCGGCTTTTTCGCCCTCCGGGAAGATGATCTTATTCACAAAGAAGAAGATGACCATGGAGATGCCGCCGTTGAGCACGGTGGTGCCGATGTTGTAGATGAAGTCCGGTACCAGCAGGCCTGCCACCGCCACCCAGATGCAGTTGATGGAGTTGACGATGCAGGTGATGATGCAGAAGGCCAGCACATACCAGCCGATCTGTTTTGCCAGATTGCCCTTGCTGCGGAACACAAAATTGCGCTGGATGGGGAAGTTGATGCACTCGCCGATGACCATGGCGATCATGTAGGCGCAGAAGTAGGGCAGACCGCCGTGGGCGGCATCGTAGCCGAGGATGTTCCACTTGAAGGTCTCGCCGAACAGGGTAATGTCGATGCCCGGCCAGCCGAAATCCACCACCGGCAGGCTGGCAAAGGCCTTGGGCAGGAACTGCAGCAGCAGGTACTTGAACACGGTGATGAGGTTGGACACGATGACGAACAGGCCGCCCTCGCGCACCCACTTGGCAGCGGCGGGGTGCTTTGCCGCGAAGTTATTCCAGAAATTCATAGCCTGCTTCCTTTCAGCTGTTTTTCAAGCGCTCTTCCATGCGGCTGTTCAGTACGAGGTTCTTCACGGCCTCCACGATCACCCGCACAAGGCCGATGATCCAGAAGCCCTGCAGCTCCATCACGATGCCGTCCACCATGCCCATGCTGATGGCGCCGTTGGTCATTTTGGCCAGCGCCCGCAGAGGCATATTGTACTGGAACAGGATGTTCAGGTCGGGCTTGCCCTTTTTGATGCTGCGGCGCAGCAGGGTGCCCAGCACGGCAGCCGCCAGCCAGCCGATGGGGCTGCGTCCGTGCCCCATCTCGCCCAGCGTCATGTTGCGGTCGATGTGCACCTTGTTCTCCGGGATGGGACGACCAAGCAGCGCCTCAAACTCCGCGTCCGGCACGTTCTGCACCTGCGCAGTGCGGTAATGTGTAAGGTCTTTGCCCGCGTAGGGGTCGGGTGCGCCAGTGCTCTCCACCGTAACAGCGGCAGTCAGACGGATATCAGCGCTGGAAGCGCCCACCAGCAGCTGATAGCTGCCGCCCTCCACCTCCCAGCGGTCGGTGGCAACGTTCCAGTAGCGGAAGGCTTTGTCGTCCAGCGGGATGGTGACGGTCTTGCTCTCTCCGGCTTCCAGCTGCACCTTGGCAAAACCCTTCAGCTCCTTGGCGGGGCGGAAAACTTTTGCATCCGGCTTTGCCACATACAGCTGCACCACCTCGGCACCTGCACAGCTGCCGGTGTTGGTGACAGTCAGGGTCACGCCGGTTTCGTCTGCTTTCAGGTCACTGTACGCAAAGCTGGTGTAGCTCAGGCCGTAGCCGAAGGGGAAGGCGGTGGGCACACCGGCGGTGTCGTAGTAGCGGTAGCCCACATACAGACCCTCGCGGTACTCCACAGTGGGGCCGTCGCCGCCGAAATGCGCTTTTGCGGGGGTGTCGGCGTAGCTGCGCGCCCAAGTCTCAGCCAGCTTGCCGCAGGGGTTCTGCGCGCCGGTGAGCACCTCGACCAGTGCGCCCGCACCGGCCTGACCGCCCAAGCAGCCGTAGACCAGTGCCTTGCAGTCCTTGACCCAATCGCTTTCCAGCGAGGAGCCTGCACTCAGCAGCAGCACCACGTTGGGGTTTGCCGCCGCCACAGCCGCCAGCAGTTCCAGCTGGTTCTCTGCCAGCTTCATGTCGGCGCGGTCGATGCCCTCGCTCTCCTTGATCTCGTCCAGACCCATGCACAGCAGCACCACATTGGCGTTCTTTGCCAGCAGCACCGCCTCGGCTTTCAGTGCCCCGTCGGGCTTGCCCTGCCGGTCAAAGCCCTTGGCGTAGCCGACGCTGTTCAGGCCGCTCTCGGCAAGGCAGTCCAAGAAGGAATCCACCTTGATGGAGTTGACGGCGCTGGAACCTGCACCCTGATAGCGGGGCGTCTGGGCAAAGTCGCCGATGACCGCCACCTTTTCCCCCTTTGCAAGGGGCAGCAGGCTGTTTTCGTTCTTCAGCAGCACGATGCTCTGGGCAGCAGCCCGGCGTGCCAGCGCGTGGTGGGCATCGGCATCGAACTTGCCGGGTGCGGCGTCCACCGCCGCCTTGGTGGTGAACACCAGCTCCAACAGTTCCTCCAGCCGGGCGTCCACGTCCGCTTCGGTGATCTTGCCGGTCTGCACCGCCTTCATCAGCTCCCGGATGGCGTCCCCGCCGGGGGCAGGCATTTCCAGCGTAGAGCCGTTCTTTACGCCGAGGGCGTGGTCGTTGCTGCCGCCCCAGTCGGTGACCACTGCACCGTCAAAGCCCCAGTCCCTGCGCAGGATCTCCATGAGCAGGTGGGCGTTCTCGTTGGCGTAGGTGCCGTTGACAAGGTTATAGGCGGACATGATGGTCTTGGGCTGTGCCTCCTTGACCACCATCTCGAAGCCGGTCAGGTAAATTTCCCGCAGGGTGCGCTCGTCCACGATGGAATCCGAGGCCATGCGGCGCAGCTCCTGACTGTTCACGGCAAAGTGCTTGGGGCAGGCGGCAATGCCGTTTTTCTGGATGCCGCGGACGTAGGCCGCCGCCATCTTACCGGCAAGGTAGGGGTCCTCCGAGAAATACTCGAAGTTGCGGCCGCACAGGGGGCTGCGCTTGATGTTCAGGCCGGGGCCCAGCAGCACCGACACGCCCTGTGCCGCTGCTTCTTCGCCCATGGCTGCGCCCACAGCCTCGCCAAGCTCCGGGTCCCAGCTGTTGGCCACGGTGGCCGAGGTGGGGAAGCAGGTGGCGGGCACACTGGGGTTCAGGCCCAGATGGTCAGCAGCGCCCGCCTGCTTGCGCACGCCGTTGGGGCCGTCCGACAGGGTAATGGCCGGGATGCCCTTGCCCGGCAGCGCCCGGGTGGTGAACACCGTACCGCCGCTCAGCAGGGCGCATTTTTGTTCTAGGCTCAGTTTTGCAATAATATCCTGATGTTTCACGGGGAAATCTCCTTTCAGTAGAAACGGTATTGCCTTTGGAAACAGGACCACGCATAAGGAGAAGAAGCGTGATTCTGTTTCCAAAAGGGAACACGGCTGCAGGTCGTAACTGCCGTGCAGCCGTGTTCCGAGGTTAGAAGAAAGAACGGGTCAGTTTATCAGTTAGTGCTTATGCCTTGACCTTCTTCTGTTTTGCAACAGTTGCCGCAAAGCTTACGATGATCGTTGCCAGCATCGTTACACCGGTATAAAGAAGATTGACCGGGAACGTAGAAGCGTCAATGGCAACCAGCACATTCGAGATGGTATACAGTTCTGCACAAATTGCAAAACCGAACGCTGCAATATACAGCAGATAACTGGGATATGCCAGAATGTCTCGTCCGGTTTTGATTGCAAGGAACGATGCTGCAATGCCCAGCACCAGACAAAGTGATGCCGCCGAAAGGCCAATGCCCAGCCAGAAGCAGCCGATCAGAGAAAGAACTGCGCACACATCACCTGCCAGCATCAGATAAGCGCCTCTGCCCCAATTTTTGGTATTCAGCATATTACTGTTCCTCCTTTTTGGTCGCCGAAGCTGTTTCCTTCGGAGAGAGTTCCTCTTTTGTCATCCATGCCAGACCTGCAACGGTCAGGACACCAAAGCCTGCACACATCCCGTACAGAGCCTTTTCCCACCATGCAGTCACTTTTTCGATCTTTGCCGTTTCACTCAGTCCATTCATACCTGCAGACTGCGCAACTGCATAAAGAACACGGTGGCTTGCCTGACGAACCTCTGCTGCAAGTGCAATATCCTGCTTGGCAAAGTTCAACAGATTGCTGGTGCCAAGGGCCAGCCACTGGTCCGTACCGCCCGCCAGACCGGAACGAATGTTCATCCAGCTGTCATCTGCGAAGAAATTGAAGTCGGTCAGAACACTTCCCTTGAAACCCCATTCACCGCGCAGCAGCTCTGTGCACAGCGCATAATCACCGCCCGTCCACTTGCAGCCAATACGGTTGAACGATTCCATCAGAGACAGCGTACCACCGCGCTGAACAACATACTGGAACTGTTTCAGATAGATCTGGCGCAGTGCCTGCTCGTTTGCAAATGTAGACAGGCCATGGCGATGCAGTTCCTGATCATTGGCCACGAAATGTTTGCAGAATGCACGCATACCCTTTGCCTGTGCGCCTGCAATATCCTGTGCGCCAATGGTGCCGCCAAGGAACGGATCTTCCGAGTAATACTCAAAGTTGCGTCCGCAGTACGGAGAGCGATGGGTGTTTGCACCAGGGCCCCACCAGCCGACCGTATTCGTCCACAGGCCATCTTCACCAATGGCCTGACCACGTGCCCATGCAGCGTCCTGACTCCATGTAGAAGCGATCACGACAGCCGAGTTGTAACCGATCGCGCTCATTGTGGTAACACTTGAAGTATCTCCGATGGTCTCATAATAATAGCGGCGGCCAGTCATACTACCCAGACCCGCAGGGCCATCTGCATCCACTGTACCCGCAAATGCAATGGAGGAAACAGCTGCTGTCTGGCTTGCACCAGCCTGTACCAGTTCTACCTGCTCTTCCAGACTCATCTGATCCAGCAGGTCATCCCACTTGGCATCCTCATAGTCCAGACCGATCATTGCAGCCAGTGTCAAACCGTTATTTGCGTTATAGGTGATCTTGGTAATATCCGTTTCATTCGCAGTATAGTTATTCTGCAGATCGCGGATCATGTCATCCGTTGCTTCCACTTCTGTATAAGAAACCGGCCATGTGCCCTTCCAATCGGATCGAGACAGGTATGTTACCTTATTCGGCTGGTAGTAGTTCAGATCCACCTCTTCAAACAGGTTGTGGATCTCTGCGCCGGAAACCGGATCGGTGTTGTAAACCGTTTCATCCAGTTCCACTGCGCTGCACAGTTTTGCATCGCCCTCTGCATCCATACCATCAGCCACCGTGTAGCCCTTTGCTGCCAGAATATTGTTCAAGGCAGCATGGGCACCATTGCCAATGGCGAAATAATAAGTGCCTGCTTCCAGAACATATGCCTGCCGGTCGTTCTGGTCATAACTTGCAACATCGTGCAAATCAACTTCTACCGTCAGCGTCTGAGACTTGCCCGGTTCCAGTTTTTCCGTCTTTGCATAGCCGCACAGCTGCACAGCCGCTTTTTCAATGCCGCCCACGGTATAAGGAGCCTGTGCATAGATTTCCACAACATCTTTGCCCGCACAGCTGCCGGTATTTTTAACAGTTGCGGTCACCGTAACGGTGTCACCATTCACCTGCACACTGTCCAGACTCTGCGAGAAAGTCGTATAGGAAAGGCCAAAACCAAACGGGAAGCAGACTTCCTGACTATAGTTCCAATTGCCATCGGAGCAGTATGTGCCAGCGGTGCTGCTGGCATTGCCGCGGCCCAGCACACAATCTTCATAGCGGGTTTCATAATAAGCATAACCCACATAAATGCCTTCTGCTTCCACGATGTAGTAGCCCGAATTGGGAATGGTAGAAACTGCGCCTGTACTATTTGTCAGATCAAAATACTGCGTATCCATTTCTGCTGGCTGTCCCACCGCATTGATATAGCAAAACTCGCCAAAGTTCTGTGCTGCAGGTGCAGAGTCTGCACTGGCTGCATATGTATCAGCCAGCTTGCCGGAAGGCACACGGTCACCCACCAGCATTTCTGCCACGGCAGTCAGACCAGTCTGTCCGGGGCCGCCGATCCACAGACAGGCGTTCACACCGTATTCTTCCAACCAGCCAAGGCACAGCGGGTTGGAGCTGTTCAGCAGAACAACGATTTTGGAAAAGTTTTCCTTGACATGGGCCAGCATTTCGCGTTCATCCGGCTGCAGATCCAGATAGCTCACTTCCGGATGCAGGTCATCACCCTCGCCGCCAGTGCGGGAAATCACTACGACCGCCGCATCGGCATAATCTGCGTAAGACGTCTTTACTGCATCGGTATATTTGGAAAGCGGAACTTCTGCCACATCAGAGGTCGTGCGCGTGTAATCCGCCGCCTGGCCTGCGTAAAAATCCCACAGCGTCTCATTCAGCGCAAAGCCTGCTTCGGTCAGGGCCGTGTGCAGATCCACAACAACCGCCGTATCAATGGAGCCAGAACCGGTACCGCCATATACGATATCTGCACAGGAACGGGAGAATACACTGATGCGTGCACCCTTTGCCAGCGGGAGAGTGCCATCATTTTTCAGCAGGACAGAACCTTCCTCCTGAATATTTTTATTGGTTTCCAGATTTGCTTCGTAAACTTCTTCACAGGAAGCATAAGCACTTTTAAAATATTGTGTATCTGCATTGCCCGAATCTGTGATTTTGGTCGGCGAAGTACTCAAAAAGCCGTGTACCTTGGAAGCATTCGCTTCTGCCGCAGCCGTTCCCGTAATGGATACGCCTGCTGCCAGCGCTGCGGTAGAAGTAGCTGCTTTCAAGAAAGTACGTCTTGAAATTTTGCCCATAAGTATTGTCCTCCTTTGATATTACCATGCAAATCATATCTCTGTATTTGCAGGTTTCGTGTTCGTTGTCAGCATTATAGCAAACATCCGCTTTTAGAGTTTAAAATCCGCACAATCTGTCGTTTTGGATGCACAATTTGCAAAAGTTACAATAAGGTTTCAAATTTTATTGTGCTAATACACAAATATCACCGCATTGCATTTGTGCACCCTGCCAGACAACAAAAAAACGGCAGGGGATACCTGCCGTAAAAATTATTTGTTTTTGGGCAGCGGAAATAAGATCCGCAGGGTGCACCAGTTGTTTTCCCAGTGCAGCGTCATGCTGCCGCCGTGCTGCCCGACGGTGGTGCGGACGCTTTTCAGGTCCGACCCCTGCTGCGGCAGACCGTCCGCATCCAGTGCGGGGGCGGCCTCTGTATAATGCTCGAACCGCAGCATGGCAAAACCGCCCTGACTGTACACCGCCACCTTGATGAGCCGCTTTTCGGGGTCCGGCTCGGCGCGCACGGCGGCAATGGCGTTGTCCAGCGCCACGCCCACAATGGTGCACAGCTCCCGGATGGTGAGAAAGCCCAGCATCCTGCCGTCTGCCACGCTGGTGATGGTAATGTTCTCCTGCTGGCATTCCATGGTCTTGGCGGTGAGCAGGGTATCCAGCACCGGGTTGCCGGTCTTGTTCTCGGCCTCGTACTGGCGGATATTCTGCTCCATGGCAGCAATGGCGGCGTTCTGCTTGGTCTGGTCCTGCTCCTCCCGGATGCGGGCAAGCTGGACTTTCAGTTCATGGTACCGCCGGTTGATGAGGTTGATGCCCTCCTTGCTGCGCTTGTACTGCTCGTACTGGCGGTGCAGTACCTCGTCCATGGCGGCAAGCTCGCTGTGCAAAGCGTTCTCCTGCAGCTGCTCGTGCTGCACAGATAAGATCAGCACGCCGGAAAAATCCACCAAGGTGCGGATGGAAAAAATGCTCATGTTGATCTCGCTGCCGGGCAGAAAGCCCAGATTGCTCACCGCAAAGGCGGTCAGCGCCAGCATGACCGCCGTCAGGGCGGCGCTGCCGCCGATCTGTAAGTGCCCGGCGGGCTGGGGACGGCGGTGCTGCAGATAGCACATGATGCCGAACAGCGTCCCATACACCAGCGCCAGCAGCAGCAAAGACAGGGGCTCCCATGGGCCGCGGGCGGGCCAGAGGGCGCAGTGCAGCTGCCACTCCACGCTGGCGGCAAGCTCTGCCAGAATAAACGCCCGGGCGCAGTGATACCCGGCTTCCAGCAGGGTGATGCTCCACACACCCCATAAATATAAGTAGGAAAACCCGATGGCCGCTGCCATGCAGGGGATCCAGAGCCCGCCGGGCACGTTGCCCGTCAGTCCCAGAAAGGCCGACAGCACCGCCGCCCACAGCAGGGTGACACCCACGGTAACTGCCCTGGAAAAGCGGGGCATCAGTGCCGGTGTGACCAGCAATACCGCCAGACACTCCGCAAGGGCGGTGTACAGCCGGGGGATATCCGGCAGCGCGGTCATGAGCCTTCACCTCCGATGTAGTCGGTCAGTGCGGCAAGAAAAGCCTTACGCTTGGGGCGGCTGACCTGCAGCTCGCAGGGGCCCACCTGCACGGTGCTCTGCCGCAGCTCCCGCACCTGTGCCAGATTGACAAGGTAGCCGCTGTTGCAGCGGGCAAAGGGGCAGTCTGCCAGCTTTTCCTCAAAGGCCTTGAGGGCGCCGGGGGCGGAAAAATCGCCCTCATCGGTATAAAAATGCACCCGGTGCCCCTCGCTTTCCAGATAATAGATGCTTGCGGTGTCCAGCCGGCGCAGCCCGCCCTCCACCGGCACAGTCAGGTAGTGCTTTGCCCGCTTTTCCAGCCGGGCAACGGCTTTGAGCAGCTGCTGCGAAAAGGCAAAGTAGGGCACCGGCTTCAGCACATAGTCCAGCGCTCCCACCGAGTAGCCCCGGATGGCGTACTGCGCCATATTGGTGATGAAGATCAGGATGACGTCTGCATCCATCTGCCGGATGCGCTCTGCCGTGGTCATGCCGTCCAGATGCTTCATCTCCACATCCAGAAAAATAATGTCGTAGACCGCGCGGTAATCCTCCAGAATATCCACGCCGTCCGCAAAGACCGTCACTTCAAACTCTGTCCCGTACTGCCGGGTATACCGCCGAACATACTCCTGCAATACCCCCTGCACCTCCGCGTCGTCCTCTACGATCGCCACCCGGATCATGACCGCACCTCCCTTACCACACCTTTGTGGAACTGTTACGGCTCTATTATAGCGCAATCCCGTCCGGTTTGCCAAGGGGCACTCCGCAACAAAGGGCAGGGCAGCCCACAGCTGACCACCGTGGACGTCAACCCCTACCAGCTGGGCATGGAAGCCGCCAGCCAGACCATCAACCACATCGAGAACCCGAACCTTCTGGCCACAAAGATCATCGTGCCGCACAAGCTCATCCCCCGGGAGAGCTGCTGCCCGCCGGAGGAGCAGCGCTAGGAAGTGCTTTTTCAGCAAGACAGTGTCCGCTTCCGGGAGCTGCCGCGCAGCGCTTGCTATCCTGCCCCCAGAGTAGACAGCGTAAAAAACGCTGCATCCTCCGGGGGTATTTTTATGCCCAAAAAACACAAAAGAATGCCCGCCCACCTGTGGAAAACCACGGTGGGCGGGCATTTTATGGTTTATCGTTTGCGCGCTGTAAAAGCGTTCAGAGGGCGGTGGGCTGGGGTACCAGCCGGAAGAGCATCACAGGCAGCGCGCTGTTTGCAAAATCCAGCGTATAGATGAGCTTTCCGCGCTCTGTTTCAAACGGCATCTCCGTCTGTGTGCCGTCCGGGGCAATGCGCACAAGCTTTTTGCCTTCCAGCAATCCGGCGGGCAGCGCGAGCCTTACCCGGCCGGTGGGCTGCGTCAGGCTGCCTGCGGTCTCAAAGGCCACACTCAGGTATTCCCCATTCGTCCGTGCGGTCACATCCTCCGCAGAAAGACTGCCGCTGTTAGCCCACGCCGTTGCGGCTTCGATCTTTTCCAGCTGCGCGGCGTTTTCTGCCTGCCCGCACACGGGGCAGAAGGTCAGAGCTTCGCCTTCCGCAGTGCGGAAAGTAAACTTCCGGCAATCCGTGCTGCCAGTGTGCGCACAGCCATCTCGCAGACAATCGGCGCTCTGAGAGCCGGTTCCGTTCGGGGACCATGCACCGAACTGGTGTCCCAGTTTACCGGTCGGGTCTGCGGTGTAGCTGTCTTTGCAGCGGGAGCAGGTAAAAACAGTATAGCCGTCTGTTTCACAGGTGGGGGCTACGGTAACAGCCTGATAATCATGGTTCAGCGCGGGCAGCTCTGTATAGGTGGTATGGTCGCAGCGGGAGCAGGTTTCGTAAGCATTCCAGCCGATTTCCGTACAGGTGGGGACTTTTGCTGCGTGCTGCTCCAAATCGTGGTTCAGCGCGGGCAGCTCCGCATAGGTGGTATGGTCGCAGCGGGAGCAGGTTTCGTAAGCATCCCAGCCGGGTTCCGTACAGGTAGGAGCTTTTGCTGCGTGCTGCTCCAGAGCATGGTTCAGTGCGGGCAGCTCTTTGCGGGTGGTATAGTCGCAGCGGGAGCAGGTTTCGTAAGCATCCCAGCCGATTTCCGTACAGGTGGGGGCTTTTGCTGCGTGCTGCTCCAAATCATGGTTATTTGGGTCTTTTTCGCCGTATTCCCCACCACACGCCTCACAGACCGCTTTGGTGCTGCAGGTTGCTGTGCCACCGGTACAGCTTTTGGTCTCAGCTTCGTTGCAGTTGCTGCGCTTGCAGCTGCGGGTGTGCGTGCCGTCGTCGTTAGGCCTCCACGCGTCCCAGTCGTGACCGAGAATGCCATATTCCGACCAGCATAAGCGACAGATTTTGCCTGTGGTGCAGGTGGGGGTTTCGGTGCCGCCGGTATGATACGAAAACTGTTTATAAATGATCTCGTTCTCCGTGCGGCAGGTCCTGCATTTTATACGGATCTTATGATAGATTGGATCAGCATTTGATTGCCATACGTATCCGAGGATATCACAGGTTTTATCAGCCTTACATTGGATGCAGTACGTGAAGGCATAAGCTACTGCTTTAGCGTTTAACGCGATCCCCGGTATCAGGCACACCATTGCCAGCACCGTCAAACACCGGATCAGCCATTTTTTCATGTTGCTCCCTCCTTATCATCAAACCTTGTTATCCTTTCAGATCAAACTGCACGGACAGCGATGCAAGCACGGCATCTACCACCTTCCGCGCCTCGGCAAGCATATCGATCTCCGCCACAAAAGCGATGACCTGCTCGCGCTCCTGCGCGGGGACCTGCAGCGCACTCAGGCTCATGCTCAGATAGCGCCGTATTTTGCGCTCCAGCGTAAAGTAGGGGTCGCACCGCCGTGCCATGTAGCCGCGCATCATGCCAGCCGTGCCCAGCTCCATCTCGTAGAAATCGCACTCGGCGCACCCGGGCAGATACGCGCTGAACGCCGCCTGCAGCTCCGCCGTGGTGCTGCGGTGGATGATCTCCGCCGTGGCGGGGAAGGTGTACGCTTCCACATAGATATCCCGCAGGTTCTCGCTCAGCTCGGTCACCGCCAGCTGCAAAGCCGTTTCCACCGCGTAGAGGTACACCGGCGAGGGGGCGTTTGCCGCCAGCGGCCTTACCGCGCCGAACTGCCTGCTGAACATCATGCCGATCAGCTCGGTCAGCACGCCGTCCTTGGTGCGGAAAATATTCTGGAACGACCCGGCAGAAACATCTGCTTCCTTTAAAATTTCTGCAACCTTGGTGTTCGTGTAGCCTTTTTCCAGAAAAAGCCGGACACAGGCGGTCAATATCCGCCGTTTTGCTTCTTTGCTGTCGTATCTGCGCGCCATTGGAAATCATCCTTTTCTATAATTGGTTTCTGACCCAATTATATATTGATTTGAGAATTGCGTCAAGTAAACTTTTAAGGGCGTATTTTGGGCAGTTTGACGAGGGAGAGCTTTCTGCGGGTACGCATCCGGGCAAAGCAAAGCGCAATGGACATTGCTGTTATCCGCTGCCGCAGCCAGACAGTTCGCGGCAGCAAAAAAGAGGCCACCGATCGGGGTGACCTCTTTTCAGCGTATTTTCAGCGTAAATCCCGCAGCAGGCGAACCCACCATCTCCATGACGGCTCTTTTGGAGTTGCTCTTTGCGTAAGATAGCAAGATAAATCTTATTTCTGACAGAAAGAGCCGAACCCGTGCAACGAGTCCGGCCCTTTCTGTGCTTTGGTTGGATCTTAAGCAAAGTTATGGTAAATGAAGAAGTTGGCTTTGGGAGTTTACAGCAGGCTCAGTGCTTCCTCGTCTGCCACAAGGATGCAGTCCGGATGCAGCTGCAGGATGCTGCCGGGGCAGGCAGGGGTCACAGGGCCGGTCACGGCGTCCTTGACGGCCTGTGCCTTGGCTTTACCGTTGGCTACCACCAGCACCTTGCGTGCCTGCATGATGGTCTTGATGCCCATGGTGTATGCCTGTTTGGGGACAAGGGCCTCGTTGCCGTCAAAGAAGCGCTTGTTGGCTTCGATGGTAGTGGGCGCAAGGTCGATGCAGTGGGTCTCCAGCTCAAAGGCTTCGCCCGGCTCATTGAAGCCGATATGACCATTGGGGCCGATGCCCAGCAGCTGCAGGTCGATGCCGCCCAGCTTGTGGATGATACCGTTGTAACGGGCACACTCGGCGGCGGTGTCCAGATTGGTGCCGTCCGGCAGGTTGGTCTTGGCCGGGTCGATATTCACCTTGCTGAACAGGTTCTCATTCATGAAATACCAGTAGCTCTGGGGATGCTCCTTGGGCAGGCCGCGGTACTCATCCAGATTGACAGTAGTGACCTCGGAGAAATCCAAATCGCCTTTGTTGTACCAGTCCACCAGTTGGGCATAAGTGCCCACCGGGGTGCCGCCGGTGGCAAGACCCAGTACACAGTCCGGCTTCATGATGATCTGTGCGGAGATGATGTTGGCCGCTTTGCGGGACATATCCTGATAATCTTTTGCGCGGATGATCTTCATAATAACGCTCCTTTTATAGTACTGTTACGCCTGCGTTCCGGCAGGCCTGTAAAAATTCTACGGGCAGCTTTCCGTCCGAGATCACAATATCAATATCGGACAGCTCGCAGATGTGGAATGTACTTTTCAGTCCGATCTTGGAGGAATCCAGCAGCACGGCTTTCTGCTCACAGTCACAGCGGCGGAGCACGGTCTGCTTGAGCCGTGCTTCATCCTCCACGCCGCAGGTAAAACCGGTTTCCGGGCTGTAACTGGTCACGCCCAGCAGCAGCAGATCAAAGTTGATGCCCTCCATCGTCTGGATGCTCTGTGCACCGCAGACGCTCAGGCTGAACCGGTTCAGTCTGCCGCCCGGCAGGGACACATGGGGCTTTTCCAGCTTTGCCAGCTCCATGGCGCAGCTCAGGCCGCTGGTGTAGATGAGCATGGGCTGATCCGGGATGCACCGGGCCACTGCTGTGGCGGTGCTGCCGGAATCCAGAAACAGGGTGGTGTTGGGGCGCAGCAGAGCAGCGGCTTTTTCGGCAATGATCTGCTTTGCTTCGGCATTGCGGGCGGCACGGCGGCTCAGCAGGTCGTCTGTGCCTACCACCTGCTCCACCGACTTGACACCGCCATGCACCCGCACCACACGGCGGGCTTCATCCAGTGCTTTCAGGTCTGTGCGCAGGGTCATTTCCGAAACGGAAGGGAAAGCTTCCTTGAGCTGGGCAAAGCTAATGCTGCCTTTGCGGTTCACCAGCTCCACGATTTGATTGCGGCGTTGTTCCATGGGGGATTCCTCCTGTCTGCGTTTGTCCTGTCCCATGGCACGTTCTGCTTAGTCCTCCGGGTTGAAGTTTGCCAGCAGATATTCCTCTGCTTCCGGGCACCACAGGCCGTTGTGGGCATCCACGATGTCAGCCAGTGCGGTATAGCGGGGGTCGTTGTCCTGTTCGCCCTTGGCACGCAGATCGGTCAGGGCGATGAGGGGCATGGTCAGGTGGGCGTAGATCAGCTTTTTGCCGCCGGGGATCTTGGGCAGGTTGAGGGTGGTCTCGGCAGCGGCGTTCAGACCGCCGATGTGGGTGACCATCACAGCCGGATCGATGCGCTTAGCGGCGGTCAGTTCCAGCGACTCGATCATGTCGGCGGTATTACCGCCGGTGGTGCCCATGACATGGGTAGAATTGTAGTGCACATCGTAGAAGTTCATCTTGGCGCTGAACTGCTTGTCGGTGGGGCCTGCAAAGAAGTTCAGGCAGCCGTCACGACCCAGCACAGCACTGGACAGCTCCACCACCGGCGCGATGGGGGCGTAGCAGAACACATCATCAAAGCCGGTACCGCCGGTCAGCTCCCGCAGCTCGGCAGCGGGGTCTGCCATGTTGGCGGTGTTGACGAAGTACAGGTCGATGCCGTCCTTCTCCTTGACCTCCTTCGGGGGGAAGAGGGACTCCGCACGGGCCAGACGATCCTCGTTGATATCGGTGACCACCACCATGCCGGGGCGCACATCACGGTGCAGTGCGTAGGTCAGAGCACCCAGACCCATGGGGCCTGCACCGGCCAGAATCGCCAGCTTGCCACCCTTCTTGATGCCCATATCGTGATGGTACACACCCATCTTGGTGTGGTAGGCGGCGTTGAAAGCACCGATGGAGCAGCTCATAGGCTCGGCCAGAGAAGCCTCGTAGTAAGCACGGCCCTTGTACTCCAGCAGGCAGCCCAGTTCCATGACCTCGGCAGGGATGATGCAGTAGGTGGCGTCGCCGCCGAAGAACTCGTAGGAGTAGCCGGGGCTCCACATGGTGCCCTTGTAGTTCAGGGCGGGCTGCAGGGTGAACTTCATGCCGGGCTTGAACTTGTCCTGATGCGCCTTGCCCACCTTGACGATATCACCGGCGAACTCGTGACCCATGATGGCGGGGTGCTCGGCTACATCCGGATGCACACGCTTGTGAGCAGTGCCTCCATCAGCCGGGGCGTTTCGATCAGCTGCCCGCTGACATTCTGCATGACCTCCACCGGGACGCCGTTCCCGTCGTCCGGAGCCAGCAGCACCAGTGCCCCCAGCACGATGCGCCCCGGCTCATAGACCGGCGGCTGTGCCTGCAGATAGCCCAAGCAGCAGTCCTTTACCGCACTTGTCCTGCAATGGAGCAGCAGGGCATACAGGGGTTTGATGTAGGTATCGCCCAGCGTCTCGCGGCGGCGAAGCTGCTGCTCCACCAGCCGGGCGTCCGCTTCCTGCGGGCAGAACAGCTGCGCCGCTGCATGGATGAGGGCAGCGCGGCTGCCGGGAGCCTTGACGGGCTGGATGGTCAGATGTTCCAGCAGCCCGGTCATGGACCGGGTCAGACGCGCATAATACTGCAGCTTAGAGCCTGCACAGGCTGTATCCTGCACGGGCTGCACCGCCGGTTCCGGTTCTGCGCGGTTCTGGCTGTACTGCGTGATAGCGTCCTTCAGCACGGCACGATCCGGTTCCAGCAGGGAAGGGCTGATGCACACCGCCGGGTAATCCAGTTCCAGCGGCACGGTGGAGATAATGAAGTCGATTTTTCTCCGACGCAGGTCGGCGGCGTTCAGCTCCCGCACCGAGCAGCACCCCTCCACCTGCAAAGAGGGAAACTCGTTTCCCAGCCGGGAAGCCAGAAAGCGGCTGGAACCCATGCCCAGCGGACAGGCCACTACCACCCGCAGCCGCAGCCGGAACATGGCATTCTGTTCCAGCACTGCGCCAAAGTGCATGGCAAGGTAGGCCGCTTCGGCGTCCGAGATGGCGGGCAGAACGAATTGCTGCTGCACCGCATCACAGGCGGCGCGGGTGGCTTTCCACAGGCCGGGGTAGGCGGTGCGGATGGTGTCCAGCTGGGGGTTTTCGGTACGAATGTTCTGCTCCACCTGCAGCAGCATGGGGCGCAGGTGGCAGTACAGGTCATCCCGCAGAGAGGTGTAACCGGAAAGGTCTGTGTGCAGCGCCTTTTCCATTTCCCGGATAAGGGCGGCTTCCAGATTCCGCAGTTCCATCTCCTGCGCACTGCCCCAAGGGTCCTCTGCGCCCAGATAGGCGGAGAGATACAGTTCCAGATACTGCGCTTCCTCAGGCGGCAGGGTCAGCCCGAAGGCGCGGTTCAGCGCCGCCACCAGCCGGGCAGCATGATTGCCCGCCGGGCGCAGCCCTCTGGGGGGCGCTGCCCTTGTCGCCGCCCTGCCGCAGCTGCTGAATGGTCAGGGTGCAATGGATCGCCAGCGCCAGAAAGCCTGCATCCGGCAGATGGAGCTGCTCTTCCTGTTCAAACTGCTGCAAAACCGCCCAGACCTTTTCGGCCGTTTTTGTATCCAGCAGGGTCGAGAAGATCTCGTTTTCCGGCATCCGTCCGCAGAGCACCTCTGCCAGTTCCTTTTCCGGCATACTGCTGCGCAGCAGGGCAGACACCACCCTCCGGTAGGAAGAAGCATCCCCCGGCAGCCTGCATCCACTGCTCCACAGCGGGCAGCTCCCGCAGCACGGTGCGGCGGCTGACCCCGATGCTTTCAGCCAGCGCCGCCGCCGTCACCCAGCCCTGCGGCAGCGTCAGCAGACGGTCGATTAACTTTTGTCCGTTCGCAGTCAGCGAAGGCAGGGTTTCAGACATCAGGATGGCTCCTTTCTATAAAATCCAACAGGTTTAGAATGGAAAATGAATGTCACTGTCAGCATAGTGCATTCATTTGCAATCGTGTATACGTTAATTCTCCCTTTTCCATTCTCAATTACTTATCTCTATGATACCACATTCTAAAATGACAGCACAAGTGACACTGTTCCGTATCCTGCGTTTTTTGTCACCATCTTCCGGTGACACAACTCCGACAACCCGCTCTGCTGTCACCTCTGTTCTGTGCAGCCTGCACAAGCAGCCATCCTTTCCCCTGCGCGTTTTCGACAGTCTTACGACATTTGTCACCATTCACCGGTGACATCAGTCACTATAGTTTCCCTTGCCAGACCCGGATTCCGCCTGTACAATATAATCAAACGAAACGAAAGCGACTCCCCGAATCCCGCAAGTCATGCGGCAACACAGATAAGGAGTTGAAAAGCTATGAAAAACGCAATTTCCCGTTTTGGCAAGTTTTTGAGCGGCATGGTCATGCCGAACATCGGTGCATTTATTGCATGGGGCTTCCTCACAGCGCTGTTCATTGAAAAGGGCTGGTTCCCGAATGAACGGCTCAGCTCGATGGTCTCACCGATGCTGAGCTACCTGCTGCCCATTCTCATCGCCGGTCAGGGCGGCTATATGGTCGCAAAGGAACGCGGCCGCGTCATTGCCTGCATCGCCGTTATCGGCTGCATCTGCGGCTCGGACTACACCATGCTGATGGGTGCGATGGTGATGGGCCCGCTGGCAGGCTGGGTCATCAAGCAGTTTGACAACCGCGTGGAGGAGCACATTCCCGCCGGTTTTGAAATGCTGGTCCACAATTTCTCCATCGGCATCCTCGGCATGCTGCTGGCGATCCTCGGCTACTACGTTATCGGCCCGTTTATGACCGCCATTCTCACCGTACTTACCGCAGGCGTTGATTTTCTGGTCAGCCACAGCCTGCTGCCGCTGGTTTCCATCTTTATTGAACCGGCAAAGGTGTTGTTCCTGAATAACGCCATCAACCACGGTATTTTCAACCCAATTGGCGTCAGCCAGGCTGCAGAGGCCGGCCGCTCCATCATGTACATGCTCGAAACCAATCCCGGTCCCGGTCTGGGCGTTCTGCTGGCGTACTGCCTGTTCTGCAAGGACAAGACCACACGTCAGTCCGCTCCCGGCGCGGTTGTCATTCACCTGCTCGGCGGTATCCACGAGATCTACTTCCCGTACATTCTGATGAATCCGATCATCATTCTGGCTCCGATTGCGGGCAACTTCTGCGCGATCCTGTTCTACACCATGACCGGTACCGGTCTGTCTGGCCCGGCATCCCCCGGTTCGATCATTGCCTACATGGCGATGGCGCCGCGTGACTCCGTTCTGACGGTATTTATCGGCGTTGTCCTTGCAGCTGCCGTATCGTTTGTACTCTCGTCTGTCATTCTCAAAGCAACTTCCGGCAATGCGCAGAACCTCAGCGAAGCGCAGGCCAAAATGCAGGACATGAAGGCGCAGGCCAAGGGTGAAGCACCCGCAGCCATCGAATCCGCACCGATAAACGCCGGTGACGTGCACAAGATCGTCTTTTCGTGCGACGCAGGCATGGGGTCGAGCGCGATGGGCGCGACCAAATTCCACAACCGCATCAAGGCCGAGCGTCCGGAGCTGATCGTCACCAACTCCAGTGTAGATAACGTACCTGCTGACGCAGATATCGTTGTCTGCCAGCGTGTTCTCGCCGAGCGTGCCCGCAGGAGTGCACCGCAGGCACAGATCATCACCATTGGCAACTTCCTTGCGGACCCGAATCTGGACACCCTGTACCAGACGCTGACCGCTGCACCTGCCGCGAAAGCCGCGGCTCCCGAAACCACTGACGAACCTGCCGCGCAGGATCAGGGCCTTGTAATCCAGGCCGAGGACATTCAGCTTGGCTTACCCTCTGTTGATAAGGAAACCGCGATCCGCGCCGCAGGTGCGCTGCTTGCCAAACGCGGCTATGTCGATGCCGACTACGCCGATGCAATGGTCGAGCGCGAAAAGCTCGTTACCACCTACATGGGCATGGGCGTTGCCATCCCGCACGGCACGAGCGAAAAGAAATCCACTGTCAAAAAGTCCGGCGTTGTCATGCTGCAGTACCCTGACGGCGTAGACTTCGGTGACGAGAAAGCATACCTCATTTTCGGCATTGCCGGTGTCGGTGATGCACACCTTGACCTGCTCGCCCATGTCTGCGAGGTCCTCGAGGACGAGGAGGCGCTTGAAATGATGAAGAAAACCCCGGATATCAAGTTTGTACTGACCCACCTGCAGTAAAAGGAGAGAGTTTCATGAAACAGTTTACCATCACCATTCAGGATAAGGAAGGCCTACACGCCCGTCCGGCCGGTCTGCTGAGCAAGGCCGCCAAGGGCTTCCAGTGCGCGGTAACGCTCACCAAGGGCGAAAAGACCGCTGACCTCAAGAAGATTTTCGCAGTAATGGGTCTGGCCGTCAAGGGCGGCGACAGCATCACTGTTGCCTGCGACGGCGCGGACGAGGAAGCTGCAGCGGCTGCGCTCGAGAAGATGTTCGCTGAGATCAAGTAACTGAATTTCGACACAATCAAACCTGAAAAACCAGGAGAGGGACAACCTCTCCTGGTTTTTCCTGTTCCGAACGCAAAGGGTCTCCCGCCGGATGGCGGGAGACCCTTTCTCATTCTACCGGCTTATTTACCGGTCTTTTCACACAGATTCTGCATGATAACAGCTACCTGTGCACGGGTGGCCGTGCCCTGCGGGTCAAAACGGTTGCCCGATTTGCCGCTCAGCAGACCAGCCTTCTGCATTCTGGTTACAGCGTCCTTCGCGTAAGCACGGATGCTTGCGCTGTCGGCAAATGCGGCTGCACTGCCGGTTTCCTCTACCTTGGTGCCGGTGGCGGTCAGATAATTATCCATGATAACCGCAGCCTGCTCACGGGTGATGAGCGCATTCGGATTGAAATGCGAAGCGTCCACGCCGGAAACGATCTTGTTGGCTGCTGCCCAGTTGACGTATGCGTTGTAGTACATTTTGCTGTCTACATCGGCAAACTGGCTCTGGGTGTTGTACGCGGAGATGTCTGCGCCTGCCATACGGCCAAGCACGGTGACAAACATGCCGCGGGTCATGCCCTCGTTCGGGGAGAAGGTGGTTGCGGTCGTGCCGTTGAACAGCGCCTTATCGGTCACATATTCGATGGCATCCTTTGCCCAGTGGCCCGCGATGTCGGTGAAGGTGCTTACCGTACCCTCAACAACCTTGACATTCTTGCCTACGGTGCCGTAGTTGTCGTAATCCACAGAGTAATCGTTGAATACATCATCGGATTCGTAGCCTACTGCATCGGTGAAGGTGCCCTCGTTCCAGTCTGCCAGCGTTGCCCAGATATTAGTATTGCCAGCCTTGATGGAATACGAGTTGATAACCGGAATATCGGTGGACTTCTCTGCAACAGAGGAGCTCAGTACGGTAGTAACGCGAACATACTTTGCACTGCCCAGTGCGGAAATATCAACCGTATTCTTGCCGTTCTTCAGCTCTGCGGACTGGGAAGCCTTTACGGTCTTACCGTCGTCCGAGGTCTCAACGGTTGCGGTTGCAGAAGCCGCGCCGGTGATCTCTGCGTTATAGGTAAACTGTGCTGCACTGCCGGTCATTGCGCGCCACTCGGTGGTGTGCGTGCCCTTGGTGACGATATTCTCCGGTGCGTAATCCAGCCATACGACCATCTTGTCGCTTTCCGGACCCTTTGCAGTCGGATTTGCGTAAATCTGCTTGTTCTCCTCTGCGGTCAGCTTGGTGGTGTAGAAGCGGAGCTGGCCGATGTCGCCCGTCAGCATGGTGTGCGTCTTGCCGCGGCCGCGGCCCGTCAGCAGATGACGGTGGAATGCAAAGCCGGAGTACATGGACTTGCCTTCCCAGTTGCGGATCTCAGAATCAAAATCCGGTGCATCGGTGTGACCGCTTGCCTTGGTATCCTCGTAGCTGTCGCCGCCGGTTGCACGATCAAAGCCGCCGGTGTACTGTACCCACTTGCCGAGGGTAACGCCGCCGCCCATATTCTCGTCGTCGTTCCAGAAGTACTCGCCGTTATCGTTGTTAAAACCAACGCCGTAGGTAACCATGCCGGTCTTGCGGACTGCCATGCGGAACAGGTAGTTGGTGCCGTAGCTGATGGAAGCGCCCTTCATCAGCAGCGGGTTGTGGTCCCACTCATCGCCCGTTGCCAGACGATCGATGTTTGCCCAAACCATGCCGGTAACGCCGTTGTCTACCACATAGTTCTTGTTATCCGGAATTTCCACATAATCATCCACGCCGTCCAGGGACAGACCCCAGCCGCCGTTGTACTTAACGAGCGTCGGATTGCCGCGGATAATGCCGTCGTTGCCCTTGCCGGACTTATCCTTTACGATCGGGGTGCCCTGAATGGAACCGAGCACGGCAACGGTCTTCTCTGCCGAGTTGCCGACCTTGACGGTATAGCTGCCGCCTGCCGGTGCCTTGTAGGCAAACTCAACCGTGCGGGTCTCGCCTGCCTTGAGCGCAGTCTTCTGCGAGGTAACGGCTGCGCCGTTGATGTACAGTACTGCCTCTGCGGTGCCGTCCTCATTGCCGATGTTCTGCACATCCGCCTTGGCGTAGATGACATCGCTGGTCGGCTCGCTTACCGTGCCGCTGCCAAGCTGCAGGCGCAGGTTGCTGTAAGTGTAGGTCGCCTTGCGGAAGGTAACATTGACAGTCTTGGTGTAGCTGTCCAGCTTGAGGGTATGCGTGCCGAGTGCGGAAAGCGTCAGCGGTGCGCTCAGCGTTGCGGACTCGCCGGGATCCAGACCGACAACGCGCTCCTTGCCGCTCTTGCCGAACTCATACAGCCAGCGGTCGGTGCCGTTGTCCTTGACACACATGGAGGCGGTCGCCAGACCCTTGCCGACATTGGTCACCTTTGCGGATACCGTGACAGTGCCGTTGGACTGAACGGTGTCCGGGGTGATGGAAATATCGCTGTACGCCAGCTTGGCGCCGACCTTGGACAGTGTAACCGTCTCAAATACCTTCTCGCCGTCGCCGCTCAGGCCCAGATTCTTATAGGTCAGCAGACCGTCCTTGACGGTTACTTCGAGCATATCGCCCTTGCCGGTTGCAAGCAGGTTGGGATAGTTGTCATCCAGGCGCTGATCCGGCTTGCCGGTGTCGATCTTGCCGCCGCCGATGCGGGCATCGCCCTGGGTTACATACAGGGTATCTGCGCCGCGCTTCGGGTCAGCAGAAGCATAGCGGGAATACAGATGGGTATGGCCGCTGAACATGATATTTACGTTGCCGTTCTCCACGATGGAAGGAACGTACTTGCGGGTCAGGTCATCCTCGAACGGATGGTGCATGGTAACAACGCGGAAGTCAGCCTTCTTGGCATCGTCGGTTGCAAGATCAGCCTTGAGCCAGCCGAGCGACTCGTTTACAACGGCCTTGGTTGCCGCATCCGCCTCGCCGCCGCCTGCGGTGGAGTTCAGCTCGAACAGGGACCACGGGTTGCTGTCCAGCATATCGAAATGCACCGGACCGCAGTCAAACGCTACGTTGCGTCCGGTCTTGTTGGACTTATACTGCTCCTTCTGCACCTTGGTGACATACTCATCAAAGTAGACACCGTAATCGTGGTTGCCGCTGTTGTAGATAACCGGCACATTGTGCAGGAACGAGCCGACATTCTGGAACCAGTACGGGAACTGATCCTTCTGAGAGCCGGTGCCCTCTACCATATCGCCGGTATGCAGGATAAAGTCCGGATCGAACTGTGCGATCATGTCGGAAACCTTGGTTGCCGTTTCAAAGCGATGGCTGTCGCTGACAACCACAAAGCGGATCTCATCCGAATTTTCGGGCAGCGTGCGGAAGTGACCCTCCACAATCTGTCCGTCCTCGGTCTCAACCTTGTAGGTATAGGTCGTACCCGGAGTCAGATCGGTCAGGCGGGCACGATACATGTGCATGCTCTCACCCTTAAACTTTTCGCCCTCCTCTACCGGAACCTCAAGCGTTTTCTTGTCCGCATCGCTCGTACCGTAGGTAATGGTGGACTTCATCGGTTTATCCAGTTCCCAAACGACAACCATGCCGTTTGTTTTCGGGGTCATCAGGTACGGACCCGTCAGAAAGGAGCCGGTATCCGTCCTTCCGATTGCGGAAGCAGTGCTCGGCACCAGTGTTGCCAGCATCACGGCCGACAGCGCACCGCTGAGCAGCCGCCGCATACGCGAAGATTTTTTAGCCATTTACTTTCTCCTTTCTCTTCACGGTACGGCTGG
>ENA-ORSY01001033-ORSY01001033.1-human-gut-metagenome-genome-assembly--contig:-NODE-1033-length-22516-cov-5.678331_pt1 | contig 22516 bp, 16 predicted proteins | sample MGYA00242193_ERZ509160 | MGnify/ENA primary metagenome ERZ509160 (study PRJEB26280, sample SAMEA2338670) | human gut metagenome | biome: human gut; feature: human-associated habitat; material: faeces...
AACCAGGAATGACAGGACCAGAATCTGTAGTGTTACCATTACACCATATCCCAATGTCCGACCAGCTATTAAACTATCGTTAACTGGTGTTTTGCGAGTGCAAAGGTATATATTTTTTTTGAAACAGCAACATTTTATCCAAGATTTTTCTAAAAAAACTCAAAATAATCCACCTTTGTCATTGTTTTACAATAAATCCATGTACCTTTGCATAATAGAAAACGGTGTGACGGCCGAGCACGGAAGCAACAAAAAACCTGCCGGCCAACGCACCAATATTTTGCATTAACAACTCTTTTTCTTAATGGAACAAGTAAAGATTTTAGTAGAGAAAATAACAAAAGGCATTCAAGAAAAGAAAGGCTCAAACATCACAATCGCAGACTTGAGCGGCATAGAAGGTTCGATATGCCGCTATTTCGTCATCTGCCAGGGCAACTCGCCGGCACAGGTTGAGGCCATAACCGACTCCGTAGAGGAAACGGCAAGGATTGAGGCAGGCGAAAAGCCCGTTCACATCGTCGGACTTACGCATGCCCAGTGGGTTGCAATGGACTATACGGACGTGATGGTTCACGTCTTCCTTCCTGAAACAAGGGCATACTACAACCTGGAAAACCTTTGGGAAGACGCGAAATTGACAAGGCTCCCGGACGTAGACTGACCATGCCGGGGAACACTCCCAACGTTGTAAAGGATTCTTTACGACACAACACCAATGTACAAAATGGAACAAGATAAGAACAACAAGAAGCCTAAATTCAGCATGAGCTGGATTTATATGCTCGTATTATTCGGCCTCATGGCCATGTACTTCTTCGGCGGAGACACCGTTGGCGGAAGCGCGAGCAAGAAAGTTTCATACGACGAGTTCAAGACTTACGTCAACAAGGGCTATGCTTCCAAGATAGTAATCAACAAGGACGAGAGCACCTTGAAGATGTATGTCAACCCGCAAAACACGCGCGACGTATTTAAACAAGGTGTGAAAAACGTCGGCAACAACGCATACATAACGACCGAGTTCGGCAGCGTTGACAAGGTAGAGACATTTGTCGAGGCCGAAAAGAAAGCCGGAAAGTTCAAGGGACAGCTGAACTATGAGAACAAGCGCGGCAACGACTTGTTCAGCATACTGCTCAGCTTCGGCCCCATCCTGCTGTTCATCTTCCTGTGGCTTTACTTCATGCGCCGCATGGGCGGAGGCGGAAGCGGAGGCTCTGGAGGCGTGTTCAACGTAGGCAAAAGCAAGGCGAAGATGTACGAGAAAGGCGCCGACATCAACGTTACGTTCAAGGACGTTGCCGGACAAGCCGGCGCAAAGCAGGAAGTCCAGGAAATAGTAGACTTCCTGAAGAACCCTAAGAAATACACCGACCTTGGCGGAAAAATACCCAAAGGCGCCCTGCTGGTAGGCCCTCCGGGAACAGGCAAGACGCTGCTGGCCAAGGCTGTGGCTGGCGAAGCAGGCGTTCCGTTCTTCTCGATGAGCGGTTCCGACTTCGTTGAGATGTTCGTCGGCGTCGGCGCAAGCCGTGTACGCGACCTCTTCCGGCAGGCAAAGGAGAAGTCGCCGTGCATCATCTTCATCGACGAGATTGACGCCGTGGGCCGCGCACGCAGCAAGAACCCCGCCATGGGAGGCAACGACGAGCGCGAGAACACGCTCAACGCCCTGCTAACAGAAATGGACGGCTTCGGCACAAACAGCGGTGTCATCATCCTTGCCGCCACCAACCGCGCCGACATGCTTGACTCGGCGCTGCTTCGCGCAGGACGCTTCGACAGGCAAATCAACGTAGACCTGCCCGACCTTAACGAGCGCAAGGAAATCTTCAAGGTTCACCTGAAGCCCGTAAAGATTGACGAAAGCGTTGACGTTGACATGCTGGCACGCCAGACCCCGGGCTTTTCCGGCGCCGACATCGCCAACGTATGCAACGAGGCAGCACTCATCGCGGCACGCCACAACAAGACACACGTAGGCCGTCAGGACTTCCTTGACGCCGTTGACCGCATCATCGGCGGACTTGAAAAGAAAACAAAAGTAATGACGGAAGGAGAACGCCGCACCATAGCGCTGCACGAAGCAGGACACGCAACAATATCGTGGTTCCTCGAACACGCCAACCCCTTGGTGAAGGTATCAATCGTTCCGCGTGGCCGTGCGCTCGGAGCTGCATGGTACATGCCCGAAGAACGGCAGATAACCACCAAGGAAGAGATGCTCGACGAGATGTGCGCCACGCTTGGAGGACGCGCCGCCGAGGAGCTGTTCGTAGGCCACATATCCACCGGAGCGATGAACGACTTGGAGCGGGTGACAAAGAGTGCCTACGGCATGATTGCATACGCAGGCATGAGCGACAGGCTGCCCAACATCTGTTATTACAACAACAACGAGTACAACTTCCAGAAACCGTACTCTGAAACGACGGCGAAAATCATGGACGACGAGGTGCTCAGCATGATAAACGAGCAGTACCAGCGTGCCAAGAACTTGCTTCTTGAGCACAAGGAAGGGCACAACAAGCTGGCCGCACTGCTGCTTGAGCGCGAGGTAATCTTTGCCGAGGACGTTGAAAAAATCTTCGGCAAACGCCCGTGGGTAAGCCGTTCGGAAGAGATAATGGAAAGCCAGGGCGGCGGCGAGCCTGAAACTGAAGGCGGAAAAGACGACAGCCAGACCGCCGCTGACAATGGCGAAGCCAACGCCGGGACTGAAAACGGCGGAGAGAAAGCGGAAGAAAGAAGTTAAAGAATTTACAGAAGTTATAGAAGTTAAAGCCAAATGTGTATGCCTTTCAAGCAATAAAAGGTAATGGCTTTAACTTCTATAACTTCTGTAAATTCTTTAACTTCACTAAAAACAATAAAACCCAATAATATGAAAAACCTCATTGTAAGAAGCATCACGGGCGTGTTTTTCGTGGCGGCCATAGTAATCAGCTTTATGAAACCGATGGCAATGGAGGTACTCTTCGCCTTGGTTACCGGCCTTACGATATGGGAATACAGCGGATTGGTGAACAACGTGAAGGGCGTACAGACCAACCGCTTCATCAGCACCATAGCCGGAGTGTACTTCTTTTTCGCCGTCGGCGGCTTTTGCAGCGGCGTGACACCCACAGGCGCGGTATTCATCCCCTACCTGCTGACGCTTATCTACCTCTTCATCAGCGAGCTTTACGCCAAGACGGAGAACGCGATCAACGACTGGGCGTACACCATGCTCGGACAGATGTACATCGCCCTGCCCTTCTCCACCATCAACGTGCTGGCGTTCAACGCGACTGAGAGCGGCGAAGTGGTATTCAACTACCTCGTGCCCCTCTGCGTTTTCATCTTCCTTTGGGCGAATGACACGGGGGCATACTGCACCGGTTCGCTCCTCGGACGGCACAAGCTGTTTCCGCGCATATCGCCGGGCAAAAGCTGGGAAGGCTCTATCGGCGGCGGCATAATAGTGCTCATCGTGGCCTATTTCATAGGAAGCTACGAGGCCGGGCTTAACTCTGACACGGGACTTACCGTCATCCAGTGGATGGGCCTGGGGCTTGTCGTAGTGGTGTTCGGCACATGGGGCGACCTCGTAGAATCCCTTTTCAAGCGCACCCTCGGCATAAAGGACAGCGGAAACATACTGCCCGGCCACGGCGGAATGCTCGACCGCTTCGACTCTTCGCTGATGGCGATGCCCGCATCGGTCGTCTACCTGTACTCGCTGACACTGTTCTGATTAAGAAGAAACATACAAAAAGATAGATAGTTAAAAGGACATGACACCACGTCATGTCCTTTTTTATTGACCGAACGCCGACAGGCCGTTTTCCAAAAGGCCACCTTTTAGCGTCCAAAAGGCCGTCTTTCACCGTGCAAAAGGCCACCTTTTACAAGCTAAAAGGCAGCCTTTTGCAATGCGCCTTATAAAAAGCGGCTCCGCGGCCGGCCTACAAGCAGAAAAACAACGGCCACAGGCGGCTTTCTCGAAAATATTTCGTAATATTGCAGCCTGACAAATGACAAGAAAAACAAAGTCTTATACTATGAACAAGAAACTGCTGATTTTGCCCGTTGCGGGCATGGTTATGGCCGCCAACGGACAGACGGCGCAGCCGAAGCTGGCGTACCCCGAGACAAGGAAATGCGACGTTGTTGACACGTATTTCGGCACAAACGTGCCCGACCCTTACCGCTGGCTGGAGAACGACACGAGCGCGGAGACGGCGGCGTGGGTGGCCGCGCAGAACAAGGTTACAGGCGAATACCTGCGGCGAATACCTTTCCGCGACGCGCTGCTGAAACGGCTCACCAGCGTGGCCGACTACGAGAAGATTGGCGCTCCGTTCAAGAAGCACGGCAAATACTACTTCTTCAAGAACGACGGACTGCAGAACCAGAGCGTGCTGTACGTTCAGGACAGCCTCGACGGAACGCCCCGCGTGATGCTCGACCCCAACAAACTGTCGGCCGACGGCACCGTGGCGCTTACCGGCATAAGCTTCTCGCACGACGGCAAACACATGGCCTACACCATCTCGCGCAGCGGTTCAGACTGGACGGAGATTTACGTAATCGACACGAAAAGCGGACAGACGCTAAGCGACCACATAGTGTGGGCCAAGTTCACAGGAGCGTCATGGCAGGGCGACGGCTTCTACTACAGCGCCTACGACGCGCCCGAAAAAGGCAAGGAATACTCGAACGTGAACGAGAACCACAAGATATACTACCATAAAATAGGCACTCCGCAGCAGGCCGACAGGCTCGTTTACGAGAACAAGGAGCATCCAAAACGCTTCTACTCGGCCAGCGTCAGCGAAGACGAGACCATGCTGTTCCTCTTCGAAAGCGGCGAAGGCAACGGCAACGCGCTGTATGTGAAAGACCTGACGAAGGCCGACGCGCCGTTCGTTCCCATGGCGACGGACTTCAACTACCAGTATTCGCCCGTTGAAGTAACAGGCGGCAAAATCTACATTCACACCAACTACGGCGCGCCGAAATACCGGCTTATGACGGCAACGGCGGCAAAGCCCGGCATGAAAGACTGGCAGGAGCTTGTGCCTGAGAGCGCTTACGTGCTGTCAAGAGCAAGCGTGATAGGCGGCAAGATGCTGCTCACCTATGACAAGGATGCGGCCAACCACGCCTACGTGTACACCCTCGACGGGCGCATGGAGCATGAAATCAAGCTGCCGTCACTCGGCTCTGTGGGCTTCAGCGGCGACAAGGACGACAAGGAGTGCTTCTTCACATTCACGTCGTTCACCATCCCCGGCGCGACATACAAGTATGACATAGAGCGCAACACGTACACGCTGCTGCGCGCGCCGAAGGTTGACTTCAACGCCGACGAGTACACAACCGAGCAGGTGTTCTATCCAAGCAAGGACGGAACGAAGATACCCATGTTCCTTACCTACCGCAAAGACCTGAAGCGCAACGGTCAGAACCCCGTCTACCTGTACGGCTACGGCGGCTTCAGCATCAGCCTCTACCCCGGCTTCTCGTCGTCGCGCATCCCCTTCCTCGAGAGCGGCGGCATCTACGCCCAGGTGAACCTGCGCGGCGGAGCGGAGTATGGCGAGGGGTGGCACTTGGCCGGAACGAAGATGCAGAAGCAGAACGTGTTTGACGACTTCATAGCTGCCGCCGAGTGGCTCATAGCCAACGGCTACACCTGCAAGGACAAGATAGCCATCGTAGGCGGCTCAAACGGCGGACTGCTCGTAGGCGCGTGCATGACGCAAAGGCCCGACCTGTTCCGCGTAGCCATTCCGCAGGTGGGCGTGATGGACATGCTCCGCTACCACAAGTTCACCATCGGCTGGAACTGGGCTGGCGACTACGGCACCAGCGAAGACTCGAAAGAGATGTTCGAGTACCTCAAAGCCTACTCGCCACTGCACAACCTGAAGCCCGGCACACGCTATCCGGCAACGCTCGTAACCACCGCCGACCACGACGACCGCGTGGTGCCGGCCCACTCGTTTAAGTTCGCCGCCACGTTACAGGAGTGCAACGACGGCACCAACCCCACCCTGATACGCATCGACAGCAAAGCCGGACACGGCGCGGGAAAGCCCATGAGCAAGGTGCTTGAAGAGCAGGCTGACATCTACAGCTTCATAATGTACAACCTCGGAATGACATACGGCGGAAAGTAACAAAACCGCCCGTTTTCCAAAAGGTCGTCTTTCACACGATGAAAGACGGCCTTTTGCATTGTAAAACATGACCTTTTGGAACGCAAAATACGGCATATTGGGAACCGTGCGATAAGATTTTTTATTTGTTTTTATTTTGAGTTGTCTGCAAGTTGCCTTACCTTTGCATAAAGCAAGCTGCACTCGGAAATTTGTGAACAAGCTCACACTCCACTCGTTTGCATTGCTTTTGCATAAAGCAAGCTGCACTCGGGAATTTGTGAACAAGCTCACATTCCACTCGTTTGCATTGCTTTTGCATAAAGGCAAGCCGCGCACAGAAGTGACGCAGGCCGCCAAACAGAAATCATGACATTATGCGATACATCATCAATCCGCCCGACAGGCTCGACGCCTCGGTAAGCCTGCCTGCATCGAAGAGTATAAGCAACCGCGCGCTTGTAATCAATGCGCTGGCCGGAAGCGGCATCATGCCCGACAACCTTTCCGACTGTGACGACACGCTTGTAATGCTCGACGCGCTGCGCCGCATGCCTGCCACCATAGACATCGGAGCCGCCGGCACGGCTATGCGCTTCCTTACGGCCTATCTCGCGGCCGTTCCCGGCGAGCATGTAATAACCGGCACCGAGCGGATGTGCCACCGTCCAATCCGCGCTTTGGTTGACGCGCTGCGGCGTCTCGGCGCCGACATAACGTATGAGGGCGAAGAGGGATTTCCCCCGTTGCGCATCAACGGACGCAAACTTGACGGCGGACGGCTTGAAATACCGGGCGGAATAAGCTCGCAGTACATATCGGCGCTGCTCATGCTCGGCCCTACGCTCGGAAACGGACTTGAGCTTCAGCTTACCGGCGAGGTGGTATCGCGGCCGTACATCGACCTTACGCTGTGCATGATGAGGCTTTACGGGGCAGATGCCGACTGGACCGACGTTGACACGGTTACCGTCAGGCCGAAGCCTTACGGGTCGCGCCCGTTCTTCATAGAAAACGACTGGAGCGCGGCGTCTTACTGGTATGAGGCGCTTGTACTGGCGAAAGACGTCGAGTCGGAAGTGCGCCTTGACGGGCTTATGGACGGCTCGCGGCAGGGCGACTCGGCGGTGAAATACCTCTTCAGCATGCTCGGCGTGCGCACCGTTTTCAAGACACGCGAACGCGGAGTGCCCACCACGGTGACGCTGAAGCGCGTAGAACCTGTGCCGCCGAGGCTCGACTACGACTTTGTAAACCAGCCCGACATGGCGCAGACGTTCGTAGTATGCTGTGCACTGGCCGGCGTTCCGTTCAGGTTCACGGGGCTTGAGTCACTAAAAATCAAGGAAACCGACCGTATGGAGGCTCTCAAGACGGAGATGAGAAAACTGGGCTACGTGGTACGCGAGACGGCCGAGGGCGTGCTCAGTTGGGACGGGGAGCGCTGCCAGCAGGCCGGCGAAATAGTGATAGACACATACGACGACCACCGCATGGCAATGGCTTTCGCGCCTGCGGCGATGGTGTTTCCCGGCCTGAAAATCAACGACCCGCATGTTGTCAGCAAGTCGTACCCCCACTTCTGGGACGAGATGCGCCGTGCCGGTTTCACCATAACGGAGGAATACTGACATGGGCGCATGGGCTTGGTTGCTGTATCTCGTTGCCTTGGTGATAATCGCCGTGGTGCTGCAACGGCTTTTCAGCGGCCGTGGCGGCAGTGGTGCTGATGCGGAAAAGCAGGCCGAACCAGCGTGCAAGTCGTGCTCCGCAGAGCCGGGGCGGTGCTTGCAGGAGTGCGCCATGGAGGCCGCCGTGGGCGACATCGAATATTTTGAAGATGAAGAACTTGACCGTTTCCGCGGCCGCAGTTCCGACAGCTATACCGACGACGAGGCCGCCGAGTTCGCCGAAGTGATGTACACGATGCGCCCGGAGGAGGTGAAAGATTGGCTGCGCAGCCTTCAGTTGCGCTGCGTAAGCCTGCCCGACCAGCTCAAGGACGAGGCTTATATGCTGGCCGAAGGCTGACATTGGTTGGACGTAACGCAATAAAACGGCTTTTTGCAAGTTATATAAAAGTGGCGTTGCGGCCATTGTTAAAACAAAATGCAAGTCATAAAGACAAGACATATCATCCCCTTTCTCGCACTGGCGGTGCTTGTTGCAGTAGTCGGGTGTTCTACACAGAAGAACACTCCGCAGAGCCGTTGGTGGCATTCATTTACCGCCCGGTATAATACCTATTATAATGGTACGGTGGCATACATCGACGGTTCGCTTGAAAAAGAAACCGGCAACAAGGACAACTTTACCGAGATGCTGCCCCTGTACACCGTGGGCAACCCTGAAAGCCGCACACTCGGCGAGGCCAACTTCGACCGTGCCATAGAGAAATGCCAGAAGGCCATCAAGCTGCACAGCATCAAGCGGCGTCCCAAATGGACGAAAAGCAGGAAGAAAACGGAGAAAGACCTCGAGTGGCTTAACCGCAAAGAGTACAACCCTTTCTTGTGGAAAGCGTGGCTGCTGATGGGGCGCGCCCAGTTCATGAAAGGTTCGTTTGACGAAGCCGCGTCGACCTTCGCTTACATGAGCCGCCTTTACGCCACCCAGCCGGCCATCTACGGCAGGGCGAGAGCATGGCTGGCGAAGTGCTACATCGAACAAGACTGGATTTATGACGCCGAGGACGTCATGACGAAAATGCGCCGAGACTCAATCCACTGGCGGGCACGCAAGGAGTGGGACTATACCTACGCCGACTATTACATACACACCGGGCAGTATGCCGAGGCCATTCCCTACCTGCGCAAGGTAATCAAGCACGAGATGCGCCGCAAGCAGAAAGCTCGCGAGTGGTACTTGATGGGGCAGCTCGAAGCCGCACTCGGCCATGAGGAAAAAGCCTACAAAGCCTACAAAAGGGTGCTGAGGCTTAGCCCTCCGTATGAACTTGCCTTCAACGCACGTATCGCAATGACCGAAGTCATGGCAGGACGCAAGTCGGGAAAGATGATAAAGAAGCTGAAGCGCATGGCCCGGTCGGAAAACAACAAGGACTACCTGGACCAGGTTTATTACGCCATCGGAAACATATATCTTAACCAGAAAGATACCCTGAACGCCATTTCGGCTTACGAGCAGGGCAACATCAAGTCTACGCGCAACGGCATAGAAAAGGGCGTGCTGCTGCTGAAGCTCGGCGACCTGTACTGGGAACGCGAGGACTATGACGACGCCCGGCGTTGTTATGGAGAAGCAATCGGCCTGCTTGACAAGGAGCGTGAGGATTACGAACAGCTATCAGACCGCTCCAAAGTGCTTGACGAGCTTGTGCCATACACCGACGCCGTACACCTGCAAGACTCACTGCAAGCCCTTGCCAAGATGCCGGAAGCCGAGCGGAACGCTGCCATCGACCGCGTAATAGAAGCGCTGAAGGAGAAGGAAAAGGCCGAACGCGACGCCCAGGCGGAAGCCAAAGCGCAGCAGTATATTGCCCAACAGGGCGGCGCCGGCAACAATGCGGCGCAGAATGGGACGCAAACAGGCATGACGGACAGCAAGGGAACGTGGTATTTCTACAACCCCATGGCCGTAAGCCAGGGAAAAGCCACGTTCCAGAAGCTTTGGGGACGGCGCGAGAACGTTGACGACTGGCAGCGCGTGAACAAGACTGTCGTGGCGCAGACTCCGGCTTTCGAGGAGCTTACCGACGAACAACGCGACTCCATTGCGGCCGTGGAGGCCATGCAGGACTCCATCGAAAATGCCATGGACAGCGCCCACAACGACCCACACAAGCGCGAATACTACCTGAAACAGATACCTTTCACACCCGAACAAGTGGCTGAAAGCAATAAAATCATAGAAGACGGACTGTTCCATTCAGGCGTTATCTTCAAGGACAAGCTCGACAATCTCACGTTGAGCGAGAAGAACCTGCGCCGCCTTTCCGACAATTATAAGGACTACGAGAACATGGACGAGGCTTATTACCACCTCTTCCTGCTGTACTCGCGGCGGCATGAGAAGAGTCAGGCCGACACATACCTTGCCATGCTCAAGCGCGATTTCCCGGAAAGCGAGTGGACGGCGTTGCTGGCAGACCCGAATTATGAGTTCAACGCACGTTTCGGAGTACACATTGAAGACTCGCTTTACGCCGCAACGTACAACGCCTTCAAGGCTGACAGGTTTGACGAGGTGGCGGCCAACACGTCGTTGTCGGCGTCGCGTTTCCCACTCGGAGCCAACCGTGACAAATTCATATTCATCGGCGGACTGAGCAAGCTCAACAGCGGCGACAGTGAGGGATGCCTGGCCGACATGCAGGAACTTATCAGCAAATATCCCGAAAGCGACGTGGGCGAAATGGCCGGAATGATTATCAACGGTGTAAAAGCCGGACGCCCACTGTATGGCGGAAAGTTCGACATAAGCGATGTGTGGGAACGCCGCACGATGGTGCTCAACGACAGCGACTCCATCGCGGCTCGCACGTTCGTTGCCGAACGCAACACGCCATTCTCGTTCCTTCTCGTGTACCAGCCCGACTCCGTTGACGGCAACAAGCTGCTTTTCGAGCTTGCAAGGTTCAACTTCACCAACTTCATAGTAAGAAACTTCGACATCGCATTGGACGAGCAGGGCGGCCTGCACCGCATGATAATAAACGGCTTTATGAGCTATGACGAGGCACTTCAGTACGCCCGCCAGCTTTACGGCAACGCAAACATTGCCCGGCTGACGAAAAAGGCGCGTGCAATCATAATCAGCGACACTAACCTGGAACTGCTCGGCACGCAATACAGTTACAATGATTACGACAAGTTCTACGAGCAACACTTCGTTCCATTGAAGGTAAGCACGGTGCGCCTGCTCACCGAGCCGGCTACCATAGAGTATGAGCCGGGCGACGAGATTGGCTCTGACGGTGGCGACGGACTATATAACGGAGGCGTAATCGAGGGCGGACTGTTCATTGAAGACGAACCGGCAGCACCGCAGCAGAACACCGGTACCACATTAATAATGGACGAAGAGGAGAACAACCAGCCGACGGACAACACCGGGGCAGGCACCATAGTGATACCTGAAACCGACGAGCCAGCAACGCCGCAGGTTGACGGCGGCACAACCATCATACCCGACACGCCGCAAGAACAGGCAGAGCCTGCCGGTCAACAGCCTGCCGCTGGTACGATAATCATACCCGACACGCAGGACAACGCTCCGCTGGAAGAACCGCAAGGCACCGGCAACACCTTCACAATAGAGGACGAGCCGGAAGTGCAGCAGCCTGCGGCGGAAGTACCTGAAACACAGGGCGGTATGGTAATCCCTATAGAACCGGAAACCGCTCCGCAAACAACGCCCGTTCAAAAGACGGCAAACGAGCCTGCAAAAGACGGCAAAACGCAGGCCGAAAAGCCGTCAATTGAAAGCCAAAAGACGGCCTCTGGCAATACGGAAACTGACGACGTGCCGGACGACGGACTTATAATCGAGTTCAACGACGGCTTCGGCGGCAATGAAGACGCAGGCAACAACACTCAGAAAGAGGACAACCGCCAAGACGGTTTCGACCTTGAAGACGAGTATTATGAACTTGATGGGTTTTAGAAAGGTGAGAAGGTGAGACATTGAGAAGGTGAGACAGAAAAAAGTAAAAAGGTAAAAGAGTAAAAGGGTAAAGCTTGACGAGATTAAAATCTCAGGTTTCTTACTCCTTTTCTCCTCCTCTCCCAACTTCTTTTCTCTTTCCCTCCTTACTCCTTCCCTCCTCTACTCCTTACTCCTTAAACAACAAAACAATGAGCAACGGATTACTTCTATGGGCCGACGACGAGATGGAACTGCTCCGTGCCCACATACTTTTCCTTGAGAAAAAAGGCTACGACGTGGTGACTGTGACCAACGGCACCGACGCCGTTGACATGTGCCGGCAGCGCACGTTCGACCTTGTGCTGCTCGACGAGATGATGCCCGGACTCAGCGGTCTTGAGACATTGCAGCAAATCAAGGAAATATCGCCGGCCACGCCGGTCGTCATGGTGACGAAGAGCGAGGAAGAGAACATCATGGACCAGGCAATAGGCTCTAAGATAGCCGACTACCTTATCAAGCCCGTAAACCCCAACCAGATACTCCTTTCGCTGAAAAAGAACATCCATCGGAAGGAAATCGTGACTGAGGTTACACAGAGCGGATACCGCCAGAACTTCCAGGACATAGCCATGCAGATAGACGCCTGCAAGACCATCGACGACTGGAAGGAAGTGTACCGCCGCCTCGTTCACTGGGAACTGGAGCTTAGTTCTGCCGACAGCAGCATGGCCGAAATGCTCAAGATGCAGAAAGAAGAGGCCGACAACGGCTTCGCCAAATACATCAAGGCTCATTACATGGACTGGATGGACGACATAAGCACTGCACATTCGGCGGCGCCAGGAGCGGCAAGCGGCCTGCGCGCGGCTCACGGCGGCAGGTCGGCCGCCGGGCAAGAGGCGGAGAAACGCCCCATGATGAGCGTCGATGTGTTCAAGAGCAAGGTGTTTCCGCTGCTCGACGAGGGCGAAAAGGTGTTCCTCATCGTAATCGACAACTTCCGTCTCGACCAGTGGCGCGTGCTAGCAGAGGAAATCGGCGACATGTTCGACATTGACGAACAGACATACGTCAGCATACTTCCCACGGCCACGCAATACGCCCGCAACGCCATCTTCAGCGGCCTGATGCCGGTCGAAATAGCGTCGATGTTCCCCGAACTGTGGGTTGACGAGGACGAAGAAGAAGGCAAGAACCTCAATGAAGGGCCGCTAATCAGGACGCAGCTTGAGCGTTTCCGCCGCCGGGACACATTCTCTTACCACAAAATCAACGACTCCGCAGGGGCTGAAAAGTTCTTGCAGAAGTTCAACTCGCTGTCGAACAACGACCTTAACGTGCTCGTAATCAACTTCATTGACATGCTGAGCCATGCCCGAACGGAGTCGAAGATGGTGCGCGAGCTGGCCGGTGACGAGGCAGCCTACCGCAGCATAACGCTCAGCTGGTTCCGCCATTCGGTGCTGTCTGAGCTTTTCCGCCTGCTCGCACAAGGCGGATATACGGTGCTTCTGACGACCGACCACGGCAGCATACGCGCCTCGAAGCCCGTCAAGATAATAGGCGACCGCAACACGAACACCAACCTGCGCTACAAGCTCGGCAAGAACCTGAACTACAACCCGAAAGAAGTGTTTGCCATAAAGGAGCCGCGCCGCGCCATGCTTCCGGCTCCGAACATCAGCACTTCATACGTGTTTGCCACGGGCGACGCCTTCTTCGCATATCCCAACAACTACAACTATTACGTTTCTTACTACAAGGACACCTTCCAGCACGGCGGCATTTCGATGGAGGAAATGCTCGTTCCGCTCGTCACGATGAGGGCGAGGAAAAGGTGAGTTTAAGCAGACAAGCAAACAAGTGACGAGCAGACAAGGAGCAAGTCAAACCATCTTGTCAACTCGTATCTTGTTACTTGTGAACTAAAAATATTAAATATGGAAATAAAAATCAGCAATCTTGACAACATCAACGAGGCCGCGCGCCAGTTTGTCGACGGCATGGGCGAGGCCCGCGTATTTGCCTTTTACGGCAAGATGGGCGCAGGCAAGACCACGTTCATCAAGGCCGTGTGTGAGCAGTTGGGCGTTGACGACGTTATAACGTCGCCCACTTTCGCCATCGTCAACGAGTACACGTCAGCCACGTCGGGCGATGTAATCTACCACTTCGACTTCTACCGCATCAAGAAACTTGACGAAGTGTACGACATGGGGTATGAGGAATACTTTTACGGGGGCGGCATCTGCTTCATAGAGTGGCCCGAACTAATAGAAAGCTTGCTGCCCGAAGACGCCGTGAAAGTTACTATCGAAGAAGCGGCCGACGGCACACGCACCGTCAGATTCTGACAACAGACGGGGTATTAGCCGGCAACTTGACAAGCTGCAAGCAGACAAGTAAGTTCGCGTTGCTTATAAATAGCCGTGCAGCCCACGTCATTATAAACGGAGAAATGCCGTCTTTTGACTTGCAAAAGACGGCGGACTGCAACGCAAAAGGACGTCTTTCTTCATGTGAAAGACGCCCTTTTACAAAACATCGGCTGCCAACATGTTGCAAATGTGGCAAAGAAGCATCACAAGCCCACAATGCTTTCACCTTCATCACTGCGTTTAGAAAGGTTTTCCATGACGCATTTGCGGCTCGTATTGGCGTAACAGTAAACGCACAGGTGACCGCACGTGTTGTACATCCCGATGTCCTTGCTCACCATGCAACCGCAAAGTTCGCGCTGCCCATTGTCTTTCATCTTCTCGGGACTAAGCTCTGGCGAAGCATCAAAGGTGTCAAGCCAGTTGTCTTTGTCTGGCAAACGGCCATGGTTCAAGTAAAACACCAAGTCCTTGTCGTCAGCAAAAACACGCTTCATCAGTTCGCCGTCTATGCAACGGTTATGCTCCACGCCGTATTCGGCGAGGTTTGCCGCCTCGGCGCACGTTGCCAAAGTAACGTTCCACCCGTCATGGTCACGCCAATGGTCGCGCAGCCGCGCCAACCCTTCCGTGAACTGCTTGACCTGTACATTGTTAGGTTCGGCGCAAACGATGTTGTCTTTCGTAAACAAATTAGTCTCACGGATTAAGTTGTTCTGCACCTTTTTATATACGTTCACGTCAACGAAGCTGAACACAAGTTTCTCGGTACAGCCTTTCAGTCGCTCCCCAATGCTCCGCACGCGGTCAAGCATCACATCGGGAGGCGTAAGGCTTGTAAACATTATAGGATCGAAACGCCACACCACGCGCTCCTTGCCGAGCATTCCAGCCAACCACCTGAACGTCGTTATACGCCGCTCCAACGGCGGCACGTTAGGTTCAAAGCCCTCACGCTCATAATCGTTCACCGTGAACTGGAAATAATAATGTATGCCCCGCTCGTCAAGCTCGTGCAAGTAAGGCAGCATCGGCTCGGCGTTCTTCGTCCAAAACACTACGGCCTTTGTTTTCTTGAAAGACACATATATTTTCTGCCTCCTGTTGAACGGATTATACCACGCCACATATCCCCGCCGCAGCCTCTCGACGAACCATTTGGCGTAAAACGCCGGTATGTCCGTTGACCTGCTGGCCGATATTATGACTGGAGCCTGCGCCTCGACACGCTCGCCCGAGTCGGTGGTTATAGTTAGTTTGCTTATCATTTTAGATAAACTTTTCTTAATTCTGCTATTATCTGATCTATTTTCACATTTGCATATTTCTTTCGTAACCAGTCTTCTTTCGAGTTCTTCTTTCCATTCAGATATTCTCCAAAATGACGTATTACATTCTCATTGTCTTTGGGCCTATTAACATAAATTCCTTTTCTCAATTCATTTCTCCTTCTATCAAAATATTCATTCTTGTAATTATCTTGAAACCAAGACAAGTCCTCCCTAACTTGTTTTAATTCATTCGCGTCATTAAGAAATTCATAAATATGATTGTAAGCATTCATATCATTATAGAAATCACGCCTAATCTGTGTGTCATTGTCAAAACGTAACATTTGCTCCGTGCTTTGTTTACGTCTCCTACCACTAACGTTGAGGCTAACATTTACACTACCGAACAGGTCTTTCAGAAGCCGTTTACAATCTGTTTTCCAACCTTCTTCCTTCTTAATGGCTTCCAGCGTCGCCTTCAAGTTTCCTCCGGCTTCACGATAAGCACATACAAAGATTTTACGTTTCTTTCCCTTCAAGCCCTTCACACCATTATCTTCAAGTTGGCTTATAACACCTTGAATGGCATCTTCCACCATATCCGGCGCAACCGACTTACCAACATTGCTTTCTTTTAAAGAACTGACCGTAGCCCAATCCATACTTTTGGTTTCCATTTTTAGCTCTATCCCAGTAAGTTGTCGGTACACCTCTTTATAAATGTTCCATACGTATTGTTTATTTTCAAAGGCGAATAAAATGTCCGTAAAGTCACGAGTGAGGTTGGCAAAGCCGTTCAACGCACCATAAAGTCCGAACGCATAGCGATAGTCGCACATACCTTTCGAAACCATGAAACGAAACAAACCTTCCCAATCTTCGCCTTTCATTATCACGGCGGTGATTGATGAAAGCACACCGTCTGTCCACAGCTGCGTAAACTGTTCACCAGCGACATAATGACGCATGGCATTCAAATAAATACGGATTTCACTGGCCTCCCACTTATCTTCGTATTTTTTCTTGACACATTTAGTGACATCATTGGCTAAATCCATCCTGAATGTGCTTACTTTTCCATTATATCCGTCAGACGTAAAGACATCATTCACCAACATTTTATATTCGTCAATATATTTCGACTCTGCATCTATCTTTGTCAATTTGCCATGCATAACAGCTATTTCTGCCTGCCCGTCGTCATCAAAGATATTGTAATCATCCGCACGTTCAGCCTCTGCCTCATTTATAAATTTAGTTATCCATTGTTGCAAGCTATCCCATTTTTCCTTTTCAGACAAACATTTCCGCAGATAAGACAAGTATTCCTTCCTTTTTGAATTATATCCTGATGACTGTTTTTCCAAAAGCGAATAAGCCACATCTGCTGTTTCTTTACCTATCTTGCCCAACAAAGAAACATAATAATTGTCAAATAGCAGTAAATCACGTGCCAGCGTTTCATCTTGCTCTTTTGTAACAACGCCCTCTCCGCCAGACATTATCGAAGCTACAATGTCACGTACATCATATCTTGCATTCAGCTTTTTAACGCCAGGTTCTGTTCTTGACAACATACGTCCTATCGTGTAACCGTATGCAAAACCCTTAATTTTATTCTGACATTTGTCTGTCTCCAAAGCCTCATTATCAGGCGTTTCAAAGTCTGCAACATCATATTCCAATGAGCTTTCAGGATAACTTTCAACGCTTAATCTACCACAATACAAACGTGTCAACTTGGTTTCTGCGCTCGTTTCCGACTTCGACATGGCAATGCGCTTATGCCCTTCCGAAAAGAAAATAAATCGCGTCGTAACTGGCGTCAACATCAAACTGTGGCTTGATTTGTATCCCCAATCGCCACAAGGTTCAATCTCCGCAATCTCACTTTCATCCATTTCAAGCTCTATGAGCATAGGATAATCGTCAAGTCCGTTGTTTGGACGACAGAACGAAAACGGCTTTTTATAAAGCAAAATGCCATTTTCAAGGCCGTTCTCTGGCACTGTTTCCCATCTCTTGTACCCATATCCGCGCCTTTCATAAAAAGCTTTCGGCGATATTGTCTCGCTTGACAGGATATTATTAAAGTTCAAAGTCGTTGTTGGAATATATAGTTTCATAATCAAATGTCTTCTATTTCATCGGTTTCTGTTGTTTCATACAAACTCGTCGGAACTTGCTTCAAAATAATTGGCATTTCCCCGCTGTACATCATGTAAAGGTTGCGATATGTCCGTGTCATGGCTACATAAAGTGCTTTTCGCCAATTTTCATCGGTTGGATCTTCCATTTCAGGCAAAAAAACAGTCTCAAACTGAAGCCCTTTTGCACTATGATATGTCATTACTTTGGGATTGTTTGTATTGAAATTAAGATTATCAACACTTTGCCTAAAGTCATCTTTATCATTATACCTTACTTCAAATTGAAGTTTCTGCTTACCCCCTTTGGATGCTTCGGCATTATCCGCAACCCTCAACATATCCACCACCTTTGGTATGTCTTCATTGTGTCTGATAAGTATTCCAACATCAGTCAGGTTTCTATTCCTTATCATTTGCACAATAGCCTTTAACTGTTCTGCCAATGTCTGGTAACTTAAAATTTTCGGCTTTGCATTCTCTGGACTTCTATAAACACTGCCATCTCCATATTTATCAACACCTATACCTATGTAATCCTGCGTTATACGGGCAACAGGCTTAGGCAATCTGTAATTGTTATACAATGGAAAATCTTTATATGGACCATTTTGGGAAGCCATAAATCCTATCTGTTGCATTGAACACGTGTTCTTTAACCATCCATAAATAGACTGCGCCGTGTCTCCGAAAAAGAAGAAATGCTTACGCGCCGCATCCATGAAGTCTTGCACCTCTTCAGCCGAAAAATCTTGTATCTCATCAACTATCACATAATCGGCCTTAGGCTTTCCGTATTTTCCCTTCCAACTTTCCTTAACGTAAAAAGGATAATTCAGCCCCAACTGGCTACGCCCTGACTCCATGTAATTACACAAAGCCCTTGTAAAAACAATAACTTCACAACTGCCTGCATTCTCGCTTTGTACACGTTTCGCCTTCTGCAAGGCCAACACAGACTTACCACTGCCGGCACAGCCCGACACTACAATGTTCTTGTCGAGTACACTGTTAAGCACCCGCATCTGAATGTCGTCCAGTTCAGACTCCTTCACCATGAAATCTTTTGCCATATATCAAAGTATTAGTTTAAATCCGTTTATAGTTTTCATGCCCGTAAAATGCGGACAACAAGTTCCGCCATTGTCATTTATTTTATATGAATGAGAATTGTCCTTTGCCAACAAATCCAATGACTTAACAAAGCCCTTACGCCCTATTACCCGATATGCAACTTTGCTTAAATCGTTACCCCTGTGCGAATGCGACACGCGAAAGCGTTGCTGTACATAACAAGGTGCATTGCAATCAGCCTCCTTCAGCATACACGGCAACGGCAGAAGCGTTGTAAATCCAGGATTGTTTTTAACGAAATCATTTATCCCTTTATTCATCATTACCGGATAATAAACACCTGAAAGTTCATCGCGTGTAGCAACATCAAGTAAAATCAACAGACCTTCATCCGACAATTTGGTGGCAAGCATTTCGGCAAAATGCCCATAAGCGTTGCCTTCAAAACGTTTGCGCTGTATAAATTCGTTAACGGCCTTGAATGAAAGCACTATGTCAAAACCTACATTTACAACATCTCCAAGCATTTCCATGTCGGCCTTGTCATCAATGGCGACACTCCCGACATTGGCGTCAATAGCAAACCCGGTTTCTTTTTTCACGCGGTAAAGTACGCGTTCAAATATTCTTGTGGCATTCGGATTGCCGTCAACGGCTACCACCTTGAACACCTTATCCTTGCCCAAGGCACATGCAAGTGCACACAATGCGCCAAAGATTTCACCTCCAGTACCGCAACCAAGGTCAAGAATTGATATTCTACTTTTAGCAGCGAATGCCGAACGGACAATTTCATTGGCAAGCAAATCACACATTATAATGTATGACTCGGCGTAACTGCGAGGGAAATATGTGCCAAGATAGACGAGGATGTCGTCTTTCGTATGGTCGAGATTGTAGCTGAATTTGAAATGGTCGGGGTTGTACACCGCTCCAAGTTCGCTGAAAATTATATGGTCGAGCCATGCAGGCAGGACAACCGAGTTGTTTAGGTGTTCGTTCATGGGATGCTCCTTTCCGCTTGCGACAAGACAAAAAGAAAGTATAGGCTCTATTTCCTGCTGCCTTCTGTGGTATCGCCAAACACCAAACCTATACAACAAGGAAGCCTACACCACACGGTGCAAGCATCCACTTGCTTACTTGTATAGGTTCCCTTCAAAATAATTTGGCGATTTTCAGAAGGCACAAAAGTAAGAAGCAAACACTTCTTTCGGTTATGTCAATATGTTCTCTTTATGTTACATTCCTTTCATGTTTTGGTTTTGGGCAAAGTTAATAAAAATACGGCAAACCATGAAACAAATGGCCTTAATAATGAAAAACTTGCATGGCAATTCGTCAACTGACGTTAAACATCACGCAAAGCGCAGCATGATGACGGACTGGCAAAAAACGGAAAAGTTTTCTAAAACCGCGTGCGTTTGACGCTTTGGGAAGGCAGTCGGTGAAAAACGGAAGGGTTTGAGACCGAAAAACGGGCGGAATTTGAGCGTTAACGCAAATGCTTTATTTACAGGATGTTACTGCACACAGCGGCTTCTTGCAATGCCGTTCGCCGTCTTTTGCGATACAAAAGACCGTATTTTGCATGGTGAAAGACGGCCTTTTACAGCGCCGAAGACCGCCTTTGAGGGGCGCGGCGACGGCTTTCAAAGATGAATTTTGCGCCTTTTTCGATGCGAACAGGGCAAATATTGCTTCGCATATGCAGTATTCGCTACACCTGAACAGCCAAAAGCCGTACAAAGATAAGCTATTTCACGGAAAACCGTTGTAAAGGTTTCAGACAACGGGCGGCGCGTTTCAGCATGAAAAGTTTTCTGTTTCCGGACGAAAAACATTGACGTAACGCGGCGGCGTTGACATTTTGACACGCCGCGGCGAGCCGTAATGTGCAAAATTACCCGATACGCTTTTAATAAGGAACAGCAGTGTAAAGAATAGCAGGAAAAATTTGCCAGATACGCAAAAAAGGAGTAACTTTGCAAAAATTTTCGCACAACGTCACGCTATGGGAAAAAGAATGAGGAAACTGAAGAACGTAAGGCTTCACCGCGAAGGCGCCGACACGCTGGTCTACGGACTGATTGCGATTGTGGCCGTGGCGATGGTGCTGTGGATATACGTTGACTGCAAGGCGTTCTTCTGGTCGTTCATCATTGTTTTCGGCACGGTGTACGGTGTCGTTGTCAACTTTTTCCGCTGCCCGAAGCGCTACTTCGACGGCGACACGGAAAAGACTGTGGTAGCCCCTGCCGACGGCAAGGTGGTGGTCATAGAGGAAGTTGACGAAGACGAATATTTCCATGACAGGCGGCTGATGGTGAGCATCTTCATGAGCCTTTTCAACGTACACGCCAACTGGTTTCCCGTTGACGGCAAGGTGAAATTCGTCAACCACTTCAACGGCAACTACCACAAGGCGTGGCTGCCGAAGGCGAGCGAGGAGAACGAACATGCCGACATCATGCTCGAAACGCCCGAAGGCACGGAGATTTTGTGCCGTCAGATAGCAGGAGCGGTGGCACGCCGCATCGTGACTTACGCCAAGGCTGAGGAAGACTGCTACATTGACGAGCACCTGGGCTTCATCAAGTTCGGTTCGCGTGTTGACATATACCTGCCCATAGGCACTGAAATATGCGTGAAAATGGGACAGGCCACAACGGGCGACAAGACGGTGATAGCGAAACTGAAGTAAGGTTTTGAGGTTTTACGGTTATGAGGTTATAAGGCCTTTACGGTTGTAAAGTTTGTTTTCAAAATATAACCACAACCATGACAAGGCCAATAACAAATACAGAATATCCGACAAAAACCGAACAACCGTATAACCACACAACCGCATAACCCCATATATGATAAAAAAACACATCCCAAACACCCTTACTTGCTGCAACCTGATATCGGGTTGCGTGGCTACGGCTTTCGCCTTCGGAGGCCAGCTAAGCACGGCCTTGCTGTTCGTTGTCATCGGCGCGGTGTTCGATTTCTTCGACGGCATGAGCGCACGCCTGCTGGGTGTGTCGTCGCCAATCGGCAAAGAGCTTGACTCGCTTGCCGACGACGTTACTTTCGGAGTGGCTCCAGCAACGATGGTGTTCTCCGTGCTGTCGGTACTCGACTATCCGCCGTTCCTCGAACCGCTGCGCCCCGTACTGCCGTTTGCGGCGTACATAATGGCGGCGTTCTCGGCGTTAAGACTTGCCAAGTTCAACCTTGACGAACGGCAGACAATGGGCTTCATCGGCCTGCCTACACCTGCCAACGCTCTGTTCTGGGGTTCGCTGCTGTTAGGAGCAGGCCCACTGCTGGAGTCGTCACCGTACATGGTCTTTGCCGTACTGGCGCTTGTGTTGCTGTCAAGCTACACCATGGTGGCCGAAATTCCCATGTTCGCACTCAAATTCAAGCACTGGGGATGGCGCGGCAACGAAGTGCGCTACACGTTCATAATCACCTGCATACCGCTGCTGCTGATATTCAGGACGTCGGCATTCGCCGTAATCATAGTGTGGTACGTGCTGCTGTCAGTATATTCCAACAAGAAAAAACGATAGACAAATGTTTGCCTTCCTGATAAATTTCATACTGCTGATTATCTTCGTGGCGTTCATCATAGTGTGCGTCACGGCGTTCCGCATATACCGTTCGCTGCACAACATAAAGCGCAAGTTCACCTCCACTTCGGGCAGGGGAAATGTCGGCAGGCAACGAACCGGCGGCAGTACAAGCGACGACGAGGTGATAATAGACCGCCGCACACCCGACGAGGCGAACCGAAAAATCTTCTCGAAGAACGAAGGCGAATACGTAGACTTCGAGGAAGTGAAATAAGCACATAGAGAAATAAGAATACAATATCAAATGGAAAGCGTGTA
>ENA-ORSY01001042-ORSY01001042.1-human-gut-metagenome-genome-assembly--contig:-NODE-1042-length-22283-cov-3.902105_pt1 | contig 22283 bp, 19 predicted proteins | sample MGYA00242193_ERZ509160 | MGnify/ENA primary metagenome ERZ509160 (study PRJEB26280, sample SAMEA2338670) | human gut metagenome | biome: human gut; feature: human-associated habitat; material: faeces...
TCATGGAAAACGCCTAAATCTCTCTTTCTTTCAAGTCCCTGTGCTGTATGGTACAGGGACTTCTGTTATGCTATGAGGCAGGCATATCGAACCTGCAAATCAAAATCTTCAACCGCATCCTGCATTTCCATGCTATAATAAAACTGCAAAGATAAAAACGCAACGTGCACTCCGTGCACCAGAGCCGGTAGGTAGCCCGGCCGTCCTGCTTTTGCAGGGTAAGTAACCTGCCCCTCCGGGTTGTCCATTCTTTGTTCATTTATTTTTCAGGAGGGAAAAACAATGGACAAAGTAATTGGCAGACTGACCGTATTTTTTGAGGACCCGTTCTGGGTCGGTGTATTCGAGCGGATCGAAAACGGCAGGTTATCCGCGGCAAAGGTAACCTTCGGCGCAGAGCCGAAGGAGCCGGAGCTGCTGATTTATCTGCTGCAGCACTACTACCGATTGCAATTCAGTCCGGCTGTTGAGACTGCCGTAAAGCCTGCACACCGCAATCCCAAACGGGCGCAGCGGGAAGCCGGACGGCAGACCGCGCAAGTCGGCATCGGCACCAAATCGCAGCAGGCGCTGCAGCTCCAGCAGGAGCAGAACAAGCAGGTGCGCAAGCGCCGGAGCCGTGCGCGCAAACAGGCCGATGCCAAACGGCTTTATGCACTCAAACAGCAGCAAAAACGCGAAAAGCACAAAGGACATTAGTCCTTTGTGCTTTTTTTTCGCTTAGAGGAAACCGAGCAAGTGCTGCATCGCGATGCTGACGCACGCGATAGCGACCCAGCAGCAGAAGCCCATGAAGATGGGCTTGCCGCCGGTGTAGCCTCGGATCTCTCGCACGCGGTGGATCATATACTCGCGCTGCTCGGCGTTCAGCATCAGGTCAACGTTTGCACCGTCACCGATGGGCATATAGTGGAAGTACCAGTTGAAGCGTACACCGTGGCTGATGAGCATATCCATGAACTCATCACTCGTGACGGCCTTGTAGTTGGCGCTGGTGTAGCAGATGGAGGTGCCGAACAGCAGACCGTTCTCCTTCATCAGGTCCATGGCGTGCATGACGCGGTCATAGACGCCCTCGCCGCGGCGGGCATCGGTGGCATCACCGATGCCCTCGATGGAGATGAAGAAGGCCATGTTGCCGACTTCCTTGACGCGGTCACAGAAAGCCTGGTCGATCAGCGTACCGTTGGTGAACAGGTGGAACACGGAGTTCTGGTGCTTGGCGGCCAGCTTGAACAGATCCTCCTTGCGGCAGGTCGGCTCACCGCCGGTGCACATGTACCAGTGGATGCCCAGCGCCTCGCCTTCCGTGACGATGCGGTCCATATCCTCAAAGCTCAGGTTCAGGCGGTTGCCGTACTCGGCAGCCCAACAGCCCTTGCAGTGCAGGTTGCAGGCGGAGGTCGGGTCGAACAGCAGGATCCACGGCATGTTGCAGTCATACTTCCTGCGCAGCTCCATGACGTAGTTATAGCCCGCGAACATCCCCTCATACACAAGGTTCAGGGTGTTCATCTTGAGGATGTGGGGGTCGATCTCGTTGATAGCCTTGTAGGCGTACTCCATCCACTTGCTGCCGGGGTCGGACACAAAGGCGCGGACCTTGTCCCAGTCGGCATCGGGGTAACGGTGGGCCAGCAGAGGCTGGGCCAGGTTGACGAGCTTGACGGCCTGCTCGGCCATATTTTCAGGGCCTTTGCCGCGCACGGCCTTGATGGCAGAATCAATGGCAGCGCTGAATGCAGCGCGCTGAGCGGCATGAACCACTTTATTCATCGGCATGATAGATTGCTCTCCTTTTTCTCTCCGTTTGGGACACTCATTTGGTATGGCACTATTTTATGCTTATTTTCGGCTTAGTGTACATAGACAAAAGCCGGGGAATGTTCAACTAGACAGCCCGGAAACCCTGCTACTGCGGGCAAAACCAAACACTCCGCGCAAATTGTCATACAACGTCTGCGTGGTCTTGCCTTTTGTTCTTCTTTTGTTCTTCCCACAAAACATTTGCACTTTATGTCGAATTTGTGTTATAATGCAGGTATGTAATTTTACCACCTACCGTACAGGAGGATTGCTATGCCTCGTTCCAATCAAACCAAGCAGCTGCTGGCCCAGAGTCTGCAGGAGCTGATGGCCACGACTCCGCTGGAGAAAATTTCTGTCAACGACATTGTCGATCACGCCAATGTGGGCCGCAACACCTTCTATTACCATTTTGAGGATAAGTACGATCTGGTAAACTGGTATTTCCAGAGCGGCATCACCCGGTTTCTGGTGGAGCTCAGCGCCTATTCCAGCTGGAATGCCCTGCTGGCGGCGCTGGAGACCTATTTTCTGGAAAACAAGGTGTTCTACTGCAATGCCCTTGCCTATAACGGGCAGAACAGCCTGCAGCAATATATGTTCGATTATCTGCGCTCCATCTTTGAGCAGAACGTGCGGGAGCTGACCCCCGATGCCAGCGCCGAGGAGACCCGCAAGATCGGGCAGTTCTTTGCCGGTGCGATGATGGGTATCCTGATTCCGTGGGTGCTCAGCGGCATGAAGAGCAACGCCCTGTCCAACATGTCGGAGCTGTCGATCCCGGTGTTCAACCACGAGATCATGCAGAAGCTGCTGCGCGGCGATCCGCAATAAACGCAAAAATAAACCGACCCCGTATCCGATCATAGCATCGGTACGGGGTCGGTTTTTGTCATTTTATGCGGCAGTACTTGCCTCCCTCGGCGAGGGAGGCGGCCCGAAGGGCCGGAGGGAGCGAATTTTGCCATAACCCGAAGTATTTCGAGCTGGCGTAAGGTTCTCTCCCCCACCCGCTGCGGCGGGAGCCTCCTCGCAGAGGGGGCCAAGAAGTCAGCCCAACTGCAAAGGGAAGGTGCTGCCCTCCGGCAGGACGCTGCCGAAGGTCATATACTCCGAAATACGGTTGTTCAGATAGCGCACATCGCCGTCCCAGTCGAGCAGCAGCACGGGCTTGCCGGTCTCAAGGCGTCCGTTCACGATGCTGCGGCGCAGCTTCCGGGCGGTTTCGTCCGATGTGCCGGGCTTGCGGGCACACATGCAGCAAAGCGTCTCCTGCGCCATGCTCTCGAGCCAGTCGTCCTGCATGACCTCGCCCGCGGTCTCGTCATCGATGAGAACCGTCAGCGCATAGAACATCTTTTGGGCTTTCAGGCGGCGGGCGGCGCGGCAGACCTCGGGGGTCAGCTCCGGCGTCTGCAGCAGCGGCATGACCACCAGATTGCGGCATGCCGCAAGCGTCTTGACGCAGTCTTCGGTCAGTGCGGACGGGTCAGCCAGCAGACCGAAGGCGCTCTGCGGGTTTGCCTTAGCCAGCAGCACGACCTGCGCGGGGTCGGTGTCCGTCGCATCCAGCAGCCAGACAAAGCTGCCGTCCTCAACGGGCAGCTTGACCGCGTACTCGACTACATTGCGGCTGTTCGGCACGGTCGCCACGTTGGTCTCGTACTGCTCGGGCGCGAGAATATCCTCGAGGATCGCACCCAGCTGAATCTCGCCCACGATGCCGCGGGTCTTAACATTGGTGAGCACCTTTTTCAAATCACCGACACCCTGTGCCAGCGTCTGCATCTCACCGAGACCCTTGTAAACCTGCTCCAAACGCTCGTTGACCAGCTTAAACGACTCGTTCATGCGCTCAGACAGTGTTTTCTGCAGCTTTTCGTCTACAATCTGGCGCATATCGTCCAGCTTTTTGTTGTTGTCTTCCTGCATGGCACGCAGATTTTTATCCACTGTAACGCGAATGTTTTCCAAATCCTGCTTGGTCTCACCCGTGAAGGTGTGCAGGTTTTTATCTACCGTTTCGCGGATAGTTTCCAAATCCTGTTTGGTTTCGCCGGTGAACGTGTGCAGATTCTTGTCCATCGTGCTGCGGATAGTTTCCAGATTCTGTTTTGTCTCACCCGTGAAGGTATGCAGGTTTTTATCCACGGTTTCGCGGATATTAGTCAGATTCTGCGTTGTTTCCGCCGTAAAACCCTGTAGACGCGTCTCAAACCGGCCGAGCTGATCGGTCAGACCGCTCATTTTGTCTCCAAGGCTCTTGTCCATCGCGGAAAGCTGATTGCTCTGCGCTTCCCGGCCTTCGCGCAGGTTTTGCGTCACGAGCGTGCCGAGCGCAGTAATGGATGCGGTTGGGTCAATCTGCTGCGGAAGCTCCGGCTTTTCTGGCTTGCGGGTCAGCAGAACGATGACCAGTCCCAGCAGGATTACCACCAGAACCAGGGTTATAATGGGTATGTATTGCATAATTTCTCCTTTTACAGCACTTTCAGTTCTTTTGCGATGCGCTGCATCTCCTGATCGGTCTCCGCAATAACATCCGCACACTTCTTCAAATCATCGGACATATGCTCCGGAATCTCCACATCGGATTTATAGCGCAGCTGGTGCTCCAGGCTGGCCCAGAAATCCATCGCCATCGTGCGAATCTGCAGCTCGATGCGTACCGGCTGCGTGCGTTCCGCGAGGAAAATCGGCACCTCGAGGATCAGATGCAGGCTGCGGTAGCCGTTCGGCTTGGGATTGGCAATGTAATCCTTCTTCTCGATCAGCGTCAAGTCGTCCTGCCGCATGAGCATGTCCGCTACCGTGTAAATATCCTCGATAAACGGACAGATTACACGGATACCGCCAATATCGTTCAGATTGTCTATCATGGACTGCAGCGAGATCGGAAATCCGCGCCGCTTGAGCTTACCGATAATGCTGCGCGGACTTTTGATGCGGCTCTTGATGGCATCGATCGGGCTTGGCTTGCCCGAAATACGCGACTCATCGCTCAGAATATCCAGCTTGGTCTTGATCTCGCGGATGCCGGATTCGTACAGCATCATCATCTGCTGCATTTGCATCGCGGATTCGATCAGCATTTCCTCGTCGTGCTGCGACAGCCGGTCAATCGCAAAAAAGTCAGCCAGTTCCATAGTCTTTACCCTCCTTGCGTTTCTCTTTTCTTTATTTAGTATACCACATTCGGCGATTGGGTACAATCCGCAGACGTCCCCCCTTTTGTGGGCTATCCGGCATCTGCCGATGAAGTGTCCGCTGTGCGGCAAATTTTCGGCGGCGCGTATATTTTCCGCAGCAGCCGACCATACTGTCAGCAACGGAGGTAAAGGGACATGAAGCAATATCAATCCAAACACACCGCGGCGCTCTCTACCCGCGGATTCTACACCATTCTTTCGCTGTGTGCGCTCATCATCGCCGCATCCGCATGGGTGATCTGGGGCAATGCACACCGGCAGAACGCGGTCGAGCCGGACACCGGCATGCCTATCATCGCACCGGCCGACTCGACCGCCGAAGCACCGACCGAACCGGCCACCGTTCCGCAGCAGGAGCAGGAACCCGAGTCAGTGATCGAGGAACAGCCGGTCGCGGCGGCAGAGCCGGAACCGGCGGTGACGGTCAGCGCACCCGTGTATGTGCGGCCGGTGTCCGGAGCCGTGCTGACGCCGTTTTCGGGTGACACGCTGCTGTTCCAGCCGACCATGGGTGACTGGCGTGTTCATGCCGGCACAGACTTCTCTGCCGAAGCCGGCGAAACCGTGCTCGCACTGACCGACGGCACTGTACAGCAGATTGCCGAGGACGGTCTGTACGGCACCTGCGTGACACTAACGCACAATAACGGCCTGGCCTCGTCGTACTGCGGCATGGACGATGTACGCGTGCAGGAAGGGCAGGTTGTCTCCGCCGGTGAGGCGCTCGGCGTATGCGCGGACAGCATTCCCGCAGAATCCGCACTCGGCACCCATGTGCATGTGCAGGTGACGCAGAATGACGCGCCGATTGATGTACTCACGCTGCTCGATGAGGATGAGCCGGAGTAAATTGACACAGACTGTGCGTCCTCTGCTCCTTCACAAATATTTAAGAAATCTTTCATCATTTTGTGCAGGAATCGGCGAAAAAATTGCGGTACAATAATACCGTAAAAAGAAAACTTTCCCGCAGGAGGAACAGGCTGTGAAACAGAATAATTTGACGAAAAACAGGCTTTGGGCATGGCTGCACCGCCTGATGGGGTTGTGCTTTGGGCCGATTGAACAAAGCAAGAATCGCATTTAGCCGCTTGCAAAGCGAGGGAAATTGCGCTGACGCCGCGCGGGCGCACAAGAGGGTAGACAACCTGCGGTTTTCCACCCTCTTGTGAATCTCCCCTTTTCCCTTAGATAGCTTGGCGCAGATTACCCACATGTGACCGCTTCGAAATAAGGGAACGGCAGAGGTTTTTTACTACCGTGTCTTTCTCAACATATTCGCAGTGTCAGACAGCGTACTACTACACATACGGGCTACTCTGCGCAGGTGCGGCACAAGGTGAATTGCCCGTAGGGCAAGAGAGGGTCCCCTGGGGGATGACAGTGCCGCACAATTCTTTAGCGCGTTATAATAGACAGGGCCTACGAAGATAAATAGTACCAAACGCCTAATCCGTAGGTGCTGTCTATAATCTCCGACTAACGAATTGCGCGACACGGTTATGTCGTGCCTGCTTAGACTTTCCGTTCTGTGTAGCAGTACGCTGTCTGTGAACTGCGAATATTTCACGAAACAAACGTAACGGTAACCCGACTGCCGTTCCCCTTCTCGGAGCGGTCGCCGGTCTCTGGTCTGCGCCAGATTAGGAAGCAAGGGAAAGACAGGAGTTCAAAGAGGAAGGAAAACCGCAGGTTGTCCTTCCTTTTTGCCCCCGCGGCGGGCGCCGCGAATCTCCGCGCTCCGCAGAGCGCAACTCCCCCCCCCCGCTGAGATTCAGCGAACACCCCCCGCCCGTCAGGGGCGAACACGCTTACGCGGTTCGTACACCCCGCTGGGTCAGTGCAGCGAAAAAAGGCTGCCGCCCGGAAAGGCGCAGCACCAACGTGCCTCGTGTGCCCCAGATAGTCAGTGCAGGAAAAATAAAAGGACGTACCATGAAAGTACGTCCTTTCCCTTATTCTGCTTCCTGCAGATAATAGCCGATGCCTCGCTCAGAGATCAGCTCGGCCTTCGAGCCGACCGCACGCAGCTTGCGGCGCACAAGTGTCAGATAAACCTCGATGTTATTGTAGGTCGTGTCCCTGCCTGCTCCCCAGACCTTCTGGTGCAGCATTTCACGCGGCAGCACCTGTCCCGGTTCCCGCAGGAACATCTCTACAAGCTGCAGCTCCTTGCCGGACAGACGGACTTCGCCGTCATTGCTCGACAACACACAGCGGCCGCGGTCGAGCGTCAGGTCGCCGGCGGTCAGGATTTCACTCTGCATCATTCTCGGCCGACGTGCCAGTGCATTGACATGCGCCAGAATCTCATCGCTCTGGCACGGACGCATGAGTACATTGTCCGCACCCGCATTCAGAATACGGATACGCGCCCGCGCGGTCGTGTGACCTGCCATGACGAGCAACGGTGTCATATCACCGCTTTCGCGCAGAGAGCGCACCGCATCGACGGTCTTCTCATCCAGCTTAGTGGCATTGTACACGATTACATCATATATATTCTCCGAAATATCAAGCGTGTCGCTCTCCGGCTGCTGATCATATAGAATATGTTCATGCTTGAAGGTGGCGAACAGGCGCTCGTCCTGCTCTGCATTGATTAGCAAAATACGCATGAGAACATCTCCTCCTATCGGTGTAACCATTGTGCCGAACTTGTGTGGATTTTTTGTGTATAGCTTATGGATAAATTGTTAAATTGATTCTTTTTCATCAAGCTGCCGTCAAGCGATACGGCAACCCATTTCCAACATTCACGGAATATAAAAGGGAGAAAACAACGTTTTCTCCCTTTTCCGCAATTTACAGAACAATAAGCTGCTTGGACGCATCGGTCAGATCAATGCAGCCGTCCTCAATGACGTACAGCATATCCTCAATACGCACGCCAAACTTGCCCGGCAGATAAATACCCGGCTCTGCGGTGACGATACTGCCTGCCGGCAGCGGCGCTTCTCCGCGCGGCGAGGCCACCGGAGCCTCGTGGATCTCCAGTCCTACACCATGGCCGAAGCCGTGGCCGAAGGCATCACCGTAGCCTGCCTCCTCGATAATCTTACGGCCTGCCGCGTCAACGTCCCGACCGGTCACACCGGCCTTGCAGGCAGCAATGCCTGCAAGCTGTGCGTTCAGCACCGTGTCGTACACGGTCTGCATCTCGTCGGTGACATGACCGACCGCGACCGTGCGCGTCATATCCGAGCAGTAGCCGTCGTAAATGCAGCCGAAGTCCATCGTCACGAAATCGCCCGCTTCGATGGTCTTTTCACCCGGTACGCCATGCGGCTTGGAGCTGTTCGCGCCCGAAACGACGATCGGGTCAAACGACATGTTCTCCGCACCGTAGTGCAGCATGAGGTAGGTCAGCCGTGCCGCGATCTCCTTCTCGGTCACGCCGACCTTGATGTCGTTCAGTACCTCCTCGAGCGCCTGCTCCGCGATTCGCTGTGCCGCGACGATCTTCTCAACCTCGTCCTCTTCCTTGCACATGCGCAGCTGCTCCACACCGTCCTCGAGACGGACAGCTGTCGCGTGCAGCGCCGTGCCCCAGGACATGAACTCCGTATAAGTGAGCGTTTTGTCCTCGAGAGCGACCTTTTTCGCACCGTCCTCGTCAAGCAGCTCATTGATAAGCGCAGAATAACTCTGCCCCACCTTGATCTCGCGCACTTCAAAATCCTTGATGGCCGCGTGTGCCGCTTCGACATAACGGAAATCCGTGAAGAATACCGCCTGTTTAGCCGACAGGTACACCGCGCCTGCCGTCGAGTGAAAGCCCGTGGCGTAGCGGCGGCTGATCTCGCTGGTCAGCACCAGCGCGTCATACGGCTGCTCGAGCAGCATGGCACGCAGTTCGTTTCTTTTCATGGTAATCGCCTCTTAAATATTAGCCGATGATGGATTTTACCGCATCCACGGCGAGCAGATAGCTGTGCTTGCCGAAGCCTGCAATGACGCCCGCACACACCGGTCCGATGACCGACTTGTGGCGGAATTCCTCGCGCGCATGCACGTTGGACATATGTACCTCCACGCAGGGCAGGCGCACAGCCGCAATCGCATCGCGGATGGCGTAGCTGTAGTGCGTGTACGCACCGGCGTTCATGATGATCGCATCGCAGTCCTCACGAGCCGCGTGAATGCGGTCGATCAGCGCACCCTCGGAGTTGGACTGAAATACCGTGCATTCCATCCCCAGACGTTCGCACTTCTGTACAACCTCCGCATTGATGGATGCCAGCGTGTTCGAACCATAAATGCCCGGTTCGCGCTGACCGGTCAGGTTCAGGTTAGGACCGTGGATCAATAATACCTTTTTCATACGTTTATACCCCTTTGCATAGTTCTACAAAGCGTCTCCGTAGGGCAAATGTCCTACTTTTTACTTTTCTGCCTGAGCCATAAAGCACTGCTTCATGGCGAGTGCGTCCTCCGCCTGCGTTCCGGCAGATTCGCAGATGAATGTCGGTGCGTAGCCGCGCGCAGCGGTTTCCTCCGCGACCGGCGTGAAATCTGGACCGTATACCGTATCCGCGAACGTCAAATGGCGCACCTCGCCCTTATCGTTATACTCGATATGAGAGAAGTGGGCGTGCAGCTTGGCGGTACGCTCGTGACCGATGGTATTTTCCATCAGGTCGAACAGCGCTTTCACTTCCTCACGGGTGTTCATGTGCCCGCCCGTGCGGCAGTTGAGATGACCGAAGTCGATGCACGGCAGCAGGCGATCATCGGCAGCCACCAGCTCGCAGACCTCCTCGGCAGTGCCGAGCACGCTCTTTTTGCCCATGGTTTCCAGGCAGACCGCGCAGCCGGTCATGTGAGCCTCATCCAGCGCACGCAGGATGTTTTTTACGTTTTCGTGCGAGTTGCGCATGGCGCGGTCACGGGTCAGCTTGCCCTGACCGCCGCAGTGCACGACCATGCGTGTTGCGCCAAGCGGCACAGCCAGCCGCGCGGTCTCCAGCACATAACCGACGTTTTTCTCCATGCGCTCGCTCTCCTCGGACGAGAGATTGATGAAATACGGCGCATGAATGCTCATCTGAATGCCGTGCTGCTTGGCTGCCGCACCGATTTTGAGGGCGGTCTCCTCGCCGCAGCGCACGCCGCGTCCGCACTGATACTCAAACGCGTTCAATCCCATCTGTGCGAGCCATGCAGGCGCATCCTCGCTTTTCTTGAAGCCTGCGGCGGCAAACGACTCCGAGTTGCCCGCAGGACCGAATTTCGGCTCAGCCATGATGTGCTCTCGCCTCCATTCTGCGCCGTCCGCGCGCGATAAAGCCGCGCTCAAGCTGATAGCGCACATTGATCCAAAAAAACCGGCGGTCGAGCGTTTCGACGTAGCAGGTCAGCGCGCCTGCACGGTTGCCGCCGAACACATCGGTGAAAATCTGGTCGCCGATAACGGCAATCTCGCGCATGGACAGGCCAAGCCGGTTTGCCGCCTTGCGGAAACCGCGCGAAAACGGCTTTCCGGCATGGCTGATATAGCCCACACCGAGCGGCTCGCAGAACTTTCCTACCCGCTCGGGATGGTTGTTGGAGAACACCAGCACAGCGATGCCGGCATCCTTCAGCCGATCGACAAAGGTGTGCAGCGTATCTGGCGGCAGAGCAGCCTTGTGGGATGCCATTGTGCCGTCCAGATCGACCAGCACGCCGCGTACGCCGTGGGCAGTCAGCACCTCCGGCGTAATATCGTAAATCGAATCAAATACATAATCGGGAATCAGTTTGCTCATTCATACACTCCTGTTAATACCCGTATTCTAATTTAGCGTAATGCTACATATAGTGTAATGGAATTTATTCAAAAAGTCCAGAAAAGATAATTTTATCGCAAAGGAGTCGATCCATGATGGTCTATACGAAAAACCTTATTCTGGTATGCACCGGACGCGACACGACGAAAGCCGCTTCGCTCGGCATGCCGGTTTTGCAGCTTTGTCTTGGCATTTCGCAGTCCGGGGCGCTGCAGCGGCTCAAGGTGTCCGCGGTGCAGCGGCACTGCCTGCTCGGCGTGACCGACCCGCCGCAGGCTATCAACTTCTGCAGCGCCGAGCGCATTGCTGCCGATCTGGTTTTCGAGGCGCGGCGCACGGAAGCGCCCGGCGTATTCGCAGATTTTGAGCACGACACGCCGCTGAACCGCCGCTTGCTGGCCGCATTCGACGAAGCACTGTACGATGCGGATATTCCGCTGTATGTGCCGCTCGAGTGCGGACGCACGCTGTCGCACGCGATACTCACGGTCTCCACCGCGATTTCGGGCGGCAGTCTGACCGAGTACATTTCCTCTCTGCAGGGCATTTACGGTGCTGCGCGGATTGCCGCGTTTCTGCAGCCGGTTTCGCAGGATTTCACCCTGCCGTCACCCACGCCGAACGGCGTTTCGCTCAGTGCCGCAGCAAGAGCCGCGCTGCTCGCGCAGACCGGCGCACAGCCGTTCTTTTCGCGCGAGCTGTGCGCGAAATACTTCACCTACATGAATGCAGACGGACAGGCACACTTTGTCCTGTACGACGATGATTCCACGCTGGCGGCCAAGCTGGCGCAGCTGACGGGCTGCGGCGTGCAGAACGTGTTCGCGCTGTTTCCGGATGCGGCAGGGCTGCTGAAGCCGCAGACGTAAGGCAGCATTACACAATTAAGACTGCGGCGCTTTGCGGAAATTTTGTGCCCTGACTTTATAGCGGTCCCTTGTGCAGGCTCCGGTCGCGCTGCCGCTGATTCTGCGGTAATACATCAAGTATTACCGCAAAACCGCGCCTCGTCAGTGCACAAAATCCACTCACAAATCGCTCTTGTTTAATCATGCAGTATTGCCTTAATCCGTCGTGATATACGCGGTCGCGGCGCGTGTCAGCTTGATGAGATCCGCCGGTGCACATTCGATCTGGAAGCCAATCTTGCCCGCAGAGACCATCACGGTCGGGACATTGTTCACGCTCTCGTCAAACACGGTCGGGAACGCCTTTTTCATGCCGACCGGCGAGCAGCCGCCGCGTATATAGCCGGTAAGGCCCAACAGTTCCTTGACATGCACCATCTCGACCGACTTTTCGCCTGCCGCCTTGGCTGCTTTTTTCAGGTCAAGCTCCTTTGCGACCGGAATAACGAATACATGAAAGCCGCCCGATTTGCCACGTGCAACCAGCGTCTTGAATACCTGATCGGGGTTCTGACCGAGCAGTTCCGCAACCGAAACACCGTCTACGGCGTCCTTGCCGTGCGGGTATTCGTGCGGCTTATAGGCGATCTTGTGCTGCTCGAGCACACGCATTACATTTGTTTTATCCGAAGCCATATTGTTCGCTCCTATCTGCAATTTATACAAATATTATAGACTTCACTTGTGCGATATGCAAGGGAATATCGGAATTGAAAATCGAGAATGAAGAATGGAAAATTATCGCGGCGGTTGAATCAATACATCGTTTGTAAATTCATTTGCACTCGTATACCCTGTAGGGGCGAACAGTGTTCGCCCAAGTCATCGTTAAATGGGTGCGGGAGCACACTGTGCTCCCCTGCGAGGTAAATTGTACAGACATTGGACAACTGCGGTACCCATTTTACCCGCCATTCATTCTCAATTCAAAAAGGGAACCGAAATCGGTTCCCTTTTTGCTTACTGCTGCGGATTTTTCTTATGGAAGTTAAACTTGGGCAGCTTGATTTTCTTAAACAGGCCGGAAAGGCGGGAAGCGACGCTGTCGGTCAGCGAATAGTAAACCGGGGTGATAAACAGCGTTGCGATGGTGGAGATAACCATACCGGTCATCATAACAACACCCATCGGCTTCATCATCTCGGAGCCTTCGCCGCTGGAGCATACCATCGGCACAAGGCCGAGGATAGTGGTCATAGCGGTCATCAGCACCGGACGGACACGGCGCGGACATGCGTTCAGGATAGCCGTATTCTTATCCTCACCGCGCTGGCGGCGCTGCAGGGTATAGTCGATCAGCACGATGGACGAGTTGACGACTGTACCGGCCAGAATGATAACACCGAGCAGTGCGACCATGGAAACATGATTTCCGGTCGGCCACAGCATGATCATCGAGCCAAGCAGACCGATCGGCAGGATCAGCATGATTGCAATCGGCAGCGAGAACGAGTTGAACTGCGTTGCCAGAATGAAATATACCAGCATGATTGCCACCGCAAGGGCCAGCATCAGCGTACCGGTGGTCTCCGCGATCTGTGAAGCAGCGGTATCGCCTTCGCCGACCTCTACGCCGTCCGGCAGCTCGTACTTGGCAACAATGTCGTCAACAGCTGCCTTAATGGCATTGCTGTCACCGGATTCGCTTTCACCGGTGATGGTTACGGTCTCCTTCTGGTTCTTGCGCACGATGGACTGCGGGCTGAGTTCGGTGTAGACATCCGCCACCATGGACAGCGGTACGGTGCCGCCGGTCATGGTCGGAATCTGCATGGAGCGCAGTGCGTCCAGACTGGTTGCTACATCCTCGTCGCCGGCAACGGTAACGTCGTATTCCTCACCGTTCATGCGGAGCGTGGTTGCAGTCGAGCCGGTCAGCTCACCACGAACCAGACCGCCAATGGTGGCCGCATTCAGACCGAAGCGAGACGCATTCTCGCGGTTGATCTTAACGGCAACACGCGGGGTCTGCTCGCCTGCCGAGGACTCAACATTGATGGCATCCGGCAGGGCGCTGATCTGGTTTGCCAGATCGTCTGCCGTCTCAGCCAGCTGGTCGTAGTCATCGCCGGTCAGCTCAACGCTGATGTCCGAATCCGTGGACATCGACATGGTGCTGCTGGTCGAAACCGTCAGTTCACAGCCTGCAATATCCTGCAGGTCATGGCGCAGCTGCTTGGCGATATCCGCTGACGAGCGGTCACGCTGATCGAGATCTACCAGTGAAATGGTAACACTTGCGCCCGAGGACGAGGACATGATCGAGGTCGAAGAACCGGTCGAGTAGTAGATCTGCTCCAGCTCCGGGATGGTATCAACTGCGATGGCCGCAATGCGGTCCTCGATGGCGGCAGTGTCCTCCATAGTCGAACCGTTCGGCATGGAAACCGTAACACTCACCTCGCCCTCATCCATCTCCGGGATGAGCTCCATGCCCGCCTGGCTGACGCTGAGCACGCTGACAATACAAATGACAACGGTCAGCGCGACGCCTGCCCAGCGGTGGGTGATCAGGAAATTCAGCGAACTGCGGTATGCACGCGACAGCGGCTTTTCGGTGATCGGCGTTGCGCCCGAGCCCTGCGGCTTGATGCTCTGCTGCTTGGTGCCGCCGAGCAGGAAATAGCACAGCAGCGGCACGAGCGTGATGGAAATGATCAGCGAGCTGAGCAGCAGCGCTACGATGGTGATACAGAATTCCTTGAACATCATGCCGGCCATGCCGCCGGAAAGTGCGATCGGCAGGAATACGGCGACCGTGGTCAGCGTGGAGGCGATAACTGCACCGATGACCTCGCCGGTGCCCTTGGTGCAGGCCTCCAGACGGTCGTAGCCGTCCGCTCGATAGGTAAAGATGTTTTCCAGAACAACGATGGAGTTATCCACGATCATACCTACGCCCAGCGTGATGCCGCCGAGCGACATCATGTTCAAGGTGATGCCGAGCACGTTCATAATCAGGAACGTAAACAGGATACAGCACGGCATTGCGATGGTAACAGCCATGGTCGCGCCGAAGTCGCGCAGGAAAAGGAACAGCACGATCGCGGCGAACAGCACGCCCATCCAGATGTTCTGAATAGCGTTATCAACTGTCATGTTGATATAGTCGGATTGATCCATAACGATATTCCACTGCAGGGAATCGTTGCTCTTAAGCAGGGAGTCAAACTCAGCCTTGGCCAGCTCGGCAATCTGCGCCGTATTGGAGCCGGACTGCTTGTTGACCGACAGGATGATACACTCCTCGCCGTCAACCTTGGAGATGGCGTCCTGATCCTTCGGCTGCATGGAAACATCCGCAATCTGGCTCAGACGGACCGTGCCGCCTGCCGGAAGCGAGATCAGAGCGTTCTTAACATCATCAATGGACGAATACTCGCCGTCCGTGCGGACAGCCAGCGTCTGCGAACCGTTATCGAGGTCGCCGCCCGGAATGGCGATGTTGTCCGCGCCGAGCTGCTGACCGATGGACGAAATGGTCAGGTTATAACCCTTCAGGCGGGAGGCGTCCGTGTGGACTGCGATCTCCTGCTCGTAGCCGCCCGAAATATCAACAGACGCTACGCCGTCCAGGCGCTCGAGCGCCGGCTGAATCTCGTCCTCGGCGATGGACTGCAGAGAGGCCAGATCGTTGCCGCGCAGCGCCACCGAAACGACCGGCATGGAGTCAATATCAATCGACATAACGGTCGGGTCGGATGCGTCATCCGGCAGCTGGCTCTTTACCTGTGCAACCTTGTCGCGCAGGTCGGTCATTGCCTGATCCATATCGGTATCATTCGTAAACCGGATGACCAGCATAGCCATATTCTCGGACGAGGTGGACTGGAGCGTATCCAGACCGGACAGACCCGCTACCGCACCCTCGAGTTTTTTGGTTACCTGCTGCTCGATATCCTCCGGGCCGGCACCCGGGTAAGTAGCGTAAACAACCGCTGCCGGAACCTCCATGGACGGCATGAGCGCCAGCGGCAGGTTCTGGAAGCTGTAAAAACCAAACACAACGACCAGTATGTACAGCAGGATGGTCATTACATGGTGTTTGATAAAGGTTTGTGCGAATTTCATGCGCGCTTAGCCCTCCCCGCCGTCTGCGGCGTCCGAGGTGACGACATGCACGGCTGCACCGTCCGACAGATAGGACTGACCCTTGGTAACAACCCGGTCGCCCGCCTTAAGACCGGAAACGATCTCGGTCGAATCCTTGGTAACCAGTCCGGTAGTGACGGTAACGCGGGTTGCGGCAGTGCCGTCCGCATTTACGGTGAACACATACTGCTCGTTGTTGTTGCCGGTCAGGATGGACTCGGTCGGCACGGAAATCGTGCTTGCGCGGCGGTCGGTATAGAAGGTGACGGTAGCAAACGCGCCGATCGGCGGCTTGGTGCCGGACGGCAGAGAAACCGAAACGTCATACAGATTGGTCTGTGCATTGGCAGCCGCCGGCAGCGTGCTGACCGTACCGTTCATCGACTCCTTGGAGACAGCGGAAACCGTGACGCCTGCGGTATCGCCGACCTTGATGCCGGTGAATACGTCCTCAGCGACAGAAACCTGCACCTCAACCGCACCGTTCTCGGCAATGACCACGCTCGGCTGCGCCGAGGATGCCATGCCGCCGCGGTCTACGTTTACAGCCGTAACCGTACCCGAGCACGGAGCGGTTACCGTGCCAAGGCTTGCCTGCTTGTTGATCTGGTCCATAGACGCCTGAATTTGCGCCAGAGACGCGGACTGCTGGGCCTCAGCCTGCGCGACACCTGCCTGCGCCTGCGTCAGTGCCTGCTTAGCCTTGGTCAGATCCTGCTCAGCAGCCGCACCGGCTTCGAGCAGTGCTTCCGTGTTGCTGACCGCCAGTTCCGCCTGCTCCACACCTACCTTTGCCGATTCAATCGCACGGTCGGTCGCGGTCTTTGTGGCGCTGTAGGATTGCTGCAGCGAGCTCATCGTCGAGGTAACCGTCGAGGTATCCACCGTAAACAGGGTCTGACCCTTGGATACAGTGTCGCCTTCGCTGACGTTCAGCGTCTGCACCTGACCTGCCAGCAGCGGGAACACCTGCACCTCATTGACGGCGGCAATCTTGCCATTCAGCGTGTACTCCGAGCTCATCGCACCCGAGGTAACATCGGTTACCTCAACCGCAGTGCTGTTTGAGCTTTCCTCCTCGGTTTCCTCTTCCTTGCCGCAGCCTGCACACAGTACCATCGCACCGGCCAGCAGCGCCGCAAGGATTCGTTTGCTATTGCTCATCGGGGTCCTCCAATTCATTATACATATCTGCTATATTCACAAAAACGGTCAGCTTATCAAGTTGTTGCCGTAATTACACCGCGTTTTGCCCACTGATAGGTGTTGTAGGCGGTCAGCAGATCAATACGCGCTGCAACCTCGGTCTCCTGTGCGGTGGTGAAGGTATCAAGCGCATCCGTGTATGCCATCTTGGAGATCATGCCGCGCGTGTACTGCACCTGGCTTACCGTAAACGTCTTTTTCGCCTGTGCAAGATCGGCATCCGCCGCAGCAAGTGCGGTCTGCTTCTCCTGCAGGTCGGTATACAGCTTGCGGAAGGAAGCGGTCGTGCTCTCCTTCTGTGCGTCGCGGTCGATCTTGGCTGCCTGATAAGCATACAGCGTATTGGTCTTGTTGTTCTCGTAATCGTCGGACGCGGTCTGCATTGCGTACTCCTTGGAGTAGATCGCATAGCTGTTCTTGAGCGCCTCGGCAAGGTCCTTGTCATAATCCATGGCGGTGATCTGCTCGGCGGTTACGACCGGAAGATCGCTCGTTTCGATCTGTGTACCGGTGGTATAGCCGCACTGGATAGCGAGCGTGTTGGTCAGCGCCTCTACCTGCGTGGTCAGCGATGCCTTGCTGGCAACGGCGCTCTCACGCTGTGCCTGCAGGCTCTTGAGCGTATTTACACCGGTCATGCCCAGCTTTACCTGCTTCTGCACAGTCGCAATGTTGCGGTCAAGCTGCTGAATGCTGCGGTTTGTCTGGTTGAGCGTATACTTCATGCCGCGCAGAGAAATGTAGGTGTTTTCCGCACTCAGGCAGATCTCATCGGCTGCATTCTGCATCTGACGGCGGGTGTGATCAACCGTTTTCTCCTGATCTTCCTCTGCGTCGTCCTCGTCGTCGTCAAGGTTCCTGTACGAAGCCTCAGCGGCTGCCAGATTGCGCTGCAGGATGGAAATCTGGCTCTCAAGCGTCTTGCGCAGACCGGCGTTCGCCTCGGCGGTTCCCAGTTCCTTCAGCGTTTTCTGCAGTTCCTTGATCTGCTTCTGGTAGGACGAAATCTGCTCGGAAAGCTGGAAATAGCTTTCGATGTACTGGTCACTTACATCGGTCTTTTCCGCGCTGAGCACGGTGTTGTTGTTCGCCTTGATGGTGACGTTGTTCTGGCGGACGGTCTCCTCCAGCTTGTCAAACGTCAGCTTGACCGGCGCCGTCGGCTGGGTCTGGGTGGTGCCGGTGGTGTTCGTCGCGGTCTTGGTATCGGCGGCAAACGCCGGTACGACCATGCCGCACAGCAGAGCGGCAGAAAGACCGGCTGCAATAGTTCGTTTCATATTGTTTTCTCCCTTCTGGTGAGGCACTACCGCACAATTAAAGCTGCGGTACTGCCTTATGCGGCTGCGGTGGTGATAAGTACGCCTTCCTTGGCCCATTCGTACTGGTTATATGCGGTATACAGCGACAGATACGCGCTTTCCACATTCAGCTTTGCGGTCGTTACGGCATCCTGCGCCTGCTGATACGCCAGCTTGGAGATGATGCCCTTCCTGTACTTCACGGTCGCGGTTTTCAGATCAAGCTCCGCCTGTGACTGTGCGGTTCGCTTGGCTGCCAGAGTCGTCCGGCAGTCCTTGACAGTCTTGTAGGTGCTGTCGAATGCAGCCACTACCGACTCCTTGGCCGCCGCCAGTGCGTCCTCAGCGGACTTGACCGCCTCGGCGGTACCGCTGATGTTCTTGTCGTACGAGTTGTACGCGCTGCGCACAGCGTCCTGCTTCTGCCAGATGAGGAAGCTGTTCTTCTGCGCCTGCTCCAAATCCTTATTATAAGACATCTTATCCAGATTGCCCTCGTACAGCGTCTCAAAGTCGGCCGGCATCACGATGGTGTTCGCGTCCAGACCGCACATCAGCGCAACGCTCGAACCGAGATTTTCGCGGGTGGTCTCCAGTGTGTCGATGGACTGCGCCAGCTTGTCGCGCTGATTCTGCACCGTGTCAAGCTGCAGCTGCCCAATCATGCCGAGTTTTCTCTGAGTTTTCAGCACAGCCAGATTGCGGTCCAGCTGTGTGAGCGTTACCTGCAGGTTTTCCTTGGTGTAGCCCAGATTTTTAATGGTAATCAGCATGGTCTGTGCACCGAGTGCCAGCTGACCGGAGACGTTTTTCGCCTGCTTGCGCAGCGTGTACGCCGCGTCATCCAGCTGGGACAGCATGGCCATCGCCTGCTGCATGCCGCTGACGGCGTTCTGGTTCAGGCTGGTCTGGTAATCCTTTAATACCTGCAGCTGTGCCGCGTAGGTTTTGTACAGATCAGGCTGCTGTGTCTTGTTGATTTTCTTCATCGCATCTTCCATGCTAGTGATAAGATCGGTGTAAATCTGACTTTCGCTCTGACCTGCCGAGCCTGTCGAGCCACTCGATGCATACGAGCTGCTGTCCAGCGAAGCTGCCGTTTTGTTCAGCATTTTCACCGTGTTATTGTCACTCTCCACCGTACGCTTGACGCCCAGCAGGCCCATTTTCTTGACAGTATAAGCCGCCGGTTTGCTCTGCGCGGTGCTCGTCCCGGTCTGCGACGCTGCCGGTTGTCCGGTGCTTACCGCACCTGCAGGCCATACAAATCCGGCGCACAGCACCAGAGACAGCAGTGTGCGCTTCCAGTTTGCTTTCATATAGGCTCCTTTCTCACAACAATTCCCTTGTGATAATGCTGGTGTGAATGTATTCGATGCTCTGCCGCGGCGACTCTCCGGTACGCAGTGTATGCGCCAGCACTTCGATCGCGCGCGTCGTCTGCGCCGAAAAATCCTGATCGACGATGAAATCCAGCCGTCCGTCCTCCAAATACTGGCGCGCATGCGGCGTCAGATCGTGACAGACAACGTGAATGCGCCGATTGGGCTTTGCGCGCTCGAGCGCGTCCATACAGCCGCGCACGGACTCGTTTGCCATATAAATACCGCGCAGACGCGGGTTCTGCCGCACCTGCTGCAGTACGCCGTCGTAGGTCAGCTCATACTGCTCGACACTCTCGATGACGTTGACGTTTACATTATCATCAAAAATCTCGTGCAGGCGGTCAAGGAAGCCGCGCACACGCAGTCCGTGCGCCGTGAATTCACGGTTGCCGGTAACGACGAGCACATCCTGTCCCTCAACGTACGGTGCAAGCAGTCCGGCGGCAATCCGGCCGGATTTGACCATGTTCTGTCCGATATGATACAGGCGGCGGCTCTGCCGCACATCCGAGTCGCAGGTAACGACCGGAATGCCGATTGCGACCAGCCGGTCGATCTCCTCACTCATCGCTACCGTGTCCGGCGCGGTGACAATGAGACCGTCAATGCCGCGCTCCTCCATGCGTCCGATGGCCTCGAAATACGCACGGTGCGAGCGGTTTTTCAGCTCCTCCACCAGCACATTTACATCATTTAATCCGCGGTTGTGTACAGCCACGCGAATGCCCTCGCGCATCCGGCGGATGAAAAACGCATCCCAGCTCGGCAGGATTACGCCGATGCGGAACGCGCCGTGTCCCGCACGGGCGGCCTGCCGCTGCGACGGCGTTTTGTAGCCGTATTCGCTGATTATTTTCTGCACGCGCTCCCGCACTTCCGGCGCTACATTCGGTCGGCCGTTTACAACTCGGTCCACTGTTCCACGCGATACGCCGCACTGCTCTGCGATCCACTGTGCAGTTACCTTCATAAGATATTCTCCTTTTCAGGCATCCATGTATCCTCTTTTATCCCTAAAAGACACATTTTTGCCACAATACGTTCATATTTTATCATAGTGCAGTAAAGCGCACAAGCGTTTCACCGCATTTTAGACACCAACGTGCAATGTGTTGCATTTTCCTGTGCATTTTCTATTTTAGCACAATGCACGGATATTTTGCACGATTTTTTTGCGCTCCGCTTTGCTATTTTTCACCAAACAGAAGCCCCAAAATTGGGCGGTGCGCTGAAAAATACGCTGCACCCTTGAAGCACACCCGCAAGTGGTTTATAATAGAATCACCTTATATAAAAGGAGAGAATTCCAATGGGCATTTTGAAAATTGGCGTTGTAGGCTGCGGCCGAATCGGCAAGCTGCACATCAACAACCTGATCAACTCCGTACCGGGCGTTCAGGTAGTAGCTGCTGCTGACCCGATGCTCGATAAGTCCGGCGCACGCGAGTGGCTGGCAGAGCGCAAGATCACCAACGTTTCCACCGACTTTATGGACGTTATCAACAATCCTGAGGTAGACGTAGTATTCGTTTGCTCCTCCACTGACACCCACTGCGATGTTTCCATGGCAGCAGTTCAGGCTGGCAAGCACGTATTCTGCGAGAAGCCGATCGACTATGATATCGACAAGATCAAGAAGCTGCTCGCACTCGTTGAGGAGAAGGGCGTTAAGTTCCAGGTAGGCTTTAACCGCCGCTTCGACCACAACCACAAGGCAGTTGCAGACGCAGTTAAGGACGGCACGATCGGCGATCCGCATATCGTTATCGTTTCCTCCCGTGACCCGGAGCCGCCCCCGGCTTCCTACGTTGCAGTTTCCGGCGGTATCTTCTACGATATGATGATCCACGACTTCGATATGGTTCGCTACGTAACCGGTTCCGAGGCTGTTGAGATCTCCGCTGTTGGTTCCTGCCTCGTTAACCCGAACCTGCAGGAAGAGTCCGGCATTCCGGACGTTGACACCGCTGTTGTTACCATGAAGATGGCTAACGGCTGCATCGCTGTCATCAACAACTCCCGTCAGGCAGTTTACGGCTACGACCAGCGCGTAGAGGCGTTCGGTTCTAAGGGCATGGCTTCCGATGCCAACGACCTGCTGAACACCACCACCGTACTGACCAAGGACGGCGCTCACTCCGAGAAGCCGCTGTGGTTCTTCCTCGAGCGTTACAACCAGGCATTCATCAACCAGGTTATCTCCTTCGTTGATGCAATCAACAACGATACCCAGACTGCTGTCGGCGCTATCGACGGCCTGCGTCCGGTTCTCATGGCTAAGGCTGCTACCGAGTCCTGCCGTAACGACGGCGTGTTCGTCAAGGTCGGCGAATAACTCTTCTTAGCATTTCTTTCTTCTCTTTCCATATTTCAAATTAGAAAGGCAGCTCCAAATGCTTTTCATTCCCTCAAATACAACAGCAAGACAGTTTTTAAAGTGACCTCTAAAAGTCAGACAAAATTTGTTCAAGCGACCGAAAGGGCTTGCTGCCTGTGAATTACAGGCGGCAGGCCCTTTCGCTTTTCCTTTACTCTACGCCTTCATTCTATATACAATTCGTTATATTTCATCTATATATAACAAAAGAGTGCTGTTCCCTCAACA